>Ga0172367_10009583_pt1 | contig 10593 bp, 13 predicted proteins | sample Lak10m_FD_114542 | JGI IMG/M metagenome (GOLD analysis project Ga0172367, IMG submission 114542) | Freshwater microbial communities from Kabuno Bay, South-Kivu, Congo - kab_022012_10m | ecosystem: Environmental > Aquatic > Freshwater > Lake | place: Democratic Republic of the Congo: South-Kivu...
ATAAAATCAAGGAGAAGTTCTTAGTAACCACTAACGCTTTCCCATTCTTGGGTCTAAAAACTACTTTTTCATCGCAACCGTTCACTTCCCCTGGAAATGGAGTTGGCAAGTGTAGTCCGCGTCCCTTTCTATCGGGGAAAATGTGAACAATTCCATCCATCAATTCCTCATTTAGTAAAAGGTAAAAACCTATGATTCAACGCGGTTCTAAAGTCCGTATTCTTCGCAAAGAATCTTACTGGTATAACGAAGTGGGCACTGTTGCATCCGTAGACCAAAGCGGAATTAAGTATCCAGTAATTGTCCGTTTTGATACGGTCAACTACAATGGCTTCAGTGGTAGTGCCGGGGGAGTTAATACCAACAACTTTGCTACCACTGAACTAGTGGAAGTTGCACCACCTCCAGCGAAGAAAAAATAAATCCCAAGGATACCGTTGCTTTTTAATTTCAGGCTAAAACTTCATGAAAACCAAGTTTTAGTCTGAAATTTTTATGAACGAGGGTTTCGCAGGGGTCTATAGGACCCATCGAAGCCGAAACAATCAACTGTAAAAAAGGGAAGCCCATAGTCCACCGCCTAAGTGAGGGTTAGGAGAATGGTACAATAGAATAGCCTTTGCCCCCAATCATGTTTAGCCGGAATGTCCAGCCAATCTTCTATCCTGAGTTCTGTTACCCCTAATATTCGTCGTCGGGTTGTGTTTCCTTTTACTGCCATCGTTGGACAAGAGGAAATGAAATTAGCGTTGATACTAAATATCATTGACCCCAAAATTGGTGGTGTGATGATTATGGGCGATCGCGGCACTGGAAAATCAACTACTATCCGTGCCCTTGCCGATTTACTGCCAGAAATTGACGTAGTAGCTGAAGATCCATTTAATAGTCATCCCCACGATCCTGAATTAATGGGGGATGTTGTCAGGCAGCAAATCGAAAACGGGCAATCTCCAACCATTACCCGTAAAAAAGTCACCATGGTGGATCTCCCCCTAGGAGCTACTGAAGACAGGGTGTGTGGCACCATTGATATTGAAAAAGCCCTTTCTGAGGGAGTTAAAGCGTTTGAACCGGGATTACTGGCTCGCGCTAATCGCGGTATTTTGTATGTGGACGAAGTGAACCTATTGGACGACCACCTAGTGGATGTCCTCTTAGATGCAGCGGCATCGGGCTGGAACACCGTGGAACGGGAAGGAATTTCCATCCGTCATCCTGCCCGCTTTGTACTGGTTGGTTCAGGTAATCCAGAAGAGGGAGAGTTACGTCCCCAACTTTTAGACCGGTTTGGGATGCACGCTGAAATTCGAACCGTTAAGGATCCCGAACTAAGAGTACAAATTGTTGAACAACGGACTGAATTTGATCACAATCCGGTTCAGTTCCTTGCCCATTATCAATCAGAACAAAACACCCTACAGCAACAGATCCTGAATGCCCAATCCCTTTTGTCTGCCATCACGTTAGAGTATGACCTGCGGGTGCTCATCTCCCGTGTTTGTTCTGAATTGGATGTGGACGGATTAAGAGGGGATATTGTGACTAACCGTGCTGCTAAAGCATTAACGGCATTTGAAGGGAGACATGAAGTGACCACGGATGACATTCAACGGGTCATTACCCTTTGTTTACGCCATCGGTTACGAAAGGATCCTCTTGAGTCCATCGATTCTGGGCAAAAAGTGCTGAAAACATTTTACCGGGTCTTTGGACTGGAAGACTCCATTGGGTCGGTTACCCACAACGGCAGTGTTAAAAAGAAATAGCCTTCATTTGGTTAATTTAACCGGACACCAAAGCTTCATTCAGGTAAAACGCCACCTTTTGCTGTTGTTCCTCCGTCAATTCTGGAAACATGGGTAACGAAATGACCTCGCGACACACTTGTTCGGCAATTGGAAAATGACCAGTGCCATAGCCTAAAGATTGGTAAACAGACTGTAGATGTAAGGGTAAAGGGTAATAAATCATTGAACCAACACCGTGATTAAGCAGGAAATGACGCACATGATCCCGATAGTTACCCTGCCCTGTGACCATTGATTCTGTGACCCGAATGGTATACTGATTCCAGACGCTCTGCCCTTTCTTGAGAACCTCTGGTAGTACTATCCCTGATATATGCTCAAGTTGTTGCTGATACCGATTAGCAGCTACGGTTCGATGATAGTTCCAATCAGGTAAGTATTTTAATTTAATCTGTAAAATAGCTGCCTGTAACGCATCTAACCGGCTATTGACTCCAATTTCCTCGTGGTAATACCGGGTCTTACTACCATGTTCCTGTAACATTCTAACTTTAGCCGCAAGGTGGGGGTCATTGGTTGTAATGGCACCTCCATCGCCACAGCCTCCTAAATTCTTAGTGGGGTAAAAACTGAAGCAACCGATATGTCCTATACTTCCCACTGATTGATTTGCCCAAACTGCCCCTGCAGACTGGGCGCAGTCTTCAATTACATAAAGATTATGGCTTCTGGCAGTTTGCATTAAAGCAAACATATCTACAGGTTGACCAAATAAATGCACCGGTAACACTGCCCGGGTACGGTCAGTAATGGCATCTTCAATTTTGGTAACATCCATATTGAAGGTGTGGGGATTAATATCGACAAAAACTGGGGTTGCCCCCACGGCACTAATAACCTCAGCAGTGGCAAAAAATGTGAAAGGGGTGGTGATTACCTCATCCCCGGAACCAATTTGTAGTGCTCTCAGGGCTAAATAAAGGGCATCAGTACCTGAATTGCAGGCTACACATTCTGAAACACCCACATAATCGGCAAACATCCGTTCAAATGAACGAACCGTTTCTCCCCCAATGTAAGCACCCGAAGCTAGTACTGCCAACACTGCTTTTTCTATTTCCAGTTGAATTGTTTTATATTGGGATACCAAATCCAACAGAGGAATTTTATTCACCAATAACCTCCTGATCTTACTATTGTTAATAGTTTATCTTTTTGACATCCAATTGAACAATTTCTGGGGAGCAACATCACTGGTTTTAGAGGATTTTCACTCCTATTTTGATTAGCATGGCTATTCACCACACATACATGCTCGAGCTTTTATTCAGGATCCTGAGATTAAACTGTTCTAAACTAGGACCTTGAGCTACCCCATAACAAACATGCAGAGGCAAAAGATGCTCTTCCCTAGGATGACAATATCTTGCACCTTAAGCTTTACTCCACTCTACTAGCATCTGGGTTCTTTTCTCCTCCGTACCTGAACTGTTTAGCATTCTTTGGATCTCGCCCGCTAAAGACGATTCACCAAAACAGGGATATTGAATTTTGTAGGATTCTTCGGGAAAGCCATAATAGTCATAGATCAAGGAGGGATTCCGACTACTAGTGATGGTGGGAATTCGTTCTTCCCAATGGGCACTGACTACTAAAAGTGCGGCGGGTGGGAGGATAGCCGCAGCGAGTTTTTCTAGACATGAAACCATTTCCTGTTGAGAAGGGTCTCCTAGCAACGGTAGGGGACCACCCCCGTGAGAGATAAATAGAGCTTTTGGAATGGATTTCATCAGAAATTTTAAATAAGTATTGATTAAACCGATGGAGCGAAACTATCTTATTACACTCTCTGAAATCCTGGTAGTATTCTGTCAGACGATCCCTTCTGACTCTCCCTCCAGCCACACTTCAATATTCAGACTAGTCAGGTAGTGGATACCCCTATCAAGTTGGTTTTGGTTGCCTTGTAAATGTAAATCAAACCAGCCATCTTCTTTCCCGTTGACCCCCAATAATGCGGCAGTAATCGTTACCCGAAGTCCGTACTCTGAAACCAATGTGGAAATCACGGGTTCCCGTTGTAGAGTTTTGGGTATACGCATCCGTATCCTAGTAATGGTTACTTGGGAGTCTTTGACCATTGATTCATTTGGTACCATAGTTATAAAGTCCTTCCCTAATTCAGTAGCACCCGAAAAGATTTTGAGGTCAGGATGTACCATGACCTCGGCACATCCTTTCTTGTTTAGGACTATCCTTATTCAAGATCTTTGATCTCGGTTTTCCGTTCTAATACTTCTTTGGCGATTAGGGTAATGACTGCCAAGGCTGCTAAAACCACCGCCGCTGCGTAGGAAGCTTCTGTATTGTATTGCTTATAAGCATCCTCCACATAGAGGGGGAGAGTTTGGGTTTTAAGAGCAATGTTTCCGGAGACCACTGAAACTGCCCCAAATTCCCCCATAGCCCTAGCGTTGGTTAAAATTAATCCATACAGTAAACCCCAACGAATACTGGGTAACGTAACTCGCCAGAAAACCTGCCAGTCATTTGCTCCCAGGGTACGGGCTGCCTCCTCCTGATCCGCTCCAACTTCTTCTAGTACCGGAATCACTTCCCGTGCCACAAAGGGCATAGTAACGAATGCAGTGGCTAAAATCATACTGGGGGGAGAAAAAATGATTTGGATATCCCATTGGGCAAACAGGGGACCTAACCATCCCTGACGACCATAGAGCAGCATGATCATTAATCCGGCGACGACTGGAGATACGGAAAAGGGAATATCTAAGATACTGATTAATAGGGCACGACCACGGAATTGATGACGAGCAATGACCCAAGCAGCACATAAACCAAACACCGTATTCAAAGGCACGGAAATACCAGCCATGAATAATGTTAGTAATACGGCATGAATGAAGGCAGTATCATTAAAATTAGACAGAAAGGGTTCCATTCCCTTAATAAATGCTTGAACAAATACATTTGCTGCTGGTAGTAACAAAATTAAGAATAAATAAGCCGCAGCCACTGCAATTAAGAGCCCTTTCATCCACGAAGACTGATTGGGAGAACGGACAGAAGTTGGTTTACTGGTCATATCGCCTTCCCCATGCTTGTAACAGGTTAATCAGAAATAATAAAATCAGAGAAATGAATAACATCACAGTGCCAATTACGGTGGCACCGGTGTAATTATATTGTTCTAGTTGCTGGATGATTAATACCGGAGCAATCAAATCTTTAAATGGAAGGTTAGAAGCAATAATGACCGTTGATCCATATTCTCCCACGGCTCTGGAAAACCCAAGGGCAATACCCGTTAGGATTGAAGGCAACAGTGGAGGGAAAATAACTCGCCAAAATGTTTGCCACTGGGAGGCTCCTAAACACCAAGCCGCTTCCTCTACGTCCACATCGGCTTCAGTTAATACAGGTTGAACAGTCCGTACCACGAATGGGAAAGAGATAAAGACCATTGCTACTCCAACCCCCAAACGGGTAAAAGAAATAGGCAAGCCCTCTGAACCAAAGAGAGACCCAAGAGGGGTATTGGCAGCAAAGAAGTGTCCCACCCAACCATTATCACTGTAAACACTGGCTAACGTCAGCCCTGCCACTGATGTGGGTAATGCAAAGGGTAAGTCAACCACGGCATCTAAAAACCGTTTGAGGGGAAAGTTGTAACGGACTAAAACCCAGGCAACTAAAGTGCCAAATACCCCATTGATTAACGCTGCAATCAGGGATGTGATAAAGGTTACATCGTAAGCTGCTAACGCGACTTCATTGGTGGCTTCCTGCCAAAAGACATCCCAACCTAAGGTGCTAGATTTGAGTAACATGGCTGTTACGGGGATGAATAACATCAGTGACAAATACGTGATGGTAATCCGCCAGGGCCATGATAGGGATGGAATTCGCCACTGTGATGACGGTTTGGATAAAGTTGATGGAGTCATAACATCAAGTTGTAAAATACGAGGATTAAATTTCGTAATGCCAAAGGGGTTCCTTATCTTGGATGAGAATCTGATGAGATGGTAACCGCTGGATTAAGTTTTGTTGTTCAAAATCCCTCAGTAATCGGGTAACAGTGACCCTAGTTGTGCCAATGGTTTCAGCAATTTCCTGATGGGTAAGATGAAACCCAATCATCTGTCCTTGTTCCACAGCCTGCCCAAATTTTTGAGATAACCACACCAATAACTCCCACAGAGCAACCTCGACGGGGCGACGATGGAGAATCTGCAGCAGAACTTGAAATTGATGAAGTTGCTGAATTAAAGTTGGATGGATTTGGGATAATTGGTCTGAGGGCAGAAAGGTAACCTTTACCGCCGTCAGGCAAACTGCTTCCAATGGTTCTGCCGGAGATAACCCTTTGCCTAGCACTTCTCCCAATCCCCAAAACCCTAAAGTAACGATATTTCCATTATCCAGCCAAGTTAAGGTGCGTACAACGCCAGACTCAACTCGCCAAATGTAATCAGATTTCAGGGGTAACCGATCATTGGCTTTGTAGTCATACACTGCAAAGTAATCGGGTTTAGTTTGTGGGGAACGGTTCACAGCCATGCTCAGACTTAAAGCCACTTAAATTTGTGGGACAGGAAACGGTTTTTCGATAGATTTACCGTACTTTATAATAGCAAAATTATAGACTATTTGGCTAAAATAATCTGGTTGACCGATCAATTTTAGTTAGATTCAATAGGGAGTGGAATCGGGATTAGAAAATTTGCCTGGGCAATGGGGTGGATGCCCTGTCTTGGTTTCTAAGGTCAAAGATGAAAATATGGGGGATTGGGTTAAACTTCTACAGCACTTCCATACTTTAAAGACAACTCGCTGTCTTCATGGGCATGATATTGCCTGGGGAGAGAAGCTGATGGACATTCTACACCGTCCAATGCCTCTACAAAGTCACGAATACTTTGGAATTGACGATAAACTGAAGCAAATCTGATATAAGCAACTTCACTCAAGGATCGTAAACTTTGTAAAACCATTTCACCAATTTCCGAACTATTCACTTCCCGTAGAATTCGTTGCTGGAGTTGGGATTCTATTTTGTCCACCATCGCTTCAATTTGGGTAGGAGAAACCCCAGTTTTTTCACTTGCCAAGAGCACTCCTCTTAATAGTTTAGTGCGATCAAATAACTGGCGATCGCCATCTCGCTTCACAACAGTCACAGGAGCAACTTCAATCCGTTCATAGGTGGTAAATCGCCCATCACACTTTAAGCATTCCCTTCTTCGACGAATACTTTGACCACCATCGGCAGAACGGGACTCTAAAACTCGGCTTTCAATGTGCTGACAAAAAGGACAGCGCATACGGTATCTCTCCTAAAACAACGGAACGACCCTATCAAGTATTGAATGGTATCTACCGAGAAGGCATGGCTCTCATAAATTAATGATGATGGTACAAAACCGACATCAAAAATTGGAGAGCCCCCATCCGAAAAAATAAAATGAATTAACCTTGACTCATACCGAATCACTACTTACCAATCCGAGGAGGTTCTCGAAAGGCGATGGCAAAGAACAGAACACCCAATGCCAGAGCTAAAATTAAGATATAGGCAACGCTTTCCATATGACTAGACCCCTGAAATTAGCAAACAATTGTATTGTACCAGTTTAAGGTTTAATGTCAGTAATTAAAAACAATTGTGGATTGCCCAATGACAATCCACAATTGGAATCAAAATCAGTATCAGTCAAATTCAAAGAAATCGGAACATTCCCTGAATCCTTCGGATAATTGATAAAAACCGTATTAAACCCACACCAATCTAAGCGGTTTGTTTTTGACGGGTGGACTTATCACCCACCTTCGCATAAAAGCCCCATTCGACTTGCTCTTCAGAAAGTTCAGGGTCAATCCCGGCAAATACATCTCGAAACAGGGTGCGAGAACCATGCCACAGATGTCCAAAGAAGAACAGTAACGCAAAGACAGCATGACCAAAGGTGAACCAGCCACGGGGACTGGTGCGAAATACCCCATCAGAATCTAGGGTGGCGCGATCAAATTCAATCACTTCACCCAATTGGGCACGACGGGCAAATTGCTTTACCGTAGCCGGGTCCGAATAGGTCTTTCCAGCCAATTGTCCTCCATAAAGACTGACGGTCACACCCGCTTGTTCAAAACTATACTTTGACTCAGCCCGACGGAATGGAATATCAGCCCGAATTACCCCATCTTGATCCACTAAAACAACTGGGAAAGTCTCAAAGAAGTTGGGAAGACGACGGACAAATAACTCCCGACCTTCCCCATCGGCAAACACCGCATGACCCAGCCAGCCTTGGGCAATGCCATCTCCGTTATTCATAGCACCAGTACGGAATAATCCGCCCTTGGCAGGGCTATTACCCACGTAGTCGTAAAAGGCTAACTTCTCGGGAATAGTGGACCAAGCATCGGCTAAACTACTCCCATTGACCACCTGGGTTTGTACCCGTCTTTCAATTTCCTGCTTGAAATACCCACTATCCCATTGATAGCGGGTAGGACCAAACAGTTCAATTGGAGTTGCTGCACATCCATACCACATGGTACCAGCCACAACAAAGGCAGCAAAGAAAACAGCGGCAATACTACTGGATAGAACAGTTTCAATATTTCCCATCCGTAGAGCCCTATAAAGTCGTTCGGGAGGACGGACAGACAGGTGGAATAAACCCGCAATAATCCCCACAATTCCTGCGGCAATGTGGTGAGCTACAATCCCTCCAGGATTAAACGGATTAAATCCTTCTGGACCCCATGCTGGTGCTACGGGTTGAACACTACCAGTGAGTCCATAGGGATCAGATACCCACATCCCAGGTCCAAAAAGACCAGAGAGGTGAAATGCACCAAAACCAAAACATAGTAAGCCAGACAAAAATAGATGGATTCCAAACATCTTGGGTAAATCAAGGGCAGGTTCTCCAGTGCGGGGATCCCTGAATAATTCCAAGTCCCAAAATACCCAATGCCAAACGGCGGCTAAAAACAATAATCCAGAAAGAACAATGTGGGCGGCAGCCACGCCTTCATAACTCCAAAAACCAGGGTTAACTCCGGTTTCACCTGTAATGCTCCAACCTGACCAAGAACCAGTAATCCCCAGACGAGTCATGAAGGGAAGTACAAACATCCCCTGCCGCCACATGGGGTTAAAAACAGGATCAGTAGGGTCAAAAATGGCCAACTCATAAAGTGCCATCGAACCCGCCCACCCAGCCACTAGGGCAGTATGCATTAGGTGCACTGAAATTAGTCGTCCAGGATCATTTAAAACGACGGTATGTACACGATACCAAGGTAGTCCCATTGACTACGCTCCTCCTAAAATCGTTACTATAGCTTTAACAAATTTTTGTCATTTCATCAAGGCATGGGGATTTTATCAAACTTGGATATAGATTCTATCCCTTATATAATTGACATTCCCCACGTCTAAAGCCGGGGGATTCTTGAAGAATTCACAAACTGACCTTCAATGGTGCTGGCAAAACACCCTGCGCGCTTATAACAATTACCTGTACAAAAGGTATGCAATTGCGCTTTCGTTGATTTTTTGCTTTCCGAGTCCATCCCAATGCCAGTTAGGTACGCTCAACAACCTGTCATTATTTGCCCTTTAACTGTTCCAATCAAGTTGGATATGTCTGTTGCCGGGATTTCTCCGTACTAGGATGAATCATCACGTAGATGGCTATTCTTACTCGGTTACAGTATTATACCACTGTAGCAAGCCAGTCAATCGCTCTAATGGGACTAAAGTCCCTATCGACTTATCCCCATATCTAAAATCCATAGGCGTGGGTCTCGTTTTCGGGTCACGGCTCATAGTAAAATCCATCAATTCATCGCTAAAATTAACCAAATTCTGTTATGTTTCGTTACAATATGACTTCTTGCTAGGTTTTGCCAACAGGCTGATGCCTCTGACAAGATTGCTTAAAAAAAGGCAGTCCCCCATAAAAAATCAAGTTGCCAGTTGTGGGAGTATAACTATTTAGGAGTGTAACCAACTATGACAGTAATCAAGTTTATCAAAGAAAACCGAGAATGTATCGTTGCGGATGGAGCAAACCTACGATTGAAAGCATTGGAAAATAACATTGACCTCTACACCTTTACCGGGAAAATGATGAATTGCGGTGGATATGGGCAATGTGGAACCTGTATCGTTGAAATAGTAGATGGGTTAGAAAACCTATCCCCTCGAACTGAAGTTGAGATTCGTAAATTGAAGCGAAAACCTGACAGCTACCGATTAGCGTGCCAAACTCTTGTGAATGGTTCTGTCAACGTCAAGACCAAGCCTTAGATTATTATTCACTGATTACAAATTTCACACTGATATGTCAATAGTGTAGTGGTGAATGATAAAGTATTATTTTATGGGGTTCCCACTAAATTTCCATAGAGGAAACTAAATTTATCCCCTAGTTGATATTCAGTTCAATTGTGGTTATCGAGTGTTGTAGAGGCTAACACCCATGGAAGTCAATAATTTAGGATTTGTGGCTAGTATTTTATTTGTTTTGGTTCCTGCAGTTTTTCTATTAATTTTGTATATTCAAACCGCAAGCCAAGGGGAAAACTAGAGTTTTTCAATTTTCAGATTTCCATTTAACTATTTTTATCCAGTACTCCGCAGGAGTGCTGGATTTCCTATGTATTGCCCTATGTCAACTATCGGTCATAAAAATAACACGGTAAGTGGGAAACTCAGTGTCTTCAGACCTGAGAGGGAAACGAGCGAGGCAATTTATTGCCTTTAGTCTTTTTAATTGCCTGTAATTATAGAATAGATGCTATAATG
>Ga0172367_10009584_pt1 | contig 10593 bp, 7 predicted proteins | sample Lak10m_FD_114542 | JGI IMG/M metagenome (GOLD analysis project Ga0172367, IMG submission 114542) | Freshwater microbial communities from Kabuno Bay, South-Kivu, Congo - kab_022012_10m | ecosystem: Environmental > Aquatic > Freshwater > Lake | place: Democratic Republic of the Congo: South-Kivu...
GATTCACCCTTGGCAATTTATTTAAAGCATGTCAGGGAAGTCCCCTCTTCGCCTAGCCATATTAATCCTTTGGTACCTCCTCAAATAGATGCAATTGTCCTAAAAGCGCTCGAGAAAGACCCGGGTAAACGTTTCCCCGATTGTCTTTCTTTTGTTAGTGCAATGGGTGGGATCGAAATTCCAAGCGAGAATAATCAAACTCAGGAGTTGATCAATCGCGCAAAAGCTGCACTCGAAGCAGAGGATTTGGATACCACGCGTTCTTTAATTCATGCTGCATCTCAGGTTTCTCCCGAGAATGATCAACTTCAGGTTCTCCTGTCCAATCTGCAATTACGTGAAAATGCAGCGAGGGATTACCAGGAAGCAAATGAGGCTTTTGAGGATGCGCGAATTAATGCTGCTGTTTTGCGTGAAGAGCTTACTTCCCCCAAAGATCCTCAAGGGCTACTCAGCCGGCTTGCGCCGGTTCAAGATGTGCCTTGGAAATCCGCTTTAAGTCGCTGGAAATTTTCAATTCAAATTGCTCTGGCACTTACGTCAGTTGGATTTCTATTAGGTATTGTGGGAATTGCCTTTGCAGGTTTATCGCCAGCCACTACTGCACCGAAGGCTACAATGGTGGCTTTAGTACGTTCGGCAACACCAATACCTCCCTCAATTACACCTACACTCCCATTTACTGCTACTGCCACCTTACCACCAACCGAAACCTCCACGCCGACCTTGGTACCGAGTGCCACACCTGTTCCTACCCTTGGAATTGGTTCGTCCCTGACTCGTGAAAAAGATGGTATGGTTATGATCTTTATTCCAGCAGGTTCGGTCATAATGGGAAGCATTAATCGACCCGATGAACAACCGGTTCATTCTTTGGATTTAGCGGAATATTGGTTCGACCAAACCGAAGTTACTAATGGCATGTATGCGCGGTGTGTTCAGGCTGGCGCATGCCCTCCCAAAGTCCGAAAGGCTTCGTTCTCTCGCACCCAATACTATGATGATCCGCAGTTTGCGAAATTCCCGGTACTGCATGTAGATTGGAATCAGGCACGTACTTATTGTGAATGGGTAGGCGGACGTCTTCCAACGGAAGCGGAATGGGAAATGGCGGCTCGAGGATCCGATGGACGTACCTATCCCTGGGGGGAGAGTGTGGATAAAAGTCTTGCCAACTTTAATAGGTCGAATGGTGACACAACAGAAGTCGGAAGTTATGAAAACGGTAAAAGCCCATTTGACGCTCTTGATATGGCCGGAAATGTGTGGGAATGGACAAGTACAATCTATAAAAAATATCCATATAAAGCTGACGATGGTCGTGAAGATCTGACAACAAACCTTGCAAGGGTATTAAGAGGCGGTTCCTGGTCAGATAGCGAGGACCTTCTCCGTTCTTCATACCGCTATAAACTAATGGCTCCAAATCAAGGCGACTTAATTGGATTCCGTTGCGCAGTGAGCATAGCGCCTGGTAAATGACAGATAGAACAATACAATGCTTGGCAAAATGGAAGAAAACCAAATTCGATAATTGATATTGAGGATTTTGGTTTTAGTTCTGACTGGTGTTATCTGGGGATATTTAAGTTTAAAGTTTTGCCAGAAATATGGTTGAGTCGAATTTTTTACAAAAATTTTCCCGCGAATAGTGAAATTGCGGGAAAATTCTATAAATATGTAAAAGTGTATAATTCATAATATCTGGTCATTGATATTCGAAAATTTAACATGCAACTGGCTCTATAAGAAGCTTTTGAGCATTACAATATTCGAGCAAAAAATATTCTTGCGATGAATAATCGTCAAAATTAAAATAAACCATTCACTTTTTAGATTCAAAAAATCTAAAAAGTGCCATAAAGAAAACATCTATGGTAAATTCCCCATATTACAGATTTTACCTAATTTAGTCTCAGATAATAAAAACGGAGAAGAAATTTTGGATTATTTGGGCAAGTATAAAGTCATTGAGGAAATTGGACGTGGACGGTTTAGCATCGTTTACCATGTTGAGCATCCATTTCTGAAGAAGAGCATGGCTTTAAAACTGATGCAACCAACTATTTTTGACAATTCAGAAAAAGTCCAAAGATTTGTTCAAGAGATACGAACGACATTAGCCATGCAGCATGAGAATGTAGTCCAGGTTGTCGATCTAATTGAGGATGGCGGACGTCTTTTTCTTGTCATGGAATATTCTCATGGTGGAGATCTGCAGAAGTGGTACTACAACCACGGCAAGATCACTTCCCGTCATGTTACGAGTATTTTAAGCCAATTAGCAGAAGGATTGGATTACATACACAGCCAGGGAGTTGTGCATGGCGATGTAAAACCAGGTAATATTTTGATATCTGATGATGGGAATGCAAGGCTTTCAGATATTGGGGTTTTGCGGGCAGTGGAATTCTCAGGGTCTGCAAGTTCGGAAATTTGCAAGCCTTCTCCTTACTATATTTCTCCAGAAGAAGCTGAAGGTGGAGAGGCTACTCCATTATCAGACCAATATGCGCTGGGGATAGTTGCTTACGAACTTTTTGCAGGGAAGGTTCCCTTTACCGGGGACACACCTTTATCCATTTACTTGAAACATGTTAGAGAGAAACCGGTTCCAGTTAGCCAAATTAATCCTTTGGTTTCACCTCAGTTGGATGCGGTTATTCAAAAGGTTCTTGCAAAGGACCCAAAAAGTAGATTCCCGGATTGTCGAGCTTTTGCCGCCGCTTTACAGCAAGTATCTGCGGTTACAGAGGCAAAACAAATCAAGGATTTAATAGACCGAGCCTCATCTGCGTTGGCATCATTTGACTCTGAAACAGCCAGGCCTTTGGTTCAGTTGGCTATGCAAATTGCCCCAGAAGATAATCAAACTCGGAAATTATTCGAATTGTTGGAGAAAACTGAATCAGCCAATCTCAATTACTCTGTGGCTTCAGATTCTTTCTCCTCCGCACGATTGCGAGCGATAACTCTTCGATCAAAGAAGAATCCCCCGTCAGATACACAGGGATTATTGGAAAGATTGGCTCCACTGCCACTCCCTGCGTTGACCATATTAATTCAGAAATTCCGGTTTGCTTTCTTGTTTGCACTGGCCACCGGAATGCTTGGGCTCATGATAGGTATTCTAAGTATTACCTATACTTCATTGCTACCGCCTGGACAGTATCAAAAAGCTACGCTAGTGGCATATGTGCGGACATCAACCCCGGTGCCGCCGACCTATACACCTACAGCAACGTTGACGCCAACCCCCACGATAACCCCTACTTTCCCTCCTACAGCGACAGATATTCCTACCCTTGTTGTTGGCTCAACCCTGGCACGAATCAAAGATAAAGCTGAAATGGTGTACATTCCGCCGGGGGCTTTCACGATGGGTAGCAAGGAAGGTCAGGACGATGAAAAACCTGTTCATTCCGTATTGCTGGCTGCTTTTTGGATAGACCAGACAGAAATAACAAATAGTAGGTATGCAATTTGTGTTGATGATGGAGTCTGTAAACTACCGGCAAGTAATTCTTCTTCCACACGAAGTAGTTACTTTGATAGCCTTGAGTTTGCTCAATATCCTGTTATCAATATATCCTGGGATCAAGCCAAAACATATTGTGAATGGGCAGGTGGTCGTTTACCCAGTGAAGCAGAGTGGGAAAAAGCTGCGAGGGGTTTGGACGAGCGAACATATCCATGGGGGGAAGAAATTGATAAGACATTCGCCAACTTTATTGGTGGTGTTGGTGATACTGCGCAGGTAGGTAGTTATAAAAAAGGCAGAAGTCCTTATGGAGTTTATGACATGGCTGGTAATGTATGGGAATGGACCAGCAGCCTTTACAAACCTTATCCGTACGTGGCGTCCGATGGCCGTGAGGATCAAAAAATTGACGGTGCAAGGGTTTTGAGAGGAGGATCTTGGTATTACCATTATGATCTTGCGCGATCGTCATATCGATATTCTGATATCCCGTCATATTCAACCGTCGATATCGGTTTCCGTTGTGCTCGCAACATTGTTCCTTAGTGATTCTGATTAATTCGCAAATTTACATGGAAGAAATTATGGGTACGGAAAATATTAGTTTGTCAAGTCAAAAACCAGCATTAATTTTTGATTTTGGCGGAGTTTTATTGGATTGGAATCCTCGTTATTTATTTCGAAATTGTTTTAATGGGGATCAGGATGTTGTGGAGAATTTCCTTGCTGAGGTTGATTTTTATTCGTGGAATCTTGAGCAGGATAAAGGTCGATCTTTTGATGAAGGTGTTAAAGCTCTTTCATCAATATTTCCAAAATATGAAAGAATCATCAAAGCGTATGACGAGAATTGGGAGGAGTCCATCTTGGGTCCGATTCAATCTACGGTCGATTTACTACTACCATTGAAGCAGTCTGGTTATTCGCTTTTTGGATTAACCAATTGGTCTGAGGAAAAATACAAAATAGTGGAACATAAGTACGATTTTTTTAAATTGTTTGAAAAAATTCTGGTTTCGGGAGAAGTAAAGATGGCCAAGCCAGATCCGAACATCTTCAAACTAATTTTGAATTTTATTGGACGTCCCGCGCCAGAGTGTATCTTTATTGATGATTCCCATGATAACATCCTAGCTGCCAAAACACTTGACTTCAAAGTGATCCATTTTTCATCATCTGAAAAATTATTGTCAGAAATTAAGGAGCTTAGTTCAAGTTAGCTAGAATTCCGAGGTAAACGACAATTTATCTTGGCGATCACTTATATACTTGACCTTAGTGATCCTTCCCCCTATAATTGAAAAAGTTTTTCAATAAAAATATATTATGGATGCAATTACTTGGTTAAAAGCCCTTTCTGATAATGGTTATCGGTTGACTGGCGCTCGTCGAGCTGTGGTCCAGAAAATTGCGGCTAGTTCTCGGGCGATGACTCCGCTGGAAGTATTCGATTCTGCCAGAGCAACTTATCCTGAATTAGGTCTTGTTACAGTCTATCGTACGCTTGAGAAATTGGAGGAGTTGCACCTGATACAACGTGTTCACCAACCGATGGGGTGCCAGGCATTTATTTCAGCTACGCAGGGACACCAACATATGTTATTGTGTCAAAATTGTGGGCAGGTCATTTTTTTTGAAGGTGATGACCTAGACAATTTGATTGTAGCAATTTCGCAAAAAACCGGGTATGCAATCCAGGAACATTGGTTACAACTATTTGGAACTTGTTCAACCTGCAAAGGGTAATGAATTTAAGGGAGAATGATGACACATACTCCACATCGACTTGAAGTAGAGAATATTAGTGTTGCGTACGAGGATAAGATTGTTCTGAAAGATGTGTCTTTTCAAGTTCCTCATGGTGCTCGAATTGCAGTTGTTGGGCCAAATGGCGCTGGAAAATCTACCTTATTCAAGGCTTTGGTTGGTTTGTTGCCATTAAGAAAAGGAAATATTTTAATCCACGGTTTGTCCCTTGGGAACCACAAAGACTGTGTCGCATATATTCCACAACGTGAGGAAGTAGATTGGCGTTTCCCAGTTACAGTAGAAGATGTGGTGATGATGGGGCGCTTTAACACCCGTGGTTGGTTTTCACCCCCTGATAAGGAGGATCGTGAAATAGTCAAGCGTAGCCTTGAGGAAATGGGTATATTTAATTTATCAAAGTCATCAATAAGCGATCTGTCAGGTGGACAGCAGCAAAGAGTTTTTTTGGCGAGGGCACTTGCGCAAGAGCCTCATATCTTGTTGATGGATGAGCCATTTACGGGAGTTGATATAAACACACAAGAAGCGACTCTTAACTTGCTAGACCGGTTAAAAGAACGACAGGTAACCGCTATCATATCGACCCACGATCTCAATCTTGCTGCAACTCGTTTTGAAACGGTTCTTTTATTAAATAAAAACATCGTTGCCTATGGGAGTGCTCAGGAAGTTTTGCGTCAGGAGAACCTTTCAAAAGCTTTTGGAAATTCCCTTTTAGTCATGGATTCAGGTTCAATGATTGTGGATGAATGTTGTCCTCCTGTTGGGGAACACTAACAACATGGGACTTTTTAATAACCTGATAAGAATACCTAGATTTTTATCCTAAAAATTCCGAATAGTTTTATCTCATGTGATCTTATGCAATTATTCTTACAGCCTTTTTCATATGCTTTTATGCAGCGCGGATTACTGGCGGGAACAATGGTCGGGATATTGTGCGCAGTTATGGGAACATATGTTGTCCTTCGTGGTATGGCTTTCCTTGGCGATGCCTTGGCGCATGCAATAATGCCAGGCGTTGCAATTGCGTATATATTAGGCGGTAACCTGCTTATCGGGGCCCTAATTGCTGCGGCTGTAGTTGCTCTAGGGATCGGATATTTTTCCCGTCAAGGAGCAGTAAAAGAAGATACTGCGATTGGCATTTTATTTGCAGCTGCATTGTCTTTGGGTGTAGCGATGATTTCCTCGATTCGCAGTTATGCGGTTGACCTCAGCCATATTCTATTTGGAAATGTATTGGGTGTTTCTTCTACCGATCTTTGGATCACTTTTGGGCTAGGGTTTCTTGTTCTTTCTGTTGTGATCCTGCTGTATAGACCTTTCTTAGTAATTTCCTTTGATCCGGTTTTGGCTGCGACCTTGCGCCTGCCTTCTGAGTTATTGAGAAATGTGATGTTGTTATTGTTAGCCTTGACAGTTGTTATATCCCTTCAGACAGTAGGAGTTGGCCTGGCGGCTGCGATGCTGATTACCCCTGCTGCAACTGCGTATCTAATTACAAAGCGGCTTGCGTCGATGATGGTGGTTTCTGCTTCTATCGGAGCCTTTTCTTCATTGGTCGGACTTTATATTAGCTTCCTTCTTAATATTGTATCTGGTTCAGCCATTGTCTTAACCGCAACAGTGATTTTCTTACTGGTGTTTATGTTAAAAAGAGGCAAGCGTTAATTGTTTGTGGGCAAAGACTCAAATTAGAATGAATAACTGAACGAATAATGCATAAACGTCATACCTCTCCTCGCCCATTTATTATAATGTTGTTAATTCTAACTGCATGCAGTACGGTTTATGCGCAAACAAAAACTTCTACTGATCCCCAGTCTGTAAATAACTACGTGTTTGTGACTGCAGATTTCAAGGATACCGCGACTCCCTTTCAACCTGCTTTGCCCACCGAACAACCTTTCCTCACCGAAACTATAATTCCGACTAAAGAAATCTCTCTTTCTGAGACCCCTACGGCAATTGATACTTCACCCCCAGCAATCAGTCCGCACCCCTCTGAAACACCCCTGAATTTACCTTCGCAGGCTCCACAAGGACCAACTGAACCTACCCAGGTTTTTGAAACCTTTGATCGAACACAGTATCAACTTATAACGAAAATCGATTATAGTTCTCACCGCGTAGATGTGAGCGAGACCATTCTATATCCTAATAAATCGCAAATCGAATTATCAAGGATAGCTCTGGGAGTCAATCCAAACCTGTGGTCTGGAGTTTTTACTTTACAGAATCTCTCTATTAATGATCGTGTATCTCCGGATTACTCCTTGACCGGGCAATTGTTGATGCTAAATCTTGGCGCACCACTGAAACAAGGGCAGACTGTCAAAATTAGTATTGATTACCAACTGACATTGCCATATAGTTCTGCAAAGTTCGAGAATTTCGGTTATACGGCTCGCCAGACAAATTTGATTGATTGGTATCCGTTTGTCCCCCCGATCATAAATAATCAATGGGTGTTACCTGATCCTTACGCGTATGGAGAAAACCTTGTTTATGAAAAAGCTGATTTCAAGGTAATTTTATCTTTTGCTGACCCAGATAATTTGCCTGTTGTTGCAGCCTCTGCCCCTGTCAATATTGAAAATGGAACAATGATCTACAGTTTGCCCAATGCGCGCAATTTTACGATTTCTGCCAGCCCAGAATATTTGGTGAGCACTGCCGATGCCAATGGTGTTACTGTCAACAATTATTATTTCGCATCAAATTCGAATGCAGCCGCAATGGTTCTCGATATGACAAAAATGTCAGTGATCACATACTCGTCTGAATTTGGTCCCTACCCTCATTCAACAATCTCTGTGTGTGAAACGGATCTCAATGATGGCCTTGAAACCGATGGGTTATATTTCCTGGCGAGCAGTTTTTATCGGGGTTTCGATGGTACCGTGAAGAATAATCTGTCTACAATTGCTATTCATGAAACCGCCCACCAATGGTGGTATGGCGCAGTTGCCAATAATCAAGCTAATGAACCCTGGTTAGATGAGGCCATGGCAACTTACAGCGAACATATCTTTTTTGAAGATAATTATCCCGAATTATTAAATTGGTGGTGGAATTTTCGAATTAATTCGCATGGAGCTAATGGATGGGTTGATTCGCGTGTTTATGATACAAAAACCTTTAGTTCTTACGTGAGCGCTGTTTATTTCAACGGTGCTATGTTCTTGCAGGATTTACGTGATCGAATTGGTGACGAAGCATTCTTTGCATTTATCCGCGATTACTTTGCCAGAAATGATGGTCAAATTGTTAGCGCAGATGTTTTTTTTGCAGATTTAGCCTTGCATACTGATTTAGATATTTCAGATTTAATCAAAAGTTATTTTTACTACCGGTAAAGTATGACAAAATTTTTAAATTTGTTTGTCATTTGTTCCCTTTTCTTCCTTTCTTCTTGTGGTGTTTCCCAGGCACAGGGTGATTCCATCAAAGCTACGCCAAACCCAATGGAAATATCAACAGTTCAACCAGAAGGCCAAATTTCATCAACGACCAATCAAACCGTTGTAGAAGAACAAATATCTTTAACTGAGTACACAATAAATGTCAGCATGAATTATGCTGAAAAATTGCTTGATGCTGAGCAGGAAATTAAATTTACCAACCACAGTAAGGATAAAATTGGTGATATTCTCCTGGCAGTTCAACCAAACCGAATATCTGGTGTTTTTTCTCTTTCTGAAATTAAAGTTAATGGAATTCTCCAAGAGAAATATTCCCTTGATGGTCAACGATTAGATATTAATTTGGATAATTCCCTCAAACCAAAGCAATCAGTTCAACTTAATCTGAAATTTCACCTTGCACTTCCGGCAATCCAACAGGGGGACCCTAATATTGTCAGACCAAAAATATTTGGGGTGACGGAGCGCCAAGTCAATTTAACAGATTGGTACCCAATGATCGTCCCTTATCAGCCAGGAATTGGCTGGCAATTGTCCGATCCTTGGGCGTACGGTGAACATCTGGTTTACCCTCTGGCAAATTTTAAAATAAATCTTCGCTTCATTGATGCTGCGAATACTCCCATCGTTGCTGCCAGCACTATTGCGCAGCCAACCCAGGGAGGAATGAAGTATATTTTCAAGAATGCACGTGATTTTACAATGGTTATGAGCCGTCATTTGCATGTATTATCAAATGAGGTTGACGGAGTCACTGTGTTTAGCTATTTTTACCCAGGAAGCGAAGCAGGAGGAAAGGCGGTTCTGGAGACTTCCTCGAAAGCTATCAAGACTTTTGTCGACTTATATGGTCCTTATCCGCACAAGAGTTTGTCTGCAGTGCAGGGCGACTTTGAAGATGGGATGGAGTTTGATGGATTATATTATTTGAGTAATTCGTTTTATAAACTTTATGACGGAACAAATGAAAATTACCTTACGATGGTTGCTGCTCATGAAACCAGCCATCAATGGTGGTTTGGCAAAGTTGCTAGTGATCAGGCCAACCAACCCTGGTTGGATGAGTCCCTGGCAACTTATTCTGAATATATATTTTATGAGAAAAATTTCCCTGAATCACTGAATTGGTGGTGGGCAAATCGCATTGATTATTACAAACCTGAAGGAAAGATCGATGAGGCGGTTCCTAGTTATGGTGGTTTCACTCCTTATACCAATGCAACATATAGGCGAGGCGCTCAATTTCTAAACGATCTTCGACAGGCTATTGGGGATGAAGCTTTTTTTAGTTTCTTACGTGAATATGCGACCCAAATGGATGGTCGGATAGCCAATTCAAGCGATTTTTTTGAAATTCTTGGAAGAACTAATTCTGAAAATCTTAGGGGACTTTTTAGTGAATATTTTTCCAAGCCACCTTCGTAAATCTCCAGCTTAAGTTAGCAATATGAAAATTCATCGACTTAAAGGAGAAGAAAGGATATTATATGAAACGAACGACCCTTGGATTCAATCTTTAAAACTACCTTAGGTGTTGAAAAAAACGGATATTTTTCTTTTTTCATGGAAAATTTGAAAGTGTAATATCACACATAAATCGAGAAAATGAGGATTACTGATGATAGAAAATAAAACCACTTCGAATGGACGTTCTTCTCTAACTCGTTTTGCATGGATATCCATTGCTGCCGCAATCACGACCATTGCCATGAAAGCAATAGCCTACCTACTGACAGGTTCAGTAGGGTTGCTGTCTGACGCGGTCGAGTCAATTGTTAATTTACTTGGTGCTTTGATGGCATTGGCAATGTTATCAGTAGCGGCTCGGCCGGCAGATAAAAGCCATACTTTTGGACATACCAAGGCAGAGTACTTTGCGAGTGTTGTGGAGGGTATATTAATTATCGTAGCGGC
>Ga0172367_10009586_pt1 | contig 10592 bp, 10 predicted proteins | sample Lak10m_FD_114542 | JGI IMG/M metagenome (GOLD analysis project Ga0172367, IMG submission 114542) | Freshwater microbial communities from Kabuno Bay, South-Kivu, Congo - kab_022012_10m | ecosystem: Environmental > Aquatic > Freshwater > Lake | place: Democratic Republic of the Congo: South-Kivu...
AGACACCAAAAAGCAACCAATGTTTTTTGGACAACCATTAGGAATACAAAGATATGACTCTTACAAATATCCAATCTTCGACAAACTAACAACACAACAACTGGGTTATTTCTGGAGACCCGAAGAAGTATCTCTTCAAAAAGATCGTAGCGATTATCATATGCTACGCCCAGAGCAAAAGCACATTTTTACCAGCAATCTGAAATATCAGGTGATGTTGGATTCCGTTCAGGGTCGTGGTCCTGGTATGGCGTTCGCGCCTTATTGCTCACTGCCTGAACTAGAGGCGTGTATGAAGGTGTGGGAGTTTATGGAGATGATCCACTCCCGTTCTTATACTTATATCATCAAGAATGTTTACTCAGACCCATCTGAAGTTTTTGATACTATTCTCAAAGAAGACCGTATTATGGAACGTGCCGTAAGCGTGACTCAGGCATACAACGATTTCATCAATAGTGCTCATCAGTATGATAATTCAAATGAGTGGGTCCATGCTTTAGAACAAGTACCCTACGCACAAGAAGCAAGGTATGAACTCAAAAGAAAACTATTCAGAGCAGTTGCAAACGTTAATATTCTTGAAGGTATTCGCTTTTACGTCAGCTTTGCTTGTAGTTTTGCGTTTGGCGAGCTCAAGCTTATGGAGGGAAGTGCAAAGATCATCTCACTGATTGCTCGTGATGAGAACCAACATTTGGTTATTACTCAAAATATTCTGAACAAGTGGAAGGAAGGTGATGATCCTGAGATGGCACAAATTACTAAGGAAGAAGAGCAGTGGTTCTACAAGACCTTTGAGAATGCCGTGAATCAAGAAAAACTTTGGGCAGAGTATCTGTTCAAGGATGGTTCTATGATTGGTCTGAATGACAAACTGTTACAGCAGTATGTTGAGTGGATTGCGAATCGTAGAATGAAGGCAATTGGACTCAAACCACTTTATGATATTCCTGCGAAGAATAACCCTCTTCCTTGGACGGAACATTGGATCAGTTCTAAGGGTCTTCAAGTGGCACCACAAGAAACAGAAGTTGAGTCGTACATCGTTGGAGGAATCAAACAAGATGTTACCAAAGATACTTTCTCAGGATTCCAACTATGATGAATGGTGCGAAGAAGAAATTATGAACGCATATCGCCAAGCGGCGGAATGTGATGAATTTCTATTCGGTGACTATGACTATGAAAAAGAATGGTTAAAAGATCAAGAGGGTAATTAACCCTCTTTTTTTTATAAATATTCATAGGAATTTTAGTACGTATAAAAATGCTACCTTCACATTTAAAAGGACTATATGAAGCATATAGTGAAGTGTATACCGAAGAAACAGAAGATCTGGTCACTGATACTCTCATCGAAGAAGTTGTGGAGGAGTTGATTGGTGAGTGTGTTGAATTTGGATATACTTTAGATGAAGCTGCCGACGCTGTAGAAGAAGCAGCAATTGAATACCTGATGGAACTTAATCCTTATGCTGCTGCTGGTTCAAAAGAAGCAAGAGCATACGCTAAATCAACCACTGCTACAAAGCGTGGAGAAGAGCATAAAGCAGCAGTATCGGCAGCAAAAGAAAAAGTTAAGGCAAAAGTTAAAGGTGTTGTTGCTGGCGCTGGTATCGCCGCTTCTATTGCTAAGGATGAGGCAAGAAGAGCAGGCAGAAAGGCAGCACATGCGGTCTCTAGCACTGTTCAGAAGAAGAAGGCAGAGGTTAAGAGTGGTGTTAAGGGTCTGCTTGGAAAGGGTCTTCGTAAGGCAGCAGGAGTGGTTGGAAAGGTCGCTCAGAAGGCAGCAGGAGCCGCTTCAAGACTTGGTGAAGAAGTGGAGCAACTGGACGAAATCTCTGATAGATTAGCAACTGCTGCAAGAAACACCAGACAAAGAAGATTTGATAAAAGTGTTTTTCGTGCCGATACTTATGCTGATGCTGGGTATCAAAAACAGAGGAGCAAGTCTGATAGACTTAACCAAACTCTTGCTAGTAGAGAACAGAGAACTGGTAGTAAAATCAAAGCAGTAGAAGAGTTTGACGTAGATCAAGTAGATACTTGGGATGTGGTCCTTGAATATCTCATCACAAATGGTCACGCCGATACTAACGCTGAGGCTCTCTATGTTATGTCTCAGTTAGATGAAGAGATGGTTCAGTCCATCCTTGAGGGTTCTTACGAAGATAGAATTGCTGCGAATAACAAAAAGTATGATGCGGCACGTAAGAGAGCAGCACAAAGAGCAGAAGCAAGAAACAAAGCTAGAAGAGAAGGAAAAACTGGTGCTGTTCCTGGTGTAGGTTATGTTTCTCCAGGACCAGAAAGAACGTCATATACTGATTCTCAAGGCACTCAGAGACATCATTCTGGTGCTAAAATGCCCTGAGATTAATAAGTCATAACTTAAAGCACCCTTAAGGGTGCTTTTTTATTATCTTGTTACAGTTTTTTTGACGTCAACTATGCCTTCAAGAATTCTTTCTATTTTTCCATCAGGAGATTGAAAAAGTATATCATACAAATATTTTCCAGATTTTAATGTAGAAGTTACTGCTGAATTCATAGAAATAACAATTCTGGAATTGGCAGCATCTATTATTGATATTGTAAATGGTATTGAAGATTTTGATTCTTCAGCTTTTTTCATACGAGCACAGATATTATATCCAGTTAAATTAAATCTAGAATTAGTATCTGTTTTTTCAAAAACAAAATCTTGGCTAAAATCAGTTCCAGTATAAATTGTAAGATTAGCTGTATATACTGATGACGCCATTCTGTATGTATCCGTAAGAATAAAATATTTATGAGAAGCAACTTGAAGATATTCCAGATCTTACAATTACAAATCCTTCAACGACTACACTTTTCTTTCCATCAGCGTTAGAAGTTGAAATAATGTCATAAACGTGACGACCAGGTTTTAATCCAGAAGTTAATGTACTTCCCATAGAAATTTGTATTTTTCCGTTGACTGCATCTAAAACTGTTATTCCAAATCCAACATAAGAAGAGCTATCGGGATGCTTTCTCATTTGAGATTTAAAATCTAAACCAGTTGCATCAATTATAACTCCATCACTTCTAATAAGGTCAAATGGTTGTGAAAAATCAGAATGAATATTTATAAAAATATTTTGAGTATACGCCGACATATCTTTAGAATTTATTACTATTTATTTCTAGCATTGACAAAATTTAAAATAATGAGTAGAATCGCTTTGCTAGCGTTTTTGCTATGGTTGAAAGATAAATAATAGCTCATAAGATACTTTAATATGAGTTATGAGAATCCCTGGATCTACAATGGGGAAATATTTGATTCAACTGATATTCAAGATTATTTTGGTTTTGTTTATCATATACACTGCCATCCAACTGGTCGTTCGTATATTGGTAGAAAGTATTTCTGGAGTTTCCGCAAACCAAGAGGAAAATCTAGAAAAGTTAAGGCAGAGTCCGATTGGAAGCGTTATTACGGCTCCAGTGATGAACTCAAGTCCGATATTAACACTTGGGGAAAAGCATCCTGCGACAGAAGAATACTTAGCCTCCATACAACCAAAGGACAATGTAATTACGAAGAAACTAAACAACTCTTTTTAAATAATGTCTTGATTGAATCTCTTGACGATGGAACGCCAGCATACTATAATAGTAATATTCTAGGGCGCTACATGCGAAAAGATTATGGAAACTTTGGAAAAGACACTTCGACAAACTCATGATTGGGCAGTTGACCGTATTCATACTCTTTGTGAAAGAAACATTGAAGATGCCCATGCGATCCAATCTGAATTTAGTGAGTGGTTGAATCCAAATATTTCAGATCATGATATTTTCTCATTAGAATACATCGGTGATTAATATAATACATAGTATACTTATAATTTTTCTATGAATAATTTTGTAAAATTAGCTATTGAAAATGGTGGAGTTATCAAACCATTATTAATTAACGCTGAGGATCTTTCTGGACCTTCTCTAACCAATCCTTCAGTTATAATTATAAATGATAAAGTAATAGTTAATATAAGAAATGTAAACTATACTTTATATCATTCAGAATTAAATCGATTTGAACATATGTGGGGACCTTTAGTATATGTTCATCCAGAAAATGATTTGCACTTAAGAACTACTAATTATATTGCAGAACTTGATGATAGTTTAGATATCGTACATTATTCAAAAATTGATACCTCTAAATTTGATACCTACCAACCACAGTGGGAATTTGTTGGATTAGAAGATTGTCGTTTAGTTGAATGGGAAGAAAAAATTTATATTTGTGGTGTGCGTAGAGATCTTGATACTAAAGGTACAGGTAGAATGGAACTATCTGAGATTACTATTGATGAGGATGGGAAGACCATAAAAGAAATATCAAGGTATAGAATACCTGGTCCTCAACCAGATACTGAATACTGTATGAAAAACTGCACACCAATTCAGGATAAACCATTTCATCTTTTAAAATGGACAAATCCAACTGCTTTAATGAAATTTGATCCCCATGGAGGAGAAACTATAGTTTTTGAAACCACAGATTATGTATCTGGATTATCTGATATGCGAGGTGGATCTCAAGTTATTACTTATGATGGTGGATATTTAACTTTAATTCATGAAACTGAATTATATAATTCTGAACAAGGTAGAAAAAACGCAACATATCGTCATAGATTTGTTTCTTGGGATAAAGATTTTAAAAATCAAAAATTTTCTAAGTTGTTTTCTTTTTTAAATATGAAAATTGAATTTTGTTGTGGTTTAGCAGAATATAAAGATAGTCTCCTGATCACATTTGGTGGATCTGATAACGCGGCATACATTTTAAAAATTTCTAAATCTTTTGTAAATGAATTTATCAACAAATAAAAACAAATTGGATGGAATACCACCAATCCATATAGTTAGTCTTAATGAGAGTGAAGATAGAAGAAACAATTTGGAAAGATGGTTTAGTAAATTTAATATTACTAATTATAAATTTCATTTATTTAAGAGATTTGAAGAAAATGATTATATAATTAATGGAAAATATTCTCATTTATTGGAACCTGATGGAAAAGGTTCAATTACATCTCATTTTATAGTATTGAAAGAATGGTATGAATCTACTTCAGAACCATATTGCCTAGTTGTTGAAGATGACTTGTCTTTAGAGACAGTTGATTATTGGAATTTTACTTGGAAAGAATTTGAAAATAATCTTCCTCATGAGTGGAATTGTATACAACTAGTTATTATTCGGGAAAACTATTGTCAAGAATATTTCTTTCAATCAAGAGATATAAATGATTGGTGTGCGGCTGCTTATTTGATTCGTAGGGAATATGTTAAGCAATTACTCGATAGTTATTATATTGATAATATTTTTAATTTAACAATTGAAAATCTTGAATACCCACCCGTTATTGAGCATTTATTATTCTCAAAAAAATCTAAAGTTTATTGCCTTCCCTTATTTGTAGAGGATATTATTAATACACAAAGTACATTTAGATATAAAGAAAAGCTCTATTGGGGTCATGGTCAATATCATCACAATTCTTATTATGATGTGATGAGTTGGTGGAAAAATAAAGGATTTGATCTATCAATATCTGAAATTGTTGGTGATAACTTTAATAAATGGAAGCAAAAATATAATATGAGTATAACAGGAGTTATACAAATTGGATCTTATTTTGGTGAAAATGTAAAAAAATATATCAATGGTGGCATTGAAAATATTGTATTATTTGAACCGTTGAAAAATAATTTTGATATTCTTTGTAAGAATATGCAAGATATAGAAAAAAATATTACTTGTCATCAAATTGCTTTGGGTTGTGAGCATAAAAATGTTTTTATGTATGTGAGTAATGATAATCAAAAAAATAGCTCTATCTTAAAGCCGAAAAATTATTTTAAATACAACTCGAATGTTTATTTTCCTTATTCGGAGGAAGTTGAAGTTAATTGTTTAGATTCTTTTGAGTATACTGATTATAATTATCTCCATATAGATGTTTCTGAATATGGGTTAGATATTCTAAAAGGATCATTAAAAACTTTGGATAACATCGATTATCTTTATTGTAAAGTTATTAATAATATAGAACTTTATGAGAAAAATTCATTAATTAGTGATATAGATGATTTTCTTTCCGAAAAAAATATGAAAAGAGTTGAGACATATTGGAGCAATGAATTTTATGGAGAAGCTCTTTATATTAAAGCTAAAAATGACTATCAAAAATGTATATTTAAAACTGATTTTGCTCATAAAAAAGAATTAGTTATTTTGGATGTTGGTTGTAATATTAATAATAATTTGGATGACTTTACTGAAATATTTTTTGATCAATATCCAAATTCAAAATGTGTGGCAATTGATCCTATATTTTGGCAGGATTATGAAAAAAAATGGGGTAGTGATTCTAGAGTTACTATTGTAAAAAAAGCTTTGTCCGATTCGTCAAAAAATAAATTTTTATATGTACCTTCAATTTATGGTGATGGATCTGGATTAACATCTTTTTACAAAATGGAAGTATTCGAGCAAAATTATAAACAGTTTGAAACTGAATGTATAACTCTTGATGATTTGGTCCTCAATTTAAATATTGATTGTATAGATTATCTTAAAATAGATACCGAAGGATCTGAATTAACGATATTAAATGGAAGTAAAAATTTGCTTAAAAATAAAAAAATTGAGTATATTCAATTAGAATATGGCCCAACATATGAAGATGCCGGATATAGTGTTTTAGATATTGTTGAGTATTTAAATTTTTATGGATATAAATTAATATATAAGACAAAAAATTATTGGAATAATATTCCAATCGGTGAAATTTTATTTACAAAATTTTAGAAAAATTAGAAGGTTTGAATTATGATTACAATTAATGCTCTTGGGCGAATGGGACGTTTAGCAAATCAAATGTTTCAGTATGCGGCATTAAGAACACTTGCTAAAAAATTTAATTATAGTTATCATCTTCCTTTAAGAGATCCAAGTCAAAAATTAATTGATGAAGATTTAGATATATTTGAATGTTTTAAATTAAATGGGGAAGAAAGAAAAAATTCTGATCTTTATCAAATTGAAATGTCTACTCTTGGATTTGATGAAAATATTTTTAATAAATGTCCGGATAATGTTGATCTAAAAGGTTATTTTCAAGATGTAAAATATTTTGAAAATAATAGAGAAGACATCAAACAATCTTTCACTTTCAAAGACCAATATTCTGAACAAGCAAAAAATTATTTTTATTCTGCGTTTGGGAACGAAGAAATCTTATCACTTCACGTTAGACGTAGTGATTATCTAAATTTCGATCATTTTGTAAAACAAAATGCTCAATATTATTCCGATGCTCTTCGATTTTTTGATCCAAATTTAAAGGTTTTAATATTTACTGATGATTATGAATGGGCAATAAATCAAGAAATTTTTCAATCTGAAAGATTTTTCTTTTCTACTGGAAATAATAATGCTGTAGATTTATATATGCAAACTTTATGTAAATATCATATTATAGCAAATAGTACTTATAGTTGGTGGGGTGCTTGGTTGGCTGATAGTAAACGAGTTGTTAAACCAACTAATTGGTTTGATGGGATATTAAAAGACTATAAGAATTTTCTACATGTTGATGGATGGATAAATGTATGAGATAATTAAATACATTGCTGATAAAATTAATTAAAATACTGTAATTTTGTAATATGAAAAAGGAAAATCCCATTATTTCTACTCAAGAAAAATCCGATATTTTATTAGAGTTTTCTTTGGATACTGAAAATGATTTAAAAAATTATAATCTGGCAAACTGGTATGAATCTCAAAAACATACTGCCCCAGCTCATACTTATTATCTACGAGCTGCTGAAAGAACTAAAGATAAAGTTCTCGCTTACAAAGCATTGATTAGGGCATCATTTTGCTATAAATCTCAAGGATCTAGAGATGGAACGGAAAAAGTTTTATTAGAAAATGCGTTAAATCTTCTTCCAGAAAGACCAGAGGCATACTTTTTTCTTTCTTTCTTATCTGAAAAAAAAGAAGAATGGCAAAATTCATATACATATGCTAATTTTGGATTACATTGTTACAATAACGATGTAGTGATCGAAGATATTGGAATTGAAGAATATTATGGAAAATACTTATTGATTTTCCAAAAAGCGGTTGCTAGTTGGTGGTGGGGTAAAAGTGAAAAAAGTAGAGGACTTCTTTGGTCTCTAGTGGATGATTATTGGGATAAAATGAATGATAAGTATAAAAAAGCAGTAGAAGATAATATTAGCCGACTAGGAGCAGGACCGAATTCTCAGAAAGCTGTTTTTTATGACTCCTCAAAACATAAAAATTTGCGGTTTAATTTTAAAAACTCTGAAAAAATAGATAAAAATTATTCTCAAGTTTTTCAAGATATGTTTGTTCTTTCTATGTTAAATGGAAAAACAAACGGAACCTTTCTAGAAATTGGTGGTGCTAAACCATTTGAAAGAAACAATACTGCTCTTTTGGAAAGCTTTGGATGGACTGGATTGGCAATAGAAAATAATATTGATTTTGCCAATGAATATAAAAATCAAAGACCAAACGTAAAGGTTTTATCTGAAGATGCTCTTCAAATAAATTATTCGGAACTTCTATTAAAAAATTATGAGCATAACATAATTGATTATCTTCAATTAGATATCGAACCCGCAAGAAATACGTATGAATGTTTATTGAAAATACCATTTCATGAGTATAAGTTTGCTGTTATAACGTATGAGCATGATCATTATATTGATATAACCAAATCTTGTAGAGAAAATTCTAGAAAATATTTGGAAAGTATGGGATATGTTCTTGTTTTAAATGATATATCTGCAGATGGTATTTCTACTTTTGAAGATTGGTGGGTTCATCCTGATTTGGTTGATAGGAATATTTTGGAATTGATGACCGAAGTTACAGATAATATTGTAAACATAGAAGAATATTTTCTTAATAAAAAAGAAGATAATTTAGATTGTCAAAAATACTATGCAGAGTTTGAAACTGACAAATATATTAGAGAAAATTTTTTTTTAGATCTAAATTATAATGGAGTTTTTGTAGAAGTTGGTGCTGGCCCTCCAGAATTTTTAAGTAATTCTAAGCATTTTAGAGATGCTGGATGGAGAACTATTTGTATAGATCCAAATCCAAAATTTGTTGATCAGCATAAAAAGGTTGGTAGTGAAGTTTATCAATATGCTTGTTCAAATGTAGAGGGTAAATCTACGTTCACAATTAATCATAATAATGATGGTTTGTATTCGCAAGAAAATGATGGTGTAAGTTTTTCAGCCATAGATATCAGATATAAAAATGTCCCAGAGCATAATACTCAATATACTATAGAAGTTGAAACTATAAAATTAAATACTTTACTTGAAAAAATTGGTGTAGATAAAATTGATGTTCTTTCCATTGATACGGAAGGTTGGGAACTTGAAGTTATGGAGGGATTTGATCATTTAAAATATCTACCTAAAGTAATTATTTTGGAAAATTTTGAAAATAATCCAAAGTATCAAACTTTCATGAAAAAAATTGGATATGATAAAAAATGCAGTCTTTCATATAATGAAATATATTTAAGAGATACTCTAGTTTCTGAAAAAAAATGTTCTTTTTCATTTACAACTCATAAAAACACATCATGGATTGTAGATAATTTTTATGACAATCCAGATGAAGTTCGTAAGTTTGCTTTAGACCAGGAATATCTTGAGGGTGGAATAGGAAGAGGATTTATTGGCAGAAGAACTCAAGATCAGTTTTTATTCCCAGGTCTTAAAGAAAAATTTGAACAAATTATGGGAAGACCTATTATAAAATGGGAAGAACATGGGATGAATGGTAGGTTTCAAGTTGCTTGGTCTGGGGAACCATTAGTATATCATTGCGATAGTCAAACTTGGGGTGGTATGTTATACTTAACTCCTGATGCTCCTTATCAATGTGGAACTACTTTGTATGCCCATAAACAAACTAGAGCTAGAACATATTATGATGATGGGTGGGATGTAGCGTGGAAAGATATTCCCGGAGATTGCCACTTAGATGGTACTTCTTTTGAACCTGTTGATGTACTTGGAAATGTCTATAATCGTCTTGTAATTTTTGATGCTAGTTGCATTCATTCTGCATCTCAATATTTTGGAACAGTGCGAGAAAATTCTAGACTTTGGCAAATGTTCTTTTTTGATTAAAAAAACTAAATAAAAGGTGGTATCGCCAAAGAGAATATCAATGACCTTAGATCTTCATAACTTTTTTAAATTTTATGATGAGAAAAATGATAATCATGTAGCAGCAGTTCAGTGGTTAGAAGATAACCTTCCTGCTGAATTCATGGATGATTCAGATACTGATTGGGTTGGAATCTTTAGAACTAAACCACCCACACCAGCAGTTTTAGCAGTTCCATACTTTAACCAAGTAGACAACTACAGAGATGCACAGAGAACTTGTAACAGTTCGTCATGTGCGATGTGCCTTGCGTTCCTCAAACCAGGAAGCATTAAAGGTGATGACGAATATGTCAAGAAAGTATTTG
>Ga0172367_10009588_pt1 | contig 10592 bp, 8 predicted proteins | sample Lak10m_FD_114542 | JGI IMG/M metagenome (GOLD analysis project Ga0172367, IMG submission 114542) | Freshwater microbial communities from Kabuno Bay, South-Kivu, Congo - kab_022012_10m | ecosystem: Environmental > Aquatic > Freshwater > Lake | place: Democratic Republic of the Congo: South-Kivu...
ACACATCAGGCGATATTGATTTAGTAGTTCCGGAAGGATCTGTATTTGTCTGTGGAGATAATAGACCAAACAGTCTCGATTCCCGCGCATTTGGCCCAGTCCCTTTAGATAATGTGGTTGGCCGTCTTGCTCTAAGGGTGTACCCGTTCAATAAAGGGCAAAGTTTCTAAAAAAATTATTTTTTAGAAATAAAGTTAACAATTCGCTTTAGTTCTGTATCGTTTTTAAAGCCGATTTCCAATTTTCCACCCTTAGCGGTTCGTTTTAGAGTTACTTTTGTTTGAAGAATTTTTGTTAATTTTTCAGTTTGGGGCGAAACAGTCGCAACCTTTTTTAAGGCAGACGCTGCAGTTGATGTTCCCTTTTTATGCGCAACAACATATCTCTCAGCCTGTCTAACTGACCAGTCATTCTTTTGGATAAGATCAAGTAGGATAAGTTGATCTTTTTCTTCTTTCAAAGACAATATTGTTCTGGCATGCCCTTCTGATATTTTCTTATCACGCAGTGCCTCCATGGCAGGCTTAGGCAGTTGTAAAAGTCTTGCAGTGTTCTGAACGGTTACCGCAGCCTTACCTAGTCGGCTACCTATTGTAATATAGTCTAAGCTAAATTGATCATGTAAGTATTGTATAGATGCTGCCTGTTCAAGAGGTGATAGATTAACTCGTTGTACATTCTCTACGAGAGCAAGCTCGAGTCTTTCAAGCTGCTTCGTAGTCCTACTTACTGCAGGAACAGTCTTAAGTCCCGCAATTTTTGCAGCGCGCCATCGTCGCTCACCTGCAATAATGTAGTACGTATCGCCATGAGGAGTCACTACTAAGGGCTGTAGCACCCCGTGCTGCTTTATTGAATCAGCAAGCTCTTGCAGTGCTTTTTCATCAAAATGTACGCGTGGTTGCTCGGGATTTGGTTCTAATAAAGAGACGTTGAGCTTTTTTATACGCTCATCTTCTGGCGCTAATATTGATGTATCAAAATTCTTTGGTATTAACGATTCAAAACCACGACCTAATTTACTATTTTGCACGTTCTTCTATCTCCTTTGCTAAGTTCTTGTAACTGCGTGCCCCTTTTGACCATTTATCATGTTCTAGAATAGACCTGCCAAAACTAGGTGCTTCTGCAAGCCGCACATTGCGCGGGATAACTGTATTAAAAAGCTTTTGACCAAAATGCTTTTTAACTTCTCCCATAACCTGTTCAGAAAGTGATGTTCGACTGTCGTACATAGTCATCACAATGCCGAGCAATTCAAGATTATTATTGAGACCCTGACGCACTCGCTGGATGACATCTAGTAACTGACCAAGTCCTTCTAAAGCGTAATACTCTGCCTGCACTGGTACCAATACCAAATGTGCTGCAGTTAATGCATTAATACTCAGTAGGCCAAGAGATGGCGGGCAGTCAATAAGAATATAATCATAGTTTATAGAATCAAGAGCTTCCTTTAGCCTAAACTCACGGCGTTCTTCTATTGCTAGATCGACTTCAGCAGCAGCAAGTTGAGAATTTGTAGGTAAAACGTGGAGACCTGCATGAGATGTATCTTTAATCATGTGCGCGATACTACCCGCGCCAAATAAGGCATCATATACTGTACTATCAAGTGATTGCTTATCGATACCAAGACCGCTGGTTGCATTTCCTTGCGGATCTAAATCAACAATAAGGACTGATTTTCCTAGCTTAGCTAAGTACGCTGCCGCATTAATTGCAGTCGTAGTCTTACCTACTCCCCCTTTTTGGTTCAATATAGCAATAATTTTTGACATTTTTCTCTCTGGTTATGGTTACTATAAGACTACCATAACAGCGGTGGTTATGCTACCTTAAGATTAAAAAAGAGGAGCTATTTTAGCTCCTCTTTTGACGAGACTTTGTAAACAAATAGATTAAGCAATCTTTGTAATCTTAATCACTGACTTATGCTGGCGGTGGCCGTGTACTTTACGTACACGCTTCTTTGCCTTGTAGCGAATTGCAAGTACTTTGTCATCAAGAATTTCTTTTTCTACAACTTCTGCTGTAACGGTAGCTCCTGTAACTTCAGGTGTACCGACTGTTACTTTGTCGCCATCAATAACTAGTAAAGGTGTAAAGTTAACTTTTGATTCATCACCCAATAGCTCAACATTAAGTGTGAGTCCTTCAGTTACGACATATTGTTTACCGCCTGTAGCGATTACTGCTTTTTTCATTTATAGTATCTCTTTCGAAAAATGTTACAGATTAGATAATACCAAATTATTCCACCTCTGTAAAGGCCTTATGGTGCTTGTCTCTCTAACGAAATAGTGAGCTTCATGCCTTCTACGTGTACTTCGCTGCTGTGGGTGTAATCTTTAGATTCTAGCTCGATCTTTGTTGCAAGTGTCTCTTCAGCAATGAGATCACTCAAATTATTGATAGCTTCCATAAGGGGTTTATCGCTGCTAGACAGTGAAAGTTTTATGCGGTCGTCTATCTGTAAATCAGCTTTTTTACGAGCGTTTTGTACCTGACGAATAACTTCACGAATAATACCTTCTTCGCGTAGTTCAGGGTTTAAAGCTGTATCTATCTCGGCGTGTAGCTCATTATCACCAGTACCTTGTGATACTTCAACTTCTTTGACATTAAGTTCTTCAGCAATAATTTCAACAAGTTCAGGAGCCAGTTCTTTAGTACCATGCACTGTAACTCGTTTCAAAGGTTGACGCACTTTTATAGATGCTGCGGCACGCTGAGATAGTCCTTGATTAATTAGCTCACGCACCTGATACATCTCATGAAGCATGAGCTCGTCTATATGCCCTACTTTCGGCCAATCTAATAGGTGTACTGATTCTTCTCCAGTTAATTGCGTATAGAGTTCTTCGGCGAGAAATGGAACAAACGGTGCGATGACCATTGCAAGCTGCGTAAGAACATAGTGAAGAGTCTTGTATGCATTATTTTTATCTTCAATCTCGTCACTCTTCCAGAAACGTCTCCGACTGCGACGTACGTACCAATTGCTCGCATCATCTACAAAAGGTAGAATTAGCTTCATTGCATTTGGGATATCGTACTCATCCATGTGCTTTTCAACATCTTGAGTTAACTCGTGAACCCGACTAATAATCCAAACATCTAATGGATGAGTGACACTATTCACAGGATCTTCGTGCTTGCCATTCCACTCCCATTTGTCCACTTCAGCGTACATCGTAAAGAAGTCATACATGTTCCATATCATTGAAAGTTTTCTTGCAACATCGCCCACTTCCTTATCCTGTAACGCAAAGTCTTCACCATTAAGTAATGGACTCGATGCCAATAGAAAACGAAGACTATCTGCAGAGAACTTATCCATGAGCTCGTTTGGATCAGTATAATTTCCATAACTTTTGCTCATTTTACGTCCATCATTACCGGCAACGTTACCTGTAACAATGACATTTTTGAATGAATTATTTCCAAATAACGCTACGCTCATCGCGTGCATGTAGTAGAACCACGCGCGCACTTGACCAATGTATTCTACGATAAAATCTCCGGGATAATTTTGTTCGAACTTTTCTTTGTTTTCAAAAGGATAATGAAATTGAGCAAATGGCATACTTGCTGCCTCAAACCAACTATCGAGTACCTTGTCAATTCGAGTATAATGTATACCGTCAATATCAAATGTCACATCGTCAACCCAAGGCCGGTGATAATCTTTTCGCTCTTTACCGGATAACTCTTTTAGCTCTTCGTAGCTACCTACGACACGCACATGCTCTTTACCATTTTTATCCTTACCTTTCCATACGGGCATGGCAGAGGCCCAAAAACGGTCTCGAGAAATATTCCAGTCTGGTGCCTGTTCAATTGTTTTGGCAAAGCGTCCGTTTTTCACATGCTCCGGGAACCAGTTAATGTCACCGTTTTTTGCAAGCATTGAGGTTCTTTGTGAATCAACATCCATAAACCAGCTAGGATGAGCACGGTACATTAAACGCGTTCCACATCGATGGCAGTGAGGATAACTATGCCTGTAATAATCAATTTTCCAAACAATGTTCCGCTCTTTTAGGTCCTTAGCTATGGGCTTATTGACGTCCCAAACATTTTGCCCTACCCATTGCCCTTCAATATATGCACCGTTTTCATCGAGAACGTGAATGACAGGAATGTTATGTTCTTTAGCGAGTGCAAAGTCTTCTTCTCCGTATGCAGGCGCGATATGAACGATACCCGTTCCGCTTTCAGTCGTAACGTATTCAGCATCCCAAATTTTATGAGCTTGAGCGCCTCGATCATCAAATAATGGCTCATACGATTGTCCGATAAGCTCTTTGCCCTTGAATTTTCTGACTATTGTGTAGTCTAGTGTTTGATGCTTTTCATCCGTCAATACTTTGTCAACTAGCTCGACAGCCATGATTAAGTCTTCATCGCCTACTGTAACCTTGGCATATTCAATACTTTGATTGACGGCTAGAGCGGTATTAGCCTGTAGGGTCCATGGAGTAGTAGTCCACGCAAGTAATGAAGCATTGCTGCCTTTAAGTTTAAATTTTACATACACACTTGGGTCAGTCACATCCTGATACGCACCGGCATCCATTGTAACTTCAGCTTTAGATAATGGTGTTGCATCAAGCGTGCAATACATAAGGACTTTTTCGCCCTCATAAATCTTGCCTTTTTCGTAGAGCTCTTTAAAGGCCCACCATACTGATTCCATGTAATCTTTATCCATGGTTTTATATGCACCTTGAAAGTCGACCCATCGCCCGATACGATCTACAGTATCTTCCCACTCGCTGCTGGTCTGAACCATATTTTCTCTACACGCAACGATATACTTTTCTATACCATATGCTATGACTTCTTCACGACTATGTATACCAAGCTTTTGCTCAGTAAACCTTTCTGCTGGCAAGCCATGACAGTCCCATCCCCAGACACGCTCAACACGTTTTCCCTTCATTGTTTGGTATCGAGGAACAATATCTTTAACAATGGAGCTTAAAAGTGTGCCGTGGTGAGGCGATCCACTAATAAATGGCGGCCCATCATAGAAAACATAGGCGTTATCTTTGGGACGATTTTCTACTGATTTTTCAAAGGTCTTATTTTTTTTCCATCGAACGACAAGGTCTCGTTCATATTCGAGTGCTCGTCGTCGTGTGCCTGACTTAAATTTCATATACGCTCCTTAATAAAAAACACTTCTCTTGGCTGCCAGAATCCCTTATTGGGACGGTACCATCTGGCTTCCAAAAGAAGTGATTCTTTTAGCTCTTATTTCTTGAGTATTACGTTACTCGCTACGTCAGATTCTACTTTTTATCACTTGATAAATTTCTTTCTGCTACGCCTGATTGCTCATTTATTCGGCTGATGACCGTTTATCTCTACAATAGAGGGCATATGTGTAATTTTTACTATAAACTACTCTGAATAAACGATCAAGATTAATCTTTCGTGTAATAGGATAGTTCATTCATAAGTGGGAGTGCGGTACCTTGCCATGCTCTCATTAGCTTCCCTTGATAATCAACAGCAAGAATTGCAGGATATTGTACTATATCATAGAGTGTCGCCATATGCGCTCCATCACGAGACTCAAGACTCATAAGCTCAATGTCATGAGACATCTGCCGAGAGAAATCACGCGCATACTCCTCAACCATTCGTGCATGCTCAGAGTTAGGATGATACAAAATAAACACTTTCATTACCTTCAGTTTACCATAAGCGTTTTATCGTCATATATACAAAAGACCCTTGTCGGAACAAGAGTCTTTTGAGCCTGTGCTGTAGCTTCTAACTACAGCCAGTTGTACTTCCGCAAGCCGTACATACGTAACAGCTTCCTGCTCGTTGAGTCTGGTTACCGCAACTGTAGCACAGAGGCGCAGTGTCGTCAGAACTCTTTGCCGTTGTGCGCTCAGCACTTTGTGTAGTAACTGATTCTTCAACAGTCTGCTCTGCAATTTGTACTGGTTCTTCAAGCAAACTGGTTTGCACGTCTGGCATATCGTCTAGAGACGCAAGGCCTAGCTCTAGCCGATCATCAAAAGAAAGATAATCAAGCGCGAGCCGCCGTACGATGTAATCAGTTATTGAACTTGCAGTTCGAATCTCAACATCATCGGTTATGCCTGCCGGAGCGAAGCTTGTGCCTCGGAGTGTCTTCACGAAGCTCTTAAGCGGAACACCGTACTGAAGACCGTGGCTGACGCTGATTGCGAATGAGTCCATAAGTCCTGAGAGAGTTGATCCCTGCTTTGAAACATTAATGAAGAGTTCACCTGGAGTTCCATCTTCATATTCACCGATCGTGAAGAACCCGCTCAGATCTGCAATATGGAACTTATATGTACTGCTCTTGCGTCGCTTTGGTAATAAGCGTCGGACGGTTCCCTTAACGACAATCTTCTCTTCAATGGATTTAACTCCGTCTTCTTTGTCACTACCTTCTTTTTTAGCCATACTGAGTGGCTGACCGACCTTACAGTTATCACGATATACAGCAACAGCCTTGATACCCATCTTCCAGGAGTCGATATGAAGTTGTTCTATATCCTCTACAGTAGCTTCTTCTGGCATATTTACCGTCTTACTAATTGCCCCAGAAAGGAATGGCTGTACGGCTGCCATCATTTTTACATGACCGAGGTAGTGGATTGAATTGTCACCCATTGAACACGCAAAAACTGCACGATGTTCTGGCTTCAAATGCGGAGCTCCCGTGATTGTCTTTTCTGTATCAATATATGCGACTATCTCCTCGGCTGCTTTTTTAGAGTATCCAAGTGCATCAAGTGCACGAGGTACTGTCTGGTTGACGATGTGCATCGTTCCGCCACCAACTAGCTTCTTGACTTTTACAAGGCCTAGGTCTGGTTCAATACCTGTTGTGTCACAGTCCATCATAAGTCCAATTGTTCCTGTAGGAGCGAGTACACTTGCTTGTGCATTTCGCACACCATGTAACTGACCAAGCTCAACAGCTTCATCCCAAGCATTGGCAGCTGCGCTAAGAAGATCTTCAGAAACGAGACTTGCATCAATGTCAGATACGGCGCTACGATGCTTCTTAAGTACGCGTATCATGCCTTCTTGATCTTTATGGAAACCTGCGAATGGTCCAACTCTTCGTGCCATACGTGCACTCGTCGCATAGGCCTGTCCAGTCATGAGCGCCGTAATTGCTGCAGCTTGGGCACGTCCTTCAGCGGAGTCATATGGTAGCCCTTGAGCCATAAGCAATGCTCCGAGGTTCGCATATCCTAAGCCAAGCTCACGATACGCCTTTGCATTCTTCGTAATTCTCTCTGTAGGATATTCTGAGTAGCCAACTAAAATTTCTTGTGCTGTGAATAGTAATTCAACTGTGTGCTTAAAGGCCTCAATATCAAATGTATGGTCGTCATTTAGGTACTTAAGTAGGTTGATGCTTGCTAGATTACATGCCGAGTCATCTAGGTGCATATACTCACTACATGGGTTTGATCCATTAATGCGGCCAGCATTAGGGGTTGTATGCCAATCGTTAATAGTTGTGTCGAACTGCATTCCTGGGTCAGCACACTCCCATGTTGCTTCAGCAAATTGTCTGAAGAGATCACGTGCTCTAACAGTCTTTACAACCTTACCTGAGGTAACTGCCTTTAGATCCCAGTCGGTATCGTTTTCAACAGCCTGCATGAATTCATCAGTCACGCGAACGGAGTTATTGGCATTCTGATATTGTACGGAGAACGAATCTTTCCCATCAAGACTCATATCGAAACCTGCTTCTTGAAGAGCTCGAGCTTTTCGTTCTTCAATTGCCTTGCTCCAAATGAATTCTTCTACATCAGGGTGATCTGCATTAAGAATTACCATCTTAGCTGCTCTACGTGTCTTACCACCACTTTTTATTGCACCAGCAGATGCGTCTGCTCCTCGCATGAAACTCAGTGGGCCAGAGGCAGTGCCAGCACTTTTACCTAGTTTTTCAGCAGATGAGCGAATTGAACTTAAGTTAATTCCCGATCCAGACCCACCTTTGAAAATCATTCCTTCTTCTTTATACCAATTAAGGATTGCTGGCATAGTATCCTCTACAGACAGGATGAAACAAGCGCTAGCTTGCTGTGCACGGCTTGGAGCACCGATGTTAAACCACACTGGAGAGTTAAAAGCAGCGCGCTGTGTAGCAAGTATATATTTTAATTCTTCTGTAAAGTCTTCGACTTCAGTAGCTGTTTCGAAATATCCTTCTTGTAGGCCTTGACGAGCAACAGTATCGACAACACGGTCAACTAGGTCGCGTAGTGAGGATTCACGACTCTTTGTGCCGGGTGTCCCAGTGAAATATTTTTGAGCAACAATATTGATTGCATTTAGTGACCAGCCGTCAGGAAATTCCACATCCTTCTGTTCGAAAACTGGCTTTCCAAGAACGGGATTCATAATAACAGAATCTGTTGTGATCCATTTTAAGGCGTCATAGCCCTTAGTTTTAGGCTGAGTGAATAGCCTCCTGCGACCCAGGATTGTTGATTGTCCCATAATAGTACCCTCACTATATTGTTATATTTGTTGTTTTTGTTAGAGCTCCGATGTCTACAACTCTCAATGTAGACACGTATTCTCCCCTCCAGCTTCTGGTGTATGATCGATTATACACACACAAGAACCCAAGGGGGAGAGGTCAAAAAGACTACGTTCTAATTTTTTTGACGATTATCGGATTTTTGACCACGAATTTGTGATAGTTCTTTTTCGAAACCAGCAATATCTTTAAACCTACGATATACACTAGCAAACCGTACATATGCAACTTCATTTAATGGAGCCAGTTTATCCATAACTATCTGACCAATAGTGTTAGTAGAAAATTCGGTTTCATTACGATTATGTAGATCGTGTTCTACTTCAGACACAAGATTATCGAGCTCAATGCTTGATACTGGAGTTTTTTCGCACGCTCTATATAGACCGACGAGAAGTTTCTCGCGGGAAAACAGCTGTCTTGTGCCATCATTTTTTATCACTATTAACTGTGGACGCTCGATTCGTTCATATGTTGTAAAGCGAAATTCGCATTGCAAGCACGCTCGACGTCGGCGTATAGCGGCACCTTCAGCAACGTCGCGCGATTCTATAACTTTTGTATCGAGCTGTTGACATTGACTACACTTCATAACTATTTACCCTTCGTGTTCAATCTTAACGTACTATTGCGTATGTAGGTCACTACATATAGCGTATATGCTTATTATGATAGCCCCACAAGTAGTGTTTTACAAGCAGATTGTCGCTGTAATTTTTAACACAAAAATACAGATTGGGTTTGTATTTTTAAGATGTTAATTCGTCATCTTTTTGCGACCGTCTCTTCTTCAGACGGCGTAGAAAAGATGGTTTTTCAAGTTCTGCTTCTTCACTATCTGTTGTAACAGCTGCTTCTTGCTGATTGTCGGCTTCGTGGCCATGGTCGATAGACCAAATGTTCGGTACTGCAGCGTCCGAGCGAAAATCGTGGGACATGTCTTCGGGCTGAGCCTTATTTTCTAGATCCATACTGATTGATGTAACGTCTGTGTCTTCTTGGGTATTAGCTGTTGTAGCAGTCTTAACGGGAGATTGTGATTGTTCATGACCCGCTACATTACGTTTTGCAAAATATGTCTCATCAAAGCCCGTTGCGACTACAGTAATAATTATTTCGCCTTCGAGTTCAGGATTAATAGTGGCACCAAATATAATATTTGCATCTGGATCAGCTGCTGCAGTAATTGTTTCTGCTGCAGTATTAATTTCATGCATTGCAATATCGTTACCACCAATAATATTGAACAGGACTCCTCTAGCTCCATCAATCGATACTTCGAGTAGTGGAGACTCAATTGCTTGTTGTGCAGCCTGAATTGCACGATTTTCACCGCTTGCACGCCCAATTCCCATCAATGCCGATCCCGCATTACTCATAACAGTACGCACGTCAGCAAAGTCTAAGTTTACAAGGCCATGTACAGTGATAAGATCTGATATTCCTTGTACGCCCTGTCTTAACACATCATCAGCAACCTTAAACGCTTCGAGTAGCGGAGTCTGACGGTCAATAGTCTGTAGTAGTCGATCATTCGGAATAATTATGAGAGTGTCAACTTTTCCACGTAGATTATCTATTGCAACCTCAGCATTCTTGCGGCGCTTTTCGCCCTCAAATGCAAATGGTTTTGTAGCAAATGCAACGACAAGAACGCCCATTTCTTTTGCAACGCCTGCAACTACGTGGCCTGCGCCACTTCCAGTTCCTCCGCCTGCACCAATGGTTATAAATACCATATCAGCGCCATCAATAGCCTTTTTGATGTCGTCGATAGATTCAATGGCTGCTTTCTCACCGACTGAAGGATTCGCTCCCGCACCAAGCCCGCGTGTTGCGTCTTTCCCTATATGAATTTTTGTTCCAGCTTTAGAGTGATGTAAGGCTTGTGCATCAGTATTGACTACAATAAATTCAACACCGTCGACGCCTGCTTCAATCATGCGATTGACAGCAGCACCCCCGGCACCACCAACGCCAATTACTTTTATTCTTGCAAATGTTTCTATTTCTGGAGCGACTTGTG
>Ga0172367_10009590_pt1 | contig 10591 bp, 10 predicted proteins | sample Lak10m_FD_114542 | JGI IMG/M metagenome (GOLD analysis project Ga0172367, IMG submission 114542) | Freshwater microbial communities from Kabuno Bay, South-Kivu, Congo - kab_022012_10m | ecosystem: Environmental > Aquatic > Freshwater > Lake | place: Democratic Republic of the Congo: South-Kivu...
AAGGTCGGTGAAAAGGTCGGTGAAAAGGTCGGTGAAAAGGTCGGTGAAAAGCTAACTGAAAATCAAAATTTAATTTTTACTTTAATTTCTGAAAATAATTCAATAACAGCAAAGGCAATTGCGCAACAAATAGGAATATCCCTTCGAAAAGTAGAAATGAATATTTCTAAACTCAAACAAAAAGGCCTCCTCCAACGTATCGGACCAGATAAAGGCGGCTATTGGAAAGTAAACGATATTAAAACTTAATACATGAATTACTCCTTAGTAAACTACCACTACCAACTAAGCAAACTTGCACCAATAGCAGCCGATATTAAAGAAAATTTTGTATCTTTGTGGGCTGAAAAATGAGACAATTTAGTTACACTATCTTACAAAAGCAGTAATATGCGGAAAGAGACCTATAATCAAAACAAAATTGGAATTTTGATTGTAATTTTGTAGTATTTTATCAAAATTTGAATCATATTAGAATCAATTAATATAAAGTCATAGTATTTGCAATAATAGAATAAATAAATTAAAATAATCATGTTAAATTACAAATCAGTTTTAATTACAGGAGGTACAGGATCTTTTGGGAAAAAATTTGTTGAAACCATTTTAAAAGAATTTCCTGAAGTTAAAAGAATAGTAATCTACTCAAGAGATGAGTTGAAGCAGTTTGAATTGAAACAAAAATATCCAGAAAAAAACTACCCTCAATTACGGTTTTTTATTGGAGATGTGCGAGATGGAGAACGTTTGAAGCGGGCTTGTGAAGGAATAGATGTTATAATTCATGCTGCTGCTATAAAGCAAGTTGACACTGCTGAATATAATCCAGATGAATGTATTAAAACCAATGTCAATGGTGCACAAAATGTTATCAATGCAGCTTTAGCAAGTGGTGTTAAACATGTTGTAGCATTATCAACCGACAAAGCATGTGCACCGATTAACCTATACGGTGCTACAAAATTATGTTCTGATAAACTATTTGTTGCTGCTAATAATATTCGTGGTTCAAAAGATATTAAATTTTCAGTTGTTCGTTATGGAAATGTAATGGGTTCAAGAGGATCCGTAATTCCATTTTTCATAAGTAAACGTGAAAGTGGAATTTTGCCAATCACACACATGGAAATGACACGTTTTAATATTTCACTTGAAGAGGGTGTTGCATTGGTAATGTTTGCAATAAAGAATCATTTAGGTGGTGAGATTTTTATCCCAAAAATTCCATCTTATAAAATTGTTGATGTAGCTAAAGCAATTGCCCCTAATGCTAAACTCGAAGACGTTGGGATTCGACCAGGTGAAAAACTTCACGAAGAAATGATAACACCTACTGATGCTTTAAATACTATCGATATTGGGCGTCACTATGTGATACTTCCTTCTTATTCTGATAAATATTCAAATGAAGATTTTATTAAGTATTACAATGCAAAACCTGTACCTTTTGGCTTTCACTACAGTTCGGATAAAAATACTGAATGGGAAACAGTAGAAAGTATGCGTGACAATATTGTTAAATTCGTTGATCCCAACTTTAAGGCAAAATGAGCACTGTTGCAATAATACAAGGTCGTGTAGGTTCTACAAGATTTCCAAATAAAATTTTTGCTGATTTGTGTGGAAAACCTTTCATTTGGCATGTTGTGAACAGGTTGAGATATGTAAAAGCAATTGATAAGATTGTATTAGCAACAACAACCAATCCACAGGATAATGAGTTGGAAAAGTGGGCGTTAAATGAAGGTTTAGATTGTTTTAGAGGAAGCGAAAGCAATGTTTTAGAAAGATTTTATGAAGCTGCAAAGTTTTATGAAGCAAAAATAATTGTTCGAATAACAGCTGATGATCCTTTCAAAGACCCTGATGTGATAGGCGAAGTAATTGATTTGTTGAAAAATAATCAAATTGATTTTGCATATAACAATAATCCACCAACATTTCCTGAAGGATTAGATACTGAAGTTTTTACTTTTAAAGCACTTGAAAATGCATTTATTAAAGCAAAAGATGACTTTGAACAAGAACATGTTACTCAGTATTTTTACAGACACCCTGAATTATTTACCCAAATTAATTTATTGAACTCTGAAAATCTATCCCATTTACGTTGGACTGTTGATACAGTTGACGATTATAATTTCACAAAATTTATTTACGAAGAATTATATAAAGAGGGCGTAATTTTCACGATGAATCAAATTTTAGAGCTAATTAAACAGAATCCTGAAATATTAAAGCTCAATTCACAAGTCGAAAGAAGTTCAATGTATAAAAATTTATAAAATGAAAAGATTTACGGAACTTGAAAGAAAATATGTTTTAGATGTTCTTGATAATGAATTTAGTACATCTAAAAACAGCATTTATAATAATAAATTAGAAAAGCTGTTTGCTGAAAAATTTAATTCGAAATATGCAATAGGTCATTCAAACGGAACTGTAACAATGCATACTGCATTGGCAGCTTTGGGAGTTAAAGCTGGTGATGAAGTTATTGTACCACCATTAACAATGAGTAGTACCAGTCTTGCAGTTTTAAATAATGGCTCAATTCCGGTATATGCTGATGTCGATTTGGGCACTTTCAATATTGACGCCAAATCAATTGAAAAAGTTATTACAGATAAAACAAAGGCAATAATTACTGTGGCTTTATATGGTTTATCACCTGATTACGATGCGATTTTGGATGTTTGCAAAAAACACAATTTGTATTTGATAGAAGATAATGCCGAATGTTTCTATGGTACATATAAAGGCAGATTAGTTGGGCAATTTGGCGATTTTGCAAGTTTTAGTTTTCAGGCAAGTAAACATCTTACTTGTGGCGAAGGAGGAATGTTGACTTGTAATAATGAAGCTTTTGCTGATAATGCCAGACGTTTTAATTGCCTTGGATATGCTGGCGTCAGTGCCAAGCAAGGAAAAATCACCAGAAATGATATACAGGATCCTAATTATAGCAGGCATGTTGCAATAGGTTTCAATTATAGAATGTCTGAATTGCAAGCTGCTGTTGCATTAGGACAACTGGAAAGAGCCGAGGAGTTAATAAATAATAGAATTGAAGCTGCAAAGATTTTCGACAGTGTCATTGAAGGATGTAATATATTAAAGAGACAGGCTGAGCCTAGTGGATATTTAAATTCATTTTGGTCATACAGTTTAGTGCTTAATACTAATTATCCGGAAACTGATTGGTACAAATTTAGAGACCTGTTTCAGTCTAACGGTGGAGATGGTTATTATGCCGCATGGAAATTGTCGTATTTCGAACCATTATTTTTAGATATAATTCAAAATTGGGAAGGTGTTTGGCAAAAGTACGAAAAAGGACTTTGTCCTAATGCGGAATACTTACAACCAAGAATGATTCAGTTAAAAACTAATTATTGGGATTTGGAAGAAGCAAAGAAACAAGCAGAAATTCTATCAAAAACAATCAATCAATTTAAATAAAATGAAAACATTTAGTAAAGAAATTAAAATAGGAAATAAAACGATTGGTGAAAATTTCCCAACATATTTTATTGCAGAAATTGGAGCAAACTTTGATAAAAACATTGATAAAGCTAAAAGATTAATTGATGCAGCTAAAGCTGCAGGTGCTGATTGTGCAAAATTTCAAACCTTCTCAACTCCAAAAATTGTCTCAGAAGGTGGTTTTTCAAGAATGCAACTCAAAGGAGTACATGGTTCATGGGGCAGAACAGTTAGCGATGTATTTAAAGATGCAGAATTTCCGGTTGAATGGCATAAAGAAATATCTGATTACTGCAAAGAAGTAGGAATAGATTTTTCAACTTCTCCTTATTACAAGGAAGCTGTTGATTTATGTTTAGAATTAGATGTTCCCTTTATTAAAATTGGTTCAGGTGAAGTTACATGGTTGGAGATGTTGAAATTTATTGCTTCGAAAGGTAAACCTGTTATGCTTGCCACAGGAGATGCAACAATGTCGGAAATTGACGAAGCAGTTAGGGCAATAGAATCTACAGGTAATAAAGATTTGGTATTGATGCAATGTATTACAAATTATCCTTCAAAAATTGAAAGTGCTAACGTAAATGTATTAAAAACATATCAATCTGCATACAATGTAATCACAGGTTATTCCGATCATGCACCCGGTCATGTTGTTGCTTTAGCTTCCGTTGTTATTGGCGGTCGTGTTATCGAAAAGCACTTTACGTTAAATAAAAAAGATAGTGGGCCTGATCATCCACATTCGATGGAACCACATGAATTTAAATTTATGGTTGATTCTATCCGTGAAGTTGAAAAGGCAATGGGAAGTACGAGAAAGGAAGTCGTTGAGGAAGAAGGTGAAACCGTTTATGTACAACGCAGATGTTTGTATGCTAAAAACAATTTAAAAGCCGGACAAATAATAAAAGAAGATGATATTGATGTATTACGACCCGCATTAGGTATTTTACCAAAATACAAAGATGTAATAATTGGTAAAGTTTGCAAATGTGATATTGAAGCAGGTCAACCACTTTTTTGGGAAAATTTTTAATGCTGACAAACAGAGAAAAAGTAATTGCACTGGTAAATAGCGATATTGTACGTAAATCTGATGCAATTATCCTTTTAGAAGGAGATGGATTAAACAGATTTCAACATGCATTTAATCTTTATAAAACTAGATTAGCTGATAAAATTGTTTTTAGTGGCAATATCGTTAATTATGAATACGGAAGTTATCCATTTTCAGACATTAAACCTTTATTGCTAAATCAAGGAATAGATGAAAGTGCTTTAATATACGAAAATAGGTCTTTAAACACTTACGAACAAGCAGTTGAAATAATAAAGATTGTAGCCTATAATAATTGGAAAAGAATTATTTTGGTAGCATCTCCTGAGCATCAATGCAGAGCGTATTTAACATTTCTTCGTCAGGTTATTGATTCAGCATGTGGATTGATTATATACAATTCGTCTGCTCATAATCTAAAGTGGTTTGAAAATTCTGATTGGGGCAAGCGATTTGATAGGCTGGATGTTGAATTTGAACGAATTGAAAATTACAGTGAATTAGGGCATTTGGCTACTTTCGAAGAGGCAATAGAATATCAAAAATGGAAAGAAAAGCAACAATAGCAGAAGCAAGAAAAATAATGGGTGTCAACTTTATTGGCGTTGATGAACTTAAAAGTATTTCTAACTATTTACCTGTATGTCTGGATGTCGTCCCAGAGATACAATATTCTTTTGAAGAGTTGAATACAAAGAAAAATGATTATATCTTAATTTTAGGTGCTTCAGTATTTTGTGATTCTCAACAAATAAATTTAATAAACCTGCGTAGAATATTTGGTGTTGACCCTTCTGTTTCTGAACCTTGCTTTTATAATCAGGACTGGTATTTGAATGAAGATTTTGTTTGCAAATCACTTGAAAATAGATGGTATTTGATTAAAAAGACTGTTTTTGAAGAATCAAGGGCAGTTGCTCCTACCGAATTGGAGAAGATGTATTCATTCCCTTCAGCGATTTTATGTGCATATACTTTTTTTTGTTATTGGTTTTTAAATAACGAAATACTTTGGAAATATGATTTTGTTTGGTGTAATGATATAGATCATAATGCAGATAGAATCTATGTAGGTAAGTATTGTGACATTGATGGGGTTAATAAAAACGGATTTAGCATTCATAGACATTTGGCATTAAGAAGTTCTTATGCTTCGGTTACTTGTAAGTAAAATGCTTGAATTAAATTTTTTGATGCCAGATTATATATTTGTTTGTATTAAATAGAGATACTTAAAAAGTTTATACGTTTTATGATTGGTTTTGAAAAGACAAGAAGAATACTTGAGAATAAAATTTTTATTTATGTCTCTAGTCGATATATAACATATGCTATACTTTTTGTTAATTCATTGTTGATTGCAAAGTTTTTTGGTCCATCTCAGTTAGCTGTTTGGGGGTTTCTAACATTAATGATTCAATATCTTAATCAACTTAATTTGGGGATTTCACATTCAGCAAGTGCTATAATTTCAGTGGAAAAGGAAAATACTAACTATGTAAAATCCATTGTAAATAATTCTTTGACAATATTTTTTTTATTTTCTTTATTAGTTGTTGCTACTTTTATTTTTTTCGATGTTATTGAATTTAAGATTGGTGAAAAATATGGTTTTGATAAATTTAAACTAATTATTCTTGCTATTTCGATAATTACTTACTTTAATACGTTATTCAGTAATGTTTACAGGGTTTATGGTCTTATAAATGAAATAATTTTTAATCAATCAGCATTTCCAATATTGATGTTAATCTCAATTATTTTTTTTAAAGGAGAGTCATTGTTATGGGCATTATTATATTCCAACTTGGTTGCATTTTTAATATCTCTGATACTGTTTGTGAAAAACAGCCCTTTAAAAATTAAATTTGAATTTAATTGGAAGCTTATAAAATTGATTCAGAAAAGGGGTTTTTATTTGTTTTTATATAATTCATCATTTTATTTAATAATGATTACTACTAGGACTGCAATTAGTGAAAGATATAAAATTGAAGAATTTGGCTTTTATACATTTGCATATAATTTGTCAAGTGTTATACTATTATTAGTTGAGTCAATTTCATTTCTGATTTTCCCTAAAATTGTAAATAAAATGGCTGTCAATAATGAAGCGGATTCAATTGAACTATTTGAAATTCTAAAAAATGCTTACGTTTCTGTTTCTCATCTGTTAGCACATATTGCAGTTTTGTTAATACCATTTTTTATATATTTTTTTCAAGAATATAATCCATCTCTATCAGCATTTAGGTTAACAACAGTTACGATTATTCTTTACACAAACACTTTAAGTTTTGTGAGTTATTTAATAGCAAAGCAAAAGGAAATGCTGCTGGGTTTTTCTGCCTTTTTAATTTTGATAGTAAATCTTATAGCGTTGTTTATTGCAACTAATGTATTTAAGGTTGATTTCTCAAATGTAATCATATCTACTTTTATTTCAAATGTTTTTTTTCTATTTTTGGTAAGTTATTTTGCGTGTAAGGAATTAAAACTATCAACCAATATTTTATTTGTTTTTAGAAATATTTTCCCGTTAAAACAATTAATTCCAATCTTAGTGTCGATATTCCTTGTTGTTCTAAATTTTGATTCATTTTTTTTTATAATCCCTTTGTTGTTATATCTGATTTTAAATTATAGAATACTTTTGAGCTTAAAGTCAATTATTAATCGATTTATTCAAAATCCAAACTTAATAAATATTTAATGAATATATTTTTTTTATATACTCCACTTCATACATTAATAGCTGCAAGGATAGTAGAAGAGAAAAAATTAATGGATTATATTGTAATTTTTGTTGGACGGAACGATAAGGATTTTTACTATTTCACTAATTTTGCTGCATTAGCATCAAAATCATTTTATTATGAAAAGAATAACCTATTAGTCTTGACTTTAAAATTATTTTTGTTGTCTTTGAAATTGGTTAACAAAAAGCAGTTTAGTTTTTACACTGGACATCCGAAGACCTTTTTAACGAGAGTTTTTTTGTTGTTTAAAAATTTTTCATTTTATACTTTAGATGATGGTTTTGGTAATATTAATCCTGACCCTAAAGCTTATTTTAGATTAAATAACGAGAATTTTTACTCAATCATGTTTTTTAAGATTCTTGATAGGAGACTACTCTATTACAATTTAAAAGAATCTATTATTACACACTATACTATTTTTAAGCAGCAAAATGTTTTTAGAAATTGTCAATATATTCAACTGATTGAAAAGATAAAAACAAATAAAATACAACTAAAACGGATCAATATTCTTTTAAGTAGTGACTTCACCGAAAGTGGTGTGAAAAACCTGAACTTCGAAAGGAATGTGTATGAAATGGTTGTTAAACGACACAATATAGATGTAATTGTTGAGCATCCCGCATCTAATCTTAAGAAATTTGATCAAAATTATAATCATAAAATATATAAAGGAAAATTGATTGCAGAAGATTATATTATTCAATTATCTAAAAATTCTTTAGCTTATGTGTATGGATTTCAATGTACTACATTGTTTGTTTTAGAGAATTTATCTGAAAACATAGTTGTATATGATTTGGGAGATTTTAGTAAGTATAATTAAAATTTAAAGTTGATGAGAAATATATTTTTGTTCATACTACTAGTTATTCCTATCATATTACTTACTTTAGAGAATTATAATTTTTTAATCTCTAATATATATATGGTTTTTTTACTGTATTTTTTCGCGTTTTTACAAACAGCTAAATTATATATTAAAAAAATCTCTCTTTGGGGTATTATAATGTTCGTGTTTTTATTAATAAATAACCTTATTAATTCTTCTGGTTTTAATTATAGTGTATTGTTTATTGTTGTTTTTTGGTTAGTTTTTATTTTCTTTGACTCCTATTTTCTACAAAATATTATTAATGATAAGATAATAGTTTCATTAGTAATTTTCGTTACTTTTTTCTCATTTATTGGTTTTGATTTCAATGTGTTTCAGAATTACAATGATTTTGAATACAGATTTCACGGTTTTTCAGGCACCGCAACTACCTTCAGTACATACATTTTACTCTTTTATGTTTTGGGACTCTACAGAATAAGAAATATGTATTTAAAGTTGTTTTTATTTATAGGTATGGGGTTACTCATTTTTATGTCTAAAACTAGAACAACTTTGATTCTATTTCTTCTTTTAAATCTATTTTTTTTAATTAAGGGAAAAATTACTGCCAAACAATTAAATTTATTTTTTATTTTATCAATAGTTGTAGTTTTATTAATCCCTGTTTTTAGTAATTTATTAGGGAGTGAAAATTTAAATGATACAGTGGTGAGTCGAGAAGGTAAAGATGGTATTGACCATTCAATGGTTACACGAAACTATTTATATTTATTACAGTTTGATGCACTTTTAAATATGAATATTTTTGATGTTTTTTTTGGAAAAGGAATAAATAGTTCGCTTTTTATTGAAGGAACTTTAGAAGAACTTGATCCCCATAATGATTTTTTTAAATTATTTTATGATTACGGTTTGTTATACATAATTTCATTCTTGATATTTCTGAAAAATAAAATAACTGATCATTATACATTCTCAATTGTCATGATATATATATTTTCATTTTATCATAATATGCTTTATTCATCTATATTTATTTTATTTTTAAATATTGATTTGTTTAATCTTGAAACCAATAAACTTCAAAATTTTAAATGATTTTAATTTGTGATTCGTGTTCATTATTTTTATGTTGTTAGATTATAAAAAGTTCGTTTAAAATAAATTCTACAGTTATATATGAAAGATATTGATGATGTTTATGTTGTTTTTAATGAAAAGTTGCCAGATAGCATGGTTGATTTGCTTCCTGATAAATATAAATTAATAACTTTTTTGAATCCTTTTTCTATGTATATGTTTAAGGATTATTCATTTCAATTGAATGAGTTTACATACATAGGAGCCGATGGCATTTTACCTATAATAATTAATAGGATCTTTGGCATTAATAAATCAAATCGTTTTTCATTTGATATGAGTAGTGTAGGTAAGGCAGTTTTTGATTATTGTCAGATAAATCAAAAGTCAGTGTATTTTATTGGTTCAAAGCAAAATCAATTAGAAAGCTTTATCAACATCTTTAAAGTTAAATATCCAAATATGATTTTATCTGGTTGGAATAATGGTTACTTTATGGAAAGTGAGTTTAAAAGCAAAGTTGATGAAATTTTAAGATTAAAATCTGATGTTGTGATAATTGGTATGGGAACACCAAAGCAAGAGTTGTTTGCACTTAAACTTAAAGAATTTGGTTTCGATGGAGCAGTTTACACTTGCGGTGGTTTTATTCATCAAGCATCTGAAAAATTTGAATATTTTAATGGCTTCGTTGATAAGTTTCATATTCGCTGGTTGTACAGAATTTTCAAGGAAAGTTATGTGTTAAAACGAGTGTTGCTTTATTATCCAAAATTTTTTGTTTCCTATTTTTGGTTTTTGGTATTAAATAGTAAAAAATTTAAGTAGTTTTTAGCGAATGCACATCCTTCGTTTTTTATTATAATGATTTTTAAGCTCATCCTAATTTAAAAGTAATATTATTTCGAATAGGGAGATTGTTAGAGCCTGCAGGGAAAACGGGATTTATACAAATTTTCCGTTATTAATGCTAAAATACTTTTTAAAAGTTTGGGAATTAATTTTTATTAGACAATGAATATTTTTATCCCCTTGCATTTATATCTTTATAGGCACCCCGCTTTTCGTAGCATGTAATTTCGACGCTCTGATGCAGGTCGTATGGCTCCAGCCTCTTGCCAAAGGCAGCAGACAGGTATGACCTGTGTATAATAAAGGTCAGATCACTTGCTATTCACCGGGCGTTCGATCGGCGTTAGCAACATACGGCGAGCAGAGGATTGAAAACATAACTTCGGGGTTTTCAATGCCTAATAAAATAGTGTATCTCGTTGTTTTAGATTCCGTTCATTTATCGTATCACATAAAACTTATCCAATAATTTATCCAATATACAGACATAATAAAACGGGACATTGATTAATC
>Ga0172367_10009591_pt1 | contig 10590 bp, 11 predicted proteins | sample Lak10m_FD_114542 | JGI IMG/M metagenome (GOLD analysis project Ga0172367, IMG submission 114542) | Freshwater microbial communities from Kabuno Bay, South-Kivu, Congo - kab_022012_10m | ecosystem: Environmental > Aquatic > Freshwater > Lake | place: Democratic Republic of the Congo: South-Kivu...
ACTAAGGTATTGAGGTCGACATTTTAATATCCTTGATTATCAATAAATTACAGCTTATTTTAGCACATAATGCACACTAACCCAATGAATTTATTGGTTAATTGGCTTAAGTTGAGAGGATTGATTAAGACCCTGACGAAAACTTGACCAACCAGGCATAAGTATTTGAATATCAGACCTTATAAAGAAGGGATTAAGACGTTTAGTTAAGTAAGAGAATTTACAGCATGTAAATTTGAATATCAGACCTTATAAAGAAGGGATTAAGACAATAGTGGATGGTTTGCTTCCAAACTCAGGGTTTATTTGAATATCAGACCTTATAAAGAAGGGATTAAGACCTTAGACACCGCTACTTTTTTACCGATAATGCCCATTTGAATATCAGACCTTATAAAGAAGGGATTAAGACACAACTTTTTACCCGATGCAGCATGCACCCATCTATTTGAATATCAGACCTTATAAAGAAGGGATTAAGACGCACCGTTTCCGTGCAATTGCGTGGCAATTTTATTTGAATATCAGACCTTATAAAGAAGGGATTAAGACTAGTTGGTTCCACGTTTACACCAGTTCCTTATATTTGAATATCAGACCTTATAAAGAAGGGATTAAGACGTCTTTTTTGGCTTTTTTGGCTTCTGCCGACATTTGAATATCAGACCTTATAAAGAAGGGATTAAGACTCATTGAGATATTGAATATGCTGGTTTTTAGCAATAATTTGAATATCAGACCTTATAAAGAAGGGATTAAGACGTTTGCTGGGTGCATGGGTTGGATTTCGTTTATATTTGAATATCAGACCTTATAAAGAAGGGATTAAGACCATTACTCAGTACCTAACAAAGCTTCTATATGTATTTGAATATCAGACCTTATAAAGAAGGGATTAAGACATGCCTCGACGCTGCTGTTGTCCTGTGCCTCGATTTGAATATCAGACCTTATAAAGAAGGGATTAAGACCTAACGACCATGTAAGTATTAGCTACTGCTACATTTGAATATCAGACCTTATAAAGAAGGGATTAAGACGTGTTTCTTGTTTCCACCAATTGACCATATGAGATTTGAATATCAGACCTTATAAAGAAGGGATTAAGACAATTCATCTGCCAAGAACTTATTGAACTCTTCATTTGAATAACAGACCTTATAAAGAAGGGATTAAGACAGTTAAAGTTAGTTTCATGATCTTTCTCCTGATATTTGAATAACAGACCTTATAAAGAAGGAAATAAGACGCCTTGGCCGTGCGCGACGATCCGTCGCTCCTACAGAAACATAGCTCGGTCAGCATTGCTGGCAAGATTCAAATAACAGAAGACCCAATAATGAAGGGAGTAAGCCTGTAGAAGCTGTCGTAGGAGCGACGCCACAGATTTGAATTCGAAACACTGTGTCGCGCCTATCAAAATGAATCACAAGCTTGCCAATTCTGACTGACGTCCAGTGTTTGCGTAGATTGACACCATGACTCAACGACAACTCTATGTGGCTGCTTACGATATATCCTGCAACCGGCGCTTACGAAAGGCGCTATATGTGCTGCGTAGTTATGCGTCTGGCGGCCAAAAATCGGTTTTCGAGTGCTTTTTAACGGCTTCAGAGAAACGACAATTATTAGAAGATATTGCTCTGGTCATAAACCCTTTGGAAGATCGCTTTATTTTGTTGCGCCTGGCAGGCGTCAAGCATATACGCACGTTGGGCAAGGCGGTACTACCACAGGATGGATCGTTTTTTTATGTGGGGTAATGAATGAGCAGTTTGTATTTAGATCGAAAAAATCTCGGCATCAAGTTGGACGGTCAGGCGTTAGCGCTTTACGAAGAGGGGACTCGAAAAGGATCAGTGCCCTTACATTTGTTAGATCGCGTGATATTACGGGGTAACGTGCAGCTGGAAAGCCGGGTGTTGGGTGCATTGTCCGAGCGGAACATCGGTTTGCTGGTGTTGTCTGGCCGAAATACTGAAGCGACCGCCATGCTGGCAGGTCGAGCACACGGTGATGGCATTAGGCGCTTGGGGCAATATCGCACAAGTCTGGATGACAATCTGCGTGCGCCTTTAGCGCGTTGGCTGGTATTGGTCAAAGTACGTTCCCAGCAGCGTTTATTGAAACAGGCGTTAGCCGCGAGAGCGGATTTGCGGCATCCTTTAACGGCGGCTGTTAAGACCTTAAACGGAATTTTAGGTCAATTGCGTGATGATCATGTTGGCATTTCGTTGCCCAGCTTACGCGGTTTTGAAGGCGCTGCGGCAGCGGCCTATTTTTCCGGCTTTATCCAGTTGTTCCCGCCCTCACTCAATTTTACTGGCCGGAACAAGCGACCACCTCCCGACCCAGTGAATGCCTGTTTATCGTTGGGGTATACCTTGTTGCATTACGATGCGGTCCGGGCTTGTCATATCGTAGGTTTGGATAGCATGCTGGGCATTTATCACGATGTGAGTTTTGGACGGGAATCGTTGGCATGTGATTTGATGGAGCCTTTACGCCCATTGATGGATCGCTGGGTTTGGCAATTGTTTAGGGAGCGGGAACTGCGCGGCGAACATTTTAGCGATGATAATGGCCGGTGCCTGATGAATAAAGCCGGTCGGCAGCGGTTTTATGGGTTTTATGAATCGCAGGCGGGCGCCGCCAGACGCTTGCTGCGGCGATATGGATATCTGTTAGCCAAGCGTTACCAATTGACTTACGAGTCTTGCTGATGAGGCCATTGTATATTGATGGTTCACCGGGTTGTCGGGTGGTGCTGGAGGAACCGGCCTTGCGAGTGTCTCTGGCCGATAAGGCGGATCAGCTATTTCCGATGACTCGTATTTCTAGGGTGGTTTGTAAGGGTATGGTGGACTGGTCGATTTCTGCGTTGCTAGCCTGTGCCGATGCCGGGATCATGGTGTTGTTTTTGGAGCGGAATGGCGAATTGCGCGCCCGATGGCTAGGGTGCGTGAATCAAAGGCAATCACTCACCCAGCGACTGGTGGATTTATTGGCGCGTGGAGATGGCCCTGCCCTTTTTGAAAACTGGTCAATGGCTATTGAAAAGCTGGCTGCCCGCAGTTTTGCCCGGCGGATAGGTTTGAGAGATTGGCGAGAGATACCCGTAGTCACTTTGCGTAAACAGTTATATGTCAGTCTGCAGAGTCGAGGTCGCCATGAAGCTAATCTTTTGCAAAGCTTGTTACATGCCGAGTTACTGATATGGCTGCCAGAAGCAGGTTTTGCCAGTGATGATGAAGCGTTACTGTGTAGCGATCTGGATTTGGCTGCTTTCTTCAGCCAGTTGTTGGTTTGGGATTTCTATCCCATGTTGTTGGATACTGAAGAAGCCAGCGAAGAACCACCCATGCAAGCAATGGCCGCCCTTTTTGAGCAGCGTGCCGACCGTTGCTATTTACTGTTTAGAAGTACAATTAATAAATTGCACCAGTTTTTGTTGGCTGTGAGCTAATGGCCGACAGTCTTCGAGGCCTGTATTTAATAGCCTACGACATTGCGAATCCAAGACGATTGATCCGAGTGCATCGCATTTTGAAAAAGCGGGGATTACCCGTGCAGTATTCTGTCTTTACTGTCGTCAGCAAGCGCCCAGCGTTGATAAGGCTATTGACCAAAATTGAAGAGCAGATTGAAGTCGCTGAAGATGATGTGCGTTGTTATCGTTTGCCGGAAAACTCTGAAACAAACTCGCTGGGTAAGCAAATTTTTCCAGAGGATGTCATGTTGTTTACCGCAGGCCTTAATCGTTTATTAAATCAATGACTTTGTAATGATGTAACCTATTTTGATGAGTGGTATCGAGAAATTCCTATGCTGATACCACTCCACCAAAATATCAATATTTAAAGCACTCCTTTTAAGCAACACGATTGCGGAAAATCTGGAAGAGTCCAAGAATTGCACTCCCCATCCCTAACGCCATAATTAAATATCCAATCGGAAACCCCATAATGACCTGAAGACTGAAAATCAATTGATTATCAGAAGGCGTATTTACCCATGATGTATTGCCATGGGCAAGCACAAACCCCATCATGAACGAAACGGTCATGAACAATAAAATGCCACCCGAAACCCAAAGCCCATGAACAATTAAGCGAGTTTTGAACCGGGCGTCCGTGATATTGCAAGAAGCTTGACTGATTTTGTCGACGGTTTTTTCGAGCATTCCCGTCATCACTTTTTGCGCGTTGAGTGAGAAGGCCTCAGCTTCAGCACGCCGCTGTTGCTGAATGGCTTCCGCTGCCAATTGACCTGCAGCGCGCATCTGATTGGGTAATGTTTCCGTCATATGTTGGGTTAAGGACAACATATGGACCAACGTCCACATCGGATCACTGTTCCGAATACCATGCTCCTCGGCCCAACGCATAATTTTTAACTGCTTTTCGGCGGACAACTGCTTAAGAAATTGATCACGGCGATGATCGTTTCCAGCGGCCTGCGAATGGCTAGTATCATTACTTCTGCCAGTAGGGTTAAGTGGTGGCTTGGGATACAATTTAGTTAACTCCTTAACTTTAGCATCTAACTCCGCATCAAATTGGCGTCTCATTTCGGCAACCTTGCTGTAGTTTTGATCTTTCATAGAGTCTCCTCTTCAAAAATAGTGTCCTGTTTGACATTCAATAGGGGGCTGAAGCTAGTTTCAGCTGCACTCAACCAGTCGAGCAAATCAAATTTCAACGCCGTACTCAGTCCAGCCTGTTCTAACAGATGCAAGGGCTGAGGATAGGCTTCAAGCAAATCTACTAACCGAAAATTCATTTCAGGCAGATAAGTTTCTGAAAAATGCCGGTTAGACAACCATCGCATGCGTTGAGGTGAATGTTCCCAGCGATCAAACTGTTCGTATCGTCCAAAAAAACCATTTCGAACCGCCATACCTTGTTGTGCAAATACGGCCAGACCTTGCTCTAAACTTTTGCCTGCCAACTCTACGCTATCGGTTTGACGAGATAGAGCAAAGACATAATGGAGATCAATGTTCAAGGTATTCAGTGTGCGTTGCAATAACGAGGCGATTCCGTCAATTCCATTCATACCTGCCGGTAGGGACATAACCATATATTGTGTTTCAACGGTTTCCAAAGCATCCAGTAACGCAATCCAGCCATCGCGATCAACTATATCGGCCAGAATGATCGGTGTATGGCCAGAAAATCGCCGCGCTAAATCTGGATTCGTTGCATCAGCTTCGATAATGGTGATGGTTTCGCCACGTCGTAAAATTAAACTTGCCAGGATACATGCCATTAGCGATTTGCCTGTTCCTCCTTTATTACCACCGACTATGAATAGGATTCGCTTGAATGTAGGCGATGAGATTTTCGATCGGTCTGACAAATGTTTGTTCATAATATAAACCTCTTATTTAAAAATTAAATTGATCTCGTTGGGCTCGGCCAACGGTTTTGATGGAATGATCCGCCTCCTGTTGATTGTTTGTGACGGGGACTGAAGCCAATGACTTGTTGTCCACCGCGATAGCCGTTGATGCAAAAGGTAAATGCGGCGTACGCTTCTGCATGGGCTGAGCTCGGGACTGCACGGTTTTGACCGCGTTGATCAATGTGCAACGCTTCATCCCCATGGCTGCTGCTATAGCTTCCCAAGTAATTTTTTGGTCACGAGCATGCAAGATATCGCTCATATGTTCAGTAATCCGGTCAATACATTTCACCCGCCGGGATGGGTTGTCTAGTAAATCGGCTAAAGGGGATGGGGTCGTCATTTGATCACCCTCTCGAACTGACAACTGATGCTAATAGTCTCAGCGACTTCCAAACGATTTGGCTGTGTTGGCTGATCAGATGACTGGTTACCAACACCTGCGGTGCTTAAGGTTGTCAGCTCAATATGTTTTAGGGCTTTGAGCAGTGATGCTTCGCTCATCCTCAAACTATGTGCTATTTCCCTCCACGTCATACCAATACTGCGCATTTTGGCAATTCGATCTATGTTTACCTTCACTACTTCATTGCACGTTCGATAAGGGATTTTTAACGCTTTTCCCCTCGTCTGCGCTGCATGCGAGTGTGTTAAAGATAATGTAAATAACTGTTTTTCATTCATTTAATTGCCTCCTAATCATGATTGATGACATATAGCTAAATGATAGCGTAAGAGTCGAAAATTCCGTTTTGACGTAAATGTGAATGTCGACATTGATAGGTTGCTCACACTATCTTCAAGTTCATCAAATCGGAGAGTTACTATTGTTGCTTAAAGATTTTGGGCATCCAGCTAACAGCTCGGCAAAAAATACCGCGATCGCTTGGGTTTCCTACCCCCGGATTTGTGGACATCACCTGACTTTGATCCCTATAAGAAAGACCGAAACTTCGGCAATCGCATGACTTAGTGGTTTACCGAAGACAGCAAGTTGAAGGCCTTATTCAACTGTCACTGAATCGCTCAACATCAGAAGCTGCTGATTTGTGGAACATTATCGGGAACAAGCCATCAAAATACTCTAACGTTTGAAACCGTTCCAAACGATTTGAAACAGTTTTAAACTGTTTCAAACGTCTCTCAAAAGGGTATGGGTTGAGTGTTACTGTTAGATTCAAAGATTCATACAGTAACATGGGGAGTCGATGTTAAGTGTTTGTTACCCAGGTAAACCCATCCCATCATTTTTTTGATGCCTAACGAAAAATACTGCCCCGAAAAACTCATCTAATTGCGACCATGGTTGAAATAATATCGGTTGGTTAAACCACCTACAACATCCTGGAATGACGCCAGAATGACTAGCCTTTTGATCTCAATTTTTTGGGTAACAGCGTCGAAATTCTGCCGATTTTTTTCTAAAATCACTACAAACTTTGCCATCAGCATTTTTCTAATTTCTATCCGAAAAAACAACTATGGCCTATTTATACTGGAAAACACCATATCCTCCAGAAAATTTACAAACCCTGCCTCATCCCTATTTTCCCCAAAGTCGGTCAGCGAAGGCAGGTTATTCAAAAAAATCTTTGATGGCGCTGGGGTTTCGTCTGGCGAACTGATAGAAGGAACACTGCCTGGTCGCTACGTCACGCTCGAAGTTCTTTTGAGGTTCAGGTTATGTTTTCTGAGCAGGCTCTAACTAACTGGAATGGCTGCTAATTGAGGGACTGCAGACATAGTCATCTGACATAGGTGAATGGCTGCAAGGGGTCGTTTTAGTCTGTAGGTGTCAGATTTTTTTTATAACTAAATTTCAAAATTATAAGAGCCTCTTGCAAAATTACCTGCTAATAGCGAAAAACGATTTCACCGTCGCCATTTGTAGTTGATTTTTTTGGGCGATAGCCCTGAATTGGTGGGGTTGCCGCGTTATGTCATCGTTTTTCTCGAAAATTGGATATAGCAACCTCGTCAATCGCCTCGATTGACCACTGGAAATGGCTCAACGCGCTCTTTTTAAGTGACAAAAGTAACCAGCTGATTCGCAGTCAATGCCAAAATGCCAAACATTAAATGACACATGACTTTGGCATGTCCGCGCACACGCAGCATGCGGCCACCAAATTCATCTTTCAATCGCGCATTGACCCGTTCAACCGTGCTGCGCTCGTGATAGCGGATGACTTCTGCCGGTTGATGTCCGACGAGTCGACAGCGTTTGTTTTCAGCCACCCTGTCTTCTTTTAACGCCTGATTTCGGCGCGGATGCACATCAATCAAGGGCACATGGCCCAATTGGCGGCTGAGATCGTGAATCTGCGGCACATCATAGGCGGAATCCATCAGATCATACAGATTGACGACACGCGCCTGACTCATGTGCGCCAAGGGGATGGCGACTTGACTGTCATGTGTCGAAGCCGATGTTAATAGCCCGCTCACCGGAATGCCGCCGTCCGCGACATCCAGGTGGAGTTTGTAACCGATCCAACTGGTCTTGTAGCCCTTGCTATTTTGTTTGGTGCCGACATCGCATGCGGTCGGAAGGTCCTCAATCATGTCGGCCAGCGGCAAACCGGCGGCTTGTTTTTCAATCCGTGTCTGCGGTTTAATTCGCTCTTCACCTTGCTTAGGCCGTCCTCGCTTGGCGGCTACCTTCTCGACAGCCGTTTTTTTCACCGGGCTTTCTCTCGCCTCTATGGCAGTGGAATCCCGGGAGAGATGTCCTACTATCTCACCTGTATAGCTTTTTTGAATCAAGGCTTCATGAACGCGTTCGGGTAACCGTGAATGGGAAAACTCGGCAAAGGCCCGTGAAAACGTCCATTCATCGGGGACATCATTTTTGCGCTCCCAACCGCAAATCCGCCGTAATGCGCTGTCCGTCGCCAATCGATCCAGTAGTGCTCGGGTCGTTGTCATGTTGTAGATCATCTTGGCCACGAATGCGCGGGCAATGGCTGTACGGTCTTGCGCAGGGCGACCTGGAAAGCCACGACCCGAACAAATGAATTCCTCAATGCGCACCAGTTCCAGCGTCGTGACCAGTTCCTGTTGTTTTGCTGTCAAAGGTCCCAGTTCTTCCGATAGCCAAGGAAATAATGAGCTTTGTATATTCAACCAGGCTTGTGATAAAGTCTCGTGTAACCTATTCATTTGCTAATGATTTTCGTGTTTTCGACGATTCAACTTTATCACTTTTGAGCAGGCCCGTTTTTTCTTTTTTGGCCGTTCGAGCCACTAATTACGCTCGGTTTAGTGAGTTTTGCAAGTTCCTCATAAGATAGAGTCTCGACTTTTAATCGCAGTGACAGTTAACTGAAGTGAAGACGCACTGCATTTTACGGAAAACTATCTGGCAAAAATTTTGCCCATATAATCCCTAAACCTGCTGAAGATCACTTCAATCCATTCTTCTTATCATTAGCAAATTTGTTGCCTGTTGAGTATATTGCGCCCCATTGCCCGAAACCAGTCAAACTCTAACATATGACTAGTAGTCTTGATCGGCAAACCATAAATATTACTCACAGAAAACGTCTGTTTAATATTTTCAGTGGTTCTGTTGGCAATCTGGTGGAATACTTCGACTGGGCGATTTATGCAGCTTTTGCACTGTACTTCTCACCAGCCTTTTTTCCGGAAAGTGATCAAACCGCGCAGTTGTTGAATAATGCGGCGATATTCGCTGTTGGTTTCATCTTTCGTCCCTTGGGTGGCTGGCTGCTAGGTAGTCTGGCAGACCGTAAAGGTCGCAAGAGTGCGCTGGTCTTGTCAGTCAGCCTGATGTGTTTAGGCTCTTTAATCATCGCCTGTACACCGGGTTATGCTGTGATTGGGGGCTGGGCACCAGCATTGCTCTTATTCGCCCGTATGTTGCAGGGATTCAGTATCGGTGGCGAGTATGGCAGCTCGGCTACTTACCTCAGTGAAATGGCATCGCCGAATCGTCGTGGCTATTACTCAAGTTTTCAGTACGTCACCATCGTTTTGGGACAGATACTAGCACTAGGGTTGCTGATGCTCTTGCAAAAGTGTCTTTTGTCTAGCGAAGAGTTGCATGAATGGGGTTGGCGACTTGGTTTTATCGTCGGTGGCCTGCTCGCGATCGTCGCCATGGGTCTTCGAGGCAATATGGCAGAGACTACTGCCTTTGTAGAACAGCACACCTTTTCCAGCCACCATGCCAATCTACGTGAGTTGCTTAATTACCCTAAGCAGATTTTCACTGTGGTGGCACTGACCGCTGGCGGGACCTTGTCCTACTATACCTTTACGGTCTACATGCAGAAGTTTCTGGTCAACACCACGGGTTTCAGTAAGGACGATGCCACACTGATCTGCATCATCGCCCTAGTGGTGTTTATGTTGATACAACCGATCTTTGGTTTAGTTTCGGACTTTGTCGGTCGCAGAGCTATGTTGATTGCGTTTGGCGGCTGTGCGACTGTTTTCACAGTACCGATCCTTTCATTGTTGTCTCAACCACAAAGCATCGAATCCGCATTAATCTGGTACATCTGCGCCTTGCTGATAGTCTCAGGCTATTCATCCGTCAACGCCATTGTCAAAGCCGAATTATTTCCGGTGCATATCCGCGCGTTAGGGGTGGGTTTTCCTTACGCCTTAACGGTGGCATTATTCGGAGGTACTGCCGAATATCTGGCGTTATGGATGAAAAGCCAAGGGCATCCGGAGTGGTTTGCCTATTACGTGAGTGTTTGCGCCGCTTTGTCGTTGATCGTCGCCCTAACAATGAAGGAGCCCATGAAAACATCGAAGCTGAACCCATAATTCGCAGTGTTCAGAGCTGATCGGATACATTTCGAAAATACAGATACTGAACGAGCAGATTCGAAACCCACTAGCCAGTCAATCTCTAGTTTTCGATAGCCTTTGGAGATGGGATCCGGTTTTCTGTATGATCATATTGAACAATCGACCAATTCAAACTGCACTATGCCAATGATTGCCTCCACACCTCGGCAAAAAAAATCACAATTCCATCAAAATAATGTGGATATGTTGATGGATTTGAAAGGATTGTTCAATCGAGTCTAAACTCTGCAAATCATGTCTGGTGGGATTATGACTTCGACATCACCCCAGTTTTTAAGAGAGGATCTAGTGCTTAGTTGCGTTATTAAGCGCTAATAATGTAATCTTGGAGGGATGTCA
>Ga0172367_10009592_pt1 | contig 10590 bp, 7 predicted proteins | sample Lak10m_FD_114542 | JGI IMG/M metagenome (GOLD analysis project Ga0172367, IMG submission 114542) | Freshwater microbial communities from Kabuno Bay, South-Kivu, Congo - kab_022012_10m | ecosystem: Environmental > Aquatic > Freshwater > Lake | place: Democratic Republic of the Congo: South-Kivu...
AGCATTTACACATAAATTATTTTTCAATGGGAAACTAGCTAGTCTAAATACTCCTTCTTATGCTAGCGATTGAAGAAAAGAACAGATAAAAAATATGTTTGCTAGCACAGACTACAATGATCGGATACGATTGGGTAAAGTTTTTACACGAGAATGTAATCCTATCACTTGAAGTTGAAATGATAATGGACAGACTCCATGTAATAACTCATGAGATAAAAATGCCCTACTACCACTGATAATAGTTGACGGTAATTATAAATTTTTCTAACAAGAAAAGATATAAATTACATTAAAAATTTATTTTATATTTTTTTAATATTTATAATATTATTTTAGATATTTATTTGGATCTATTGTCTGATTTAATATATTTCAATATGCATCTTTTGCTTCTACAGATATAATAGATAATGATGGGACTTGAAATGAAGCAAAATTATTTTTGAATTCACTAATAACTTCTCAACTAGTTCCTAGGAATTTTCATCACTCTACAGATGATAATGCATCATCAAACAGCATCATAATCGTATATGTTCAATCTTCATTTACTTTTACTACTGCCTTGTCTTCTACCATAAATGGGGCTTGTTTATCTGCACTTGTGATATTGATTTGTATGGTTTCGCTATTTGAAAATCAGTCTTCGTCTATTGCAATAAGTTGCAATGTATGTTTTCAGTCTTTTATATTTTTGATATTTATAGATTTTATATCTGATATATTTTTTCTTCACGTCGGATATTCAAATGATCATGCTTGGACTTGATCTACAAGAAAAGTAACCATTCTTATAGATTTGGGGCTTGAAATATCAAATCGTATAGCTGTTTTGGATGAGACACTAGCGTCTTCCAATGGTTTTACTATTTTGACCTTGATATCTTCGCTCTCTTCAGCATTTCTACCCTCACAAAAATCTTTGGGATCTTCTATGAATATATTATTGTAAGTATATGCAACCTTTCATGACATAGGATTTTCTCAGCTAAGTTGGGTAGATTGTTTCCATCGATCAGTGATTTCTTGTAGGTCCATATTATTCGGCATAAAAGTAGATGGCACAATTACATATCAATTTTTTGCTTGATCTGTAGGCGTATATGGACTAATCTTACCGTTACATGAAGAATCATATTGTATGGCCTTTGCTCAATCATCACTAACCCCGGGCATACTCTTGATATATCATATAGTGCTGACTGTCAAATCTGATGGCGTTTCAGGTCATGCTAATTTACCAGAGATCTTGGATATAGTAGTTCCCGCAACTTCAATTTTTGTCATTTCTTGATTTTTGATATATCATCTAGTCAACAATTCTCACATGATTTTTTTTACTGGATTAGCATGTATTGTCCCGCCAAAAGCGTTTCTATTCATAGGCGTAGCATCGGCATTTCATGCTCGGAATATCAAGACTCTATCTGGAGTATATGCCGCTAATCGTCAATCTCTAGGGCGATTTCATTTCTCTGTTTTTACATTTGATGTTCATGTTTTGAGAGCGTAGGTAAGTCATTTTACATTGAATTTATTTACCCATCATCCTACTCTATTGACTGGATTTGATAAAATTTTTCGCATAAGATAGACTATTCATGGTTTAATCACTTGATCACGATATTGAACTGTTTTTTTGTAAAGTATAGATCAATCAGAAGACTGAATTTCTAATATAGGATTGATATATGCTGGTTTTCATCACATTGTAAGATTTGTATAAGCAGTAGCTAATTCCAACATAGTTACTTCTGCTGCTCAAAGTGCTAAAGTATAACCATACGGTATATCTGGATTTACTCAACTTAATCATAATTCATTTAAAAATGGTTTAGCGACTTCTTCTCATCATAAGCTTAATAACATTTTAGTAGATGGGATATTTCTACTATGACCAAGAGCTAATTTCAAAGGCAATAATCACTCAAACTTATCATCAGCATTATTTGGTTTATCTGGTCATATCTGGAATGGAATATCATATATAGGAGTATCCAATGTTAAAGGTAATTTATCAAATCATAAAGAATATATAAATGGTTTGATAGAAGATCAAGATTGTCTAGGTCTTCTGACCATATCATTTTGTCATTGAATTTTTTCATTGAAATAATCTAATGATCCTACATATGCTAATACATCTCAACTATTGGAATCTATGTAAATAAGAGAACTATTATTAGCCCCATTATCTTGTATAGAAGCTACATTATCTATCAAAGCATTTTCTGCGAGTTGTTGTATGTCATAATCTAATGTAGTAGTCACTACAAGTCATCACTTAGTAACTGTTTCTTTGCCATATTGCTGTTCTAATTGCTCTATGATCCATTGAACAAAATGAGGAGCTTTGATAGGGAAAGTATTTTTGGCAAACTGATAATTTAATCACTGCAAGAAAGCATTTTTGAGATCGTCCTGCTGTATATATCAATCTTCATACATCCTTCATAAAGCCAAATCTTTTCTTCAATTTTTATATTTTATTGTATATTCTTGTCAGTTATAATAGACATTGAAAGATCATAATCATTCAATAAATTTTATAAAAGAATTTGCATTCTTTTTGGTTGATAAATCAGCATTTGTAAGTCATTGTTGAAATTTAATAAGTATCTGATCTTTCAGATTGTTAGATGGAGTAGAGATGGATCATGAAGTTCATGTAGATACGATAGCTGTAGAAGGAGCAAAAGATTGATCTAAAGAAACTTTATTCCCATATCAATCTACAACTTCTATTCATCACATCAACAACTCTCTATTCTTGTATGGATCGTAAAGTGATGGTCATTTGGGGAGTGAGGCAAGTATAGCTGATTGTAAAACGCTTAAATCTTTTGCTTGTACTCAGAAATATGTTTTAGCGGCAGCCTCTATTCAATAAGCATTATTTCAGAAAGATATATAGTTGAGATATAATTCTAAAGTTTTGTCTTTCATTTCTTTTTTAAGTTGAGACGATGTAAGATCTCATTTCTCTCTAGTTACTCGATTTTCAATCACTCAATTTAATCTCTTGGTAAGTACCATTTCTTTTAGCTTTCTTTGGATTTTCCTATCTTTTGTAAGCAAAAGATTTCTAATTAACTGTTGGGGAATGGTAGATGCTCACTGCATTCTACTGGATGGATTAAGAACTTTTTTGATAGCAGCTCTCAATAATCATATAGGATCAAGTCATGAATGTTCTCGATAACGTTGGTCTTCTACTGCTACTATAGCATTTATCATATTGGTATTGATGCCACTGAAATCTATATATTCTCTATTTTCAGCAAAAACCTTATAAAGCTCTTTTCCGTTTCTATCTTGGATGATCGTAGCCTGGGAAAATACCATATCTTTTACTTTGGTCACATCTGGTAATTTGCTATAAATATATATTCTTGCTAATACAAATCACACAATAAATAATCATATAAATCATCGTAATGCGACTCTTAACAATATTTTTTTTGACCAAAATTTTTTTTGATAATTGAAATGATTTGATTTGAAAAAATTTGAACGCTTAGGTGCATGTAGATTTTTGGGATGGTGCAGATCACCTATGTTATAATTTTTCATCATAGTTACTAAATTATTATATTATAAAATTAAAAAAATCACTTGTTGCTTATAGCTATTGTGCTATAAAAAACAAATGATTCTTTGGTTTATTTGGGATTGGTTTATTTGGGATTGGTAATTAGGAACTAGCTTATTAACTAGAAGCTAAGTACTAAGTGCTAAGAATCATTATGGATAGATATATCATATAATTTTGGAATTATCTACGTTATCAACGCGTTTTGTAACTATATATTTTCAAGCATAATTCATATCTCTAATCGTAATTTCTCCAGACTCTGAATCATATTTGTCTACTACTCATACATGTCATGCTGCGCTTCTAAGCTGTCAATACACTATAATTGATCATGCTCTTGGAGTCTGTCAAACTTTGTATCATGCTGCTTTTGCATTTTTATATCGGTCTTTTGCATTTCAACCAAATGGTCTTGATTGTGTATTTTCATCTGTATATGGGAACATCTGAGGCATCACAGCTGCTACATATCGAGTACAATTTCATGGAGCAAATCAGTTTGAAATCTTTTTATTAAAAACTCGCTTTGAAGATATTTTAGCTTTACTAACTGATGGGATATTATTAACATTATTTCAATTATTAGATGGTTTATTGGCAATAGTGTTGTTTCATTTAACAGGCTTGTGTATTATAGGTATATACTTTTTGATTGGTTGTGGTGTAGGTTCTGGTCTAGTGAGTAATCATATATCATAAGCTCTTTCTTGACTGATAGGCAAGAATAATTCTTGTCATTGTTGTAATATTTCTGTTTCGTCTTGGATACTGTTTATTGTCATAAAATCTTCTACGTTTAGATTGTACTTATCAGCAAAAACTAAAACATTGGTTTTTTCTGGTAAATCATAAATTATTCATTCCTCATCAGCAGTTATAATCAACTTTGATCATGGCCTGATAGGAGAAGATCATAAATTATTGATTTTTTGTATATGAGATATAGTCGTTCCAAACATACTGGCAATCTTAGAAAGATTGTCTCAAGCTTGAACAACATATTGTATAACTCATTGGTCCTGATTATCTAATTCTACTACAGCTATAGAATCTAAATTTATAGAATCTGAACTTCAATCATCCATTTGCACAAATGTCGGATTGACATATACTGTTTCATTTCATCTAGAAAACTGATCTGCGTATACTATGATAAGTATAAGCACTGTAATCTGTACAATCGTAAGAAAAAATTTAACCCTGTTCTTAGAATAATTTCTAGGCATAAAATGGTTATAAATCTAAATGGCGGAGAGGGTGGGATTCGAACCCACGGTCCCCGTGAAGGGACAACAGTTTTCAAGACTGCCGCGTTCGACCGCTCTGCCACCTCTCCACTACAACAATTGCAATAATTTAATGGCGGTTGAACGTGTTACAGTTTTGAATATTATATTTTTGGGGTTGATTTTCAAGTGTTAAATCATTACATATTATGATGATTGATAATCATATTTACAATTGATATTTTTGTTGTAGAATTTATTATCGAAGAAGATAGATTTTGATAATAACTATACAATAAACAATTGATAAAAATAATTTACATTGTTATGCTTTTAAGTTTTAGTATCCAAAGCATGAAAGATATACAAAAATTTTATCCAATACAGACATGAATAAATAATCCCATATTGAGGAAGCTTTCTGTGAAAATAGAAAAAATAGATGCAGATATACAGAATTTTGGTGATGAACTTATGGAGCTGATGCAGTTATATGATGGAGCATGATTAGCTTCTCCTCAAGTATGAAAAAATATAAGAATGATAGCTACAACTCAATGGAAAGAAACAAAAAAGGATATTAAATTTCTATGATCAACTCTGATGATTAATCCAGAAATCATAGAAAAATCTAAGGAAATGGTAATCAGTGATGAGGCTTGTCTATCTATACCCAATTTTAAGGGAAAAGTAAGGAGACACAAATCGATTGTAGTAGAATATCTAGATCTAAAATGAAAAAAACAATTAAAAAAACTTAAAGATTTAAATGCTTTTGTTGTACAACACGAATATGATCATCTTGATTGAATATTATTTGTAGATAAATTAATAAAAGATAAACGTTGATAAAGGTTGATCAACATTGATTAAAATTGCTAAAAATTATTAGCAATTTTTTTTAAAACAAAAAATCTCAACTTTTACGTTAAGATTTTTTGCACGGAACTAAATTGTATCTCTAAGCTCAGACAGAGGGATAAGGCACCTGTGGGATTCGAACCCACGAGCCAAGGTTTTGCAGACCCGTACAATAGACCACTCTGTCAAGGTGCCATAGTGTTTGAATCTAATTATTTACTTTGAGTTTTCAATTGTTTTTATTTTTTGATTAATTTATTTCTCTGCAGATTTTTTGACTCTATTCATAATAGAGTATCACAGTCATATTTCTTGAAGATGCTCTATAAGTATATAGTTTATATTTTGTTTATCGCATATATCATAAATATCAAATAATTTTTGTGCACAAGTGATAAGATCTCATCTAGATCATCGTGGGAATACATGTATATAATCTTTGAATTGATTCAGTATTTTTTTATGAGTATTTATACAATCTTGAGTGATTATAAGTCCCAATTTGATATGTGCAGATCACTGAATTTTGAGATTTAATTTCTCTTTCAAGATATCTGGAGTAAGACAGTCTACAATCTCTACATAAGCACTAGGAGAATAATGTCTATACATATTCCCTGGCGAAATATTACTTTTGTGTGCACTATAATATACCGAGATGTTTTTTTTATCAGAGAATAACAACTCTAGATCTTCCTTGGTAACGAAACCCGGACGTAAAATATTTATTTTATAAAAATATTCACAATCTCAATCTGACATAGCTTTGCATATAGGATGTTCCTCAACTTTAATTACTGTCGATTCTATGCCCACTTTACAACATCATCAATCTATAATCAAAGGGATTTTATTTCAAAAATATTGATAGACCATCTTTGCAGATGTAGGACTAGGTTTGGTAGATATATTTGCACTAGGTGCAGCTATAGGCAAAGCACAAGTTTGAAGAAATTTGAGAGCTACTTGATTGGATGGGATCCTGATTCATACAAATGGGTTGGGGGATACTATTTCTGGAATATTTCCTCTTCTAGAAAGCAATATAGTGATAGGGCCCGGCATTAGTTTTTCAATAATTTTTTTTTCTATAGGATTTGAAATAATTCAATACTTAGAAATATCTCCTTTGTGTCATAGATGAACAATCAAAGGATTATTGGATGGTCTATTTTTGAGTTGAAAAATTTTGGAAACTGCTTGTTTATCAAGAGCATTTGCTCCCAATCAATAAACCGTTTCCGTAGGGAAAGCTACAACTTCTCAATCAAGTAAAAGCTGTTTGGCTAGTTGGAAAGTTTTGCTTGTTGGAAGTTGAATATTGGACATAAGAGTGGAGATTGGGAATTTGTAAATAGAAATTTGGATTTGATCACTAATTCCAAGTAAACCAATTCCAAGTCAATTAATCTTCTTCTTTTTGAGATCTTTCTTTGAAACGAATAACTAGTGGTACTCATGTAAATCAAAAATGCTTCCTTATACTATTGTCTATCCATTTCTTGAATGCGAAATTTGCTCTAGATTTATGATTTACAAAAACAACAAATGTAGGAGAATTTATATCGACCTGTGTGATATACAATATTTTACAGATTTTATTTTTGGGAAATCTAGGCGGCCTGGTGATATATTCTGTAGCTATGATTTTATTTAAAACGTTTGTATCTATTCTTCTGCTTGCCTCTGAATATAGAAATTTTATTTTATTAAATAATTCTTCCTTGTGTTCTCATGTCTTGGCTACAAGTGGTAATATGGGTATATACTTTGCAAAATCCAAGGATACAAGAGATTTGCTAATTTCAGTTTTTATTTTTTTATTATTTATAAGATCTGTTTTGTTTAAACAAAAAATTGTAGGTAGGGCTAAATTGTTTATCTCTTCAAGGATTGTCATATCTCTATGTGTAATTCATTCGATTACATCTACCAAAAATACCACCACTGGTCTGACATATTCAAGCATCTTATAAGTTTTGTCATTTGCTATCCTTTCTATTCAATGGATTTTTCATCTCTTGCGAATTCAAGCAGTATCGTAAATTGTATAATCTTGTTTTTTGTATACAAATTCTCAAACTATATAATCACGAGTCGTTCATGCTTCTTCATCGACCTTGGAAAGATGTTCTCAAACCAATGTGTTTAATAATGTAGATTTTCATGAATTGGGTTTCCCTAATATAGCAATAGGAATGGAATTTTTCTTTTCCTCTGGTTTAAGAGATTCTGTTTTATTTTTTTTAAAATAATCAATTATCTGTGATTGTAAAACATCTATATTGTCTCATTTCTGAGCACTTATTCATACTATATTGTCAAATCATAAATCGTAATAATCTAGTAGAGCTAAATCTTTCTGGTCGTGCTTTCGCTTGATATCTAGTTTATTGATTACAAGTATTGTATTGTTTTTTTTACCGGAATCCATGATATAAGAAAATATATGTTGTTCTTTGGATGTAATACCAACTTTGTCGTCTATCAGAAATAGAATCAAATCTGATTTATTTATTATCTTTTTTATAAAAATTCGTTCATCTTGAAAATCAAGCAATCATGGACTATCAGAAAAAACTATATCTCAGACTCATTCAAGATAAAATTTATGTTGTATAATATCTCTAGTAGTTCATGGTATATCTGTGACGATAGCACGAAACTGCCCTATCAATCTATTGAATAATGTAGATTTCCCTACATTAGTTGCTCATACTAATCAGACTTGCATAAGATCACTAAAAATTGCTAAAAATTAATCCATTTTTTACACAATTTTTTTGCTATGTTTATTATGGATTGAAAATTGTCTTTTGTTTTTTATAGTGAAAGAACTTAAAATTGCAATGATCTTAGATATTAGCTTTTAGTTATTAGCAATTAACTAAGTTCTAAACTCTAAGTAATTGTTTTTTAGTTGTTAATGGAGAATTGTGCCTATAATCGTAGTCTGAGTCTTATTAGTATTTTTTGGTTTACTAGCAATATATAGCGTAAGCATATATGAATCTTTTGCCCTGACTCTATCTTTGATAGCAAAATGATTGATGAACGGAGAAGCTTCTAACTACTTTTATTTTTTTAGGCAATTAAGGAATATATGAATAGCTATATTTATGACACTACTTGTTTATAGAGTACCTATAAAATTTTTCCAAAATAATAGGAACGTAAATATAATCGCAATTTTGATAGTTCTATTACAGATAGCAGTATTTATACCATGAATAGGAATGGTTTTGAATGGAGCTAGGTGATGGATCAATATACCATGATTGCCTAGTATACAACCAGCAGAATTTTTTAAACTATGATATGTGATATTTTTATCAAATCGACTATTGAGGAAAAGAAATTTTTCAGATAAAAAAGAATTTGTAATATCTTTCCTAGTATTGAATGCGATTACTTTCTTCATATTCCTACTAATACCAGATCTAGGAACTGTGCTTATATTGTGACTTACAGGACTTGTAATGGCTCGATATGCGGGATTGAAATTTAAAAAAGTTTTTGCTATATTTATACTGGGTATTTTGGGATGAGCTTTGGCTGGTGGTATGGCATCAATGGTTAGCGATAGATTTGCTTATATACAAAAAAGATTTACTTATTTTATGAGTTCAAGCATAGATCCACAGAGCAGAGACATCTGATGGCAAAATGAACAGGCTCTTATGGCTATATGATGATGATGATTTGCAGGTAAAGGATATGGTAAATGATTACAAAAATTTGGATTTATACCTGAAGCTCAAAGTGATTTTGTGTTTGCGGCTTTTTCTGAAGAAGTATGATTTATGTGAAATATGTTATTGATAGGATTATATTTTTATCTAGCTTTCTATTTTCTCAAACATCTACCCAAAGTCAGAGATGACTATCCAAAAGTTTTGTGAGTAGGATTGATATCTCTGATCATGATACAAGCATTTATAAATATATGAGTAAATACAAAAATATTGCCAAATACTGGTCTAACATTACCATTTGTAAGTTATGGATGAACGGCTATGATGGTAAATCTGATTGAAATAATTTTGCTTTATAAGATAATCAAAAGAAAGTAATGAAAATATTGATAGATCAGAATAATCTATTAACAATAGAAAATCCAAATATTCCTAAATTAAAAGAATATACAAACATAGCGTCTGGATATTCATTTTCTGGGTACGATAAATGAATAATAGTTTACCACAAAAAAGAAATAAAAATAATAAATCTGAAAAATCTATGAGATAATATGAATGTATTTTATGTAATCAAAAGAGACGGCCTAGTAAAAAAGGATTTGAGACAAGACTGATTTGTAAATGCCTTTTGATTATTTAGTGGATTTGATGAAAATACTTGAAACAAATATTTCTTCATCCCTAGAATGAAGGAAGCGGAAATGAAATATTTGAATGAAATTTTAGAAAAATTGTGAATAGATATAAGACTAGAAAAAAACGAGAAATGAATCGTGATAGATGATAAATGATGAAAAATAAATACAAAATTTGAAATATGAAATCTAGAATGAAACGATGAAATATTTAGTTTTTTGTTTGGATTGGTTTTGATCTATGGTAAAATAGATATTAAAAACTGAGAAATAATATGAATCAAAATCCATATACCACTATTTGGACAATATCTAAAATATAAAGAAGAACTAGATGCATTGATAAAGGTACTACAAGAAGATTGAATATTTTTGAATCGCAGTATAGTACAAAATGGAGATGGCATCACATATCAGATCAACTCATCTGATTATGAACTTTTATGATCATTTATAAATTTTTATCAAAGCGTTGAAAAAATACAGAAAATACTTAAACAAGAGCTCACCCAGAAAGTAAAGTCTGAGTTGATAGGCTTTTTGGATCTAAATGAACAGATACCAGAAGATGG
>Ga0172367_10009593_pt1 | contig 10589 bp, 8 predicted proteins | sample Lak10m_FD_114542 | JGI IMG/M metagenome (GOLD analysis project Ga0172367, IMG submission 114542) | Freshwater microbial communities from Kabuno Bay, South-Kivu, Congo - kab_022012_10m | ecosystem: Environmental > Aquatic > Freshwater > Lake | place: Democratic Republic of the Congo: South-Kivu...
AAAAAAAGGGGGGGGCGGGGGGCACCACCGAGCGGGTCTGGGCGGCAGCCCGGTCGCGCAGCGAAAACCTGCCCACGCACCAGAGCGGCCCGCGATGACCCAGCCCCCGCGTCCGCCGCCGGACCTTGACGCACTCTACACCGGCATCCGGGTCGGCAACCGGGCCGCGCTTGGCCGCGCGATCACGTTGATCGAGAGCCGCCGCCATGACCACCGGCGGATGGCGCAGGCGCTGCTCGACCGCCTGATGCCCCACACCGGCGCTGCCCACCGGGTCGGCATTACGGGCGTGCCCGGGGCGGGCAAGAGCACGTTTATCGATGCCTTCGGGTCCAACCTGACCGCGGCCGGCCATCGGGTGGCGGTGTTGGCGGTCGATCCTTCGAGCAACCGCTCTGGCGGCTCGATCCTGGGCGACAAGACCCGCATGGCCCGGCTCTCCAACGATCCTGACGCCTTCATCCGCCCCAGCCCGGCCGCGGGCACGCTTGGCGGTGTCCATCGCGCGACCCGGGAAACCATGCTGGTGTGCGAGGCGGCCGGGTTCGATGTCATTCTGGTCGAGACGGTCGGCGTCGGCCAGTCGGAGACTGTCGTTCATGAGATGGTCGATTTTTTTCTGGTCCTGATGCTGGCCGGGGCGGGCGATGAGTTGCAGGGGATCAAGAAGGGGGTGCTTGAGCTTGCCGACATGGTCGCGATCAACAAGGCCGATGGTGACAATGAGTTGAGGGCCCGGCTGTCGGCACGGGATTATCAAGCGGCGCTGCGGCTGTTGACGCCGATTAACGCTGCCTGGAAGCCGCCGGTGGTGTTGTGCAGCGGTCTCAACAACCGGGGACTCGGCGATATCTGGGAGCAAATCCGCGACCATCGCCGCCGGCTGGAGGATTGCGGCGCTTTTGCCGATAATCGTCGGCAGCAACAGCTCCGCTGGATGTGGGCGATGGTGGATGAACGGCTGCGTGATGCTTTGCGGCGTCACCCGCAGGTGCTGGCAACGTTGCCGGAGCTGGAGGCGTCCGTCCTCGCCGGTCATCTCGCGCCAACCTCGGCCGTCACCGCGCTGTTGGCGGCCTTTGGCCTTCCCGATCAATGATAACGGAGCTTTGGGTCCCGAAGGCAAAGCCCTGTGAGGTGACCCCAGGTGCTCGGACAACGGGGCCCACCTCCTTTGCGAGGGGGGGGGCTCGATGATCGTATCGGTGACTGACGGTTGACAGACAGCGAAAACCTGCCCACCTTCCCCAAAGCAAGGGGAGCCCCCTTGCCGGGGCCCGGCTCATTGCCCAATGCTCACGACAATCAAGAGCCTCAAGAGACTTCACCAGGACGGGGGACCACCATGAGACGTTGGTTGCAGGGTGCGGCCGGGTTGGCCGCGCTGGCGGGAGCCGCGCTGTTGCCTTTCCAGGCGGACGCGCAGGCGCAGACCATCCACACCGGGGGCGAAAAGGGCAGCTATTATCAGTCGTTTGGACCGCTGCTGGCGGATATTCTGAAGAAGAACCTCTTTAACTATGAACTGGCGACCAGCGCCGGCAGCGGCGACAACCTGACCAAGGTCGGCGCCGCGCCGCGTGACATCGGCTTGGTGCAAACCGATGTCATGGCTTACGAGCTGAGCCGGAATCCGGCGGCGGCCGAAGGGGTCACGGTCATCCGCAACGACGTTGCCAGCGAGTGCGTCCTCGCGGTCACGTCAAAGGAACTGGCCGACCGCTTGCAGAACTGGGGCGGGGTGCGCGGTGTCGCGCGGCGCATCCGGATCGCGACCGGCCCGGAGACCAGCGGCGCCGCCATCACGTTGAAGTATCTCCAGTCATTCGATACTGATCTCGCCGCCGCCACGGTTATGCACCAAGCCAGCGTCGACGCCGCGATCGATGCCGTCGCCAGCAATCAGGCGCATCTGGCCCTGTTCGTTCAGTTCCCGGATACCGCGAACGAGCGCTTCAAGAACATCAACAAGCGCAAGCTGGTCTTCCTGCCGGTTGCGGACCGTGCCATGCTGCGCCAGTCGGTTGGCGGACACCCGGTCTACCAGATGCAGGAAGTCAAGGTCAGCAGCGCCACGCTGACCAATTGGGGGGGCGTGACCAAGATCGTGACCGCCTGTACGCCGATCTCCTATATTACCGGCAACCCGGAACGCTTGGCCGCCGGCAGCAATCCGCGAATCGATCATGAAGAAATGATCGCCATCGTGCGCAAGACCGAAACGGACTCCCTGCGGCCGCGGGAGGGCTGGTTCCGCGCCATGATTGACAATGCGGCGGTGATGTCGGGAGCCGGAGTCGAGCAGTTGCTGAAAGCGGCGGATGACGCCGGCAATGCGGTCAGCAAGGCAGCCGCCACGATCACGCTGCCGGAACTGCCGCCGATGCCCAAGCTGCCCGGCATGGGTCAGTAATACCGTAACTGTCCAAGTACCCCTGCCTTATTGGAAAAGGGGGGGGGGCTGGGGGGCCGGTCAGGCCCCCCAGTTGGGGGCTCTCGGGGGGCGAAAGCCCCCCGATTTGTCGTGTGCCCAGTTCTCGGGGGGCTTCCGCCCCCCGAAAGGCTCCCTGATCCGGGGCCTGACCGGCCCCGGAACCCTTTTTTTTTTATTACGGGAGGGCCGATGACCGCGGCCGGCGTTCAGACGGCGTGGCTACGCGCGAACCGCAGCGGCGCGAAGGGGTCGGCGTCCTGGCGGGCAAGGAAAACCAGATGCGCGGTCATCCAGAGGAACCAGAGCGGGACGAAGACCGAGAGCACCATGGCAAAGGCGTCCGGCCACAGCAGCGGCAGCACGAACAACGGCGCCACCACCAGTACGAGATCGTAGACGAAAATGCGCCCGAACGGCGTCTCGAGCACGATCGGGTCGAGGTGCAGGCGAAACAAAACCATCGGATACATCCTTGCCCAGAGGAGGCCGATCAGCAGCACGGGATAAAAAGCGAGCAGGTTGCCGCGCAAGACCGCGGTAACCAGAAAACTGATGGCGGGCAGGAGCGAGACGAGGCCGAACGGCGAGGCCACCACCAGCACTACCAGCAGAATTGCCGCCGGAATCACCAGCCAGCGCACGCCCGGCTGGTTCCGCCGCAGCCAGCGGACGGCACAGACCAGCAGGAACTCGATCGCCACGATCAGGGGAATCTGGAAGTACAGCAGATTACGGTCAGTCTCCTGAAAATCCGGCCGCCCGACCAATACCAGCAGCGCGGCACCAAAATAGCCGGCCGCAGCCAGTCCGACCAACGCATAGGTCTCCAGCATCAGCAACCGGGGATGTTCGAACCGGAACCGGGCGGGACTCGGACCGCTCGGCCCCTGGGGGATCGCCATCGGAACACCTTTGATGGTTCTGCCTTCGGCGACGGATGGCTCTGCTTCAAACAGCGCCCGGAAGCCATCACTCCCAGCCTCCGGCCCCTCTCCCGGGGGGGCCACCGCCTTCCCGGTCCAATGGTGGTTTCCAAAAACGACTGGCCATTGGTCAGGGGTGTCGGGGGACGAGGTCCCCGGACACCTCGCCTAATACCAGCGAGCAGAACGTTTGACTCATTGCCTCTCGGCGATGCCGGCTTATGCCGGCCGTCGGGGGACGCTGTCCCCCGACACCCCCAGCCAAAGGCCGAAAGGCCTTTGGGAACCGGTTATAAGAACAATGGATCAACCACTAAGCTCATTGGTATAAGACGACGCGCAAAACTTAGTGCATCACTGTAGATACGGCGCGCAGCCGCACAAACCGGCGACCAGTAAGTCGGATATTCTGCTCGCCGGAATTACATTCAAATCAAGACCAACCCGGCACCACACGCCCAAGAGGGTTCCCCCAAAAGGGCGTGTGCGCCAAAGGGCGCGTTAGCGCAGACCCTTGGTGGCCAGGAAAGGGCCGTACTTCTTGTCGGTCCCCTGGATGTGCTTGATTAGCCAGTTCTTGAGGAAGGTCATCACCTCCATACTTAGCATGGCGGTTGCACCCTGATGGTACTTGCGCTGAATGTCGACCACCTGCTTGGTCAACGTCTCGTGCTCGGTGCGGTGCGCTTTCAGGTCGGGATAGCTGAACTTCTCCATATAGTGCTCTTCGTTGGCGAAGTGCGTCTTGGTGTAGTCAATCAAACCGTCCAGAATGTGTCCGAGCGACTCTTTGCCGCGGCCTGACTGCACGGCGTCGAAAAGCTCGTTGATCATGCTGACCAGCTTCTTGTGTTCGTTGTCGAACTGGCTGATGCCGACGCTCAACCGGTCGTTCCACTCCATGAGCGGCATTTCATGTTTCTCCTGGTTGACATCCGAACCGACTCGGCATCCTGACCGAAACCGGGCTGGCTTTAAACATACCGCCCGTTGGTCCGGAATTCAATTCGAGGCTGCCGCTCGCGACCTCATGCCGGCACGATTTTCTGCTTTACGCGCGCCGGCGGATGGCTAATAGTGGGGTCGGAGGCTGGCGGCGGACGGGTCCCTCGCCAACCCGGTCAGGTCCGGAAGGAAGCAGCCGCAACGAGTTTCGGCCCGGGTCGTCCGTCCAGCCTTCCCTTATTTCAGGCCCCGCCTCACCATCCGCCCTGCCGGCGACTTCGCGTTCGTTCCTGCGCCGGACGTCCCCGTTCCGGAAGCCCCGCGTGACCGAGCTGTTTCCCGCCGACTCTGTGATGCCGGGTGGACCGGACGCCGCTGCGACTGCCGGACTCGGCGGTATGCAGGATGGTGCGCTCCCCGTCCCACAGGGGCGGCGAGGAGACGCCAGCGCCCCACAGGGGCGGCTCCCGGACGACAGCGCGGCGGAGGGCCGGGCTTACCGGGTGCTGGCGCGCAAATACCGGCCGAGCAACTTTGACACGCTGATCGGGCAGGATGCGCTGGTGCGCACGCTGACCAACGCTATTCAATCGGGCAGGATTGCTCAAGCCTATATGCTGACCGGCGTACGCGGGGTAGGCAAGACTACCAGTGCGCGAATCATCGCCCGGGCCCTCAACTGTGTCGGGGCCGACGGCCAGGGCGGACCGACGGTGACTCCCTGCGGTGCCTGCGTCCACTGTCGGGCGATTGCCGAGGACCGTCATGTTGACGTGATTGAGATGGACGCGGCCTCCCACACCGGGGTTGAGGACATCCGCGACATCATCGACGGTGTCCGCTATGCCCCGGTTTCGGCCCGCTACAAGGTCTATATCGTCGACGAAGTCCATATGCTGTCGACCAAGGCCTTCAATGCCTTGCTGAAGACGCTGGAAGAGCCGCCGGTTCACGTCAAGTTTGTGTTTGCGACCACCGAAATCCGCAAGGTTCCGGTGACCGTGCTCTCGCGCTGCCAGCGCTTTGATCTGCGCCGGGTCGATGCCGCGACGCTGGTCGCGCACTTCGAGCGGGTGTGCGCGGCGGAAGCGGTGACGGCCGAGCCGGAAGCGATTGCCTTGATCGCCAGGGCGGCCGATGGTTCGGTGCGCGATGGTCTCAGCCTGCTCGATCAGGCGATGGCGCTTGGCGGACGTGCAATCAGCGCCGAGTCGGTGCGCGACATGCTGGGGCTGGCCGATCGCCAGCGCGGGTTTGATCTGTTCGAGGCGGTGGTGTCGGCAGTGCCGGCCAACGCGCTCGCCATCCTTGAGGAGCTTTACCGCGGCGGCGTTGATCCGCTCCAGGTGCTGCGCGACCTGCTTGACCTTACCCACACCCTGACCCGTTACAAGATCACGCCCGAGGCGGCGCTGGGACCGGACTCGCCGGAGGCCGAGCGGGTGCGCGGGACGGCGCTCGCCAACCGGCTGAGCTTGCCGGCTCTCGCGCGGCTGTGGCAGATGCTGTTGAAGGGCATCGGCGAGGCGCAGGGCGCGCCCAGCCCGGCGCAGGCGGTGGAGATGGTGATCATCCGCATCGCTTACGCCTCTTCGCTGCCGCCACCGGCCGATCTGGTGCGCCGGTTGCAGGACGGCGGCGGTCTTACCGGGTCTGGGACCGGGGCGCCGGGCGCCTTGTCCTCTGTCTCGGCGTCCTCTTCCTCCTCCGGCGGCGGCGCGGCGCCCGCGGCGGTGTCCGGCCCCCCATCCGGCTTGGCCGCGGTTGGTGGCGGGCGAGCGGCGTTTGCATCGGTGGCGGCGTCGGCGCCGTCGCCGCACGGCGCTGCGCACGCCGTTGCCTCGGCGGTGGCCGCGCCCGGCATGGCGCCGGCCCTGGCGCCGGCTGCGCAGCGGCCCCCCTTGCAGGCGGTTGCCGTCTCGCCCGCGCCGGCACCGCTGCCGACGCAAGTGGCCGCGGCAGCCGGCGATTCGGCGGAGTCGGCGCTGGTGCCGGTACCGCGGGATTTTCGGGCCTTGGCCCAGCTCTTCGCCGAACGCCGGGAAGGGACGCTCTACGGCCATCTGTACAGCAACGTCCATCTGGTGCGATATGCGCCGGGCCAGCTCGAGATGCGGCCCAAGGAGCGGGCGATGCCCCAGCTTGCCGCCCGGGTGGGGGCGCTGCTGGAGGCCTGGACCGGACGGCGCTGGATCATCAGCCTTTCCAACCAGGCCGGCGAGCCGAGTTTAAGTGAGCAGGATGCCGCCGCGGTGGCCCGCACCCGGGCGATGGTGGAGGCGCATCCGATGGTGAAGGCGGTGCTGACGGCGTTTCCGGGGGCGCGAATCGCTGCCGTGCGCGAGACCGCGCCGCCGGCCCCGGCGGCCGAAAGCGCGGGACCGGACGCTAACGCCGGCGCCGGCACCGGCGGGACGGATGAGGCCGACGGGGATATCACCGCCGGCATGAGTGAGGACGACTTTTTCCTCGACGATGGAGTCTTGTGAGCAATGAAGAACCTGGGAAACATGCTGAAGCAAGCCCAGCAGATGCAGGCCAAGATGCAGGAGATGCAAGAGCGTCTCGGTGAGATGGAGATCGTCGGCCAGGCCGGTGCCGGTATGGTCCGGCTCACGCTGAATGGCCGGGGCGAGATGCGCGCGATCAAGATCGAGAAGGCGGCCGTCGATCCCGATGATCTTGAAGTGCTCGAGGATTTGATCATCGCTGCCTACAACGACGCCAAGCAGAAGGTCGAGGCCGAGGTGGGGGACGAGACGCAGAAGCTGATGGGGAACATCAAGCTGCCGCCGGGGATGAAACTGCCGTTTTGAAATCGGGCTTTCGGCGACCCGGGGGCTTTGCCCCTGGACCCCACTGGGGGCAGCGGCCCCCAGACCCCTTGACTTATGTTTTCTGACTCCGCCGGTTGTTCTTGGCCAATTATATGGTTTCCAAAGGCCCGCTGGCCTTTGGTAGGGGGTGTCGGGGGACAAAGTCCCCTGACCGTTGTTTTTGCTTAAGGAACCTTTCTCATGTCCGATGAAGCCCTGCCCGAGCCGGTGGCGCGGCGGCGGACCTTCGCCATCATCGCCCACCCTGATGCCGGCAAGACGACGCTCACCGAGAAGCTGCTGCTGTTCGGCGGCGCCATTCAGCTTGCCGGCGCGGTCAAGGCGCGGGGTGAGCAGCGACGGGCGCGTTCGGACTGGATGCGGGTTGAACGCGAGCGCGGCATCTCGGTGACCGCCTCGGTGATGACCTTCGACTACGACGGCCGCACCTTCAACCTGCTCGACACCCCCGGCCACGAGGATTTCTCGGAGGACACGTACAGGACCCTGACCGCGGTCGACAGCGCGGTGATGGTACTGGACGCGGCCAAGGGCATTGAGACACAGACCCGCAAGCTGTTCGAGGTCTGCCGCCTGCGCGACGTGCCGATCATCACCTTTATCAACAAGATGGACCGCGAGGCGCGCGACCCGTTTGATCTCCTGAGTGAGGTTGAACAGGAACTGGCGCTGGACGTGACGCCGGCGAGCTGGCCGATCGGCATGGGCCGCGACTTCCTCGGCTGCTACGATCTCATCCGCGACCGGCTGATTCTGATGGAACGCAGCCACGGCGACCGGGTGGATGACGGCATCGCCTGCCGCGGCCTCGACGATCCGGCGCTGGACCGGCTGTTGCCGCCGGCGGCGGTGGCCCAGTTGCGCGAGGAGGTCGCGATGGCGCGCGGCCTGTGCCCGCCGTTCGATCCCGAGTCGTACCTGGCCGGCCATTTGAGCCCGGTGTTTTTCGGCAGTGCCATCAATAACTTCGGCGTGCGCGAGCTGTTGCTGGGCCTGGCCGAGCACGCGCCGCCGCCGCGCCCGCAGCCGGCCGAGGAACGGCTGGTCGCCCCCACCGAACCGCGGGTGACCGGATTTGTGTTTAAGGTCCAGGCCAACATGGACCCCAACCACCGTGACCGGATCGCGTTCGTGCGCCTGTGTTCGGGCCATTTCCGGCGCGGTGCCAAGCTGCGTCACGTCCGCTCGGGCAGGATCATGGCCGTCAACAACGCGGTGTTGTTCATGGCCCAGGATCGTGCGCTGGCCGAGGATGCCTGGCCTGGCGATATCATCGGCATCCCCAACCATGGCGCCTTGCGCATCGGCGACACCCTGACCGAGGGCGAGACGCTGCGCTTTACCGGCGTGCCCAGTTTTGCGCCCGAGCTGCTCCAGAAGGTCCGGCTCGACGATCCGATGCGGGCCAAGCATCTGCGCAAGGCACTCGAGCACTTCGCTGAGGAAGGTGCGAGCCAGGTATTCAAGCCGCTGACCGGTGCCGACTGGGTGGTTGGCGTGGTCGGCCCGCTCCAGTTCGAAATTCTGGCCGAGCGCATCAAGGCCGAGTACGGCATCGAAGCGCGTTTTGAGAGTGCCGGTATGGATGGGGCCCGTTGGGTCAATGGTGATGATGCTCTGGTCAAGCGGTTTATCAGCGAGCAGCGGGTGAGCTTGGCCGAAGACCATGACGGCGCGCTGGTCTTCCTTGCCCGGAATTCCTGGCATCTCAACCGAACGCAGGAGGATTACCCGACCTTGCGGTTCGCCCGTACGCGGGAACAGCATCGGATGACCGGGTAATACCAATGAGCTTAGGTTCTGATTTATTGCCCTTATAATCGGTTTCCAAAGGCCTTTCGGCCTTTGGCTGGGGGTGTCGGGGGACAGCGTCCCCCGACGGCCGGCGTAAGCCGGCAACGCCGCCGGCTCGCGCCGGCCGTCAGGGGACTTTGTCCCCCGACACCCCCTACCAAAGGCCGGCGGGCCTTTGGAAACCACTATTGGGGAAGGGTGGCGCATCGCGTTGGTTGGGCGGAACGACACCAATGAAAGACGCAGCTTTCTCTGCCGGCCGCAGCGAACGCCGGGCCCGGTGGGCCGCCGCGGCGGGCGGTGCGTGCGCGTTTCTCAACCTGTACGCAACCCAACCGCTGCTGCCGCTGCTGGCCGACGTGTTCAAGGCAAGCCCTGCCGAAGCCGGGCTGACGATCACCGCAGGGACTCTGGCAATCGCCCTGGTGGCGCCGCTGGCCGGCGGCCTTGCCGACGGCTGGGGCCGCAAACGGGTCATCCTGCTGGCCATTCTTGCCGTGATTGTCCCGACCCTGCTGGCGGCCCAGGCGGGATCCTTGACCGAGTTGATCCTCTGGCGCTTCGTCCAGGGCCTGTTTCTGCCCTTCATCTTCGCAATTACGGTTGCATACGTGGGTGAGGAGTGGGAGGCGGGAGAGGCCGCCGCGGTGACCGGCCTTTATATCGCCGGCACCGTCCTCGGCGGCTTCAGCGGCCGGTTGGTGGCCGGTTTGGTCGCCGATGCTGCCGGCTGGCGTGCAGCCTTCCTGGCGCTGGCCGCCATTGATGCCCTGTATGCGCTGGTGATCTGGCGCTGGCTGCCGGCGGAGCGTAAGTTTGTCGCCCGGCCGGGGCTTGGCCCCGCGGTCCGGGCTATGGCAAGCCATCTCGGCAACCCGTCGCTGCGGGCCGCGTATGCGATCGGCTTCCTGCTGCTGTTCGTTCTGGTCTCGACCTTCACTTACAGCAACTTTCTGCTCGCCGCACCGCCCTATACCCTGCCGCCGTCGTTGCTCGGGTCCGTGTTCGTGGTCTATCTGGCCGGGGCGGCGGCTTCGCCGGTGGCCGGGAGGCTGGCCGGACGGTATGGGCATCGGCGAGTCGCCTCGGTCGGCGTCGGCATCGCCTGCCTGGGGTTGTGTTTATCGTTGCTGCCGTCGCTGGTTGCGATCCTGGCTGGTCTCGCGGTGGCGACCATTGGCATCTTCACCACCCAATCGGTCACCACTGCCTTCGTCACCGTGTCGGCACCGTTCGCCCGCTCGGCAGCGGTCGGCCTCTACGTCAGCGCCTATTACCTTGGCGGCAGCGTCGGCGCCGTACTGCCGGCCCCGGCCTGGCAAGCGGGCGGGTGGCCGGCGTGCGTGGCGGTCATCCTGGGGGCGGAGGCGCTGATCCTGATCGTCGCGCTGGGATTCTGGCGGCGGCCGATGGCGGGGTGACGCTTGCCTTCGGCGCCCCGGCGGGCGCCAATCCGGAAATGGCGTCTCGTTCAGCAGAAAGGTGTTCGATCTGTTCGAGGTTCCGATATCATCTACCCAGCAAGTTATACCGGCGAGCTTAAAGTTCGATCCATTGCTTTTATAACCGGTTCCCAAAGGCCCTTCGGCCTTTGGCTGGGGGTGTCGGGGGACAGCGTCCCCCGACGGCCGGCGTAAGCCGGCATCGCCGAGAGGC
>Ga0172367_10009595_pt1 | contig 10589 bp, 15 predicted proteins | sample Lak10m_FD_114542 | JGI IMG/M metagenome (GOLD analysis project Ga0172367, IMG submission 114542) | Freshwater microbial communities from Kabuno Bay, South-Kivu, Congo - kab_022012_10m | ecosystem: Environmental > Aquatic > Freshwater > Lake | place: Democratic Republic of the Congo: South-Kivu...
ACCCCGACGTCAACGGCCATCCGCTGACCGAAGGGCTAGATCGATTCCTGAGCCGCAGCCTGTCCGGTCAGGCGTTGCGGGATCGGCTCGAGTTCTGCTCGGGGTGGCTGGCGGACCACTTCGTGCACGAAAATGCGCGCGTCGTAGACCTCGGGGGCGGCTCGGGGTTCTACGCCTTCGAGGCTCTTCGGAAGAAGGGCGAGGTGCCCAGCGGTTTCCACTGGGAGATCCTCGACCTGGACCTCGAGGCGCTCGCGGTCGCTCAGATGCGATCGCACGAGGCTGATCTCGACGGTACGGTTACGGTGCGCAAGGGCAACTTCATGAAGGAGGTTGGCTCTCTGGCTGATTACGCCGTCATGATCGGGGTGTTGTGCGGAATGGACAAGGAGACCGCCAAGGTCGTCCTGTCCAAGGCCAAGGAACACCTCAAGCCCAAGGGCGAGATCTACGCCGCCACTCTCCTGCAGGGTGCGTTCGACGAGGACCCGCGGACCTTCCGCATCCTCTGCAACGTCGGTGGATGGCAGCTCCGCCCGAAGTCGCTGACGGACGTGCTGGATGTCTTCGCCGCCTCTGGCTGGGAAGTCATCGACGTTTCTTCGGAGCGTCCCCCTCATACCCCTGGCTGCGGGCAGTACGCCATCGTGCACGCTCGCGCCAACTGATACCGCACCGCGCGGTCCCACCCTCTCTCGCGGTAACGTCCCCCGTGTTGTTCGTCAACCCGGGGGGCGAACACACACTTTTTATAAAGTGTTTTTTTATTTGTAAAAATATGCTAAAATATTATAAGTATATATTTTATGGAAGCATCTTATTTATATTTTGCGTTTTCTGCTGTATTCAATGCCTTTGTTAGCACTTTTTTAGGTTTTCTAATTTTATTTAAAGATAAAGGAAATAAAGTAAACCGCAATCTTGCTTGGTTCAGTTTCGGTGTAGCTTTGTGGTCATATTTTTATATATTGTGGCCATTGGCGACGACTCGCGAACTAACATTATTATCCTTTCAGCTTTTGCATATACCCGCTTGTTTTGTCTCAATATTTTATTTACACTTTGTCGTTAATTGGTTAGGGATATATAAAAAACAACGATTAATAATTTGGATAGGTTATCTCCTGTCTTTTTATTTTGGCGCTTTTACTTTTACCTCAGCTTTTATTGCTGGTATGGTACCAAAATTTTCGATGCATTTTTGGGCAATACCAGGTATACTGTACCACTATTATTTAATAATGTTTTTTGGTGTATTTATTTATGCTTCGTATCTTTTGATTCGTAATTATTTTATTGTTGATGCTGTTAAGAAGAAGCAGATCATAGTGATTTTAATAGGTATTGTTTTATCATTTATTGGTGGATCAACTAATTATTTTTTATGGTATAACATAAATGTTCCGCCCTATGGGAATATTTTAGCTTCCTCGTTTGTTATTTTTACAGTTTATGCCATTGTTCGTTACAAACTTCTTAACATTAAATTAATTGCTACCGAGGGCGCTTTATTGATTATTAACACACAACAATTATTTAGATTTTTGTTAGTGCACGGCACTGCAGAATTAGTAATTAATATTTTGGTTTTTGCGGGTTCGCTCATTTTGTCTTTTGTCCTTATATCTAGCGTTAAAAAAGAAATCCAGCGTCGTGAAGAAGTCACCAACCTAGCCCACTCTTTGGAAAAAGCCAATTTGCGCCTTCAAGAACTTGATCGTCAAAAAACCGAATTTTTGTCCATTGCTTCTCACCAATTGCGTACGCCATTATCTATCCTAAAAGGATATATTGAATTAATTAAAGATGGTGGATATGGAAAACCAACCAAGGGGATTGTAAAAGTATTAGATGATATGGATAGTAGTAACGAGCATCTGATTAAATTAGTAGATGAATTTTTGAATATTTCTAGAATTGAACAAGGGAGAACAAAATTTGTGTTCAAAGTTGACGACATGATCGCCTTGGCTAAGGATGTTGAGAGAGAATTGGGGATGAAGGCAGAGGACAAGGGATTAAAAACAGAAATTAAAAGCAAAGAAAAAGTTTTAAATATAGAGATGGATTTAGAAAAAATTCGTCACGTAGTATTTAATTTTGTTGATAATGCGATTAAATATAGTGACAAAGGAACCATTGTTGTGGCAGTGGAACGAGAAGATAAGGGCGCGACTGTAAGAGTATCTGATCAGGGTTTTGGTTTTGGTAAGGTGGATGACGCCAATTTTTTCCAGAAATTTTATCGTGGTGAGAATGTAAAAGGTACTAATGTGACCGGTACTGGTTTAGGTTTGTACGTTTGTCGTAAATTTATCGAAGCACATGGAGGCAAGGTTTGGTGTAAGAGTAGTGGTCTAGGCAAGGGTAGTGAATTTGGTTTTTGGATTCCGGAAAAAGCGGTTAAAACAGCGAATAATAGCTAGCCCTTTTCTGTTTATTTAAAATGTAGTATTATATATAAGTAATTAAAATATTTTTAAATATGATTTTTCAAAAATCTGGGCCCAAAAATGCTTACAATAATTCTGAAGAAATTGTGACCGAGGAAATGCTCGATACCAGCGTGCCAAAAGACGAAGTAGAGACTGTGGTGGGCCCATCGGTAAATGTAGAGGGTGATTTCGCGTCTGAGGGAAATATTATTGTTAAGGGTTCAGTCGCTGGGAGCGTACATACTAGCAGACATTTATCAGTTGAGGTTGGCGCGCGAATTATGGCTAATGTACGTGCGGGTAGCGCCAAGATTTCTGGTGAAGTAAAGGGTAATGTTAAGGCTAAAGACTCTCTTGAATTAACTGCAACCGCTCGAGTGGTTGGCGACATCGAAGCTAAGGTATTAATTGTTGAGGCAGGTGCTTTGATCTATGGTAAAGTTGCTATGCCTGGGCTTGAGTCATCGACCGAGAGTCGCAGCGGACGTATTCGTAGTGGTAAACGTGGCGAGGAGGCTCCGACTGTTGAGGTAGTTTAAATAACTGATAGGATTTAGGAAAGACTTATGTACGTCTATTTGTACGATAACTTTTTGCGTCAGAAAAAATTTGACACGATTGTGCGGTCAATGGAAGTCCAGCTTACGGATTATGGTATTGCTGGCAAAATTTTGCGTCTCGCAAATTATACCGATGCCAAGCAGATTGTTGACGATGAAATCAAGCGTGGTGCCAAGACAATAGTGATTGTTGGTAACAACCATACTTTTGGGCATGTTTTATCACGGGCGGCCACCTGCGATTGTTTGTTTGGGTTTTTACCCGTAGGCGAAGAAGATAATACTATTGCAGAAGTATTAGGAATCCCAGTTGGTCTGGAAGCATGTAATATTTTGTCGCGTCGACGTAAAGAAAAATTGGATGTTGGCTGGGTAAATAACCGCTATTTTGTTTCTCAGTTACATGTTTTGCCAGCTAAGGTAAAAGTTGTTTATGATGAAAAATTTAGTGCTACTGCCAATGATAAAATGGAAGTGGTAGTGTGTAATTTACAGCCATTTTTTTGGAAAAAAAGTAATAAAGATAGCGATAATCAGATTGTTCATCCGCAAGATGGTAAACTAGAGGCGTTTTTGCGTCCCTTGACAAAGAAACGTTGGTGGGGCTATAACTATGAGGAGCCAAGTATTTTTCCGTTTGAAGAAATGGAAATAATTGGTCGCGATCCATTTACTGTTGAGGCCGATGGCAAGGTGTCTAAAGAAACAAAAGTAAAGATCCGTCTAGCTCATGGCAAGATTAGTATGATTGTTGGTCGAGATCGTAAATTTTAAAATTTAAGCCCAGGTGGCGAAACTGGTAGACGCACTACTTTGAGGTGGTAGCGCCGCAAGGCATGGAGGTTCGAGTCCTCTCCTGGGCACGTTGTGTAATAATATATGCGTTATTTTATTGGGATAATATTTGTCTTGGTTGGGGTGGCTTTTATTTTGAAGACCGAATGGTTCATTCAAAATTTTGGCACCAATGCCTGGGCAGAAGATAAATTAGGCACGAGTGGGGGTTCGCGTTTAATGTATAAATTGTTGGGTATTATTTCTATTTTTATTGGTTTTCTTTCTATTACCAATATGTTGCAGGGATTTTTGTTGGGCACAGTTGGAAAACTTTTAATTCGTTAATTGTATGACTCACGCTGGTACCGCACTAATCGATCCGCACAAGATTTTTTCTCGTGTTGGTTTAGAAAAGGGGATGCGGGTAGCAGATTTTGGTTGTGGTCGGACTGGTCATTTTGTTTTTGTGGCTGCTCGTACTGTTGGTGAGACGGGTGTAGTTTACGCGGTTGATATAATGAAAGAGATATTAGAAAGTATTAAAAGCCGAGTGCGCACCGAAGGATTTGATAATGTGCAAACTATTTGGTCTGATATCGAATCTGTTGGTAAAGCTCCGATTCCCGACGACACTCTAGATGTATGCTTTTTTGTAAATGTAGTATCACAATTAAAAAACAGAGAATCAGCTTTGCGTGAAGCTAGTCGTCTTTTAAAAACAGGTGGCAAAATTGTAGTGGTGGATTGGTTAAAAAAGATTGGTCCGCTTGGTCCAGAAGAGGCAGTTATACTTAACCCGGAGAAAGTTAAAATGTTGGGCGATTCTTGTGGTCTTACTTGGGTGGAATCAGAAGCGGCTGGTGATTATCATTTTTATTCAATTTTAGAAAAAATATAATTTATATATGAATTTGAAAAATTTGTTGGATTGGTCATATTGGTTTTATCAACCATTCACTGCCAGAGGGGGAGTTATGTGGTTTTTTGTAATGTTGTTTTTAGTTTTGATCTTAGTTGGTTTAGTGGCGAAAATTACTCGATTATATTCAGTTGATAAATGGTATCAAGAAGTTTTGCGTCGTATTGGTAATGCTGGTTTAGCTATGGGCTTACTAGGTTTATTGTGGTTATTTTTTCGCCAAGAACGGGTTGCGTTTTTAGCGTGGCGGTTTTGGTTGTTGATGTGGTTGGTGGGCGCAGTTGTCTGGTCAGTCAAAATAATTTTTTATTTAGTAAAACGTGTACCAGCGATTCGCCAAGAACACCAGAAACGTGCGTTGTTGAATAAATATTTACCTGGGAAAAATTAATTGGTTATCCCCCGTCCGTTAATCGGACGGTTTTTGTTTATGACCAATAAGGAGAATAAAAATATTGGAATTTGGGGAGAAGATCTGGCCTGTCGTTTTTTAGAAGAGAAAGGTTTTGTGGTAATTGGGCGTAATTATCATACACCAGTAGGAGAGTTGGATTTAATCGTGCGTCGCGGCGATGAATGGTATGGTGTAGAAGTGAAGACTAGGGTTGGTGATTATTTTGACAATGATATGGCGATCACGCCAGAGAAGAAAAGACGCCTATTTAAAACCCTAAAACGTTATTGTTTTGAATATCGAATTAATTCGGAGCAGGTGTTTTTGGCTGGGGTTATAATTGGGGTAAACAAGGCTGATAAAAAAGTAAAATTGCGCTGGTTTTTAATCTATTGACTTTTTGTTGTTTTTTATTTAAAATAGTGCCATATTTATTTAAAATTATATGATCCATCCATCCAAAGAAAAAAGTTTCGTTATCATAAAACCCGATGGTATACAGCGTGCTTTAGTTGGTGAAATTATTAGCCGCATTGAACGAGTTGGTTTGAAAATCGTAGCCATGAAAATGGTATTACCAACTGAAGAACAATGTTGGACTCATTATTCCAAAGATGATGTTTGGTATTCAACTAAAGGTGAAAATACTATTAATGGTCGCAAGGCGGCTGGTTTACCAATTGAAAAATCAGCAATGGAATATGGTAAAGATATTATTGGTTGTTTGGTTAAATATATGACGTCTGGCCCGGTAATCGCGATGATTATTACTGGTAATCAGGCAGTTGGCATTGTTAAAAAAATTGTTGGTGGCACTGAGCCTTTAACATCGGACGTTGGTACGATTCGTGGTGATTACACCTTGGATTCTTACAATCTTTCTAGTATAGATGGTCGAGCGGTTCGCAATCTGATTCATTGTACTGGAGAACCTCATGAGGCAGAGCGAGAAATAAACCTTTGGTTCAAACCAGAAGAGATTATTGAATATCGACAAATAGAAGAGCAGATTTTGTACGATGTAAATTTAGATGGTATTTTGGAATAAACTAAAAAATATAAAACGCCCCGATTTGATTCGAGGCGTTTTTTGTTTAAGCTTTTTTTGCCATTGTTCGGCGGCAACTGCTGCAGGTTTTGATAGATACCCCACTGACAGTTACTAGTTGTAGGTTAGGACTCTGAAGGCGTGGAGTACGTCTTTTGGAGTGACTAACGTTATTGGCACGGACCGAGCCCTTACCACATAAAGCACAAGTTCTGCTCATATATTTGTTTAAAAATGGATATTAGCGTATAATGTAGTGGTAATTATATAGTAATTAGGCTTATTTGTCAATATGGATCCATTATCTCTATTATTCTATTTTATCATCATTGTCCCATCTGCCATTATTCATGAGTATGCTCATGGCTGGATGGCCGATCGTTTGGGAGACCCAACCGCTCGTTATGCCGGGCGTCTTACAATCGATCCTAGGGCGCATATTGATATGTGGGGGACGATTTTAATGCCATTAATGTTGTTTGTTGCCACTGGCGGTCGGTTTTTGTTTGCTTACGCTAAGCCAGTGCCGTATAACCCATATAATCTAAAAAATCAGAAGTGGGGACCAGCGTTGGTTGGCGCAGCTGGGCCAGCGGCCAATTTTTTGCTAGCAGCTGCTTTTGCGGTATTGCTCCGTGCTTTACCAAACATGGCTATGACACCATTTTTTGGGATTATTGTTTATGCAAATATTTTGTTAATGGTATTTAATCTTTTGCCGTTTCCACCACTTGATGGATCCAAAATTTTATATGCGTTTTTGCCAGATAGCGCTTATAAGGTAAAACATTTTTTGGATCGTTATGGATTTTTTATTTTACTTTTCTTCATTTTCTTTTTATTTGAGTCGCTGTCCCCAGTTATTAACAGTTTGTTTTACTGGTTAGTCGGTTAGTATGTTGCCGATTTTATCTGTCTCGGAATTTCTTGAACAGATTAATGGTATTATTGCCGGCGAATTTGTGGTTGAGGGCGAGATTTCTCAATATAAAATATCCCAAGGCAAGTGGGTATTTTTTGATTTAAAAGATGATAAGTCAGTAGTCAATTGTTTTGCGACGGTCTATGGACTAAAGACACCATTAGCCGACGGGATGAAAGTACGAGTTACTGGGTATCCTAAGGTGCGCGAGCAAAGCGGACGGTTTAGTTTAACTGTTCAACAAGTAGAGCTAGTTGGGGAAGGAAGTTTGAAAAAAGCATATTTACTATTAAAAGAAAAATTGGCAAAAGAGGGTTTGTTTAATTTAGACCGGAAAAGAGCGTTGCCAAATTTACCACAAAAAATCGGTGTAATTGCTTCAAAGGATAGCGCTGCTTGGGGAGATTTTTGGCGGATATTAAATAATCGTTGGCGCGGAATTGAAGTGGAACTTTTGAATGTAGCAGTACAAGGGGAAAGGGCGATCGAAGAAATTGTGGGGGCGTTTGAGTATTTTAATAAGGAAAAAAATGGTTGCGAGTTGGTGGTTTTGATTCGCGGAGGCGGTTCTTTGGAAGACTTGGCTGCTTTTAACGCCGAAGAAGTGGTGCGGGCAGTTTATGGCAGTCGAATACCTGTGGTAGTTGGTGTTGGGCACGAACGCGACGAGTCGTTGGCGGATTTTGCAGCGGATTTGCGGGCATCAACGCCGTCTAATGCCGCTGAGCTTGTAACGCCTAATTTAATAGATTTTATCAGTGATTTAGAGCTAACCCAGAATCATCTGCAAGAAAAATTATTGCATAAAATTAGTCGTTTTAAACATTTAATGGAACAGTCGTTTTTCGTAATTGCGGGGAAATTTGAACAGCCGTTGTCAGCGGCCAGTTTTTTGGTCGAGCAGTTTTTAGGCTGTCGTGTTAAGTTGGTCGGTCGGTTTGATTATTTGAGACAATTAGTAAATTCAGGCGATCGTTTGTTGCAAAATATTAATCCAAAAAAATTGTTGCAGCGGGGGTATAGTATAGTGCGTGATTCAGCCGGCCGATTGGTGCAACAGGCAAACGCGGTGGACTTGGGCGAGCGTTTAGTGATAGAATTAAGTGAAGGCAATTTAACGGCTGAGGTTGTTAATAAGAAAAAATAAAATATTTAAAATTATGACGACTGATAAAAAATTTAATTTTTCTAAATCATATAATGACTTACAAAAGATTGTGCAATGGTTTGAGTCTGAAGAAATTGATTTAGAAGAGGGGATTGGTAAGTTTGAGGAGGGAATTAAAATCGTGAAGGAGATGAAGGAGTATTTGGGTAAGATGGAAAATAAAATTAAGGAAATTAAAAAATAACATTAAATTATATGCGTCTGTTGCTTCGTTGGTTAATCAGCGCCTTTGTTTTAATGCTTGTGGCTTATTATGTCCCCGGCATTACGGTGGTGAGTTTTTATGCCGCCTTAATTGCTGCGCTAATTTTGGGTTTAATTAACGCCGTTATTCGTCCGTTGGTTGTGCTGCTTACTTTGCCAGTTAATATTTTAACTCTTGGTCTTTTTACTTTGATAATTAATGCATTAATGTTCTGGCTGGCTTCGAGTGTGGTGAAAGGCTTTTATGTGAGTGGGTTTGCTGCCGCTTTTTGGGGCGCGCTTATTATGTGGTTGGTTAGTTGGACGATTAATGGTTTATTTAAGAAATAATTATGTTAAAACAAAAAATTGTTGCCATTTCATTGGGTGGTTCTATTATCGCACCACCAGAGGGAATTAATGCTAAGTTTTTGCAGGATTTTAAGAAGATAATTGTTGGCTTTGTAAAAAAGGGTATACGTTTTATAATTGTCTGTGGTGGCGGAAGCACAGCTCGTAATTATCAATCAGCCGCTAAAGCAGCTGGCAAATTAGACCCTGAGGATGTTGATTGGATTGGTATTCATGCCACTCGGTTAAATGGGCATTTAATGCGCTCAGTTTTTCGAGGGCTTGCTCATCCCGTAATGATTAAAGATCCAACCCGTAAATTTAAATGGCACACCCCGGTTTTAATTGGGGCTGGCTGGAAACCAGGTTGGTCGACTGATTTTGATGCGGTAAAATTAGCTGAAAATTTTGGCGCAGATTTACTTATTAATTTGTCGAATATTAGCTATGTTTATGATCGTGACCCCAAAGAGCCGGGGGCAAAAAAAGTTGAAAGCATGACTTGGGCAGAATTACAGAAAATTGTTGGTACCAAATGGGAGCCGGGAGCAAATACGCCGTTTGATCCAGTGGCCACTAAGACTGCGCGAAAATTGGGTTTAAAATTGGCTTTTGTGAAAGGTACGGAGTTGGGGGAAGTGAAAAAGGTGATTGAGGGGAAGAAATTTGAAGGGACAGTAGTAGTGTAATTATTTTTCGTTTAGACTTTACGCCCCCTTGACATCCCAAGGGGGTTTTGTTATACTGTTTTTAACCATAGACAGCAGGTGCCCTGAGCTTAATTTCCTGCCGAGGTGCAAAGATATTTTTTTAGGTCGATTTGCGCTTTTAGGTCTGTGGAAAACACAGATTTTTTGTTTAATATGCCAAAAACTCGACAACAAAAAGAAGTCAGCATCAGCGGATTAGTTAGCGGATTAAAAAACGCTAAAGCCGCTGTTTTTGCCAATTTTCAAGGTCTTAAGGTTTCTGAGTCTGAAGAATTGCGTAAAAAATGTCGTGCTGAAAAAGTATCAGTTTTGGCTACCAAGAAAACGCTATTACGTCGCGCTTTGGGAGATTCTGGAGTTACCGGAGTTGATCCAAAAGTATATGCTGGCGGTGTAGCAGTTTTTATGGGTAGTGATGAAGTAACCGCAGCCAAAGTGGTGAACACTTTTGCTAATACTCACGAAGTCGTTTCTATATTCGGTGGTCTTTTAGAAGGCCGCTATATGGACACAAACCAGGTTAAAGCATTAGCCGCTCTCCCTGGCAAACAAGAATTACTTGGCCAATTGGTCGGTACCTTGAATGCCCCGGTGTCTGGCTTTGTAAATGTTTTAGCTGGCAATCTTCGTGGCTTGGTTTCGGTGCTTAATAATATTAAAGAAGCAAAAGTTTAATTAATTTTAAAAATATGTCAGACGAAAATAAAGTAGTTGAGGTTCCTGAGAAATTCAAGGCCCTCGTAGAACAAATTGAGAAAATGTCCGTCTTGGACCTTTCTGAATTGGTTAAAGTATTAGAAGATAAATTTGGTGTTTCTGCTGCTGCTCCAGCTATGATGATGGCTGCTGCTCCAGCTGCTGGCGGCGCTGCTGCTGCAGAAGAGAAGACCGAATTTAACGTTGAATTAACTGATGCTGGTGCTAACAAGATCAATGTTATCAAAGCAGTAAAAGATATTACTGGTTTGGGTTTGGCTGATGCCAAGGCATTGGTTGACGGTGCTCCAAAAATGGTTAAGGAGAATGTAAAGAAGGACGAAGCTGCTGAGATGAAGAAGAAAATTGAAGAAGCTGGTGGTAAAGTAACTTTGAAGTAATAGTTACAAACAAAAACACCTCGAA
>Ga0172367_10009597_pt1 | contig 10588 bp, 14 predicted proteins | sample Lak10m_FD_114542 | JGI IMG/M metagenome (GOLD analysis project Ga0172367, IMG submission 114542) | Freshwater microbial communities from Kabuno Bay, South-Kivu, Congo - kab_022012_10m | ecosystem: Environmental > Aquatic > Freshwater > Lake | place: Democratic Republic of the Congo: South-Kivu...
GGCATGCAATTGGAAGATTTTGATTTTGCCGCAGAGAGCGTGGGCGGTGGAGCAACTGTTAGGCAGATGTCGGACCTCGAGTTGGCCAATTTCCTACACACATCTGTGGCAGAAGTTAAAAAAGACAGAGAAGCTGCCGAAGAAGCAGCTATGGAAATCAATCAAAAATACGCCAGCGATAACGAGTCGGTAAAAGAAGACGAATTAGCAGTTCTTAAAAAACTATCCGGTATATAATACCAAATTTCACCATAGACAACAGATAAATAAGTGTGTATATTATTCTTTATGTCTAATATACGTTAGGCAAATATAAAACAAACATAGGCACACAAGGAGGCTTACATTATGGCTACACTAGCTGAAATAAGAGCGAGGTTAAAATCCCAAGAAGTGAATCGCTCCACTTCATCAACAGGCGGCGACAACGCCATCTACCCACACTGGAACATACAGGAAAATCAAGAAGCGGTAGTACGTTTCTTACCTGACAAGGATCCAAACAACACTTTCTTCTGGACTGAGAGAGCAATGATCAAGTTGCCTTTCGCTGGAATCAAGGGACAAGCGGATTCAAGACCAGTGCAAGTACAAGTGCCATGCATGGAGATGTATGGAGAAACTTGCCCGGTCCTGACGGAAGTCAGACCGTGGTTCAAGGACAAGTCAATGGAAGACATGGGCAGGAAATATTGGAAAAAGAAAAGTTACATATTCCAAGGTTTTGTTCTGCAAAATCCCTTAACCGATGATAAAGCATCTGAGAATCCTATCAGAAGATTTATTATTGGTCCACAAATTTTCAACATAATCAGATCTGCATTGCTGGATCCAGAGATGGAGGAATTGCCAACTGATGCTGTGAGAGGTGTGGATTTTAGAATAACCAAAACATCCAAAGGCGGATACGCTGATTACTCCACTTCGAAATGGAGCAGAAGAGAGCGAGCTCTAGACGAAGCAGAAAGAGCAGCCATAGACAAGTTTGGATTGTTTAATCTTTCAGACTTCAGACCCAAGAAACCCACTGATGCAGAAGTAAAAATAATCAAAGAATTATTTGAAAAATCTGTAGAAGGTGAAGCTTATGATCTAGAAAAATATGGTCAATACTATAGACCAGCAGGAGTGTCTGCTCCAGCAAATGGATCATCAGCAAACGGATCTGTGAATGTAGCAGTAGAAGCAGAAGAAACTATTGTTACCAAAACTGAGCCGGTAAAAGTAGCTGCGGCGGCGGCACCTCAGCCAAGTACTGACAGTGCTAAAAGAGCAGAAGATATCTTGAAACTGATCAGATCAAGACAAAGCAAATAACACTAATTTTTCCCTTTTGGCTCCAGTATTGACACTGGAGCCAATTAGTGTTAATATAAGAACATAGGAATATAAAAATGACAAAAGTATTCGACGCAACAAAATTTAGAAAAAGTATTACAAAATCAATCCAAGGGTTGGGTTTGGGATTCAATGATCCCACAGATTGGATCTCTACAGGCAATTACGCATTAAATTATTTGATATCCGGAGATTTCAATAAAGGTATTCCTCTAGGTAAAGTATCTGTACTGGCAGGAGAATCAGGAGCAGGTAAATCTTACATAGCATCAGGAAACATAATCAAGAATGCACAGGCACAGGGCATTTATGTCATACTGATCGACACTGAAAACGCACTGGATGAATCTTGGTTGCAGGCATTGGGGGTGGATACAGATGAGAAAAAATTATTAAAATTGAGTCTCTCAATGGTGGATGATGTGGCAAAAACCATATCAGAATTCATGAAAGGTTATAAAGAAGAAAATTTAGATAACAGAGAGAACGCACCTAAGATATTATTCGTGATAGACTCTTTGGGCATGTTGTTGACTCCCACAGATGTAAATCAGTTCGAAGCAGGAGAAATGAAGGGTGATTTGGGTAGAAAACCTAAAGCACTAACGGCATTGGTCAGAAATTGTGTGAATATGTTTGGTTCCTACAACGTGGGCATGGTATGTACCAACCACACCTATGCTTCGCAGGATATGTTTGATCCAGATGATAAGATTTCTGGTGGCCAGGGATTTATCTATGCTTCTTCGATAGTGATAGCAATGAAAAAATTAAAATTAAAAGAAGACGAAGCCGGTAATAAAATCTCAGAAGTGAGAGGTATAAGAGCAGCATGTAAGGTTATGAAAACTCGATATGCCAAACCTTTTGAAAGTGTACAAGTCAAGATACCATATGACACAGGTATGGATCCGTACTCTGGATTGGTTGATTTATTTGAAAAACAAGGAGTATTGGTGCAGTCAGGCAACAGATTAAAATATGTGGACAGCAAGGGTAAAGAACATCTAGAGTATAGGAAAGACTGGGATGGAGATAAATTAACAATGATAATGAATGATTATCAAAACGTTAAAAAATCAGAACCAAAAGAAGATGAAAAAGAAAATAAAAAAGATAAAAAATAGAGAAATCACAGGATACTACGGTTACTGGGATTCCGAAAAGAAAAAAAGAATGTTCAAAACACTTTGGCAGGAAAAAAATTAATGCAAGAGCTCACACACGAAGACATAGAACAGATATGGGGCTCGATCAGTCATTACATACCCGATAGACAAAAAGTAGATTGTGCTGTGGACTTTATCAAGACGTTGGTTGATGTGGGTATATCTACCAAAACAATCAAAGCAGCGGGAGAATACGACGACAAATTAGAAGAAGCCATAGAAACTGTTTTTGAAGAAGAGGACGAAGAAGACTACGAGGAACAATGAGTTGGTATACCAAAGTCAGCCAAGATATTAGTTTAATACCTGATTGCATCAAATTCTTTGAACAGGAATTAGAAACAGCACGCAAGGAAATATATATATTTGGGAATTTAGAGAAGTCAGCAGCATCTTTGCCAGGGGTAGTAGAACAAAGATTCAATCAATTACAGGAAATTGAAGCCATATTAGAATATCTAAATATTGAAAATAGAAGATTGAGATCTAAGACATTTAAAAAGTTCCTAGAGAACTATAACAGAGCGCTCACATCTAGAGATGCTGACAAGTATGTGGATGGTGAATCAGATGTCGTGGATATGGAAAAGATCATCAATGAGTTCGCTCTATTAAGGAACAAATGGTTGGGCATAACCAAAGGATTGGATCAAAAACAATGGCAGTTGACCAACATAGTCAAACTTAGAGTGGCGGGTATGGAAGATGCCACTATCAGATAATCTCAATAAGTCTCAAAACTTAAAAATATTATACAATTCTTGGAAGAACAAAACTAGACCAAATACCAAATGGAAGATGGCCGGTGACATGCCCGGTAGGATGGATTGGTTGGTCGAACAATTTTCGAATTTAGATTCCATAACGGAGTTTGGACACTATCAAGGCTGCTCAACCACCATATGGATGGCCTGCTTGCCAAAAAAAATGGTGACTGTTGACATCAATAAGTTTTTAAATCAACAACAGCACGAGACCATAGCTAGAGAACTGGGGATAGATTTTAAATGCATAATCGAGGACGATTTGGCTATAACGATAGAAGAAACAGATCTATTGTACATTGATACTATGCACACAGAAGATCATACATACAAAGAATTAAAAAAACACAGCGATCGAGTGAGGAAATATCTTGCCTTCCATGATGTTAATCCTAAAAGATTTCAAACACACCTAGGCATAGAAAAATGGTTAAAAGAAGAAAATAATAATTGGAAAGAATTGTATCATGACACCAACGACTGTGGTTTCTTGATTTTAGAAAGAAACAAATAATGGAAAGAATTATACTCACAGATGTGGACGGTGTATTATTAGAATGGGAAGATCATTTTAAAAAATGGATGAATTCTAAAGGATATAAAGAATTAAAAAATAACAATACAGAATATGATATGAGCGTCAGATATGGTATACACAAAGATCACGGTAGCGAATTGATCAGAGAATTTAACAAGAGTGCATGGATGTCAACGCAATCTCCCATGCCGGATTCCCAGACTTGGGTTAAATTATTACATGCGGAAGGTTGGACATTTATACCCATAACATCACAAACGTCTGATGTACCGGCACAAGAATTGAGGAAAAGAAGATTAGCTGAATTATTCGGTGACACTGTGTTTAGAAATTATTTCATATTAGAGACCGGGGACCACAAGGATTCCGCATTGGCCGAGTTCCATAATACCGGGTTATGGTGGATAGAAGACAAATGGAGTAATGCCATCAAGGGATTGGAATATGGTTTAAAACCTTTACTGTACAATCATAATTACAACCAAGGATTAACACACGAAAATGTTACGAGAGTAAATAATTGGGAACACATATACAAAATTATTACCAAAAGGATATAAAATGAAAATATTTGTAGGATATGATACTCGAGAAGATATATCGTATCAAGTGTGTGAGCACTCGATCAAGCGCAGAAACAAAGACGTGGACGTGGTTCCATTGAAGATGAAGCTGCTGAGAGAGGCTGGAATCTACACCAGAGAGATCGACAAATTGGCCAGCACGGAATTTACTTTTACAAGATTTTTCATACCTTACCTACAGAATTATCAAGGATGGGCAGTGTTCTGTGATTGCGATTTTGTTTGGCGTATAGATGCCATGGAGTTGGAACAATTTTACGATGACAGCAAGGCAGTGGTGTGTGTTCAACACGATTATACTCCGGAAGAAGGTGTTAAAATGGATGGTCAATTACAACTTGCCTATCCTAGGAAGAACTGGAGTTCCATGGTGTTATGGAATTGTGCTCATCCCAAAAATAAAATATTGACTCCAGAATTGTTAAACAAAGAAACAGGAAAATTTTTGCATAGATTTAGTTGGTTGGAAGATTCTGATATTGGCTCTATGCCTTGCGAATACAACTGGCTTGTGGGATGGTATAAAGAACCCAAAGATGGGCATCCAAAAATTTTACACTATACCGAAGGTGGTCCGTGGTTTGAAAATTATAGAAACTGCGAATACGGTGATGTTTGGAAGAAAGAATTAATAAATCTTTTCTCGTCGTGAGCTGGTCAATAGCCAATATCGATTGTCATAAAAAACCCATATCTCATGTTTGGTCTGGTACCCTTGTGTCTAGAAATATCTACGACAAACTGTACGAACAATGGAACAACGTTGAGCATGAACATTGGAAAAAATTTATCGATGAAATGAAAATTGAAGTTTATTTTCATAATGATTTTATCGGTATGTTGACGCCAAAAAAAACTAATGAATATATTGGTTATTGGTTCTTCCAACAACGCACAGATAGAAGCAAAGGCGGAGAAATAGAACTCATAGACGGAACTGATAAAAAAATATTAAGTTATTGGAGCAACACAATTTTAATAATAGAAACTGATAAAAGTTTTACAGTACTTCCCAGAAAGCACGAGTTGCCCCAAAGACCTTTTTGTGAAATTTATTTCGATCAAGCCACTAATAAAAAAATAAAAAAATTGTTATATTAATCTTTAAAAATTTTTCTAGCTTCTACCAGTATTTTACTATCAGGTAGGTATTTTTTTTGTCCATAACCGTGTCCAAACCAAGACTTTGGACTGCCATTTTTTTTATTAAATCTCCAATCCATTTTTTCAACAACAACTTGACTTTTTAAAGTTGCATATACTAAAAGTTTGTTATCGTCGTCTGGATATTCTTTATATTTTAAAAAAGGTGCCATGGTTTTAGCAGAATACTCATTTAACATGAAAACGCCTGCGTTGAATCTTTCTTTTCTTAATACTTTAGGCTCAAACTCTTTTAGAATACTGTTTGTTTCGTTTTCCCCATGCCAATCAATCGATCTCTTCAGTGCTTTCTTATCTTCACAAACTTTAAAAGTATTATTTTTAGGATACATTTCAAAAACGCTGGGTGCATCTGGCCAACAAACAACATCAGTATCTAAATATAGAATTTGATTATATTCTTTCCACCAATCACTATTAAAAAATAGATCAAATCGTTCAAATGTTGGATGCACATGATTTATCCTCGGTGTTGAAATTAAGAGATAATCAACTCCACATTTATCTGCATAAATTTTTGCAGATTTTTTAGAATACTCTAAAAGTTCTTGATTAACACTAATGTTCACAAAATCTGGTTTGGAGAATGTCTTGGACTCCATAAAGAACTGTACTACGCAATTTTTCATTGTAAAATATTTAAGTCTTTTAATGTTTTAACTGCCACACCATTTTTAAATTCTTCGGGTGTAAATTGTTGGTAAGCCAAAGAATACAGCCATCTGGACGGATCCGCATAAAAAGGATTTTCTATTTCCGATAGGCTCGGAGACGACATAATCCAGGCGAAACTTTTTGGGTCGCTGAATACCGGTACTCCCTCCAACGCTGCCTCTACCGCACTAATGCTGCAACTGGTCACACATACCCAAGCATTCTGTAGATCACTTTCCAGAGATACCGCAGCCACAGCAGGACCAGATGTTCCGGCCTTCCTGGGTTTTTCTCTTATCTTGATAGGTCGATCGGTATATTTTTTTATTTCTTTTACAGTGTCGTTGGTCCAGTTGGTTTTTTTAAGATATGCGTGTATGCCTAGACTGCTGGGACAGATAAGAATATATTCTCCCTGATTTTTATTTCTTGTCTTAACTTTTAAATTAAATCGATCAAACCTATCTGAAGGACATTCCCTTATAAATTTAGCATGTATCCGATTCTTACAAATTCTCCAGTAATGATTATCATCTTTTAAATTTGTGTTGTCAAATCTTCCAAAATAGGGAGTGTCTGTGTACCAATATTCCAATTGCTGCTGCTCCAATTGATGCACAAGATTAATATTGTTGTTGATAAATCCCCAAAACATAGAAGGGGATTTTGCATATGTTTCTAAATTATTTTTTATTTCTGTCTCAGTGGGCCAGGTCTGTTTTATTCCATTAAAAACTTCCCAACATTTACTCTTGGGATTATCAGATGGTGCGTAAATTGTTAACATCAATAAATTGTTCTAAAAGTTTTGCCCATTGCCTGTGTCCTTCCTCGCTAGGATGCGGATCCGCTGGGCTCACAATTAGATGTTTTTCTATTATAAATTCAAAGTGAGAAACTTTTGGACTAAAAAACCTTTTCATGTTGATAGAATCTTTTATCACATTGAAATCTGCCACGTCGCTATCAAAATCATTAGGCAAAGCGTTATACATGACATAAGGAATTTTTTTGCGTTCGAAATAATTCTGTAGATCAAAAACATTGTCTAAAAAATTCATAATTGCGTTATTCTCAACGTCCCAACCTGCATTGCTTCTAATAAAGCTGACATTGTCTAATGTCTTCCATGTACGCCACGTAAGTTCTGATCCTGGGGTGCGTCCAGACTTCCAGCCGTCATTAGTTATATAATCATTCCTATGCAGGCTGCTCCATCCTATGACAGCAAAAGTATCTTTGGTACCATTTTGTTCAAACCAGACTTTCGTGGTAAAACTTATTCTGTTGTTTCCTCTGCCTCCCATGGCAAGATTTATCAACTCAAATCCCAAGGAATTGGCAAGTTCCTGCGTCACAAAGGTGTTTACATCATCCTTTGTTCTATTGGTTAGGAAACTGCAACCGTTGGAAAATAACTTTGTCATTTCACTATTTTATAGTATAATTATAGAAAATACAATGATAGTTAAAAATATATCGGCCATCCAATACTTCTTAGAAAGATTTGATTTGATAGATTACCCAAAAGAATATTTGGTAGACTATCATCCTCGAGCTCCTCAGAAAATGTTTTTTACCAATCCAACATTCGCTGGGGAATTCCATGATTGTGTGGTGCACAGTTTACCTCTACTAATAACGAATGAAGATAATCTAATAACTAATCATGTTTGGCCGCTGCTGGATAAGATAAAAAATAAACCAGCAAAAACACATAATCTCTGGAAGACATGGAGAGATAAGATAGATATAAATCTACCTTCCATCAGTAAAAATTTTAACGAGAACTATAGATATGTTTGGTTGCCCATCGATGAGCAGAGTGCGAACAATGCCTGGCACGTGTGGATTGATGTTATTTCAAAATTTAGATTATTGGAAAAAAAGTTCAGTGTCAAATACACGGACTTTGTTTATATCCTAAGCAACACCAGTAGATATTTTGATCAAGTGGCTAGAGCATTGTTTCCGGAATTAAAATATTATGTCATGCCCAAAGATGCCGTGTGGAGATTTTCACATCTATTGGTGCCCTCAATGAGCAATCATAATGACGGCATAACCGTGCCCGACATGCCTAAATGGTTGCGGTATAAGTTCGGACAAACCGTGTCAAACCCTCAAGATAAAATTTTTATTTCTAGGAAAGATGCTCCCGCAAGACAATTGACCAACGCTGAGGAAATATTCATGAAATTAAAAGGTTGGCAAACCATTATATTAGAAGACATGCCCATAAAGAAGCAAATAGAGACATTCAGCAATGCAAAACAGATCATATCCACACATGGTGCGGGATTGGTCAACATATTATGGTGTCAACCTGGCACCCAAATAATTGAAATTTGTCAGGAAGAATTGTTAGCAAAAAAACCTTATCCCATATTAAGTTACCATTTGGATTTAAAGCATCATTTTGTTCTAGGAGAAAAAGTACCAATAACAAATTCTAAAAACAAAATTCCGGGAGTAAAAAGATTAAAAGATTTTAATAATTTAAAAATAGACATTACCATACTTAATAATATTCTACAACAATAGTTTTTCAATAATTAATAAAGATGATATATCTCAGCAAAACCAATAGAGCAAATACAGAAAAATATATAATCTGGGCACAGCAAGGATTACCGGGATCAAAAATTTTATCATATGATCAAGTGATACAGCAACGAGATGCTGAAAAAGTCATACTGCTCGGAATATTGAGGGGCACCAATATGGTGTATCATTGGGCTCAAAAAAACAAGATCAATTTCTATTTCATGGATCGACCCTACTGGGGAGAGAGTCGAAGCAATCCTTATCTAATGAGAATAACCAAAAACGGGCACACAAAAAATTTTTTAGAATCTAGACCCGATGACCGTTTTAAAAAATATTTTCCATTTAGGATAGAACCATGGAAGAAGGGTGGTCGTAAAATTGTGGTGTGTCCTCCCACACACAGCATGGCAGTCATGTTTGAACAGGAAAATTGGCTGTCTAAAACTTTAGAGACTCTACGTGCAAACACAGATAGAGAGATAGTCGTGAGGAACAAAGGATATAATCCAGACAGCAAGATTGACGAGCGGGGTCGACTGATGCCTGGACCCAATGACACAGAAGACACTGCCACATCAATCGATTGGAATGACACACATGCCATAGTAGCATTCAACAGTAACATAACCATAGAAGCCACAGCCAGAGGCATACCTGTGTACACAGATTCTATGAACTCATGTGCTCCTATAGCAGAAACAGATTTTTCAAAGATAGAAACACCCAAGTATGCGGATAGAGAACCCTGTTATCATTCTCTAGCATATGGACAATTTACAAAGGAAGAGATGTGTAATGGGTGGGCATGGAGGATATTAGATGAAAGTTGAAATATTTAGAAGAACAGTCAAAGATAGACGTCGAGGAGCCAGCTGGGAATTATTACAACACATGGCTGAGGGTATAAAAACTTCCGGAGACGAGCCTGTGATTGTTAACGAAAATCTCACAGGAGATTGGCGCAAAGATGAGATGGAACCCACTGCCCCAATAGGTTGTATGTTTGGTTATGGCGGAGACAAGCAGATGCATCACACCAAGGGCCGAAGGAGAGATCTTGTGGAACGTGCCAAGAAAAAAGGTATCTATATTATCACATTCGATGGGGGTCTACTGAGCAGTTTTGGAAACACAGTGGATCATCCACAGCATCATTGGCGAGTGGCTCTTTATTCTCCCATGAATAATGGTAACTTTTTATCAGATAATTCTCCGTCGGATCGTTGGGAAATGATGAAAGGTTTATGGAATATTAAAAATAATCCATGGAGGAAATCCAATCCCGAGGATCCAATACTGTTTGTTCTACAGCCCAAAGATAACTGGAGTATGAACGAGTTAGATCCAATCGATTGGTTTAAAGGTGTTTATAATACATTAAGACCATTGACTACTAGAAAGTTTTTAGTAAGACCGCATCCTAATCATGTAGCTGCTATGGAAGAAAGAAAAAACGAATTCCCCAAAGATGTTGAACTAATAATAGGAGAAAAATTTTTTACAGGTGACAATAAAAAATTTTATAGATTTAATTTTCAAGAAGCAATTGCCGATTGTCATGCTGTGGTCACACACAATTCAACAGCTAGTACAGATAGTTGCGTGAGAGGTATACCTACTTTCTGTACTTCGGATTTATCAATATGCTGGCCTGTGGCCAATAAGGATTTAACCAAGATAGAATCGCCGGAGTTGCCCGACAGAACACAGTGGTTGTATGATCTAGGATATAAAATGTGGACTACACAAGAGATCAAAAACGGCACAGTGTTTCGTAGATTCAAACAGAGATTAGGATTATAATATGTGTGGCATATATGGCATAAC
>Ga0172367_10009599_pt1 | contig 10588 bp, 8 predicted proteins | sample Lak10m_FD_114542 | JGI IMG/M metagenome (GOLD analysis project Ga0172367, IMG submission 114542) | Freshwater microbial communities from Kabuno Bay, South-Kivu, Congo - kab_022012_10m | ecosystem: Environmental > Aquatic > Freshwater > Lake | place: Democratic Republic of the Congo: South-Kivu...
CCCCACCAATGAAACCCATCGAGAGTTGAAACAACTCACTGATTTTTCTGCTAATTTACCTAAGGCAGTCATTGCATCAGAAGATAGTCGTTATTACTGGCATCTAGGAGTTGATCCCCTCGGGATGTTACGGGCATTCATCGCAAATTTACAGGGGGGAGAAATCCGAGAAGGAGCCAGTACCATCACCCAACAATTAGCCCGCAGCCTTTTCCGTGAATATGTGGGTAAGGAAGATTCCCTGGGTCGAAAATTGAAGGAAATGGTAGTTGCTTTGAAACTGGAGGCATCTTACAGTAAAGATTTTTTAATGTTAACCTACCTAAATCAGGTTTTCCTAGGACGAGATCATTATGGTTTTGAGGATGCAAGCCGATTTTATTTTGATAAATCAGCCAAAGACTTGACTTTGTCTGAAGCAGCCACATTAGTGGGTATTTTACCCGCTCCTAATCGGTTTAATCCCGTTCGAGATTATCAGTATGCGGTGGAATATCGTGACCGGGTTCTGAATCGGATGGGGGAATTGGGTTTGGTGAGTCAGGAGGAAGCGCAACGGGCAAGGCGATCGCGGATTGAACTCAGCCCCAAGGCTAGAGAACAGTTACAGAGTACCAAAGCACCTTACTTTCATGAATATGTCTTTCTAGAACTCGATCAACTCTTAGGTTCTGATTTAGCCCGTGAAGGAAATTTTATTGTTCAAACGGGATTAGACCTGGGGATGCAGGCTAAGGCAGAGTCTAATTTATTGACCGCAGTCAATGAGCAGGGGGCAGTTCAAGGTTTTTCCCAGGGGGCGATCGCCACGGTAGATGCCAATACAGGGGAAATTCGTGCCTTGGTTGGGGGAGTAGCCTTTCAACAAAGTCAGTACAACCGAGCAACTCAGGCGGTAAGGCAGCCTGGTTCTACGTTCAAGGTATTTACCTATGCCGCCGCTTTAATTGAGGGGATTTCTCCAAGCACAACCTATTCTTGTGGAGATTTAAACTGGTCAGGGCAGTTTTTTGCAGGGTGCAATCCTTCCCGTAATGAAGACATGTACCAAGCCTTAGCACGATCCGATAATACGGTGGCACTCCGTATTGCCCAAGAAGTAGGTTTACCCAAGGTAATCAAACTGGCTCGTAAGATGGGGGTTCGTTCCCAACTACAGTCTGTTCCAGGGTTGGTTCTAGGGCAAAGTGAAGTTACATTATTGGAAATGGCAGGAGCCTATGGTGTGTTTGCCAACCAGGGACGATTTAATCGACCCCACGCCATTCAACGAATTATCGACAGAAATGATTGTACCAACTTTCAGCAACCCAAAACCTGTCGAGTCATCTATGATTTCAACCAATCTTCAGAAAGTAATATTCCCGCCATTCCAGCTCCAGTGGCTGATACCATGACAACCCTATTACAAGGGGTAATCCAAGCAGGAACCGGAAATAGTGCATTCATCGGAAGGGGAGAAGCAGGAAAAACGGGCACAACCAATAATGGGGTAGATTTGTGGTTTGTTGGCTATGTTCCTTCAAATAAATTAGTGACCGGAATTTGGCTGGGTAATGACGAAAATCGATCAACCTTTGGAGCCGGTGCTGAAGCTGCACGGATATGGGGAAGGTATATGGGGGATGTTTTACGGTGATCAACCTGGAATGGTCATAGTGATTTAATTAACTTAGCCCCTTAGTTTACTGTAAGAATACGGGATTTTGTATTGGAGTACACAAAAAAGTCAAGGGTTTTCTTTCATGCTAGGATGTATTGCTTATTTTACATCTTTCAAAGGGATTTATGAAACAACGTTGGTTAAAACATGTACTTTTACTCTCAGTTGCGTCCCTATCCCTATGGGGGTTAGAAGTATCAAGTCCATTAGTCAGTCAGCCGCAACAGTTAGCCCAAGCCCAATCAACTACCCGAAAAGCGATTAAAGTTAATCCTTCTTGGTTATTACAGGGGGATAACGCCGGACTAATTATGGGAATTGAAAAGGGGTTTTTTGCATCTGAAGGGTTAGATGTAACCTGGGAAAGGGGGTTTGGTTCGGCTGACACGTTAGCAAAAGTGGCCAGCGGTCAGTTTCAGTTTGGGTTTGGAGATATGTACTCCATGATTGAATTTAACCATAAGAACCCGAATGATCGCCTTATTGCAGTTGCAGTTCCCTACAATAAGGCACCCTTTTCAATTGTGACATTGCGTAAAAGTAATATTGTTTCTCCCAAACTTTTAAAAGGGAAAAAAATCGGAGCTCCGGCGGGGGATGCGCCCCGTAGACTATGGCGACCCTTTGCCGCGTCCATTGGGATTCCGGCAAATTCTGTGGAATGGTTGACCATGGAACCCAGGTTGAGAGAAACTTTCTTGGTTAAGGGAGATGTTGATGCAATTAGTGGCTTTTCTACAACGATTATTCCATCTTTAAATAAGTTGGGTATCCCTCCCAAAGACCTTAATGTGTTTTATTACACGGAACATGGATTAAATTTATATGGCAACGCAATTATTGTTAAAGAATCGTTTTTGCGCCAAAACCCCCAAGTGGTAAGAGGGTTTCTCCGGGCTTACATTAAGGGGCAACAGGAAATGCTGAAAGACCCGAATACTGGGTTAGAAAGCGTACTGAAAGCTGGCGGTGCTCTCATGGATAAGGAAGTGGAGAAATTTAGGTTGCGTCTGGCGTTACAACGCTTATTTTTGACTCCTGAAGTTCCTAAGGTGGGCATTGGAGGGGTTGATTTAAAGCGTTTAGAGCTAACCATCAAAGATGTTGCTGAAGATTTTGGTGTACCAACCCCGCCCGTTAATCAGATTTTTAATGGTAGTTTTATGCCTCCCATTTCTCAGCGGAAATTACCGTCTTCCCTTAAGCCTTTGATTTAGTTGGCAAAGTTGGGGGGCTATGAGTTCCCCAATCTATCCCTATCAATGGTGTCAATGGTTGAATATAACAATCCTTGGCGTAACAATCAGCCATAAACTGCTTTTTGCTGTGGAATTAGGTTTGGGGAAAGACAAAGATGGAATTACTCAGGGCAGGCATCTTGTGGACAGATGGGATCTGGTTCAAGGTTTTCCTTTTCTTTTCGTGAATATCCCCCCTTTCGTTCGTCAAGGGTTGACTGGATTAAAGTGGAGACTCCAATTATTACCTTGTTTAGAACCTTATCGGGTGTATCTTGTGGGGTAACTCCAACCCGGACATCAGCTTGGGCATAAAGGGGAGTCCGTTCTTCCAGCAATTTCCCTACTTGTTGCTGCCAATCCTTTCCCTTTAATAAAGGACGACTAGGTTTTGTCCGTTCTGACCGCTGTAGACGGTCCCATAACTGGGGCAGGGGTACATCTAGCCAGACTACCACTCCATGGTGAAGGTAACTCCAGTTTTCCGGCGTAACCACTATCCCGCCTCCGGTTGCAATGGTTAACCGGGTGTGGGCTGACAATTGGGCTATAACCTGGGTTTCAATCCGTCGAAATTGACCCTCACCAATTTCATTAAATAACTTATAAATAGATTGTCCCAGTGCTTTTTCAATCACTGCATCCGTATCTAAAAAACGATATCCTAGTTGATCAGAGAGAAGTTTGCCGATGGTGGTTTTACCTGCACCCATCATCCCGATGAGAACTATGTTGACATTATTCAGTAGGGTGGTTAAATCTGGATAGGACATGAAAATCAAGTATGAAGGGTATGTTTTAGTTTAGCCCATAGAAGGGGGATAGTGCCCTTTGAACCCTCCCAAGAACACGAAACCCATGGGAAGCATTGGTCTGACTAGGGGTGAAAGGTATTTTTTGAATGGGCTACCATCCCAAAAGGCGGTGGTATATTACACTAATCAAAAATAGCTCCCATTGTCCAGTTTTCAAAGTCTATTATCCAGCCTCAACCCTTCCCTATGTCCACGCCTCCATCCCACTCTTCCCCTAATCAAGCCATACAACTGTTAGTACTGGATATTGATGGCACCATTGCCGGTTCCAGCAATGAGATCCGAGAACCCGTTAAAGCGGCGGTGAGTTGTGTCCTGTCCAAGGGTATTCAAGTCACCATCGCCACCGGACGCATGTACCAATCAGCGGTACGTTTTCATCGGGAATTAGGATGTACCTTGCCATTAATCACGTATCAAGGGGCATTAATTAAGGATCCTAGAACGAGCAAAGTGTATGAACATTGGTCTGTGGACCAATCCATGGCGTTACGTTTATTAGATGACTTGGAACGACCTGAATTCCAGGCAATATCCATCCACTGTTATATAGAAGATGAACTGTATGTCCGTCAGTTAAGCCGGGAAACAGTTGATTATATAAGCCGTTCGGCAGTTCAAGCAACTGTAGTGGGGGATTTACGCAGTGTGTTGCAGTCTGAACCTACTAAACTGTTAGCACTATGTGATGACAGCCATCTCATTCAAACCCTTTACCAGTTTTTACGTGAAAAATATACCCCCAATGACCTTTACCTGACCCGTTCCGTCAGTACCTTTGTTGAAGCCACCCATCCTGCCGTGAATAAAGGGAATGCAGTACGATATCTGGCTGAAGAAGTAGTGGGGCTGACTGCTGATGAGGTAATGGCAGTGGGAGACAATTTTAATGATGTGGAAATGCTGAACTACGCTGGAATCGGTGTTGCCATGGGGGATGCCCCCGACCCTGTTAAGGCGATCGCCCAGTGGGTTGCCCCTGATGTCACCGAAGACGGGGTAGCGGTGGCAATTCATAGGTTTTTATTGGATTAATCTAGATCCACAGGGTTGATATGGACAATCCACCCAACCCTGTCAACTGAGCAATCCTATCCAACTAAAGCAGCTGTACGAGCGACCTGTGTCAAGTCTCCCTTAGCATACTTAGCCGCATACTCTTCCAAGCTAAGTTGCTTGATTTTACTAGCGTTACCAGCAGTCCAAAACTCTTGGTAACGAGCTGCACAAACTTCCTTCATCAATTTGATTGAAGGCTTCAGGAAGTAGCGGGGGTCAAATTCAGATGGCTTTTCAGCAAGGGCTTTCCGTACGGCAGCCGTGATTGCCAATCTGCAGTCGGTATCAATATTCACTTTACGCACCCCACTCTTAATCCCCTTTTGGATCTCTTCCACTGGAACCCCATAGGTTTCCCGGATTTGACCGCCATATTGATTGATCTGTTCTAAGTATTCTTGGGGAACAGAGGAAGAGCCATGCATCACCAAATGGGTATTGGGAAGACGACGGTGAATTTCTTCAATGCGGCTAATTGCCAAAATTTCCCCTGTAGGCTTGCGGGTAAATTTATAGGCACCATGACTGGTTCCAATTGCTACAGCCAGAGCATCTACCTGGGTTCTTTCGACAAAATCAACAGCTTGGTCTGGATCAGTTAATAATTGATCATGGGACAATTTACCTTCAAACCCATGACCATCTTCCTTGTCACCCATACCTGTTTCCAGGGAACCTAAGCACCCCAATTCCCCCTCCACACTGACTCCAATGGCATGGGCAACTGTGACTACTTCCTTGGTAACCGCCACATTATAGTCATAGGTCGCTGGGGATTTGGCATCAGCTTCCAGAGATCCATCCATCATTACACTCGTAAATCCATTTTTAATAGCAGAGTAGCAAGTGGAAGGAGCATTACCATGGTCTTGGTGCATGGTAATTGGAATGTGGGGGTAGGTTTCTACAGCCGCCAAAATTAAATGACGGAGGAAGTTTTCACCAGCATAGGTACGAGCGCCCCGGGATGCCTGAAGAATCACTGGGCTGTCGGTTTCGTGGGCAGCTTGTAAAATTGATTGAATCTGCTCCATGTTATTCACATTATAAGCAGGAATGCCGTAACCGTATTCAGCCGCGTGATCGAGTAGCAGCCGGAGTGGTACGAGCGCCATAGCACAGTCCTCCTAGTATTTCTATTCAGCGATGGGATATTTAAATCCTTATAACAATCTTAAGATATTTTGACCAGACTGCCGCTAATATTCTATGATTTGAACTTTTCTTCTGAATGTTGCTCAATTCTTTGAAAAGATGACGATTTTGAAATTAATCTTATGGTCACATCCTCCATGCATCCATACTAATGGATTGAATCTAACCAAACCAAGTTTAAGAGTTTCCGTTAATTTCCACTGCATGTAATAACTCATTTCTAAACCCAGACCCATGGCAGTGGTTCCATTCCTTCGGTAACCCCCATCCTAACTGTAAAATCAACTCCAGACCAGAACTACTACGAGAGGGATAGTTTGAGTTTTCAGGCTTAAACAATGTTGCCCAATCCGATCCTTGAACAATGGCATGGACATCCTCATGATGAATTAAACGGTGTTGTTTACCGTGGTCTATCAAGAGGGATAGCTCCATATCTTGGGTTGATTGGTACCAAAAGTCTAATACCCTTGATTTAGCACGATGCAGTATCTCAAGATCCCCATCGATGGCAATCAACTGATCATGAACTTGGGGATAATGTAAATCATTAGTTCTGAAGCTCATGGCATGCCATACGATGCCAGAAACTTGATGCTCTCGTTGATAGTCATGGATTAATCTACGAAAGTCTTGATATGCAGCAAACTGTTGCATGCCCTTGGTGGAAATGAAACGATCAATGAAAGGGGAACCCACCTCCATATTTAAGTTCAGTCGATCGCCTTTTAAGCAAGCAGATTGCTCTTTGATTACTATTTCAACTAATTGCTCAGTCGTGTAACCTTTCATTGAATTACCCTCTTTTTTTACCACCTCTCGCCTATGGAAGCCAATTCCATTGAAGGTAAATCCTACTCACAATGGGGGAAAAATTCAAGGGACTTAATGTAACTTATACTTAGAGTCAATACCCTTCTCACCGTGGGTTGTCAGCGAAGTGGTCAATCTTCTCACGCCTTAGAAGAGAGTAGCAGTAAACTTTAATTGAACCAGAACCCTAGACAATGTAGGGTCAAGTTGCGTCATAATGGGGGTGTATTCGTGGGGTAGGAAGTACTCAATGACACAAACACAAGAACGGCAAACCGTTTCCTTAGAGAATCTAGACCGAGGGATTGCTGCTAATCAAAACTATCTTCTCTCTTCCCAATATCCTGAAGGATATTGGTGGGTCGAACTGCAATCTAATGTCACCATTACTGCTGAAATGGTCCTACTCCACACAATATGGGGCACTGGTGGCAGTCGTCCGTTGAAGAAGGTGGAAAACTATCTGCGTCATCACCAGCGAGAGCATGGTGGTTGGGAATTATTTTTTGGAGATGGGGGTGACCTCAGTACCACGGTGGAAGCCTACATGGCAATGCGATTACTGGGGGTAGACCCTAAAGATTCAGCATTACTCAAGGCGAAACACTTTATCATTGACCGGGGGGGGATCAGCCAGACCCGAATTTTTACCAAAATGCACCTGGCTCTAATTGGATGTTACCACTGGCGGGGGTTACCCTCCATTCCTCCCGCCATCATGGTGCTGCCAGAACAATTCCCAGTAACCATCTACGAAATGTCCAGTTGGGCACGGGGTAGCACAGTCCCCCTGCTGGTGGTTTTCGACCGCAAACCGGTGTATCTGGTGGAACCTGGTTTTCATCTAAATGAACTTTATGCAGAAGGAATCGATAATGTCCGCTATGAATTAACCCGTCACCACGATTGGACAGATGTTTTCATCTTCATTGATGACTTGTTTAAGATTGGGGAATCATTCAACCTAGTTCCTTTTCGAGAAGAGGGAATCCGTTTAGCTGAAAAGTGGGTATTGGAACGGCAAGAAGATACCGGTGATTGGGGTGGTATTATTCCTGCCATGTTAAATTCCTTACTTTGCCTAAAAGCATTGAACTATGATGTTAAGGATCCTGTGGTGGAACGGGGGTTAAGGGCAGTGGATCATTTTTGCCTGGAATCCCCTGATCATTACTGGACCCAACCCTGCATCTCCCCAGTGTGGGATACGGCATTGGTGATGCGATCGCTGGTTGATTCTGGCATCACCCCAGACCATCCTGCCCTAGTACGGGGTGGAGAATGGTTAATTGAAAAACAAATTCTAGACTATGGGGATTGGTCTGTGAAAAACCGCAGGGGGAAACCTGGGGGATGGGCCTTTGAATTTGACAATCGTTACTATCCCGATGTTGATGATACGGCTGTGGTGGTAATGGCATTACAGCCAGTTAAATTACCTGACGAGGCATTGAAACGGGAGGCAATTGCTAGGGCAGTGGCATGGATCGCCTCCATGCAATGTAAACCAGGGGGGTGGGCAGCATTTGATATTGATAATGATCAAGATTGGCTCAACCAAGTTCCCTATGGCGACTTAAAAGCCATGATTGACCCTAATACTGCCGATGTTACAGCTCGCGTATTAGAAATGGTTGGATATTTAGAACGACCGTTGAATAGTAACCGCACCATCGATACTTCATTTATTTTATCTCCATCCTCCCTGGAACGGGCACTCAACTACTTAGATGGAGAGCAAGAAAAAGAGGGATGTTGGTTTGGACGGTGGGGTGTTAATTATATCTATGGTACCAGTGGTGTGTTGGCGGCTCTTGCCTTGATTGCACCCCAAACCCGTCGTCCATCCATTGAACGGGGGGCAACATGGTTAGTTGGCTGTCAAAATGCCGATGGGGGTTGGGGAGAAACTTGTTTTAGCTATAATGACCCCAGTCTTAAGGGTGTGGGGGATAGTACCCCTTCTCAAACCGCTTGGGCATTAATTGGACTATTGGCAGCGGGAGAAGCCATGGCTGTTTTTCAATGGGACGCTATTGACCGGGGTGTAAGTTACCTATTGCGTACCCAACGGGAAGATGGAACTTGGGATGAGGATTTTTTCACCGGTACCGGTTTCCCTGGTCACTTTTACCTTAAGTACCACCTATACCAACAACACTTTCCCCTGACTGCTTTGGGGCGGTATCGCCGGCTGCGAGTTCATTGAGGTTGATTTTTCCATCGGGATGGAGGTAAAAGATGAATGATTTAAACCATTTAGTGCAAATGGCAGAGGATGAATTAACTCACTATAGCACTGAGGCTCGTAAAATTGAAAAACTGCGGCGTAAATTTTCTTTTGCAGTTCCATTTCCCCAACAAAAAAGCCTTAGGAATCAGTTAGTTGCGGAAATGCCAAAGGGTTTTTGGGCTGAGTTGGTGGCATCTAATCGACAAACTGTTGCACTTCCATTTTGGGGAATTGGTGGTTTAGGGTTATTGATGGGAGCTTCCACCCTTCAACCCTTAGATTTAATTGCCACGGCTGTTGGGTTTTTCATGGCATTTCGGATCCAAAAGTGGGGTTGGCAGTTAGAAGCGAAACGCTTAGTTCTTAAGACCTTAGATGAAATACAAGCGTCGGTGGAAGCTGACCGTCAGTGAGTTCTGGTTAATCCTATGCTGCCCAATCCCGATTCCCTACCCTTAGCCAACCAAGTTGCTCAGATGGTGGTGGTTAGAGCTTCTGGTTTTTTATTTGATCACCAGATTCGTTATCCCCAATGGGAGCCACCGATGGCTACCCTATGCCATTGGATTAAAGATTGGGGAGTAGGTGGGGTAATTGTTTTGGGGGGAAGTGCTGCTGAATTAACTTTACGCATCCAACAACTACAGTCCTGGGCATCTGTACCATTGTTAGTTGCTGCTGATGTGGAGGAAGGAATTGGACAACGGTTTGTAGGAGCTACGTGGTTTCCACCCCCCATGGCACTGGGAGCGATCGCCCAACATAACCTCCCCCTAGCACTTCGTTATGCAACCCAAATGGGGTATTATACCGCCCAGGAAGCCCAGGCAATTGGATTGAACTGGTTATTGGCTCCAGTGGCAGATGTGAATAATAACCCCATGAATCCGGTTATTAATGTCCGGTCGTTTGGAGACGAACCCGCTCTGGTTTGTCAACTGGTTCATGCCTTTATTCAGGGAACAGTTTCCTTTCCTGTCCTCACCACTGCCAAGCATTTTCCGGGTCATGGGGATACGGATATGGACTCTCATTTACAGTTACCCGTCCTATCCCATTCCCGGGAGCGATTGTCGTCGGTAGAATGGCCCCCGTTTATGGCAGCCATCGCAGCAGGCGTTGATGCCATCATGACTGCCCACTTACGACTACCCCAACTTGATCTCCACCATCCTGCCACCTTTTCCCGTCCCATCATTCATGATGAACTAAGACATCACTTTAAATTTCAGGGGTTGGTGGTCACTGACGCCTTAATCATGGGGGCAATTACCGATGGATATGGAGTCAATGAAGCACCGGTATTAGCAGTAGCGGCGGGGGCTGATATTATCCTCATGCCCGGAGACCCGGTGGGAGCCATTCGATCCATTTGTAGTGGAGTTGAATCTGGTCGAATTCCAGCGGAATCAATCCGGGCAGCGGTAGCCCGCATTTGGCAAGTGAAGGATAAGGTTAACCACCCCCCCCTTGTCTCCCCTCCATCAACACCATGCCTGCTTCTTGACCATATTGCCCAGCCATCGGCAGCCGAGGCGGTAAAAGGGATTCTCCAATCTTCCATGATTTGTCACTGTCCCCAACCACTCCTTCCCATGCCAGACAACCAAGG
>Ga0172367_10009602_pt1 | contig 10586 bp, 13 predicted proteins | sample Lak10m_FD_114542 | JGI IMG/M metagenome (GOLD analysis project Ga0172367, IMG submission 114542) | Freshwater microbial communities from Kabuno Bay, South-Kivu, Congo - kab_022012_10m | ecosystem: Environmental > Aquatic > Freshwater > Lake | place: Democratic Republic of the Congo: South-Kivu...
ATGATAATGAACTTCTTTCAAAATCTCTGGCGCAAGGTCTAGGTGAATAGTCATTTTGCCATTTTATCAGACCCGCAACCACCCCGTTTTAAAACCGCAATTTGTGACCGTGTTCAGTATAGTGAATGTAATAGCCCACCAGACCATAAGCCAAATAAAAAGCAAAAATGCGCCCTCAAAAAATCTTTCATGATTGGACAGGGTTAGAGAAATGCGCAATATCGCAATACCTGAGCCATAAGTAAAAAGTGTAAAAGGAGAAAGTAAATTTTTAAGAAAAGCGCCAAAGGCCAATACTAATTTATAGAAATAATGTAACGTCGCTGTGATTGCCAAGACAAAAACTGAGTGTAAGTAAGGCTCATATGGTAAGGCACGTTCAATACTTTTGAGAAGATGTTTGTGATTGTTCATTTATTTTGCTGGTTTTACCTGAGGATTGTGTTCATAATATCTGGTGCGGTTTTCGAGAAGAGAAAGAATCATCTCTAAGTCGCTATCGGGAAGATCTTTGGCAAAGTAAAGAATTTTGCGTTGGATGGGTGAAAGATCAAGATTGGGAGTCAGAAGACCCGCCTTTTCAAAAACAAGTTCTGGGGGAATGCGCAGAGCGTGAGAAATAGCATTTATGGTTTCAGGCGTTGGCTTGCTTGCGCCATTGATAATTTTGTGAATCACTGCCCTGTTTAAACCGGCAGAACGTGCAAGGTCAGACTGTGACCAATTGCGTTCTGCCATTTCATTTTGCAACCAAGTGCTAAAGTTGTTCATAGGAAACATTTTGTCACACTTGAGGTTTCTTGTGGTGTACGTATTTGTTTCTCTAACTTGACAGTTTTTTGAAATGATTTACAATTGTTTCTAATAAGAAACAATTTGTTTTAATACGTAATGTAATTCCAATTAGAGCAGGAACAGGAAGCCAATGAAGCACTACAAGAACATACCGGTTGATCCGGAAACCCATCAGCGTTTTTTGGAAATTTGTAGAACGTATGATCGAAAACAAGGCGCGCAGTTTCGGGCAATGGTTAATTCCGAGTGGATCAAGCTCATGAGAGTGAAGTCCTTATCAACAATCGGTGATGACTCTAATCCTGAGATTATAGCCGAACAGATTAATCCCAAGCAGGATGATCGGCACTAATTGTGGCAAAAAATCAATTGACTTGCCAGGTATCAGTAAGGTTTGAGCCACTTCCGCTTGAAAAACGGACGTCGTATTACTATGCTTTTGATTTGCTGGCAGAACTGTTACTTGCTAATCTGGAAAAAGAAGCTGTAGATGAAACGGCGATGTTGGGGGCTGGCGAAACCTTCAGGGATGAAACCTAAATATTTTTCAGATAACCGTTGGTCGAGATTCCATATGTTGAACATCATCTTGAGCCTGCTCCAATTTGTCGTCAACTCTATGTATCCTTGGCGATTGCGATTTTTGACTCTGTAGGTGTGATTGTACATGTTCTGTAAAGACCCAACTAAGTTCTTCCGGAAAAGAAAATGACCGACACGAGTCGGATAACAACCCATATTCGAAAGGAGAAAAAATTACAAAACCATGAAAAAGATCATCCTGTTCCTGCCCCTGCTCGCCCTCGCCTGCTCAACGGCAACCACCGCAGCGCAGCTCCCCATCAAGGCAAGACCGATAGTCAAGCCCGCGCAAGTCGTCCCCACCCAGACAGCGACCTGTACCATCACCGCCCTGAAAACATTGAACCTACGCGTGGAGGCTGGCACATCATCGGCGGTCATCGCCATTCTTGAAAATGGTGAAACGGTCACCATCCTGCCCCACCCCGACCAGGGACCTTGGATCCACGTCCGCACGCCCGACAACGAAGGATGGATCAATTCAAGCTATTGCGAAGGGAAATAAAGCTATGAAGGAATTCTTTTGGTACATGTTCGATGGGAAACGTTCAAATGTCATTTTGGCTGTTGTCGTTTTGATTGCGGCCATTGCCATATGCTACATGGTCAATGCTGACCCTGCCACTTTGCGCCATATGTATTGCACGGCAAACGAAGCGCAAGCCATCGAATGCACGGAAAAGGGCTGGTGGTGAACAGCCATGATGCAAGAACAGAAATACAACTTCAAAGGCGTTGACTACCTTGTCCGCGAACTCAACGGACAATTCCAATTCGAGATTGTTTTCAACGGCTTCACCTCGGGCTGGACGGATGATGAAATGTTCCTGCACAAGAATTGCCGCCAGTGGATCACCGACCATTTCTCATAGGGCAAGGGACGCCTATGTTCAAGTTTGAATTGACCTATGAAGAAACCTCAACGGGAAAGCAAAAGGTAATCACCGTCTACGCGGACTCCCTACCGATTGCGAAGACCAAAGCCAGCGAAAAACTAGGCGCTGGCTATCAATACATTCGAGCGCATGGCACTGCCTACGCCATGCCAATTCCATAACCCTGCTGAAAAAGGAAAACCAACCATGAGTGACACAACGAAAGTAAACCGCCTGCTCGACCTGGTCAAGCGCCCATCGCATGCCAAGCGCAAGCCTTCCAACTTCGCCCTGTATTGGGCATGGATCTTCTACAACACCGTCGCCCTGCTGTTCGACACCATCGCCGCTGGCACAGTCTATGAACTGGTGAGAAAGTTTATGTATGCCGCCCTGACCTTTGCCGCGGGCTTCCTGCCGCTGCTGATGCACGAATTCTTATACACCCGCGCGTATGCCAATGCCATACAGAAAGTCCTGGCAGTGCTTGGCGCGGGATTGTCGGTGGTGACGATTCTAGCCGTAGGCGTGATCGCGGGCGTGGTGAACGTCCTGGGCTTCACTGCCCTGAGCGTCAAGACGCTCGAGATCGTTTTGATCGTGACCCTGGTGCTGGTCTCTGGCGCGCATGGACTGATCGCCGCCATCTACTTTTTCATCGATGATGGGATCAAAGCCAAGCAGGTGCGAGCGGAATCCGTTGCATACCACGAGCGGCGGATTGAGGACATCAACCGCGCCAAGGAAATCCTCGCCCTGGCAGAACAAGGCGCGAAGGACGAAGACGCGATTGCGGCGCAATATGGTGGCATGGAAGTGCTGAATGAGATTTTGGGACAGTTGCGCGGAGATGCGGTCATTACCCTTGACCCACAGCCCGTTCCCGCCCAAACACGAGCAACCAAGCCGATCGCCACCAATCTAATCCAAACCAACCCTGAGTTGGGAGTTACTGCGAATCTGCCTGAGCCAGCCATCGTGAAGAGCAACGGTCACAGCCAGACGGACCCTCTCTAAGCCGGACAGCGGAACTGAACCTGGATGCGGCGCGCAGGATCGTACGCCCAGGGGCGATCCAGGTTCAGAAACGAGGAACCAGCCGCCTGCCGAATCCGATGGAGGCGCTGGCTCTCGTCCTCGGCGCATTGGGAACGCTCAATCGCTCGTCCGGCGTACGCACCATCAACATGGAAATAAACGGTCAACAGGTTGCGCTTGCCATGATCGAAGGCGCGCAGTTTGGCGAAGATACAGAAGGCAACACAACATTACAAACGACAGAAGGAAAATAAATGACAAAAACAATCACAGTAGCAAATCAGAAAGGCGGTCAAGCCAAGACCATGACCGCAACCAGCGTCGGCGCACAAAGCGCAGCGCACGGCAAACGGACGCTCATCATCGACAACGACCCGCAGGGACATTGCGCGGTTGTCCTGGGCATCGACCCTGAACCCTGCGTCTTCAACATCCTGCTTGGACTTGGCGATCCTCATCAATGGGTGCGGGAGACTGGACGGCAAAATCTATACCTGATCCCAGGCAACCGCTCGACCGCCACGGCTCAATCGGTCATGACCGCAGAGAATCGTTCCATCTCAGCGATCCTGGACGCCATCACCCCATTAATCACAGAGTATGACTACGTGTTATTCGACACCGCCCCCAGCGCGGGCGGTGTTCAGGAACGCTCATTGTTCGCTTCAAAATATGTACTCCTGCCGGTCGCCACAGAGTTCCTAGCATTGGACGGACTGCGTCAGATATACGAGACACTCGGGCAGTTACGGCAGGCACACAACTGGCGTGGAATGCTGCTGGGGATATTGCCCACCTTCTATCACACCAACACAAAAGAAAGCCGCGCGGCATTGAGCGAGCTAAAGAGCACATTTGGCAACAGCATCCTCGCCCCCATTCATGATCGAACCGTACTGCGCGAGTGTGCAGCAGAAGGAAAAACGATCTTCGAGTACGCCCCGAAATCGGAAGCCGCCAAAGAATACGCCGCCCTAGCGCAGTACGTCTTGAAGCACACGTAGGAGCTTCGCATGTCCCGACGAACTGTATTGAACAGTGTTGATCCCACAAACGACCAGTCGAATACTGTCGCAACCATTCGGGCAGTCCAGTCGAAACGTGTTCGAAAATGGGAGAAGAAAAACCCAACTACCTCCTTTCGAATTCCACCTGATATTGCCGAACGGGTGGTGGCGCCCAAAAATGGTCTGCGAACTGTATTGAACATGATCGCGAATCATGAAGTCGTTCTACTGGATGAAGTGACCCTGGCTTTTACAGAATATGGGCTGACCTGCTTCGACCGCGGCGACTTCACCTTCGAAGCCAGACCTGATGCCTCGACCAATCGCCGCAAGATGAAACTGGTTGGTTGGAGAGAAAAGGATGGCTGGCCCGTGGAGTTCTCTGCACAGCCCCGAAAAAAAGAACAAAGCCAGGCGGCAAAAGTCCAAGGCAAAATTTATACCCTCGCCTGTCGTTGGGGAGAAAAAGCCGAAGCACTGCAGGCCCGCCTGAATGCGATTGCCGAGCAGTATTGCCTGCCTGTTGGTGAAGTGCTGGTACGGATATTGGAACACAGCGTGGCCCGGTATATGTCAGGCAGAATGACTCTCGAAAAGGATCAGCCCGCCATCATCAATCAGGTGAAAGACTGGAAGGAAAAGTCATGAACGCAAGCAAATCCCAAAAATGAAATTTTGTTTTTCCGAGAAAACCGAGCCATTTTTTCAAGGCAATTGAGCCTAAAAAAGCGGGACGCTTTCTGGCGCTTATTTCCGCTTTTCCCCGTTTATTTTCCCGCTCATTTCTGACGCTTACGCTTCGTTCACAGAAAGCCCGGCAAGCCGCCTTTATATCGTCACAGGTCGCGTAGATCGTCTGGAAAAAATCGCCCGTCCTGAGCCTTCCTGTGCGTTTTTGAAAAATTTTATTTTTGGGAGAACCATGAACACCCCAACCCCTCAACTCAACCCACCCATCACTGTGCAAGCAGGGGAGTACGACTCGCTGTATGAGCACATCGTAAGACCCGATCGCGCCTTGTACCTGCCCGCCTATTTCGCGCGCTGGATCAAACACATCGGACCCGAACTGGCGTGGATGTATGCCTCGTTTCGTCAGGCAGCATACATGGATGGCGGACGCAGCGGCTTGAGCACATCGCGTATCACCGTTACCGAAATCTCCGCGCGTGCTGGCATTGCCAGACGCACCTACCAAAACCGCGCAGCAAACCCAATCACCTGGGAAGAGCTTCGCGGACTTGTTACGCGGATGGATGAGAAACCACAATGGGTAACCACATCAGGATTGCCCAAACAATTGCCGTCCCAATTCGTGGTTGCCATGACCCTGCCGCTGACCCCAACCGATTCCGTCTCGCTCGCGAATTGGCTGCTCAACAATATCGAGCGTTATGGCGGAGCGGAAGGCGTGCTGCGCGCCGCCGCTGATATGCCGTTGAAAGAACTGATCCCGCTCAACGCGGGCACGTTGGGAGAACCTGTCACAGTCCGTGCGCTGACTCACAATTTGTTCGGCGATCAACTCGACACGAAATTGTTGGATGTCCTTGCAGCGGCAATTCAGAATCGCATCATGCCGCCGAACGATCAGATCAAGATCAGCGTATTTTTCATGGAGCATATCCTCGCGCATCTGGGCGCGGGACCTGGCTGGGTGGTGACGCTCCTGCGTGACCGATGTTTCGCGAGCGAAAACGAAACCCGTAACCGTGTGGTTGTGAAGGGTGGCTATACCGGGATCGCATCCTGGCTTGGCATCAGCCGTGTCAAGACCGTCTGGGAATGGCAGCATCAGAAAAAGGATGGCAAATACATCAACTCAATTTTGAACCTGTATCTGCGCGAGAAGGTTGACGAGCGCGATTATGACAGCGGTGATAGAACCTTTCACGTCCTGCTTGAGGAAATTCCGTTTGAGATGCTCGAAGCCTTCGCGACTGGAAAGGAGTTGGTCGCTAAAAATATGGGCTTCAATCTGGGAATGTCCTCGGATCGCGCAATATTCACTCCCGCCTTGGCGGACTTTGCATCCCAGCTTGGCGGAATCTGCACCCACGCTTTGGCGGATTTTGCACCCCACTTTGGCGGAAACTGCGCAGTTAAAGCTCTTAAGCCCTTAACCCAAACTCCTAAAATCCCTCCACCCCAATCCCCAGAATCCGCAGCAACGCCTGCGCAATCAGATGGGCGGGCGGGTTGGCTCTTTTCTGAAATCGCACAAAACAATTCGCTCAGCCCCAGGGGCAGGGCAGACCTGCGTCAAGCATTCGGGGATGAACAGGTCTTATCGCAAAACTTTCTGGCATGGATCCTGTATGCCTTCTCGCCGCAGGGCAAAGGCTTGACCGACAAATCGGGTGTGAGCAAGGCGGTCAAGAGCCTGTGTTCAGCTCAGACTGAACTTGCCCCGCGTAACTTTCTGCGTATTGCAAAACTCGGTCCGCAGAAATTACAAGACCTGTTTGACAAAGACTACGCCCGCGAAGACCTCGGCAAATCCATCGAGGTGAATATTTACAAAACCAACTTTGCAAAACTCGACCCTGAGCGCAAATCGGATCTGTATTTCCGCCTGTTCGGGAAAGAGAACCCTGAACCTGCCGCAAAGCCGAAAAAGACCGAAAGCCCCAAGACCTTTCTGGAACTTCAGCGTGAGAAGGTTCAAGCCGAGCGTGCTGCCAATTTGAAACCATAAAAACATCAACGGAGAAAACATCATGAACGAACCAACCACCCCAACCATTCCCTACAGCCGCGAAGCCGAAGAAGCCCTGCTCGGCGCAGTACTGATCAATCCTGACGCATATTACGACGCGGCGGATTTCTTGAAAGCAGGTGACTTCTACATCAATCGTCACCAATCCATCTGGAACGCATTCATCCGCCTGAACGAAAACCGAATGCCGATCGACCTGCTCACGGTATCCGAGGAATTGGATCGTATGGGGCAGCTCAACGATATAGGCGGCTCGGCGTACCTCACTGGGCTGATCAACCAGGTCCCATCCTCGCTCAATGCCGAAGCCTATGGTCGCATTATTCAAACGCACGCCACTCGCCGCAAGATCATCAAGGCAGCCAACCAGATGGTGCGATGGGCGTATGACGAAAGCCTTGGACTGGACGAATTGACGGGCAGGTGCGTGTCTGAACTGGAGCAGGCGGTCAACGATGCAATGGGGCTGGGGTTGGTGCATATCTCCGAGCCGCTTTCCGAGATGTACGACAGGATGACGGAAGCCTCCCAAAAACAGGAGATCCCTGGCATCCCAACTGACATTGAAAGCATCGACAATATCCTGGGCAACATCAAGACGGGGCTGATCGTCATCGCCTCGCGTCCAGGGCAGGGCAAGACCTCCTTCAAGCACACGGTTGGAATGAATGTTGCCAGACAAGGCAGACGTGTCGCCGTCTTCTCACTCGAGATGAGCGGCGTGGAAATATCCGAACGCTTCACCGCGATCGACACCGAGATCAACCTGCAGGCGATCCGCAGCGGACAGTTGGATGCGGAAGAGTGGGCACGGGTCAATCAATCGATCGAGACTGTCGAGAGATTGCAGATCTACGTGGACGATACACCTGAGTTGAGCGTCGCCCAGATCGAAGCAAAATGCAAACGACTGATCATGCGCGAGGGAGCGCTCGACCTGGTGATCGTGGATTATCTGCAGCTGGTCAGCCCGCCGTTCAAGACCAGCGAAGGAAACCGATCGGTGGCGGTGGATGCGATCTCTAGGGGGCTACGTGTGCTTGCCCGCCGATTGAATGTGCCTGTCCTCACGGGCGCGCAGTTGAACCGTGAGAGCGAGAAGGAAAATCGCAGACCCAGACTCTCAGACCTGCGTGAAAGCGGTGGGATCGAGTCCGAAGCTTATGTGGTCATGTTCCCATATCAGGATGAAGACGAAGGGACCTGCGAGATGATCATCGCCAAACACCGCAACGGACCGACGGGAACAGCGGAAGTGCGCTATCGCAAGGAGATCACCAGGTTTGAGGATGTGTAATGGACTGGCTTCCTGGCGTCCAGGAAATCCGAACAAGGTATGCTCCCTTATAGGGCAGCGGCGGATACACACCCCGTTGCGGACGCCAGATGCTCCGTTTCCTTCTTTCCATCGTACCCTTTTTGATGGCTTTACACCCCCTTTTCACAGGCTTATGAGGACACAATGAAGATTATTACCGTACCACCGAGACCGAAAGACCTGAAAATATTGAATCGCCGCTGGCCGCTGGCGGCGTATGCCCTGTACTTTCTCGCCACCCAGTCCAATTCGGCGCGCATCGAACATGAAAAGCAACTGGCTGAATATTTTGAAAAACCAGTGGAGTCAAAACTGATCCGCAACACCTATCGCAAAGACTTGTTGCGCGAGGAATTGATTCACAGCAAGACCACCAAATATCTGCGCGGCGTGTACTCGATCACCATCATCCGCCTGAGCGAAAAGGGCAGGGAGCTTTGCCAATCGTTCGGCTGGGAGGTTTGCGAGAATGAATGGCAGCGTCTGATCACGAGGCACTCTGGCGATGACCAGCCAAGGCACACCGCATCGATGATCGTGTTCTCGCTTTCAGCCCGCATGCGCGGATGGAAGGTGACCACCCTGCCTGAGACAAACACCCCGTATTTTTATCCCGACCTGCTGTTGGAGAAGGATGACCAGAAGATGTACGTGGAGGTGGAACTTGGTTCGCGCAAGAAAGAGAAATGGAATCTATACAAGAAGATGCAGGGCTATGCGGCAATCTGCGGCAAGACCCTCGTGAGCACCGACACACTGATCCGCGAGTGCAAGGAGGTGCAACTCGATGGAATTGCCACTGATCTTGAATATCTGGCTGAGCTTCGCAACAGACCCGAGGTACCGCTTTGGCGTGAAAAATGGGACGGCATAGGAGAATAGGATGAAACACCTGTGCATACTCAACTATAGCCCCTTATGAATCAGATTTAAATCGATTGACTGGAACTATGCGGAAATCTGTTAGGTCTCAGTGAGATATTAATTTCCATTGACTCCAACGGGCCACTCGGCATACAAAGCCTGTGCCTGAACCATGACCGAGCCAAGGAAAGGTTCCAAATCTTCTTCGCGGACTTTTTTCCTTCGCAATACAGTTTTTACAGCGGATCGAACTCCCGCACGAACTTCCTCCCGTGAAGGTTCTGTCCAATCAACTTTGAGGTTACGTTTTAGGGTTTGGACTACTTCGTGGACAATGTCGCGCAGTGCAGCTTGGTCGTAGATGGTCATGAAGTTGCCTGCGACGGCGTCGTAGAAGGCGATTTCTTCGGGGGTGAGTCCGAGGTCTTGGGCACGCTGGGCGTCTGCTTCCATTTCGCGGCGGATGGCGATCATTTGCTCGATGACTTCCTTGGCGTCGAGCAGGCGGTTGTGATAATCGAGCAGGGTCTTTTCAAGCTGCTGGCGGAAAGATTTGGAGCGCGCAAGATTACCGCGTTGGCGGCGATAGATTTCATCAGCCATGAGACGTTCGAGCAGGCGGACGCGCAAGTTTTCGAGCGGATGATCTTTGAAGGTTTGCAGGAAGGCGTCATCCAGAATGGAGATGTCGGGTTTATCAATGCCTGCGACTTTGAAGATGTCGATCACGCCTTCGGTGTGGATGTTATCGTCTACCAAATCCTGCACGGCGCGGTCGAGATCAACGGTGCGGCGACCTGATATGGTTTTCAGGATTTGCTTGCGGACGCGTTGATAGAAGATGATCTCATCTGGAAACGGTCGGCAATCATCCAAATGTTTGACGAGCAAAAAGGCGGAGGAAAGCACGGCTTCGGCTTGGATGAAGTCATCGCGTTTGGTATCATCTAAAGAGAGGAAGCCATAGACCAGCGCGTATAAATCTTCCATGTCAATATCTGACATGGCGCGCCAGCCACCATAATCTCTACCGTTGGGCAGGGAAGCGCGGACATCGTTCAATGCTTGATTGAAGATCTTTTTTCCTTCGGTTTCCACATCAGGAGCGGGTTCGCCTTTGCCGCCGCTGTTTGTGTATTGACTGGTGGCTTCACGGAGGGAGTCGCCGATGCCGATGTAATCCACGATCAAGCCGTGCGGTTTATCGCTGAAGACGCGATTGACGCGCGAGATAGCTTGGATCATGTTGTGACCCTGCATTTGTTTATCAATGTACAGCGTATGCAGACACGGGATATCCGTTCCCGTCAACCACATATCGCAGACAATGACCAGTTTGAGCGGATCGTCGGGATCAACCATGCGCTCCTTGATGGACTCGCGCTGGG
>Ga0172367_10009606_pt1 | contig 10584 bp, 7 predicted proteins | sample Lak10m_FD_114542 | JGI IMG/M metagenome (GOLD analysis project Ga0172367, IMG submission 114542) | Freshwater microbial communities from Kabuno Bay, South-Kivu, Congo - kab_022012_10m | ecosystem: Environmental > Aquatic > Freshwater > Lake | place: Democratic Republic of the Congo: South-Kivu...
GGTATTGGCGTTGGCGGTTTTGGGATAACTGCCTTTAACCAGCGTGCCTTTGTCTTCATCAACGTTTTCCCAACGATAATTCAAATCGGCTTTCACGGCACCGTTATTGCCGTAATGGTAAAAATTCAACGCATCTTCAATTTCTTTGGTGACATCAGCGTGAGCCTGACTGCCGAGTAAAGATAAAGCGGCTAATAAAGCAGAGGGTAAAGTAGGGGCGATTCTAGGCATAAAGTCCTCGCAGCAAATTAGGAAAATTAATGAGTGTGGTCACATTCCGACAAAAAGCTCAGCAGGCTTTCTCGGTATTGGTAATAGTCAGGATGCTCAAGCAGGGCTTTGCGACTGCGGGGGCGAGGTAAGTCAATTGCTTGAATCTTGCCGATTTTGGCGTGCGGGCCGTTGGTCATCATCACCACCCGATCAGCCAATAAAATCGCCTCATCGACATCATGAGTGACAACAATCGCAGTCACTTGGGTGCGCTGCCAAACTTCCATTAACACTTCTTGTAATTCCCAGCGGGTTAATGAGTCCAACATGCCAAACGGTTCATCAAGCAGCAACAGTTTGGGCGATAGGGCAAAGGCGCGAGCAATCCCAACCCGTTGTCGCATCCCATTCGACATTTCGGCGGCTTTTTTAAACATGGCATTCGCAAGGCCAACTCGGGTTAAATAATATTCAACGATGTCTTCGCGTTCTTCCTGTGAGGCGTGGGGATAAACTTTATCGACACCGAGCATGACGTTGTCAAAAGCGGTTAACCAAGGAAACAAACTGGGCGCTTGAAACACTACGCCGCGATCTGGGCCAGCACCATCAATCTCACGGTTGTCGAGAATAATCCCGCCTTCGGAAATACTGTTAAGACCGGCAGTCATCGAAAGTACCGTCGATTTGCCGCAGCCGGAGTGGCCGATAATCGAAATAAATTCGCCTTTCTTCACCTTCAAATCAAAGCCATCGACTACTTTGACGGTGCTATTGCCGTCCGGCGTTGGGTAAATTTTGGAAAGTTGGGCAAATTCTAAATAGCGCGGTTTACCTAAATCATTTTGTTTGGGTTTAAGCGCGGAAGTATCCAATTTCCAATCGTTGCTAGTATTGGGTCTAACCGCCGGTAAATGCAGTTGATCGCCGGTCGATTGCGAATGATTGGCTTGGCCCAAATTCATTAAATAGCGAGTAATTTCAGCTCGCAGCCGTTTAAATTCAGGGTCATGGTTAAGTGCGGTGCGGTCACGAGGACGCGGTAGAGCAATTTCAAACTCAGTGCCTAAGCAAGCATCGGGGCCGGGTTTAAGCGGTATAACCCGATCAGCCATGTAGATGGCTTCATCGACATCGTTGGTGATTAAAATCACAGTTTTTTTATCTTGTTCCCAGATTTGCAAAATTTCATCTTGCAAATTGCCACGGGTTAAAGCGTCCAAAGCGCTTAGCGGTTCGTCCAATAACAAAATATCGGGATTAGCCGCCAAAGCTCTCGCCACATTGACCCGTTGCCGCATTCCGCCAGACAGTTCGCTGGGTTTTTTGTGCATAGCGCTACCCAAATTCACCATCCGCACATAGTTTTCGGTATGGGCATGACGTTGTTCAGGGCGCCAGTGTTTAAAAATCGCATCGACAGCCAATGCCACGTTTTCATAAACGGTTAACCAAGGCATTAATGAATAATTCTGAAACGCCACGCCTCGATCTGGGCCGGGGCCGGTAATGGTGTCGCCATTTTTTAATAACTGGCCGTTATCAGGACTAATTAAGCCGGCAATCATTGATAACAAGGTGGTTTTGCCGCTACCGGAAAAACCGACAATCGCGATGAATTCACCTTGGCGAATGTTGAGATTGATGTCTTTTAAAATCGACGTTTTTGATTTGCCTTCGCCATACGATTTACAAACAGCGTTTAATTCCAATAAGGGTTTAAAACCATCGTTAGCGGGTTTGATAGTAGCGGTTGATGTGGGCATGGCGGACTCAAAGGTTTTTGGGATAACAGCATTCATGATGTTGTCCTCAGAGTTTTTGGAACGAAAACAGGTTTTGCAGTGAGTGCATAATTCGATCCAGCATGAAGCCAATGATGCCAATGGTAAAAACTGCCACCATAATTCGGCTTAGCGAATTGGAACTGCCGTTTTGAAATTCATCCCAGACAAATTTGCCTAGGCCAGGATTTTGCGCGAGCATTTCGGCAGCGATTAACACCATCCAGCCCACCCCCAGCGATAAACGCATACCGGTAAAGATATAAGGCAATGCCGATGGCAAAATGATGCGTTTGATTTGAGTTGGCCAATCCAGTCTTAACACTTTGCCGACATTGACCAAATCACGATCAATCGATGACACGCCAACAGCGGTGTTAATTAAAGTCGGCCATAAAGAACATAAAGTGACGGTAATCGCTGAGGTCACGAAAGATTTGGCAAACCATGCATCATCACCACTGACATAAACAGCGCTAACTACCAAGGTCACAATCGGCAACCAAGCTAATGGCGATACCGGTTTGAAAATTTGAATCAATGGGTTAAATGCGGTGTTTAAAACCGGACTCATGCCACACAACAAACCGAGCGGAACCGCAATTAAGCTGGCAATCACAAAGCCGGCAAATACGGTGCGTAGGCTGGTGAAAATTTGATCCAGATAAGTCGGTTTGCCGGTATAGGGTCTGAGTTTGATGTCGGCTTTAGGGTCTTCGGCGAGTTTTTCCTTGTTGCGTAGTTCCTGGCGTTGATAAAACTCTGCCATCTTGGCTTTTTCAGCATAATGTTCAGAGACTAAACCGGTTACTTCATGCCAAACCGCAACAGGGCCGGGGATTGCGCCCAAGCTGGTGTGAATTTGTGCCGCCGTCACGCTCCAAAAGCCTAGAAAAATCAGCATTGCCAACATTGGCACGCCCATAATCAAACTTAATTGGCGTAATTGTTGTTGTGGATTTTCACCGGCCGCGATTCTGGCTAAGGGCACAAACCAGGTCAAACCCGTTAGGGTGAAGAATTTAATCAACTTGTTATTCATCGTCTTAACCTTTTGATGATTTCAAAAATGGCGTTTACTAATCTGTGAGGCTAAAAGGGTGAAAATCACGAGTAGCATCACCCTTTAGCGTTCAGCACTTAGTCAACGACTTTGCCGCCAGATACGGTTTGTTTGGCTTTTAAGCCAATCGGGAATTTGGCCAAATAGTCGTTGGGTTTGTTGGCGTCGAAACTGATTTTGTCGATGAAAAAGTTTTGCGAAGGTTTGATGTTGGTGTCGGCTGGGAAGTCCTCGGCTTTAGCTTTGCCTTCGGCAACCAGTTCTTTAGCCGCCGCTAAATAAATGTCTGGACGATAGACTTTTTTGGCGGTTTCCATGTACCAGCCATCCGGTTTGAATTCATTAATTTCACCCCAGCGACGCATCTGAGTTAGATACCAAACAGCACTGCTATAAGTAGGCACGCTGGCGCCATGACGGAAGAAGGTGTTGAAATCTGGCAATGAGCGTTTGTCGCCTTTTTCATATTCAAAGCTGCCGTTCATACTATTAGCTAACACGTCGTAATCAGCGCCGACATATTGTTTTTGCGACAACATTTCGATGGCTTCTTTACGATTTTTGTTGTTTTCGGCGTCTAGCCACATTGAAGCGCGAATTAAAGCTTTGACCACCGCTAAATGGGTATTGGGATATTTATCCGCCCAAGCTTTGGTGACACCGAACACTTTTTCTGGGGTGTCTTTCCATAATTCATCATCGGTAATCACCGGCACGCCGATGTTTTTAAACACCGCTTGCTGATTCCAAGGCTCGCCAACGCAGTAACCAAAAATGGTGCCGGATTCTAAAGTCGCTGGCATTTGTGGCGGTGGCGTTACCGAAAGCATGGCGTCGGCATTGATTTGACCTGAGGTGTCTTGCGGTGGCGCATAAAAACCGGGATTGATGCCGCCAGCGGCTAACCAGTAACGTAACTTCAAGTTATGAGTGCCGACTGGGAAAGTCATGGCCATGTTAAACGGCTTGCCTTCCGCTTTATATTTATCAACCACAGGTTTTAGGGCATCGGCTTTGATTGGATGCACTGGTTTACCGCCTTCCATCGGCACATTAACTTTCATTTGTTTCCAAATATCGTTGGAAACAGTGATAGCACTGCCGTTAAAGCCCATGCTAAACGCAGTAATGATGTCAGCTTTATTGCCGTAACCGATGCTGGCGCCTAAGGGCGCAGGTGCCAACATATGTGAGCCATCCAATTCACCGTTGACTACGCGATCCATCACGACTTTCCAGTTGGCTTGTGCTTCGAGTTGCACAAATAAACCTTCTTCTTCAAAAAAGCCTTTTTCAGCGGCAACCGCTAATGGCGCCATGTCGGTGAGCTTGATAAAACCAAATTTCAAATCTTCTTTTTCCGGTTTTCCACCGGCATATAAACTGGGTGAAAAGCTTAAAACGGCTGTTAAAGCCACTGCTAGGGTTTTGGGTTTGCTTAGTTTCATCGTTAAATCCTAAAAGCTGCAGATAATAAAAAAGGCGTCTTCGTGGCACGGCTAAAAGCCATGCACGAAAGACGCCTTCGTCTGTTTTGCTCGTCGGTGAGCAGTATGTCTGATCCCTACATTGGGATTCTGTATTATCTAAAGCAAACTTGATGCCAGTTTTAGCTTTTAATTCGAATTTTTTAGATTCCTTATAAAAAACAGTTATTTAAGTTTTTTTATTTCGGTTTGTGCTTGAGTTTGGAAATTAAGCCGTGTGAAGTGTGTGGAAATGAAGCGCGTTGTTGGTGCAAATTGCTGAGTAAGTTGGTGCAGGGCGGTGGCATAACTGGTCGTATGGTGCGTTGCTTATTTAAGCAAATCCGCCATTGCAATCACGTTTTTGGCCATCTCGCCTAAAGATAATTTTCTATCCATCGCGAGTTTACGAAGGGCGTGGTAAGCCTGATCTTCGTTATAACCTTGGGACTTAATCAAAATCGCTTTGGCGCGATCAACCAGCTTACGGTCTTCTAATTGGTTCTTAGTTTTTTGAAGCTCATCTTTTAACGCTTGCTGCTGTTGAAAACGGGCGATGGCGATATTAACAATGGATTTAATTCGTTTCGGCTCAAAGCCATCAACAATATAAGCACTGACACCGGCTTGAATCACTTTATTGATAGTTTCCGTTTGTTGGTCTTCGGCGAACATCACCACCGGCATCGATTGATTTTGATTAATGTCCAAAATCATATCCAAAATGACTTGATCGGGCGTGTAAAGATTCAGCACCATCACATCGGGTTGCAGCCTTTTCACTACCGTGACCAAATCCAGGCATTGCGGTTGCAGGGTAGCGACTTCAAAGCCATCAGCGCGTAACTGTTGTTCCAGTAAGCGATCTTCATCAAAACCATCTATGACCAACACGTTTAGCGTCGCCATCATTACTCCAGTTCGATTTTGATTAAGCTGCCATCGGGCATGATTTGAGTAATAAAGTTTCGAGGCTCTTCCAGATAATAAATTAAGCCCAGCAGCAGTAAGCAACACACGCCTAACAGGCTAAAAAACAGGGTTGGGCTGATAAAGGTGAGGACGATTAAAAAAATGATTGCCCCCGCGTTGCCATAAGCGCCAACAATGCCAGCGACTTCGCCGGTAATTGCGCGTCTGATTAAGGGTACGAATGCAAAAATTGCCCCTTCTGCGGCTTGCATAAAAATCGAGCAAATCAGGGTGACCAAAACCGCCAATCCAATTGACCAGTTTGCAGAAATCATTGCCATCAAAAAATAACCCGTCGCCAAGCCAATCGTAAACAAGCTTAATGCTAATTTGCGGCCAATTCGATCACTTAACCAACCGCCCACTGGCCGAGCGATGATGTTGGTCACCACAAAGCTAGAGGCTAATAAACCTGCATCCAGCATCGAAATTTGCTGGGTTTGGTTAAAGGTTTGGAAAAAGAACATCGGCAACATCGATAACACTGCTAATTTCGAGCCAAAGCTGACCAGATACGCAATCGCCAAAATAAACACTTGTTTGTAATGATAATGATGAATGATAGGGATAGGTTGGCTTAGGCGTTTGCTATTGGTTTTGACTAATTGATAGGCGTGAATCAAAAATACCAACCAGATGCCGATGTGGATTGATAATTCCCAGTGGCTGCTTAATAGAGGATAGCTAGGGCTGGCTAACTTCCAAGTTAATAATGACAAGGTGCCATAAAGCGGTAATAGGCTCAGCATGTATAGGAATAAATCGCTGATGCTACTGACTTCCATACTCGATGATTGTTTGCCTTTGAGTCCCGCCAATTCGCTGGGGAAATTTTCGACATTGAAGTAGTAAATCCCCGCATAAACCAGCGCTAGCAAACCGGTTAAGGCAATCGCATAACGCCAGCCATCCGCTTCACCAAAATAAAAGGCTAGTCCAGGTAAGGATATTGCCGCAAATGCTGAACCAAAATTGCCCCATCCAGCATATAGACCTTCAGCGGTTCCCATTTGGCTGAAAGGAAACCAATCGCCAATAATCTTAACGCCAACCACAAACCCTGCACCGATAAAGCCTAGTAAGAACCTCGCCCAAGCGAGTTCGGCAAAATTGTCGGCTAAAGCACACATAAAACACGGCACGCTACAAATAGCCAATAAAGCGCTATAGCTGGTCTTTGCGCCATAACGATCAACTACCAAACCAATAATGACTCGAGCGGGAATTGTTAATGCCACGTTGAGCAACAGGATAATTTCCACCTCGGCATCGCTAATCCCCAAGTCTTGTTTGATTAATATCATTAAGGGCGCGTGGTTAAACCAGATCACAAAGCTGATAAAAAACGCTATCCAACTCATGTGCAGGATTTTGATTTTTCCACGCATGGTCAATAATTTAAGCGGTGCAAGTGACATGAGGCTTTCCAGAAACAGACGAATGATTGCTTTTACCAGCAAGACTTGGGCCAGTTTTTTGAGTTGATATGTCGGTAGATTGGTTGTGGTATTGCGTTGTAATGGTGCGGCGCAGCTGTTTTGTGCTTTTTAATGGTGCAATTTATTGCAGAGACCATTATTGAAACCCATGAAATCTAAGCCCTGTAAAAGTTGGCATCTATCTTGCTTTGTGCTGATTGTTATTCTGCGTTACTTCTTACCATTGCTCGAATGGACAAAGGCGTCCTGTTCGAATGAATTTAATTCATTCAGACAGAACGCCTTTTTTTTTTGGTCTGTTGAAAAGGGGCGGAAGTGGCAAAGTCGATGATGAATCGCAATGCCAAAGCATTGTTTGACGATTTAATTCTCATTAAAGAGGTTAGCGATGAGCACTAAACAAACCTTGATCGTTATTGGTAACGGTATGGTTGGACAATATTTCTTAACCAGCTTGGTCAATAGTGAACTAAGCCAGCAGTACCAGATTGTTACTTTTTGCGAAGAGCCACGCCCAGCTTACGATCGTGTGCATTTATCCGAATTTTTTACTGGAAAGTCTGCCCAAGACTTATCGATGGTTGCCGAGGGCTTTTTCGAGCAACATGGGATTACGCTGTATTTGGCTGACAAAGTGGTCAGCATCGATAGGCAGCATAAACAAATTACCTCAGCCACAGGACGGGTGATTGCTTACGATAAATTAGTGATAGCCACTGGCTCCTATCCGTTTGTGCCGCCAGTTCAAGGCCGTGACCGTCCACAATGTTTAGTCTATCGGACCATTGAGGATTTAGAGGCTATCAAGACCGCTGCGGAAAAATCCAAGATTGGTACGGTGATTGGCGGTGGTTTATTGGGACTGGAAGCCGCGAAAGCGTTGAAGGATTTAGGTTTAGAAACCCACGTCGTCGAATTTGCCCCCCGCTTGATGGCGGTGCAATTAGATGAAGGTGGCGGTGCGATGCTCAAGCGCAAAATCGAGGCATTAGGGGTTAAAGCGCATTTAAATAAAAATACCACCTTAATCGAAGCGGGCCAGCACTCTTTTCACCGTATGCAATTTGCCGATGGTGAAACGCTGGAAACTGACATTGTCTTGTTTTCTGCAGGGATTAGGCCGCGTGATGAGATTGCAGCCGATTGCCAATTAGCATTAGGGCCGCGTGGCGGTATCGTCATCGACAACCAATGCCGCACTTCGGATGCTGATATTTATGCGATTGGTGAATGCGCATTATGGAATGGGCAGATATTTGGTTTGGTTGCGCCAGGTTATGCGATGGCTAGAGCGGTCGTCGCCGATTTACAAAACCAGACTGGCGGTTTCACCGGTGCCGATATGAGTACCAAATTAAAACTGATGGGAGTCGATGTTGCCAGCATTGGTGATGCTCAAGCCAAAAGCCAAGGTGCTTTGGTTTATACCTATCAAAACGATGGCGATAAAATTTATAAGCGCTTGGTGGTCAGTGCTGATAAAACCCAGTTATTAGGTGCGGTGTTGGTGGGTGATGCCAGTCGTTATGATCAACTATTGCAATACAGCTTAAACGGCATTGCATTACCTGAAAATCCTGAAACCCTGATTTTGCCTACTTTATCAGAACAAACAGCGGTTATTGGGGTTGATGCCTTGCCGGCTAATGCGCAGATTTGTTCTTGCTACGATGTCAGTAAAGCCCAAATTTGTGACGCAATTGAAGGTGGTTGTTGCTCGGTGTCTGATTTAAAAGCCCACACGAAAGCCGCAACTGGCTGCGGTGGTTGTGCCTCGTTGCTAAAGTCGGTTTTAGATAGTGAATTATCAAAACGCGGGGTTGAGGTTAGCAACGATATTTGCGAACACTTTTCGCTAAGCCGTCAGGAAATTTATCACTTGGTGATGGTGGAGCAGATTAAAACCTTTGATGAATTGCTGGCCAAACATGGACAGGGTTTAGGTTGTGAAGTCTGTAAACAGGCGGTAGGTTCGATTTTGGCTTCGTATTGGAATGATTACATTTTGGAAACCCCGCATATCGGCTTACAAGATACCAACGATAATTTCCTCGCCAACATTCAAAAGAACGGTACGTATTCGGTTGTGCCAAGAATTGCCGGCGGCGAAATTACCCCCGATATGCTGATTGCTTTGGGGCAAGTCGGCAAAAAATATCAGCTTTACACCAAAATTACTGGCGGGCAACGGGTTGATTTATTTGGTGCTCGGCTTGAGCAATTGCCTTTAATTTGGCAGGAATTAATTGCTGCCGGTTTTGAAAGTGGCCATGCCTATGGTAAATCGTTACGCACTGTTAAGTCCTGTGTCGGTAGTGCTTGGTGTCGGTTTGGGGTTGATGACAGTTTAGCTTTGGCGATTGAGCTTGAAAATCGCTACAAAGGTTTGCGCGCACCCCATAAGATCAAATTCGGGGTTTCTGGTTGTACCCGCGAATGTGCCGAAGCGCAAAGCAAAGATATTGGCGTGATTGCGACTGAAAATGGCTGGAATTTATACGTTTGCGGTAATGGCGGCATGAAGCCGCGACATGCGGATTTATTCGCAACTAATCTCGACAAAGCCACTTTGCTGAAATACATCGACCGCTTACTGATTTTTTATGTTCGTACTGCCAATCGAATGCAGCGTACTTCGGTGTGGATGGACAATCTACAGGGCGGCTTGGATTATCTAAAACAAGTGGTGATTGATGATCATCTGCAAATTGCTGACAGTCTGGAAACCCAAATGCAGCAAGTCATCAATAGCTATCAATGCGAATGGAAAACCACCTTGGAAAATCCGCAGCATTTAAAACGCTTTCGTTCATTTGTGAATGATGAGCAGCAAGATCAAAGTTTGAGCTTTGTCGAACAACGTGGTCAAAAATTCCCCGCGCCAGTGTTGCAAGGCAAACATTTCAAAATAGTGGAAGAGGTTGCTTAAGATGACTACTTGGATAGATGTGTGTGCGGTTGATGATTTGGTGCCTGATGCCGGTATTTGTGCTTTAGTCGATAAACAGCAAATTGCGATTTTTTCGATGCCTAAAATCGATGGTTTATTTGCTATCGATAATTTCGACCCTTTCTCTGGAGCCAATGTTTTGTCGCGCGGTATGGTCGGGGATTTGGGGGGCGAGCCTATGCTTGCTTCACCGATGTATAAGCAACATTTCAGTTTAAAGACTGGGCAATGCTTTGAAGACGAGGCGGTTAAAGTTGCGGTTTATGCGGTGCAGGTGTGTGAGGAGAAGGTTCAGATTGGGCTGTAAGTGAGGTTGTTCAATAGTTACTGTGATTAGGTTAAGCGCTTCGGAATATCTGGAACGATGATAGCGGTTAATTTCGGTGCAGCCTTAACCCTGTCAAAACTACCTCTACTTCCTCCGCCGTACTACAACTTAACCAGCTAATCCGCAGTTTTCGACACAGTTGTTTTAAGTGTGCCTGCCGTTGTTGGAAGCGTTGCTGATAATCGGCTAGGCGTTGCTTATCAGCACTATCAATCAGCAAATCTCGCAAACTGTCGGTAAATCGGTAGCGGCCTTTGCTTGGTAATTGCGCTTCCAGCGGGTCGAAGATCTGAATCAAAGCCACATCACAATGCCGACTTAATTGCGCTAGATGTTGCTCGGCATTGGCGTTTAGGCCGCGAAAATCAC
>Ga0172367_10009610_pt1 | contig 10581 bp, 9 predicted proteins | sample Lak10m_FD_114542 | JGI IMG/M metagenome (GOLD analysis project Ga0172367, IMG submission 114542) | Freshwater microbial communities from Kabuno Bay, South-Kivu, Congo - kab_022012_10m | ecosystem: Environmental > Aquatic > Freshwater > Lake | place: Democratic Republic of the Congo: South-Kivu...
GCTTTGCGTTCTCGTTGAGTGCTGGTGATTCCGTGTCGTTCTCAAGTGTTTTTGTTGCAAATCCAGTACCGGGTCCGACCTCTCTTATGGTTGCCGCGATCTTTGGTGGCATAAGACGGCGGCGGCGTGAATGTTGACACAAGTCCCATCGCCAAGTCCGGGGTGCTGTTTCTCGGAGGGCTTGGCAAGGCAGACGGAAAGGAAAGGGAAAATATGAATTCGATGATCCCCAATCATCACACACTCGCGTTAGGGTCGATTGCCTCAATCATTCTCACCATGCCATGTAGTGCGGCCTTTGTCATCGGGGGGACATCGCTCAGTGTTGTTTCTTCCGCTGGGACGGGCACGCAGTCAAACACCATGGCTCAGGTATCACCCACTTCGTGGGCTGCTACGGGCTCTTGGAGCACTCCCTCGGCGTCCGTTTCATGGAACAACAACACCTTTGGGTGGAACAGCGTCACCCAGAGCGGCTTTGCGAACGGAAACATCGTGGTTCGAAACAACACTTCTGCCGCGCAGGACTTCAATATTGTCATCAACATGGGTGGAACTGCCAGTGGCCCCCTCTCGGTCGGTGGCTCATTCGGCGGACAGTTTGTGAACGGCTCAGCACTCCTTGGCAGTCTGACGAGCGTGGGACCGGTCTGGCAGGCACGCGCCGACAACAACGTGGTTCGGTCGGAGTTGAATAATGCCCTGTTCTTTGCACAACCATTCCAGGTCATTTCCTTGGGTAGTTTCAGTTTCTCAAACCCTCTTTTCGGAGGATCCGTAACGAATTCCGTATCACTCCGCTTCTCAATGCGCCTGTCGGCTGGTGGTGAGGCGAGTTTCACAAGCACCTTTGCCTTCCAATCGGTTCCAACCCCTGGCGCACTGGCACTGATCACCTTGGCAGGTGCAGTCGGACAACGCCGCCGGCGGCGCTGAAACGGATCGGCAAAAAACTGCCGCAACCAGATTTCGTGTGCAGCCCCCGACGCTTCAAGGCGGTCGGGGGTTTTTCTTTGTCCCCCTTTCTCAAGCCACCCTCTCTATCTCGTCGGTCCCGCGCCCTGAAGTTCAGACCTTGAGTTCGCGGGACTGCGGGAGGTCGGCAAGGCTGCCGAGTCCAAACACCTTCAGGAACTCGTTCGTTGTGCCGTACAGCATCGGACGACCAAGCTCTTCAGCGCGTCCCGCGATTCGCACCAAGCGTCGTTCGAGCAATCCGCGGAGTACCTCACCACATGCCACGCCGCGGATTGCCTCGATCTCCGAGCGCTGAATCGGTTGGCGATATGCGATGATGGCGAGCGTTTCGAGCGCTGGCTGGGTCAGACGCGCCTGTTGCCGCTCGCCACGCAGACGCGCCACAACAGGCGCGAAGTTCGGCTGCGTCAGCACCTGCCTCCCCCCAGCGACTTGTTCAATCCGAAATGCGCTCGCCGCGGCGGCATAGCCAACATTGAGTGAGTCGATCGCCTCGCGAATCGCTGCACCCACTTTCGCCTGTCCCGAGATACCAAGCAGATCCGCGATGCGCCCATCGGGCAGCGGACGCTCAGCCGCAAAGATCAGCGCTTCAATGCGCCGCGCAAGCGGCTGATCCGCACACGGCACTTCGGGTATTGCCCCCGCGTTTTCCTGTGCAGCGCCCTCGTGTCCTGAGTTTCCGCCGCTCGCAGCAGACTGCGATGGCTCCATTGACTTTCCTGGTCCAACCATGATCACGCCCGGCGCACAGCCGCGACACGCGCACGGGCGAGCGACTGCTCCGACTCGATCTTCTCGCGCTGCACCAATGTGAGCGGCTTGTCGTTCTGCGCCGTCACCTTGGCATCCGCCTCGGAGACTCGCTTCGTTGCCTCATCAAGCTTGATCGATTCAACATCCTCGGCACCATCGGCGAGCAACACAAGCGTGTCGGCATTCATCTGTGCAAACCCACCGTTGAGGACATACCGCTTTGTGCCGGATGCGGTATCGATGCGGCACTGGCCTCCACCGAGTTTGGCGAGGAAAGGCGATGCACCGCGCATCACGCCGCGCTGTCCATCGAAGGCCTGAAAGGTCACATACTTCGCCTCTTCATCGAGCACTGAATCCGCAGGCGTCACGATTTTGCACTGGAACATGGTCATAGGAGTCTTCCGAAGGGGCGCAGTCTAACGGTTCACGGGCTCATCAGGCAGTCCATGGACGGCCAACATGAAATTGCGATATCGCTCGTCTTCCGTCACCTCACGGCGAATCAGATGCTCCAGCCATGGGGGAATCTGCAGAGGATGGCGTTCGTTCGGCAGTTCCACCTCCGCTAGCACGAGCGGCATGTCCGCAAACTGGTCGACTTCCCAGACCAGACCATCGAACGGCACGCGGTGACGGACCTTGTGAACTCTCCTGCCGCGCGTGTTCCCCCACTGCGCATCAAAGACATCGCTGCTGATCGTTGTCTCCCGTTCGATACGAACCAGACCGACGCCCTGCTTCACCGTATGGTGATGCACCACCGAACCGTCAGGCAGCGTGGTTCGTCGAAGTCGTCCGGCAATGGCGCCCGCACCGGCGAGATAGCCCTGTTCAATCCGCCACCGTTCCGCCGAACCGATGTCGGGCATGCCGCGCAAGAGAAAGACGCGCTCCACCTCGAGCGACTCGCTCACGCGCGCTGTCCTCGGGCACTGCCCGCTTGCGGCGATTCGAGTGCGGCCCATGCCGACACGAACTCCGCCAGAGCCAACTTCTGGTTGACATTCGCTTGCAGCATTCGCTCGGTATCCGCAATCACCATCGGCACGCGTGCCCAGTAGCGAAGTCTCTCTGGATGCGTCCGCGCGGCGAACATGCGGCGTCGAACCTCCGCGCCGATCACCGAGAACACGATGCCAGCCGCGCGGCGATTCGCCGCCTCCTTGCTCGCATTCTCATTCGCCTTGACCGCCGCCTCGGCAGCATCCGCCGCGAACTCGTTCATGAGATCCGCCATTTCAAGTGGACATGCACCGCGCTCGAGTCGATCCATCATGGGAACGATCCTCCCATGCAAGGAATGCAAGTCCATCGTGACGGCTGTCACAGCCGCGCCGGGCGAACCCGCCGCATACTGTTCGATGAATGCTCGGTGCGCTCCCGTGACTTCCCCGAGGTTGCTGTCGAGCCACTGCTTCATGTACTGGGAGCGCAGCGCGGAAAAACCGACCGACTGACAGCGCGATCGAATCGTCGGGAGCAAGCGATCAAGGCTGCTTGTGACGAGCACGATGAAGGTTCCCGCTGGCGGCTCTTCGAGCACCTTCAACAGAACATTCTGTCCATCCGTTTCGAGCCGTTCAGCCTCGTCGATGATGAACACCTTTCCCGCACCAAGCACGCTGGACTTGAAGATCGCACCCTCGATCTGCCCGCCTGAACTGCTTGTACCGCCGATCATGTGCTCGCGCAGCAGTTGGACGGGAATGTTGACCTGCTTGCGGTCGCGGAGTTCGCGGTCTGCGCTCGACCCCGCCAGTTCGGCACGAATGAGATGTACATCGGGATGCGTGCCCGCACGAAGGAGATCGGCACTGCGCGACTGTTGCAGCGGGGCACAGGCCGCGCGTTCCGCGCTGCCAGACTGCGGATCGACAAGCACCGCAGCGAGCCGCATTGCTGCCGTGCACTTGCCGACTCCAGTCGGCCCATGAAAGATCCATGCATGCGGACAGTGGCCCGATGCGAGCGCGGATCCAAGCGTGCCGAACACCCGTTCCATCTCGAGCAGTGGACGATCGATCGCGGCGATGGCCATCGCTGCAACGAGCGTGTCGCCGCCGGCAGGCGGCGGCTCCTCTGCCGATCGCGTTCGCGTTCCCTTCTTTGCAGTCTGCCGCGTGGCCATCAGTTGGGTACCAGAATCAGGATGGGGCGCTCTGGAGTCACTTCCTTTGATCCACGCATCACGGGACGCAGCAGTTCCTCACCGTTCACGAGCAACTTCGGAAAGTTCTTTCGGATCGCTTCAACTTCATCGGAGTACACCATCGTCTTTGTGTCGTATGCATCCTTGCCGAACGCGCCGACCGTGACCATGCTCATGCGCTTGTCATCGTCATGCTGGTAAAACGCCATGTATCCCTGTGAGCGCAACTTCTTCGTATGAGCCTCCGCCTGACGGCGAATCTCATCAAGCGATATCTCGCCAGAACCGAAGTCGCTCCAAACGGCGACCTCGAGTGAATACAACTCGCGGACATCCGGGTTCTCATCGCGCAGTCGACGAAGTTCCAGTGCGCCGCTTGATCCTCGCTTCGCCGGCTCGACCCTCGTCAGAAACGCGCGCGCGAATGGGCGCTCATCGCCATCCTGAAGGGCCTGCACCTGCTTGGCAAGTGGCTTCGCTGCTGGATCGTCAACCGCACTGAAGCGGCCCACCAGCACCACGGATCCGTTGGACTTCTCGCGCACATATGAATCCTTCAGGATCGGATAGCGCTGTCGAAGTTGGCGACACGCCGCCTTCGCCGACTCGAGGTGCTCTTCGCCCGTGAAACTCAGAAGCAGAACGCCCCAGCGACCACCCTTGTCATCACCGACAAGCGTTTCGCCAGGGGTGCCAGTCGATTCCGCCGACCCTTCTGCGGGCGCTGCGGATCGGGTGCCCCGGCGGTCAGCAGCCAGATTGTTCCCGCCGCCTGGACTCCCAGGGATTGCAAAGGAGGTCTTCGCCCCCGATTTCTGGTTGGGGTCCATCGTTCCAGTCCCGCCGCCAACGCTCGCAGCAACGCCCGAGGATGATTTGGTGATGGGCGGCAAATCAAGATCGATGTCGCCGTCGAGGGCTAAAGACTCGGGATTCTGCTCTTTGGTCGCCTTCTTCCGGTCTTTCGTCCCCCCCGAGTCGCATCCTGCTCCGGAAAAGGCGATCGCAACGACCAGAGCTACCCCAGCAATGGTCGGCGGATTGACCCTCGATGCCTTGAACGCGTCCATCGGAACGGGATCATAACTCGCCGCACCATCGATCTTTGAATTGTTGAAGTGTTGGAGCGCGAAGTGACGATGGTTACCTTGGAGTCCGTTACGGGCTCACCACACGGAAGTCGCGGAACAGTTGGGCCGATGCTGAGGATGGACCTGAGGCGGCGGTCGAAGGAGTTGCGTCATGTCCAAGCACACTCAGGCGCCCAAGCCAGGCCTCGGCGGACACGCCGACACTGCGACCGATTCCGTTACGACCACTCCATCGAATCTTGACCGGCTCGCCGACGGAGCTGTCGCAAAGCATGTTGCAGCGATCAAGGCGCTGCCCGATGTCCGCGAAGATCGTGTGGCGCAGATGAAGAGGCTGATCGCGGATGGACAGTGCGACACGCCAGAACGGTTGAACGCAGCGATCGAAAAGATGCTCGGCGAACTTCGCGAACACTGACCGCATTCGACGCGGAAGCCGCACCTCGGAGTGTGCGTCTGCCCCGCTCTCCTCAAGCCATACACTCTGCACACCGTGAGAGAGATGATTCTGCGCTGCGGTTTCGCGGCGTCGATCGTCTGCAGTTCGCAGGCGACCGCACAACTTGCGCCCGACAATGGCATGCGCCCCGCCGATATTCGCTGGGACGCGATCACACACACAACGGCGTTCATCACTCCGCATCAGAAGGTGACTGACTGCACGATCGTGATGCGCGACGGCAAGATCGTCGCGGTCGGCCCGAGCGCTTCCACTTCGGTCCCCAATGGCGCAACGGAACACGACGGGCGCGAGTGGACCATTACGGCAGGTTTCATCGAGTCGTGCCTCATCCTCGACTCGACCTCCGCAGCCAAGAAGGCTGCGAGTGACACAGCGGCACACTGGAATGCGCAGGTCACACCGCAGATTCGCGCGCAGGATCTTGCACCGCCCACGAACGATCTTGAGCGCGAAATGCGTTCACTTGGTTTCACCGTGGCTGCGCTCTATCCGAGCAGTGGAATCTTTCGAGGCAGCGGCAGCGTTGTGCTGCTTGGCGAAGATCGAGACAAGGCGCGCATCATCGGTGCGGGAGTCGGCCCTTTCGTTGGCATGAGTCGCGCGCGCGACGAAATGGCGGCTCAGTGGGACGGCGATCGCACCGGCATCTATCCGCAGTCACAGATGGGTGTGGTTGCTCTCATTCGTCAGACGCTGCGTGATGCGCGCTGGCGAAAGCAGAGTTCGCTGGCATGGGAACGCCACCCGCAGGTGAATGCGCCTTCCACTGCTTCGCCGACACTCGATGCGTTGGCGTCTGCAGTGGACGGTGGTCGCATCTTCTTTGACTGCGGGAGTTGGTTGGAACCGCTTCGCGCATGTGCCGTTGGGCGTGACTGTGGCGTCGGTGTCGTTGTGCTCGCGAGCGGACAAGAGTTTCGCCACCTCGATGAGTTCGCCGCACAGAAAGTCCCCGCCGTGGTGCCGCTCCGCTTTCCTGCGGCCATTGAAGTGCCATCGGAGCGGCAGTCGGAGAGCTTGTCGTTCACGGAACTTGCGGCGTGGGCAATGGCGCCTTCGAATCCATCAAGGCTCATTGCAGCGGGCGTTCCCGTGTCGTTGACCACGGCGCGGCTTGAACGGCGCAGTGATTTCCCTGCGCGTGTGCGTGATGCGATGGTCGCAGGGCTGACCGAACCACAGTTGATCGCAACGCTCACGACGGAACCCGCTGCACTGCTCGGCCTCACAAGCACACTTGGAACGATTGAGGTCGGCAAGTCAGCGAACCTGACGGTCAGCGAAGGGCAGCTGTTCGCACCAAAGTCGCGCATTGTGCAGGTGTGGGTTGCCGGTCGGCGCATCGACACGATGGGGGGATCCGATGGCGCTGCACCGCGTGAGTTTGCGGGGCCGACGCGCACATCGATCGTGCTGGCATCGGGTCAAACGCGCCTGCTCGAGATCGATCCGCGCAAGAAGACGATCACGATCACCGCGATGCTCGATGAGGGAAAGCAAACCGCGCATAGCGCGCGGCAAGTGCTGTTACAGCCACTCCAGGGTTCATGCATCATCGATGGGAAGGCGCTCGATCTGCCAGGCTTGCTCCGCTGCAACTTTCGCAGCGATGAACGCACGATCACGATCGAGGCTGAGTGTGAGGATGGCAAGCGCCTGACATTCGACGCGGTGGCAGTGGCGTCCGAGGATGCCAAGAAGGCCGAGAATGCCAAGAAGACCGATGACGCAGAGAGTGACGGCTGGCCAACGCCGCGCCCCGCAATCGCGATCACCGCTCCGTTTGGCGACTTTGGTCAGCCCGCACCGCCACATGCCGAGGATGTGCTATTCAAGTCTGCAACTGTCTGGACAAGCGCCGCTGATGGCATCGTGCGCGACTGCGATGTGCTCGTGCAAGGAGGGCGTATCGCTGCGGTCGGAAAGGGAATCGGCACTCCCGCGAACGTCCGCACCGTTGACTGCAGGGGTATGCATCTGACGCCAGGCATGATTGACTGCCATAGCCACACGGGCGTGAACGGATCGGTGAACGAGGCGACGGAGGCCTGCACGGCCGAAGTGCGCATCGCGGATGTTGTCGATCCCGATGATGTGAACTGGTATCGGCAACTCGCAGGCGGCGTGACCTGCGTCAATCAACTGCACGGCAGCGCAAATCCAATCGGCGGGCAGAACAGCGTGGTCAAGCTCAAGTGGGGCTCGCCACTCTCTTCATGGCCTGCCCGCGATGCGAAACCAGGAATCAAATTCGCTCTTGGCGAGAATGTGGTGCGGCCGCGCGGTCGATATCCGCAGACTCGGATGGGTGTCGAGTCCTACCTTCGCGACCGTTTCCAGGCGGCGCGCGAGTACCGCGCTTCTCAAGTCGCTCTCACTTCGAGGCCGAATCGTGCGCAGCTCGCTCCCGTTCGCGAGGATCTCGAACTTGAGACGCTCGCCGAAATCCTCGAGGGCAAGCGCATCATCCACTGCCACTCGTACAGACAAGATGAGATTCTCATGCTGTTGCGTCTAGCGGACGAGTTTGGATTCCGAGTCGGAACCTTGCAGCACGTGCTCGAGGGTTACAAGGTCGCTGATGCCATCGCTCGCCACGGTGCTGGCGCGTCATGCTTCAGTGACTGGTGGGCGTACAAGATGGAAGTGATGGACGCGATTCCATGGGCGGGCGCGATCATGCACAACGAGAATGTCGTTGTGTCATTCAACTCCGATTCGAATGAACTTGCACGCAGACTCAATGTGGAGGCTGCAAAGGCGGTGAAGTATGGCGGACTGGATCCCGCCACGGCGCTCCGATTCGTCACCATTCATCCCGCGCGGCAGATCGGTATGGGCGAACGCACGGGCAGCATCGAAGTAGGCAAGGATGCAGATATTGCTCTCTGGTCGGGCGATCCTCTGAGCCCGATGAGCGTGTGTCAGCAGACTTGGATTGACGGCGCTCTTCACTTTGACCGCGCGATTGACATGGCGCTTCGACCCAAGCGCGAGAAGGATCGGCGCGAACTCATTCTGGCGATGGCTGCCGAACGCAAACCGCGGAGTTCTTCGCGTGAGGGCAGTCGCGGCGCGGGACGGGTGCGCGCCGGCGATACGCCGAGCAGCGAGGAAGGCGATGAAACGGAAGAGGACTCCACAGATCAACCCGCCGCGCCGCCGCAGCGGTTGCTCAGTCGGATGTTTGATGCGCGTGAAGCGATTCTGCTCGGCTGGTGGAGAAGCGGGCGACCGGTCGAGTCCATTTTCTCGCGTGGTGACTGTGGATGCGTGGGGGCAGCACCATGATCATCCTGGCCACCATGACTCTGGCGCCACTCCTTGTGGCATCCACGCTCGCCCAAAGCACCATGCTGCCCGCGCCCTCCGCAACGCAGCGACAGACGGTGATCGAGCACGCCACGGTGCACACCGCCGTTGCCGGGCAATCGGCGCTGCCCGATGGGTTCGTGGTTCTACAGGGCGACCGAATCGTGTGTGTTGGTCAAGGCGCGCCGCATGTGGCTGATGGTCAACCGATCGATGCGGATGCCATCCGCATCGACGGCGGTGGAAAGCACATCACGCCAGCGTTCATCTCAAGCGCGACAACGCTTGGGCTCATCGAAGTGCAGGCGGTTCGCGCCACCGATGACAGGAGCGAGTTCGGACCCTTCCACCCAGAGGTGAGCGCATGGATTGCCGTCAATCCCGACAGCAGCCTGTTCCCTGTCGCGCGCCTCGGCGGCGTTCTTCTGGCCTGGGTGTTCCCACAAGGTGGGCAAGTCTGCGGCGAAAGCAGCCTCCTGCGTCTGAATGGTTGGACCAATGAACAGATGACCATTGTGCCTGACGCGGGCACCTTCATTGAGTGGCCCGCGACTGAGCCCGCGCCAAGTTGGTATGCGAGCACGAGCGCAAAGGAACAGGAACGACAGCGCGTGAAATCACTCCGCAGATTCGATGACTTTTTCGATGCGGCGGCCGCTGCGATCCGTGCCCGCGCCGCGGACCCATCACTGCCGCTTGATGCGCGCTACAACAGCCTCGCCGATGTGCTTGCCGGTGAGCGACCACTGCTCATTTCGGCAGCGAGCACAGGGCAGATTGAGTCCGCTGTGCTCTGGGCAACCAAGCGAAAACTCCGCCCTGTGATCGTTGGCGGTCAGGGTGCCGAGGCGGTTTCGGATCTGCTTGTGCAGCATCAGGTTCCCGTGATCGTTCTGGGCACGCTTCAACTGCCGCGATTCGCGCACCAGTCGTATGACGATTCGTACACGCTGCCCGCGCGGCTCGCCGCGCGTGGTATCCGAGTCGTGATCGCATGCGGCGATGAACCAAGCAACGATCGCAACATCGCCCACCATGCGGCGATGGCCGCTGCGTTTGGCATGCCGCGTGAAGAGGCGCTGGCAGCCATCACACGGAATCCCGCGGAACTGTGTGGGGCCGCAGATCGGTACGGCACGATCGCTGCGGCGCGCAGCGCCACGCTGCTACTCCATTCTGGCGATCCATTCGAGGTGACTTCATCCGTGAGTGCCGCTTGGATTGACGGTAGCCCGGTGCAACTCCAGAGTCATCAGACGCTGCTGCGCGACAAGTATGAACGCAAGTATCAGGGCGATGCAACGGGTGCGCCGCAGACCGCGCCCAACAAGCCCTCAGCAGTCACTGCGCCGGCAATGCGTCCAACTGTGCCGAATCCATGACCGCAGGCTTGGTCCCGCATGTCCATCTCAAGTCGACTCGTACCGCAGGCAGTTTTCCGCCAACGAGCGGAGGATCGATCGTGAAGAGCACCTCATACATGCGCAGTGCTCGGTTCCACCGAGCATTGTTCTCACTCGTGCTATCGAGATTCAGCCGCTTGGACTGAGGCTCACGCCCCGACACCACAAGCGCAACCTCCAAATCACCGACTCCCCGGCAGGTTTCCTCATCGAGGTCGCGAAACTCAATGAACACAACCGCTCCACGGACGACGCCGTCCCCCTCCGACTGCAGTCTCGACAAACGGTGCACCACCGCCTTGTCGGGTCCAAACGGGTAGACGGTGCCATCGTTGAGTCGGTACTGCGGCGCTCCAGCACACGCTGCGAGCGAAAGCATCCCAGCCACTAGGGTGCCCCGAAGAGCAAGCACGAAGAGAGCACCAA
>Ga0172367_10009611_pt1 | contig 10581 bp, 8 predicted proteins | sample Lak10m_FD_114542 | JGI IMG/M metagenome (GOLD analysis project Ga0172367, IMG submission 114542) | Freshwater microbial communities from Kabuno Bay, South-Kivu, Congo - kab_022012_10m | ecosystem: Environmental > Aquatic > Freshwater > Lake | place: Democratic Republic of the Congo: South-Kivu...
CAGGTAGTTTTTCAGTGTGATGCTGATTTTTCACATAACCCCAAATATCTACCACTGATGTTGAAAGAGTTTGAAAAGGGAGCTGATCTTGTAATTGGTTCTAGAAATATTCCAGGTGGGAAAGTTGAGAATTGGAGTTTTTTTCGGAGAACATTGTCACGCTTTGGGAGTTTCTATGCTCGCACCATCCTGTTGATTCCTCTTCAAGATCTCACAGGAGGTTTTAATGGGTACCGAATGGTTGTTTTAAAAGCAATGGATCTTCAAGCCATTCGCTCTAATGGCTACGTCTTCCAAATTGAATTAAAATATCGCGCATTTCTTTTGGGCTTTCGTCTTCTTGAATTCCCAATTGTCTTTCAGGATAGGGTTCATGGGGTTTCAAAGATGAATTTTAAAATTGTTCTTGAAGCTTTCTGGCATGTCATATACCTAAGACTCTTCCAAAAAGGTAAAAGAAAAAAGTAAATCTTACCTTAACTGAAGACAAGGTGTCCTTGCTATGAAACTTTATTTTCAAGATAGTTCAGCAGATACAATCACGGCTAAAATTTCAGCACAACTCGAAAAAGATGGTCGCTATAACGATATCGTAAGCGTTGCTCCTGGTTCTGATGCATTCACTGTGACGATTCAAAAGCTTGGTCAATCAAGACTTGTTTTTGCTAAGGAGAAGGACCATTGGTGTCTTCAACAAGAAAAAATAGCCCTGTCTCACAAAGCTTACAAAGGGAAAGTCTATCACATCATAGAAAAAATTGTGCTAAGCCTTGGTGGAAGAGTGGAAAAAACTTAAGCCATTAGAGACAAGACAAGTTTTCTGAAATTTCTTTCAGCTGAGACTCCATGTTCTCAAGTTGCTCTTTTGTTTGAACAACAATTTCTTCAGGAGCTCTCGTCATAAAATCTTTATTTGAGACTTTTGAGCGAAGCCCTTTTACAATTTGCTCGATTCTTTTCTTTTCAGACTCAAGTCTTAGCTTTTCTTTTTCAAAATCTAGATACTCACTGACAGGGACGTAGACGGTAAATCCAAGGCCTGCTCCCATCAAGCTTTTTTCAGGTCTTTCAACTTCTTCTGCAAAGTGAAGGTGAGAAAGATTAGAAAGTTTTGTAATAGAAGAGATTGAACCTTGTAAAAGCTTATGATTTTCTTTTCCAGTTTTTACAAATGCTTGAACTTTTTCTTTTGGAGGGACTCCTGCTTGGGACCGAAGAGAACGAATTTCACTCACAAGTTTTTGGATAAAAGTCCATTCAAGAGATTCTTTTTTGAATGAAAGAAGTTTTTTTGCATCAGGGAAACTTGCAATCACAAGACTCTCAGGGCGATCAAGTCTTGGGTGATGAGGTAGAGACTGCCAAAGTTCTTCTGTGACAAAAGGCAGAAGAGGAGACGCAAGCCTCATCATATTGTCAAAAACATAAACAAGAATAGATAGAAGCTCTTCTTTTCTTTCTTTAAAACTTGGGTTTGTGAGTTCGTCTTTTGTTGTTTCAAGAGACCAGTCACAAAAAGTTTTCCAAATAAAATTATAAAGAAGTTCAACAGCTTCATTCATTCTGTAGTGAGTGAGTGAGTCGTTTATAGCTTTTGTTGTGTCATGAAGCTCGTTTAAGAGCCACTTACTAGGAAGGTCTAGTTTTGAGTCATCAAAGTTTTTTAGGTCTCCGTCTAAACTCTCTAGATGAGAGTGAAGGAACCTGGCGGCATTCCATATTTTTGTGACAAAACGAGATCCGTGATCAAAATCACTTGGATCCATTTTAACCCTTCCTCCAAGAGGAGCTAGACTTAAGCAGGTGTAGCGAACAGCATCTGCTCCATGTGTTTCAATGACTTCAAGAGGGTCTATTCCATTCCCTAGTGTTTTTGAAAATTTTCTTCCTAGTTTGTCACAGATGACAGAGTTGAAGTACACATCTTTAAATGGAGTTTTTCCCTTTGTGTAGTGAGAAAGGATCACCATACGAGCTACCCACAAGAAAATAATTTCACTCCCAGTGATGAGAACTTGAGATGGAAAGAATTTTTCAAGATCTTTTGTTTCTTCTGGCCAACCAAAAGGACTAACAGGCCATAACCAGCTTGAAAACCAGGTGTCAAGAACATCTTCGTCTTGAGTTATTTTCTGGCTCCCGCAGTGAGAGCACTGAGTTGGATCTTCTTCACCAGTTGTGACTTCAGGACAATCACTACAGTACCAAATAGGAATTCTATGGCCCCACCAAAGTTGTCTTGAAATACACCAGTCTTGAATGTTTTCAAGCCAGTGGAAATAAGTTTTTTTGAGGTTTTCTGGGTAGAAAGAAAGTTCTCCTGATCGCACACACTCAAGAGCTGGTTTCACAAGTTCTTTCATTCCGACAAACCACTGTTTTGAGAGTCTAGGCTCTATCAAAACTTTTGATCTTTCTGAAATCGGTTGTGTGTGAATATGCTTTTTTTCTTCTACAAAAAGATCTTGTTCTTTTAATTTTTTGAGAACAAGCTTTCTTGCTTCAAAACGATCAAGTCCTCTAAACTCTTCTGGAACAAGTTCATTCAAAGAAGCGTCTTCGTTCATGATGTTGATGAGAGGGAGGTTGTGACGTTTCCCGAGAGCAAAATCGTTTGGATCATGAGCTGGGGTTATTTTTACACAACCGCTTCCGAATTCAGGTTTTACGTAATCATCGAAAACAATCGGGATTTTTCGTCCTGTAAAAGGCAAAATCACATGCTTCCCTCTAAGATGTTTGTAGCGTTCATCTTCTGGGTGGACAGCAACAGCAGTGTCTCCAAACATGGTTTCAGGACGAGTTGTTGCAATTTCAACAAACTCAGTTTGACTTCCTTCAAGAGGGTATTTGAAATGCCAAATAGAACCTTTTGTCTCAATACTCTCTACTTCGTCGTCAGAAAGAGCAGTCCCAAGCTTAGGGTCCCAGTTGACAAGTCTTTCACCTCTGTAGATATAACCATCGTGAAAAAGTTTTACAAAAACAGAACGTACTGCACGAGAAAGTGTTTCGTCCATTGTGTAGACTTCTCGATCCCAGTCACAAGAACACCCAAGTCGTCTTAGCTGGCTTGTGATAAGGCCTCCGTTTTCTTCTTTCCAGCTAACACATCGAGCAAAGAACTCTTCGCGACCAAGTTCTTTTCTTGTGAGCCCTTCCTGTTCAAGGCTTTTTTCCACCATCATCTGAGTGGCTATTCCAGCATGGTCAGTACCTGGTAGCCACATTGCATTATAACCTTGCATACGTTTCCAACGGATAAGAATATCTTGGAGAGTGTTATTTAGGCCGTGTCCCATATGCAGTCTAGCTGTGACATTGGGAGGAGGCATGATGATTGTGTAGGGTTCTTTTCTTGAGTTTTCATCAGCATGAAACCAAGAGCCTTTTTCCCAAAAAGTCCACTGTCTTTGTTCTACTTCTTTGTGGTCATAGCGAGGGTTGAGTGGGTTTGTCATCTTTTTTATTACCTATAAAGTTTCAAGGAGTGTTGTCGTTAAAATATGGATAGCTTCTTCTAGAGTGTTTTTTGAAATATTAAGAGCTGGGGTCATAGAAAGTGTGCGAGCTTCTTTTCCAGAGGGGATCACAATGAGCCCATTTTCTCTGAGGCTTAACATAGCTTTTGCAGCAAGGCCATCTTCTTTAAATTCAATAGCTCCCATAAGACCTCTCACTCTTATGTCTTTTATTTTGTGTGAGTGAGAAAGTTTTTCTTTAAGAGATTTTTCTAAAAATTTGCCAAGTTTTTTTGCTTTTTCTGCAAGAGAGTTTTCTTTAATTTCAAGAAGGGTTTCTTTTGAGATCTCACACATAAGAGAGTGTCCAAAGAAAGTTCCTGTGTGTAAAGATTCGACCTGTCCAAGATCCCAGGATTTCATGATGTCTTTTTTTGCAAAGCAAGCAGAAATGGGAAACCCACCTCCAAGAATTTTACCAAGACAGATGATGTCACAGGAAATTTCATGAGAGCTTGTGTAGGTTCCGATGCGTCCTAAGCCTGTTAAAATTTCATCTAGAATGAGAAGAATGTCGTTTCTTTTACAAAAAGAAGATAGCCTTTCTAGGAACCCTTCTTCTGGCAGAATCATACCGCCTCGCCCAAGGACTGGTTCCGCAATCACACAGGCTGGCTTTACTCCTCGCTTCTTTAAGGAGGAGAGGGCTATTTCCAGCTGTTCTTCCGAGGAGTTGTAGGGGGCATGTTCTACGAGTCCTTTTGCTAGAAGTCCTTTGAAGGGAGCTCTAAAGTCTTCTCTTCCTGTAATAGGAAGGAGTCCTAGGTCAAGGCCATGGTAGCCTTCATTGAAAGAAATGACACCAGAGCCTCCTGTGTAGAGGCAGGCAGTTTTTAGAGCAAGCTCTACAGCTTGAGACCCAGTCACAGCAAAAGCTCCGTGGGTAAAGCTTTCTGGTAGAAAGCTTTTTAGAGTTTCTAGGCACTCAAGTTTTGAACGACTTGCGTAGACATCTCCCATACCTTGGTAGAGTGTGCTGTTTTCAAGAATCTTCTTTAATCTTTTGTGATTATGCCCAAGTGCTAAGGAGCCAAAGCCAGCGCAAAGATCAATGTATTTTTTGCCATCAAGGTCCCAAACATAAGACCCTTCTCCTCGTTCAAGAATCAGGGGAGTATTATCTACCATAGTTGCATCAGGGCACTCAATGGCTTTTAAACGTGTATAGGCGTCGTGATTATTCAAGGCACATCCTAAGGCTATGGGTGAAAACTGCTGTTCTGCAAGAGAGCCTCTTGTTATAGTGAAAGCTCACTTTAAGTTGGCTGAAACCAAAAGATTTTCTCTTTTCTGAGAAAGTCACTCTATTTGCGAGATCAAAAATGACAGAATCAAAGCGAGAAATTACAGCATTTAGGTTGTGGAGTCAAACTCTAGCCACCATGAAAATGGGTCTTAGAGAGTCTATTCTTATTCTTTTTCTAGGGTGCGCGTTGCCAAGTCTTTTTCTTGGGCTATTGCTACAGAAAAAAAGCCATGACGCAGTTTCTTTTATGCAAACTTCTACAGATGCTATGCTGTCAGGTTCTCTTGGGAAAGATTATAAGATTCTTTATAACGAAATGGGGGAGTTTGCTACGAGTTATCTTTTCATTTTTTCTCTCATTTTTTTTCTTTTCGCTCTTTCTTATGTGGCTCTAAATCTTGTGGCTCTTAGAAATCTTGGTGTGAACACAAAGACAGAATTCTTGTTTAGTTCTTCTCTTAAACAGGTTTTGCGTCTTGCTTTCCCGAGAGTGTTTATTGTTTTATTTGTGAGCTTTCTTCTTAGTGCTGAAAAATTTTTTTTTGGCCCTATTCGACTCTTTAGTTTGCTATCGCTTCTAGCTGTTTGTTTAATCATAACAGAAAACAGAGGTGCTTTTAGTTCTCTTTGGCAGGTCATCACGTTAAAGTTTGTTAGAAATGAAAAAGGGTTTGGTTTTACAGTCCTGTGGCTTGTGTTCAGCACAGGAGCTCTTCTTTATGTCCATGAACATTTTATGAATCTTTGTTTGATTTGGCTTAAGTCTTTTGTGGAAAACACAAGAGTACTAGACAGTTTTTTTTCTTATAGACCAGAGTTTCTTCCGTGTTCTCTTCTCAAGCTTATTCTTGATGGCACTCAACTTACTGGTTATTTTTTTCTACTTTTTTTTCTTGTGAATTTTATCTCTTGTCTTTATGTGGAAACGCTAAAAACTTTGAGTGAGCGGAGTTGATCATTTTCTGATTTTTAAAGAACTTTTATACAACGGAAATCTTTTACTTCAATAGCGGCTGGTTTGATTGGAGTTTTATAGTGTTTGCTAAAAAACTGAAGAAAATGCTGTATATGAGATCCTCCCCAGTAGAGAACAAAATCTTTTGTGTCATTAGGATCTTCTAAAAACCGAATCATTCTTCCAAGAGCATATATATTGGAAAGAAGATAGCTTATATAGAAAACCAGCATGTCAAATTTTTGCAGATCTTTATGAAATACAAGTCTAATATCCGTTGATGTTTCTAGTGCGATGACTTTTTTTATGTTTTCATCATAGTTTGGGTAGTAAATGTTAAAAGTTTTCTCCATCTCTTCTTCGTAGTATGCTTTTAAAATTTGCTGCATAGAGTCTGGAATATGGGCTTTTTTGCTTGTGATTTGTTTGTTGATTTTGTGTGGTCCATTTTCGTAATTATACAATGGCTTCATATTCGTTTTAAAGGAAAAAGTATTGTCATTTAAAAAACCTTTAACATCATTAAAAAAATCATCTGCGTACATAAAAAGGTCCGCAAATTTTTTTAAATTTTCTTTTGTGTTAAAATTTTTTTGAGTGAGAGTAATTGTTTTCTTAGCTTCTGTAGAAGCTTTCTTATAAGAATCTATTAAGTCAGTGTTTTTTGAGAGATCCCCTTTTTCCTTTAATGAGAGTATCTCTGCGCGATAATTTCTTAGCGCATCAAAATCTTTTAATTTAATCAAAACATCTCTAATATCTGCGTAATGAAAAAAAGTGTTTGGGTATTTTTGTTTACAAGAAGAATCTAGATCTTTCTTTTTGGAGTTACTGAGGCATTCAGCAAATAAATCGATTGTTTTTGAAAGAAATGCTGGGTTCAGACGTTTGTAAATTGTCCCTTTTGTATCTTTGTTCTGAAACTCACTCTCTATAAAAAAATGACTGTTTGATTTTTTAAAATACTCTGCAAAAGTTTCTTCAATTCTAGCACAAGTTGGCCCAGAGCAGTTTGAGCAACCACCTTTTTCACTTTCGTGCACATCAGAAAAAAAATAAATATCTTTTCCCTTTATAGTCATGTGCCAAAACTCTGCAGGCCCACTGATTGTGCGGCCTTTAAGGAAATTAAAAAAAGTTGTACGCGGGTTTGCTGGTTTGCTTTTGCAGCTTAAAATAATAAAAAACAGAAAGAGTGAGTAAGAATAAAATTTTTTCACAAGAAAATCCTTCATGGGTTTTGAGTGAGATCGGTGCTTTTGTTTATAAGTCTAGTTGAAGAAAGGCCTTTTATAAAGGAAATTGTTTTAACCTCTCCCCCGTAAGAAAGAACATGCGAAGCCCCTATGATTTCTGATTTTTTGTAGTCATCTCCTTTTACAAGAACAGCAGGGGATATTCTTTTGATAAGCTCTTCAGGGGTGTCTTCTTCAAAGGCAATGACAAGATCAACAAACCGCAGCGCTTCTAAGGTTTTTTTTCTGTATTCTAGAGGGTTGAGAGGTCTTGACGCGCCTTTAAGTCTTCTTACAGACTCATCAGAATTAAGCCCCACAACAAGAAAATCGCCTAGTTTTTTAGCTTCTTCTAGGTACGAGACATGCCCATAGTGAAGCACATCAAAACAGCCGTTTGTAAAAACAATTTTCTTTTTTTGTTTTCTTTCGTCTTCACCAAGAGCAAGTGTAAGCTCCGAAGCTGTGACAGCTTGAGTGCGCCACTTAGTAACAGCAAGAGAAGCAGCAAGGTTAGCATAATTGACAGATTCTTGCGGACTCAGTTTTGAGGCTAAACACAAAGCCATAAGGGCTACGACAGTATCCCCTGCTCCTGAGACATCATAGACTTCTTTTTTTCTAGCTTTTTCATGAAAAGAATCACCATTTTCCCCTAAAAAAAACATCCCTTCTGGTCCAAGGGTGATGAGAATATCTCTCAGTTCAAAGCGTTTTCTTAATGAAAGAGCCATTTCTTCATAAGTTATATCCTCATTTTCTAGTCTGAGAGCTCGTCTTGCTTCTATGAGATTAGGTGTGATAAGGCTTGCTCCTTTGTAGGCACTGAAATCCTCTAGTTTTGGGTCCACAATGGTTTGAATAGGAAAAGAGTCAGCAAGATCTAAAATTTTTCGTAGAAAATTTTTTGTAAGAATTCCTTTTTGGTAATCACTCAAAACAAGAATATCAGGATGAATCGCTTTGATGTGAGAAAGAATTTCACTCTCCATGGCAGAGGTTAGTTTGATTTTTTTTTCCCAATCTAAACGTAGAAGCTGTTGTCTGAGGGATGTGACCCTTGTTTTTTTTATGGTTTGGAAACTCTCGTTTTCAATAAGAAAAGAAGAAGTGATGTCATCTGTAGTGAGAAGATACTTAAAAATCTTACTGCTATCATCTTGCCCAAGGGCTCCAATAAGAAAAGTTTCACCACCGCACAGTTTGATATTTCTTGCAGTGTTGGCAGCCCCTCCTAAGCTATAAGAAACATGACTTACTTGATGCACAGGTACAGGGGCTTCGGGAGAAATTCTCGTCACAGAGCCATCAATGTATTCATCTAAAATGATATCACCAAGCACAAGAATTTTTGGACTCTTTTCTTTTATCCATGGTAAGTTCATGCTTTAAGCCTTGTCAAAAATTTGAGTGTTCTCAAAAAAATTTGCAACACAACTCTTAGTTTATAAAAAGGGGATTAGTATAGCTATGAAGAAACCGTTTCATGTTCTGAGCGCTAAACAATTTGGTGTCGATTTTTTGGATGAGATTTGCGTATTGAGCGATAAAATTCGCAAAATCAGTCAGACAAAAGAAGGGAGTCGTTACCTGTCTCATCTTCTGAGTCACAAGAGAGCTATGCTTTTTTTTACACAACCATCGACGCGAACATTTCTTTCTTTTCAATCTGCTTGCCAAATTTTAGGGCTTAAGATTTCAGAGATTAGAAACCCAGAAACTAGTTCTGAAAAGAAAGGAGAAAGTAAAGAAGATGCCTTAAGGACATTTTCAAGTTATGTGGATCTTATTGTGATGCGATCACCCGTCCCTGGTCTTTGCACAAAAATAGCTCAGCTCTTTGACGAGATTGATCGTCCTGTTCCTATTATCAATGCAGGCAGTGGGGCTGACGAGCATCCAACCCAAGCTCTTCTTGATCTTTACACTTTAAGACGAGAGTTTCGTCACACGGGAGGTCTTGAAAAAAAAACAATTTGTATGGTTGGAGATTTAAAAAGAGGCAGAACTATTCGTTCCCTTAGTTATTTCCTCAGTCTTTATGAAAATATTAGACTTCTTTTTGTGTCTCCTGATGGTTTTAGAATAGAAGAAGATTTGCGCTCTCATTTAAACCGGTCAAAAGGCATTATGTTTGAAGAAACCTCAGACTTCGAAGGTGCTATCAGAGAGGCTGATGCTATTTATATGACAAGGCTTCAAGATGAATATGATCAAGACAGCGAGTCAAAAAACTATGCAATCGATAAATTTTCTTTACGCTACAGTCATCTGAAAGATTTAAAAGAAACTTGCACAATCATGCACCCTATGCCTAGGCGCACAGAGCTTGACCCTCTCATTGATCTAGACAAAAGAGCAGCCTACTGGAAACAAGAGCGCAATGGCATGTGGGTGCGTGTGGCTCTTATTATAAAAGTGTTTGAGCAGTATGAAGAAATTATGACTCTTTGAGTGCCTCTTGACTCCATAAAAAATGAGCTTATTCTGATCCTTAGTAAACCTTAAAACATAGGTTTTTTTCAGAAAGGGAGATTATTTAAAATGTTGAAGCGTTTTGGGCTGTTATTGCTCGTGAACTTTGGAATTATTATCACTTTGTCACTTGTGCTTAATTTACTTGGTGTTGGCAATTATGTGACAAGAGCGGGGCTTGATTATGAGCAGCTCGCTATTTTTTGTTTGATTTGGGGTATGGGCGGTTCTTTTCTTTCTCTTATGATGTCAAAAACTATAGCCAAGTGGACCATGAGCCTCCAAATTATTCGCCCTGATGATAGGTCTCCAACAGGGCAAAAACTTTTTTCTACCTTAAGCCGCTTGTCTAAGTCCGCAGGTTTACCAAAATTGCCTGAATTTGCTATTTACGATAGCCCTGAAGTCAATGCTTTTGCCACAGGTCCATCTAAGAGCAATTCTCTCGTAGCGGTTTCTACGGGGCTTTTAAGTGCCATGACAGATGATGAAGTAGAAGCTGTGCTAGCTCACGAGGTAAGTCATATTGCAAACGGTGATATGGTGACAATGACTCTTTTGCAAGGGGTCATTAACGCCTTTGTGATGTTCTTTTCGAAGGTCATAGCATGGGGAGTTGCTAACGCGATGAAAGGGGATGATAAAGAAGGAAATCCTTCTTATTTCTTAGTTTTTGCTATTGAAATGCTGTGCACTTTTGTTTTTGCTTTTCTTGGAATGCTTATAGCTAACGCTTTTTCTCGCACAAGGGAGTATCGCGCGGATGCTGGTGCTGCTCGAATTTCAGGTCGCGAAAAAATGATAGCGGCTCTAGAAGCTCTCAAAAGAAGATCAGACATCAGTGATCCTAGAGGAGAAGCTTTAAACAACTTTAAGATTTCTTCTGGTAAACGTAGATCTGTCGTTCAGTTTCTTCAAACACATCCATCTCTTGATGATCGTATTAAAGCACTGCGCACTTTCTCATAGGATTGCGAAAAAGTACTTTCTTTTTCTATGAGAAAAGCGTATCTACTTCAGTCTTAGTTCTTTTTTAGAGGATCTAAGAGTTCCAGAAATTGTTCGGAGAGATGGCTGAGCGGCCGAAAGCGGCGGTTTTGAAAACCGTTGTAGGGCAACCTACCGGGGGTTCAAATCCCTCATCCTCCG
>Ga0172367_10009612_pt1 | contig 10580 bp, 8 predicted proteins | sample Lak10m_FD_114542 | JGI IMG/M metagenome (GOLD analysis project Ga0172367, IMG submission 114542) | Freshwater microbial communities from Kabuno Bay, South-Kivu, Congo - kab_022012_10m | ecosystem: Environmental > Aquatic > Freshwater > Lake | place: Democratic Republic of the Congo: South-Kivu...
GCTGACCGCCGCCGAAGAGATCGAACTGGGCAACCAGGTGCAGGCAATGATGCGACTGGTCGAAGGGGGCGAACGCGCGTTCAGCGACCAGGAACGCAAGACCATCCGCATCGGTCGCCGCTCCAAGCAGCGCATGATGAAGGCCAACCTGCGCCTGGTGGTCAGCGTTGCCAAGAAGTACCAGGGCAAGGGCCTCGAACTGCTCGATCTGATTCAGGAAGGCTCCCTCGGCCTGGAGCGGGCGGTCGAAAAGTTCGACCCAACCCGCGGCTACAAGTTTTCGACCTATGCCTTCTGGTGGATCCGCCAGAGCATGACCCGGGCGATCGCCTGCCAGTCGCGCACGATCCGGCTACCGGTACACCTGGGTGAACGGCTGAGCGCCATCCGCAAGGTGAGCCTCGACCTGGCCCACAAGCTGGGGGCCATGCCCAGCCGCCGCGAGATTGCCGAGGCCATGGACATGCCGCTTGAGGAGCTCGATGGCCTGCTGCGCCAGTCGCTCACCACATCGAGTCTCGATGCCCCGGTCAACGGAGACGAGGGGCGCAGCTTCCTGGGCGATCTGATCGCCGACAGTGCCGACGAAGAACCGCTTGAGCGGGTCGAGCGGGGCATTCATCAGGAGCAACTGGGCCGTTGGCTCAGCCACCTCAGCGATCAGGAGCGGGAGGTGCTGCAGCTGCGCTTCGGGCTTGATGGCGAAGAACGGCACACCCTCGCCGAGATCGGCCGGCAGCTCGATGTTTCACGCGAGCGGGTACGCCAAGTGGAGCTCAAGGCCCTACGCAAGCTGCGCAACCTGACCCGGCGCATTCCCAGCAGCCTCTGAGCGTGGCTATCCCACAGTCTGGGGCTCAGTCCTCAGCCCAGATGTAACGGGTGAGCTCTTCGGGCTTGGGCTCGGGCGCGGCCAGGGCGAACTCGACGCAGTCGGCGACGTGGGCATCGATCTCCTTGTCGATGGCTGCGAGCTCCTCGCTGCTCACCAGTGACTGGCTGACCAGTTGGGCGGCCAATCGCTTGATCGGATCACGCTTGCCCCAGAACTCTTTCTCTTCGGCTGCGCGCAGCTCGTCGGGGTCGGCCAGCGAATGGCCGCGGTAGCGGTAGGTGAGGCACTCGAGCAGGGTCGGGCCCTCACCGGCGCGGGCCCGATCGATGGCGCGCTGGGCTGCGGCACGCACGGCCAGCACATCCATGCCGTCGACCTCTTCGCCCGCCATACCGAAGGCAGCCGCCTTGCGCCAGATCTCGGGGTCACTGGTAGCGCGGTTGTGGTCCATGCCGATGGCCCACTTGTTGTTCTCGACCACAAACAGGATCGGCAGCTTCCACAGCGCCGCCATGTTGAGGCACTCGTAGAACTGCCCGATGTTGCAGGTGCCATCACCGAAGAAGGCGGCGGTGACGGCATCGCTGGACGCATCGCCAAGGGCATCGCGCTTATAGCGGCTGGTGAAGGCCGCGCCCAGGGCTACCGGAATGCCTTCGCCGATGAAGGCATAGCCACCCAGCAGGTGATGCTCCCTGGAAAAGAGGTGCATGGAGCCACCGCGTCCCTTGCTGCAACCCGTCTCCTTGCCGAACAGCTCACTCATGACCTCACGCGCCGGCACGCCACAGCTGAGGGCGTGAACGTGGTCGCGATAGGTGCTGCAGAACCAGTCGTACTGCGGCTTCATCGCCTTGATGACACCCGTGCTGACAGCCTCCTGGCCGTTGTACAGATGTACGAAGCCAAACATCTTGCCGCGGTAATACATCTCGGCGCATTTGTCTTCAAAGCGCCGCCCCAGCACCATGTCGCGGTACAGCATGAGGCCGTCTTCGCGGCTGACTTCAGCGGGCGTGGCCGGATAGAGATTCTCGAGCCTTTCAGCGTGGGGGCCCGCCACATGGGTGGAATCGGCTGAGCAGGAGGGCGCACCGGAGGCGGCCGCAAGATCAGCGCTCGTGTCTGCCTGGGTCATTGACCAACTGTACGGGGTCCGTTCACAACTTCCTGCCATCCACGAGCCAAAACCGCTGACACTGCCTACAGTCAGCCACCAGCGAAACGCCAGGGTTGGAACTGCCGATCGATCACTTCCGGTTGCTCGGTGTGGGTCCCTCCACCGACGCCCGGGGGGTGCTGGAGATGCTGCAGCAGCGCCTCGACCGGCTGCCCGAGCACGGTTACAGCCTCGAGACCCTCGATGCCCGCGGCGAACTGCTGCGCAGCAGCGCCGACCTGCTGAGCGACCCGGCACGCCGCAGCCGCTACGAAACCGATCTGACCTCCCTCAGTGCGGCGGGCACCAATGTCATTCCGGCACTCGACATTCCCAGCAGCCTTGAGGTGGGTGGCCTGCTGCTGTTGCTCGAAGCGAGCCAACCGCTCGAGTGCTTCGAACTGGCCAGCCGCAGCCTGCAACCGCCCCGGGCCCCCGCCCTGGGCAGCAGCCGCGAAGCCGACCTGACCCTGGTGGCGGCCCAGGCCTGCCTGGCCGGTGCCGCCGATCTGCAGAACCAGCGGCTCTACGAGGCCGCCGCCCAGCTGTTGCTGCAGGGCCAGACGCTGCTGCAGCGCATGGGCCAGCAGCCGCGGCTGCGCCAGAAACTGGGCGAGGCCCTCGACAGCCTGGCGCCCTACCGGGTGCTGGATCTGCTGAGCCGCCCACTCACCGCCGCCAGCGAGCGCGCTGAAGGTCTGCGACTACTGGACGAGCTGGTGCAACGCCGCGGCGGCCTCGAGGGCAGCGGCGACCTGCGCCTGAGCCAGGACGAATTTCAGACCTTCTTCAGGCAGATCCGCGGCTTTCTCACCGTTCAGGAACAGGTGGATCAGTTCTCTGCCTGGGCTGCCGGATCAGCCACCGCCGACTTTCTGGCGACCACGGCCCTGACCGCCTCAGGGTTCGTGCAACGCAAACCCGAACGCATCGAAGCGGCACTGACGCGACTGGAAGCAAGCTCCCAAAGCGGCACCGAAACCCTCATGGCCGCCCTGCAGCTGCTGCTCGGCAGGGTCGGGCAGGCCCAGCAGAGCTTCCTCGCCGGAGCCAGCCCCGAGCTACTCGCCTGGGCCGCCCAGCAGGGGGAGGACCCGCTGGTGCAGCTCTGTGCCTACGCCCGAGACTGGCTCGCGCGGGATGTGCTGCCGGGCTACCGCGACCTTGAGGCCGATGCCGACCTCGAGGCCTACTTTGCCGATCGCGATGTGCAGATGTACATCGAGCGGCACGACCCGGCTCCACGCCCCCAGGCCGGCCTGGCCACTCCAGCCGTCGCACCTGAGCCGGTCGCGACCAACCCCTTTGCCTCGCTGTTGGGTGGCCTTGGACTGCAGGGCCCTCCGCCCGAAGCCCTGCTTGATGACGACGGGGATGACATCGACGGGGTGGACGACCCTTCTGTCGACACCGATTCCGGTTTCGATGACGGTGACTTCGACGCCGCTGACTTCAACGCCGCTGACTTCGAGGCCGCTGACAAACAGCGGCAGCTCTGGCCCTGGAGTGGGCTGGACCTAGGCCAGCGCCTGCATGGGTTGCTGCGCCCCCAGTCGATCGCGCTGGTGGCGATGGGCCTGGGCGTGCTGGTGGGTGCCGCAGCCCTGACGGTGCGGCACCCATGGCGCCAGCCCAGGCCGATCGTCGTGGTCCCGGCACCAACACCGGCCCCGCCGCCGCCCGCCACGCCTGCTGCGCTGCGGCCATCGCCCCAGCTACCTCTGACGGCGGCAGAACCCAGCGAGGCCGAACTCAGGGGTCTGCTCGAGGCCTGGCTGTCGGCCAAGGCCAGCGTGCTGGCGGGACGGAGCAGTGCCCTGCCCCTGGCCGAACTCGCCCGCGAGACCCAGGTTGAGCGCCTCGAAGCCGAACGCCGCAGCGATGCTTCCCGCGGCGAAACCCAGACGATCGAGACCCGCATCACAGCCCTCGAGGTGCTGCAGCGCAGCCCCAGCCGCATCGCCCTGAGGGCATCGCTCGACTACAGCGACAGACGCCTCGGCAGCGACGGTGCCGTGCTCGATCGCACCCCGGCCACCAGCCTGACCAACCAATACGTCTTTGCCCGCGACGGCCAGAGCTGGCGCTTGGTGGCCTTTGGCCGGGACGGCTGAGGCGGCGGCGACCCCAGGCTCTGCGTCTTTTTACGATCGGGCAACTTTCCGCCTGCAGGTCCGGTGTTCGACGAGCTCTCCCAACGGTTCGAAGAGGCCGTCAAAAGCCTGCGCGGCCAGGCCAGCATCAGCGACACCAACGTCGAGGGCGCCCTCAAGGAGGTGCGCCGGGCCCTGCTCGAAGCCGACGTCAGCCTTCCTGTGGTGCGCGAGTTCGTCGACGAGGTGCGCCGCAAAGCCGTCGGCACCGAGGTGGTGCGCGGCATCAGTCCCGATCAGAAGTTCATCCAGGTTGTTCACGAGCAGCTCGTCGAGACCATGGGCGGCGAGAACGCACCCCTGGCGGCCGGCGGCACGGCGGGCGCTCCTTCGGTGGTGCTGATGGCTGGCCTGCAGGGGGCCGGCAAGACCACCGCCACCGCCAAGCTGGGCCTGCACCTCAAGGACCAGGGCCGCAAGACCCTGCTGGTGGCCGCCGACGTCTACCGGCCCGCCGCCATCGACCAGCTGCAGACCCTGGGCGGCCAGATCGGCGTCGAGGTGTTCAGCCTGGGGGCCGAGGCCAAGCCCGAGGACATCGCCGCCGCCGGTATCGCGAAGGCCAGGGCCGAAGGCTTCGACACGGTGCTGATCGACACCGCCGGCCGCCTGCAGATCGACACGGCGATGATGCAAGAGATGGTGCGGATCCGGCAGGCCGCCCAGCCTGATGAAGTGCTGCTGGTGGTCGATTCGATGATCGGCCAGGAAGCCGCCGAACTGACCCGCGCCTTCCACGAGCAGGTGGGCATCACCGGCGCCGTGCTGACCAAGCTTGACGGCGACTCGCGCGGGGGTGCAGCCCTCTCGATCCGCAAGGTGAGCGGCGCGCCGATCAAGTTCATCGGCACCGGCGAAAAGGTCGAGGCGCTGCAGCCCTTTCACCCCGAGCGCATGGCCAGCCGCATCCTCGGCATGGGCGATGTGCTCACCCTGGTTGAAAAAGCCACCAAGGAGGTCGAACTGGCCGACGTCGAGCGCATGCAGCGCAAGCTGCAGGAGGCGTCGTTCGACTTCTCCGACTTTGTGCAGCAGATGCGCCTGATCAAGCGCATGGGGTCCCTGGGCGGGCTGATGAAAATGATCCCGGGCATGAACAAGATCGACGACGGCATGCTCAAGCAGGGGGAGCAGCAGCTCAAGAGGATCGAGGCGATGATCGGCTCGATGACCCAGGCCGAACGCGAGGACCCCGACCTGCTGGCGGCCAGTCCCTCGCGGCGGCGGCGCATCGCCGGCGGCAGTGGTCACTCCCCCGCCGATGTCGACAAGGTGCTGGCCGACTTCCAGAAGATGCGCGGCTTCATGCAGCAGATGACCCGCGGCGGCGGCATGCCCGGACTGCCGGGCATGGGTGGCGGCTTCCCCGGCATGGGTGGCGGTGCGCCGGCCAAGGCTCCGCGACCGGCCAAAAAGAAAAAGGGCTTCGGGGACCTTTGACCCTCGAAAGGTACACTTGTCGTTTGGACATCTACCGGCAAGGCCACAATGATCAAGCTCCGCCTGAAGCGGTTTGGTAAGAAGCGGGAAGCGAGTTTCCGCCTCGTGGCCACCAACAGCACCTCCCGCAGGGACGGATGCCCCCTTCAGGAGCTGGGTTTCTACAACCCCCGCACCAAGGAGGCTCGCCTTGACGCAGAGGCCATTCGCCACCGCCTGGGCCAGGGAGCTCAGCCCACCGACAGTGTGCGCTCACTCCTTGAAAAGGGTGGCCTGCTCGAAAAGACCGTGCGTCCAGCCGAGATCGTCGGCAAGAGGAAGCAGGCTGAGGCTCGTGACGCCGCAGCCAAGCAGGCGGCCAAGGAAGCTGCCGAAGCCAAGGCTGCCGAAGCTGCTGCCGCCAAGGAAGCTGCAGACGCTGCAGCCTCAGCCGCCGCCGAGGCAGCCGCAGACACGGCCGAACCACCCGCCGACGAAACCCCGGCTGACGCCTGATCAGGCTCCCCATGGCAGGGGGAGAGCAGATCAATCTTCAACTCCCGGATCCGACTGCGGCGCTGGCACTTTCTGGCCAGGCCGAGTCGACCCTACGGCGCCTTGAGGCCCTCACCGGCGCCACACTGGTGTTGCGCGGGCTCGACCTCGAGCTGCGCGGCACCGCCAGCCAGCTGGAGCGCACCTGCGGTCTGATCGAGCTGCTGAGCCCTCTGTGGAGCGAAGGCCAGAGCGTGGGGCCGGCCGACCTGCAGACCGCACTGACAGCGCTCGACACCGGCCGCAGTGATGAACACCGCCAGCTGGGGCGACAGGTGCTGGCCCGCAGCCAGACCGGGCGCCTGCTGCGCCCGCGCACCCAGCGCCAGAAGGCCTATGTGGAGGCCATGGAGCGCCATGACCTCACCCTGGCCCTCGGTCCGGCCGGCACCGGCAAGACCTTCCTGGCCACGGTGCTGGCGGTGCGCATGCTGCAGGAGCGCAAGGTCGAGAAACTGATCCTGACCCGGCCCGCGGTGGAAGCCGGCGAGCGGCTCGGTTTCCTGCCCGGCGATCTGCAGCAGAAGGTCGATCCCTATTTGCGCCCCCTCTACGACGCCCTGCACACCCTGCTAAGCGCCGAGAAGGTGGCGGCACTGCTGGAGAAGGGTGTGATCGAAATCGCACCGCTGGCCTACATGCGCGGCCGCACCCTGGCCGACGCCTTTGTGATTCTCGACGAAGCCCAGAACACCACCACCGCCCAGATGCGCATGGTGCTGACCCGTCTGGGCGAGCACTCGCGCATGGTGGTCACCGGCGACCCCACCCAGATCGACCTGCCGGCAGGGGTCACGAGCGGGCTGCATGAGGCCTCCGAGGTGCTCGAAGGCATCGAGGGGGTAGCCATCTGCCGGCTCACCGCCGCCGATGTGGTGCGCCACCCGCTGGTGCAGCGGCTGGTAACGGCCTATGCCGAACGCGACCAACGGGCCGTGGCCGCAGGGCCCAAATCGCGGCCGGATGGTAAGCCCGGCAGATCCAGACCATAAACCGGGCCAAACACCTGCGCATACCCGCCCAGATCGCCGTCGCCGCCCTGGTGGCCCTGCTCAGGGTCCTGCTCTGGCGCCGATAGGGGGATCCGCACCAACACGGCTGTCGCGGACCTCCCACAAGCCAGACAGCACTGGCAGGATGGAGTGAGTTCATCGAAGGGACCGTCAGTCATGCCGGCCAGCAGCAATTTTCAGCAGGCCATCCGCGAGGCGCAGAGCAGCGCCCTGGTGGGGCCCAATGTCGTTAACAAGGCTCTGCCCTACGTGGGTGGCGGCATGGTGCTCACCGCCGCTGGCGTGCTGGGCGGTCTGTCGCTGATGGCGACCAATGCGGCCCTGTTCATGCCGCTGTTCTGGGTGGCACTGATCGGCAACCTCATTCTCTTCTTCGTGGCCCAGAACGTCGCCAACAAGGGCGACAACACCACGGCCCTGCCGCTGATGGCGGCCTACAGCCTGATCACCGGCTTCACCCTGAGCGGGATCGTGGGTTACGCCGTGGCTGCGGCCGGCATCGGTGCGGTCGGCACCGCCGCCCTGGCCACCGGCATCACCTTCGTGATGGCCTCGGTGATGGGCCGCCGCATGAGCGACAACGTCGGCCAGGCCCTGACCGGCGTGGTGGGTCTGGGAATCCTGGGCCTGGTGATCGCGATGTTCGTGCAGATCATCGGCAGCATCTTTGCCCCCGGCATCTTCACCACCGGCGGTTTTGAGCTGGCCATCGCCGGCTTCGGCACCGTTCTATTTGTTGGAGCCGCCTTCGTCGACTTCTACACCATGCCCCGCACCTACCGCGACGACCAGTACCTGGCCGGCGCCCTGGGCATGTACCTCACCTACATCAATCTGTTCATCTTTGTGCTGCGCCTGGTGATCGCCCTCAACGGTGGTGGCCGCCGCGACTGAGGGCACCAGCGCCGTCCGGTTCCCATCGAGCGCCCCGCGGGGGCGCTTTTTTATGGCGCAGCTCTGGGCGCCGGGCTGGGCAGGATCGGCTGCACTGCAATCTGCGACAACCCAGCGGTGACATCGCGCAGGGGGTGGCTGGCACTGCCCCAGCCATCGGGCGGTAGTCCCAGGGGCTGCCCAGCCGCCGCCGGCGCGATGGCGTTGAACCAGGCCAGCAGCAGCCCCCGCAACGGGCCGCCACCTGCGCCGCGGGGCGCACGCAGATTGAAGTGATCGCCACCCTGCACCAGCACCAGGCGATGCCCCTGAGCACCGGAGCGCCCATCGCCTGGGCCGAGACCTGGTCAAACAACAGACGCATCGGCGGGCTGACCGCCACGGCCGCCACCACGCGCGGATCGGCGAGGGCGGCGGCATCAGCGCTGCCCACAAAATTGCACTGCAGCACCCAGCTGAGGTTGCGCGAGGGATGGCGAACGTCATCGCACAGCGCGCGCAGTCTGGTGGTGGTGGGCCGTGCCCCGGCCAGCTGGAGCGCTGTGGTGGCGCCCCAGGAATGGCCTGCCACCAGCACGGCCCGGCTGTCGACCGGCTGGCGCAGGCCCAGCTGGTTGCGGGCGGCCGCATCGATCACCGCCGATACGTCCCGGGGGCGCAGGGCCAGTTCCAGCGGACTCGGTGGTGGCTGCCGGCCCGAGAGCATGGCGCGCTGCTGGCTGGCATCACTGCCGGGATGGCGGGGCAACACCACCGTGTAGCCGTGGCTGACCAGATGCTCGGCCCAGCCTTCGAAACTGCCGGGGTCATCCCACAGCCCATGGGAAATCACCACGAGCCGGTTGGGCTGCCTGCCGCCGCTGCCGCCGGGTTCGTGGATCACCACCGAGAGGGGCTGGGTTCGGTGGCCCACGGCGATGGTGACCTCCCGCCGCTGGGTTGAGCTGGGGCCGGGGTTGAGAAACCGCCCCGAGCTGCTGACCGGCTGCTGGGCCGCCATCGCGACATCGGCCAGACGCCGTTGGTTGCGCAACCGCTGCAGCGCATCGCCCACCCGGGCCAGCTCGAGCGTCACCGCCTTGCCCGGCAGCTGCTCGAGCACATCGAGCAGGGAGATGCCACCGTTGGCCGCAGCGGCGCGCTCCATGGCCTGCAGAAAAGCTGCCCGATCCAGGGGGTCGGGGAGCGCATCGATCTCGCCAAAGGCCCCCACCATCAACAGAATCTGGTCGAGCAGGGGTGAGCCCTGGGCCTGGCGCAACACCGCGTGCAGCTCCAGGGGCAGGTTGGAGCGCATCACATCGATCAGCCGGCGACCGATCGCACCGCCGCTGGCACGGTCCAGGTCGGCAAGATCGCTGTGGCCGGCCAGCAGGCTCCCGAGGCTGCGCAATTCAGACACCCGGACGACGCAATCGGTCTCCAGCAGCGGCAGCCGCAGCCTGATGGTCTCCAGGGCGCCTGCGGCGGTGGGATACAGCAGCACCGACACCCCCAACGCTGGCGCCACCAGACGGGCCAGGGTCCTGGCAAGCAGCGATCGCCCCATCAACGGTTCGGTCTCTCGGCGACTCCCATCCTGATGCTCAGCCCTCGGCCACGGCCTCGAGCGCCGCCGCGATCGCGGCACGCTGCGCCGCGTCATAGCCCCAGCGGTCGAGGAAGGCCACGTCGTCGCCGGCTCCACGGGTGGCCTCGAGCAGGGTTTCGAGCCGCGCTTTGACAGCGGCCGGATCAAGGCTGCGCAGCAGCTCGGTGCAGCGGGTCTGCACCCGCTCCGAGGCACCCTGCTGGGCCCCATCGCCGGCGCGCTGGTGATGCAGAACCATTGCCGTGCTCATGGCCAGGTTGCGTGCCGTCAGGTCGACCACCCCCACGCCGGCCAGCCGCAGCTGCACCAGCAACGTCTCGGGCAGGCGGTCCATCAGCGGGCAGTCACCGGCCAGGCTCACCACAAAAAAGCCCCGGGCCCCATCACGGCTGGCCACCAGCTCAGCCACCCGATCGGCCAACACCTCGTCGCTGAGTTCGCCGTTCTCCCAGAGGTTCAGCCACTGGGCGGTGATTTCCATCGCCTGCTGGAAGGTGGGTTCGGCAACAGCAGTCATGGGGAAACGCAACGCTGCCCACCAGGCTATGGAAAGCCTGCCGGCGTGCTGGCAGTGTGAGGGGGATGGATCCTGAGACCTCGCCCCCCCTGAACCCGGCCCCTGAACCCGAGGAATCCCCTGGACTGGGCGGCCTCGAGGGGATCGAACTGCCGATCCCTGACCCGGCCGAATCGGCACGGCTGCTGGCAGCCGGCGGGGGCGAACCCGGCAGCCAGTCCTTTCGCTCGGGTTTTGTGGCCCTGGTGGGCCGCCCCAACGTGGGCAAATCGACCCTGCTCAACCAGCTGGTAGGCACCAAGGTGGCGATCACCTCGCCCATCGCCCAGACCACGCGCAACCGCCTGCGGGCGATCCTCACCACCGCCGAGGCCCAGCTGGTGCTGGTGGACACGCCCGGGATCCACAAACCCCACCACCTGCTGGGTGAGCGGCTGGTGCAGA
>Ga0172367_10009614_pt1 | contig 10578 bp, 14 predicted proteins | sample Lak10m_FD_114542 | JGI IMG/M metagenome (GOLD analysis project Ga0172367, IMG submission 114542) | Freshwater microbial communities from Kabuno Bay, South-Kivu, Congo - kab_022012_10m | ecosystem: Environmental > Aquatic > Freshwater > Lake | place: Democratic Republic of the Congo: South-Kivu...
ACCCGCAGGTGGAGATTTGAGCGGAAAGCACGCTCAAATCTCCACAGAAATAAACTCTTTTTCCTTTTTAACGGACAATTCCTCATTAAGGCAGGCACCCTGTGAGTAATTACCTTAATTGTATTAAATCTTTGAACTTATTACAGAAAAGCCATAAGCCCCGGGACCAATATGCGCACCGATAACGGGTGTAATATCTGCCACTATGATCTGATTCGCCGGTAAGTATTCTGCAGCCTTGACACGTAATTCAGCTACTCGTTCAGGCGCATTTGTATGAAGAATCGCAATCCGCTCAATTCTTCCAACACTGCGGAGCATTTCAAGCAAACGCCTTGTTGCCTTTTCTCGCGTGCGCACCCGTTCGTTACCTGGTTTTCCATCATACATGGTCAATATCGGCTTTATTTGCAGTAAGGAACCCAAATTAGCCATAATTCTGTTCATGCGTCCACTTCGCTGTAAATATTCCAAGGTATCCAAAACCGCAAAGACATGACTGCGCTTTATCTGTTCATTGAGTGTTTTCAGGATGAACTCAATTGAATGTCCAGCTTCCGCTAAAATAGCTGCCGTTTCCACCAAAAAACCTGTCCCCAGGCTAAGCTGGCGTGAATCCAGCACGGTAACGGGTCCAAAGCCAGATTCCTTAACTGCAGAAATGGCTACATCAACTACTCCACTAAGAGCCGATGAAATATGAATAGATATTATTTCAGTTGCTCCTTCATCGATAAGCCTGCTATAAGCATCACAAAATATTTTTTGCGATGGTACGGCTGTAGAGGGGGTGGATGGAAAATAGGGCAGCCTTTGATAGAATTCACTACGTGTGATATCTATACCGTCCAGATACCCCTGATTACCCACGTTGATATACAAAGGTATCACAATGATTCCATAACGCGCAATTGTCTCGGCGGGTAAATCGCAAGTGCTATCGGTGACAATACGGACCGACATAGCTTCCCTCCTTACACAATTAGAATTACGCCAAAAATAATTTCAACAATAAGGCTAATAATGTTTGATTGCGCAAATGATCTATCAAACACAATCGAAAAGGAGCGCGCTGCAGCTATCGCCAAATATGTGATTCCTAGAAATTGAAATGCAGTGGAACCTAAGAAAAATGGCAAAACCCCTAGCGCGATGAACAATCCGCCAAAAATGGCGCGTATCTCAGATACCCCACGAACACCTGATGAGCTCAAGCCTATAAATCCATAGACTGCCTCTGGCTTAATGAATGCAAACAAGCCTGTAACAGCCGTCCCCAGTGCAGCGACAAAATGTAGAATGGTAAGAATATTCATTTATTTAGCTCCTGTTCTTTTGATAAATCAGGGATTTCTAGATTTAACTGGTCCAAGATCTCCAACAATTCCGAATTTTGCGGGATGTCTGACATAGAGTGACCATAATGGGCGAACCGCGCGATACCCTCCATATCAACAATCACCTGGGCAGGCATTCGGCCAAGCTTGAAAAGATTCACTTCCTGCCCAAACAATTTGAGCACACTCGCATGTGGGTCCGGCAAACCCGTAAATGGCAAATTAAATTGTTTCCAGTATGCCCTAAAAGCTTGAGAATCTTCAGGACCAACCACAACCACATGTGTTTTTCTATTCACAAATTCCTGGTAATCCTGACGCAACTGCGCCATATGCTTTTGGCAAAATGGTCAGATAAAGCCTCGATTAAATACGAGCAGTACGTGTTCTTTGTGTTTAAGATCAGACAGGTTAAATAATTGTTCGTTAAAATCTGCCAGAGAGAATTCGGGGGCAATTTTATTAATAGTGACCTTTGGCATATAAACTTCTTTCTCACTTGAGGTTGTTCAAAAACTGCACGACTGCATCCATAAATTCAACTGGCTTCTCCTCATGCGGGATATGACCTGCATTCGGAATGATAGCCAGGAACCCGTTGGGTAATTCAGTTACCAGGTGTTTGCTTTCGAGAGTCGGAACGATATGGTCATCATCCCCAGTAATTACCAATATTGGGATTGACAGCTCACTCTCTCGACCAGCAAAATCAGTAGTCCGGCTTGCCAATGTCAACTCCCACAATCCCCGATCCCAATTCTTCGCGAGGAATGGCTTTTCATAAAGTGAAATGGTAGCAGCATCTAACTGGGAAGGATCATGCCAGGATCTATTCAAAAAATCCCTCCCTCTGGCCTGAATTTGGCGGGCCAAAAGAGGACCTAAATGACGCATTTGCGGCGAATGGAAAACAGGTCTAAGCCAGCCTGGGGTACCACCGCCATTGTATACAGCAGGATCTACCAGGATCAAAGACTGAACGCGTTCTGGATATTCGAGAGCAATTTGCATAGCCAGGGTACCGCCAGCCGAATGACCCATCAAGATTGCCTTTTGAATATTGAAATAATTTAATATACCAACAACAAGTTTCATCTGCGCTTGAGGGCTGTAAGGATTTTGCCCTTTCCATCTCAACGGTTTTTCTGTTAAACCAAAAGCTGGACGGTCGAAAGCAATTACCTTCCCATATTGGCTGAGAGGCTGGAAAACCTTCTGCCATGAATACAGGCTGGCTCCAAATCCATGCAAAAGTACAATTACGGGGGGGGCCATCCCCTATGGTCTTAATATGAACATCCAGACCATTGATCTTGATGAACTGGCTGTCAGTATCTCCCAATGATTGTGGGTCATCCAGACCATCAAGCTTGGGCACAGGAACCAAAAATGGTAATATCAATACAACCAATAAACCGAGCATGATCAGTTGAAATATTTCCAATTCTCAATTCCCAATTCTTCGTTTGTGATTTTTTAACAAAAACCCAACCAACAGACTCAGTCCCACGAGACCAAAAGTGATCCAGGTTGGTATAACAACAACAGGGATTGATGCGTGTTTTACCGAAATACCAGCCAATGCCCAAAGCACAACCATTGTATAAGCCAAATCTAGCTTGTAAAAATTCACCAGGGCAACAATGATAAAAACCACAACAAGCAGGATTACCATCCAGGTTTCATCAGAAAGTCCGAAGCCATCCCATTGTAAAAAATCGAGTAAGTCAGTAATGTTCGCAACCGTTGCAACACTTATCCAACCGAGGTAAATGCTGAAGGGTATTTGGGCACACCATAATTCAGCTCTTGATATCTGTTTGTATCCTATTTCTAAGCGGTTGTAGGTAATAATCAGGGTCAAAAGCAATATCACCATAGCAAGCACTGTCAAGGAGAAATGCAAATAATGCCATAAGAAAATCCAGGCGCTATTTACTAAACCACTCAGCGAAATCCACCAACCTGCTGCCTTCAACCGGGGGTTCTCACGCTGCGATGGAGTAGCTTGAAATATCGCAAATGCAATTAGACCGATATAAATGAGACCCCAGATTGAGAACACATAACCCGCAGGAACGAAATAAACATGGAAGCGGTCAGATATCTGACCGGTGTTTAATCCATTTAAAGGAAGTGCATTCGCCAAGCCGTTTACAATTAACGTGATGAGGATTGTCACCACAACAGTTAGTTGTCGAACTTTATCTGTAATTTTCACTTTTTTATATCAACCTCGAGGAGAGTGTATTTACGCCCCTGAAGCGCAGAAAAAAGTGCAAACATTTTCTTCATCATGCCATATTTTTTATCCAGAAGATGATCGACTTTCTTGTTGACTTCTGCTTCAGTGATTTCTCTCGCTTGCCCGGGAAACCAATCCCCAAGGATGGCGCCATCCGCCTTGCAAGGGGCGATGTTAACCGTTTCGTTATTATGAATTCTTTTAACCTTGCCTGAATTGGCGATGGTACGTATGTAAAGCTTGCTACTTTCTGGAATTTCAATAAACCAGACTGGGGTCTTCACACCTATTCCATTCTTGCGAAAAGTCTCAAGATTTATATATTGTAGTTTTTCCAATTGTTCGAGCATGATCGTATCTCCTCATTGTGATCCAAAGTCGTGGTCAAGAAGTCGCTTGTGGTTTGAATAAATTTTTGAATCTAATTATTTAGTCAATGGCAATTTCTAACCGCCAGTGTTTATATATTGTACAGCATTTGTATATATTTTGCAAAGCGTTTCTGACATTATAACAGAATGTTAATAACCATAATTGTCCAATATAAAGGCAAAATTATGGTTTCCAAATATACAGATGGCAGTTGAGTTCCCCAAGCAATCACATTCGTAGACCTATTTGTGGAAAAATCTAGATCATCCTCAAAGCGTTCTAGGTTTCGAGAAACAACTCATTATCATAACCAAATAAAAATGGATATAAAAGCCTAAATTCACAATTATTTGAATTCTCAAATTTCAAAAATCCTATACCTCCACCAACCTGATGTAACTTTTTCCGCACAACAGCATCTATTAAGTTATAAATAATATTACGCTTCAGGAGAGTTTAACATGGAAATGATGATCGATTTCCCCGGTGGTTCACGAGTGGATGCACATTTTGGAAAATTTACTGTGTCCACCGATCAACCTCCAACTGCCAGCGCGCCAACCCCCTTTGCGCTATTCCTATCATCGATAGGTACTTGCGCCGGGATTTATGTGCTTGGTTTTTGCCAGCAAAGAGGACTACCGACAGACGGTATTCACATCCTCGAACGTATCCACACAAACCTGTCTGGGATGGTGGAAAAAATTGATCTGGAAATTCAAGTCCCCGCATCTTTTCCAGAGAAATATCGCGATTCTCTCATCCGTTCAGCCGAATTATGTGCAGTAAAAAAACATCTGGAAAAACCACCGAGTTTTGACGTGACAACTAAAATCGTTTAGTCTACCAAAAACAGCTTCATCCCTAGGTTTGGATGCAGCTGTTTTTTTATGTTTTACGAACACTTGTTTATAGTTATCGATGATTTTGTTATCGCTTCAGCATAGGACTACTTTAGATATTTATTTCGTATTTGAGGGGTGCTCAACAGCCAACCTGAAAAAAGGCTGGCAATGCCACCAAACCCAGGATAATTGCAACTGCCTACCATGATCTACCTGCAAAGATTCTATCCTGGATAATCAAATAAAGCGTATAAAACCATGTTAACGCTGCCACCGCTGTAAAACCCTGCAACACAATCAGGCTCCAGCGGCGCTCGAATAATTATAGCAGTGGTATTGCCAGGCAGAGAAGTGAAGAAAAGCAAGCATTTATTACTGAGTAAAAAATGCGCCACCAGATAACCGGTAAATAGAATAAGGAGAAAAAATGCGAGTTTCATCTCTACTTCTCGCTGCAAACCTGTTATTCTTTCTTGTTATTATTGTTATTTGGGTTTTCAAGCCTGCCAGTACGCCATTTGCGTTTTTCGCGAGCCAAAAGTTCATCAGCCGAGCGAGGTCCCCAACTACCAGGCTTGTAAATCACCAATTCCGGGGCGTCTGCCTGCTCCCAACCATGAAGAACCGGATCTATTAATCTCCATGCAGCTTCTATCGCATCTGATCGGGTGAATAAAGAAGCGTCACCCTGGAGGGCTTCCAAAAGCAAGCGCTCATAAGCGTCTGGAAGCAAGGTGCCATTAAAAGAAGAATTATAAAGAAAATCCATGTCGACTGAGCGCATCTCCTGATCAGAATCAGGCAGCTTGGCCTCAAAGCGAAGGTGAATACCTTCATCAGGTTGGATTGAAAGTGAGAGAATATTGGGTGTGAAGTCAGTATCCGAAGCCATGTTAAACATTATGTGTGGAGGCCGTTGAAATTCTATAATGATCTCTGAAATTTTTCGATTTAATGACTTTCCAGATCGTAAATAGAAAGGAACACCCTTCCAACGCCAGTTATCAATATATAACTTAAAAGCAGCAAAAGTTGGAGTTTGCGATCCCAACGCAACTCCATCCGCATTACTGTAACCGCTGTACTGACCCCGCACGGTGTCGTTCAGTTCCAGTGGTCTGATACTATCCAGCACTTTAGCCTTTTCGTTACGAATGGAATCTGCGTTAAAAGACGAGGGCGGTTCCATAGCCACGAGTGCCATTAATTGCAAGATATGGTTCTGGAACATATCCCTCACCACCCCCGCGCTATCATAATAGCCGGCGCGATGACCAACATCCAGATCCTCTGCCACGGTTATCTGGACGTTGTCAACATATCGCCGGTTCCAAACCGGCTCAAAAATTGTGTTTGCAAACCGGAAAAACAAGATGTTTTGGGAAGTCTCTTTTCCGAGGTAATGATCAATGCGATAGATTTGGTTCTCATCGAAAACTTCGTGCATCGAATGGTTCAATTCTTTTGCAGAAGCAAGGTCGACCCCAAATGGTTTTTCAACAATGATACGCCGCCAACCATCCATCCCTGTCAATGGTTTGTTCATATTAGCGGCCCCCAAATATCCTGCGATTGGGCCATAAAACTCAGGCGCTGTGGCTAAATAGTACAAACGGTTAGCTGGCCCATCTTCGAGCTTTACGAGGAATTCATTCAAATGGGGAAAATCATCACCATGCTCCAGGTTACCCTGAAAATAGAAGAGTTTTGACGCAAATTTCTCCCAAATATGATCTTCGAAAGTCTCACCACTTATTTGGGTGACCCCTTCTCGCAGAAGGGCTCGAAAAGATTCGTTGGTATAGGGACGCCTTGCAAAACCAATGATGTGAGCACAATCACTCAAGCGACCTTTCCTAAAATTGTTGTAAAGGGCTGGTATGAGTTTGCGCCATGTTAGATCACCAGAGGCGCCAAAAATTATAATCGAGGTGTTTTCGCAGACTGCGTCCATTAATCCACCTTCCGAACGGCATGGCCACCAAATTGATTACGCATGGCAGCTAATATTTTTGCAGCAAAGCTTTCATTCTGGCGGCTGACGAAGCGAGCTTGCAACGAGAGAGTGATCACTGGGGCAGGCACATCCAGATCAATTGCTTCGGCAACAGTCCAGCGTCCTTCACCACTGTCAGCCACCCAACCCTTGATGTCGCTTAATTCATTATCCTGATCAAACGCATTCGCAGTCAAATCAAGCAACCAGGAGCGTACAACGCTGCCCTTCTGCCAGATATGGGCGACTTGTGCCAAGTCGAGCCCAAAATCTTTTTTTGCCTTCATTATTTCAAACCCTTCTGCATAGGCTTGCATCAATCCGTACTCAATTCCATTATGAATCATCTTTGTAAAATGACCCGCTCCGTGCGGACCTACATGGCCCCAACCTTCTTTTTCACCAGGCGCAAGGGTTTCAAAAATCGGTCTGACGATTTCAACAACCTCTGCTCGTCCTCCGATCATCATGCTGTACCCCTCTTTTAAGCCCCATACACCACCGCTCGTTCCTACATCCAGAAAATTTATATCTTTTTGCTCCAACTCAGCGGCATGCCGGACTGAGTCTTTGTAGTTGGAATTACCTCCATCAATGATGATATCGCCAGGAGATAATCGCTTTGCCAGTTCTTGAATGGTATCGTCCGTAATTTTGCCAGAAGGTACCATCACCCAGACTACACGTGGCTGCTGAAGTCCGGCGACGAGCTCATCCATGGTACGAGCTCCTATTGCACCTGTTTTCTCAATTTGAACAATCGCAGTTTCATTGACATCATAGCCAAACACACAATGTTTGCCACCAATCAAGCGGACAACCATATTGGCGCCCATTTTTCCAAGTCCAATCAATCCAATTTCCATGCTTGACTCCTCAGTAGATCATCATTGAATATTGATAAGAATCCGAAATTATTTATAAATGTTGCATCAAAAACGATTCACTCTTCTCGGGTAATAGCCATGCGGCTGCCTCATCGACCATCCACAAAACCTGGCCCCCGACCGGCTGGATTCTGCTCGCTGGCAAAAGAATCCGATCCGGATTCTCCACCAGAGTCGACGCAAGAGCTGAAGATTTTTCTTTACCCGTAACCAGGAATAACACGTTTCGAGCAGAATTAAATACTTCTGGTGTTAGGCTAACCCGATTGGCTGGTCGATCCTGGTAAACCGCTTTGACTGCCACAACTGAAAATCCTCTCGTTTCTTTGGAACCAGGAAAAAGCGAAGCGGTATGTCCATCGGCACCGAGACCCAGCAAGGCAACGTCAATTCGTGGGAAACTCAGCCCTGGTTCTGCTAAGGTCAATAATTGGGAGGCATAATTTTCAGCTGCAAACTGCGATTCGAATTCTCCTCTAATCCGAAAAATATTCTTTTCTAGGACAGGAACATGTGCCAGCCAGGTTTCAAAAGCCTGGTGATAATTACTTTCAGTATTATCAGGAGCAACACAACGCTCGTCTCCCCAAAAAAAAAGGAAACTCTTCCAGGGTAAAGACTCACGATAAGGCGAAGCAGCCAATAGTTGAAACAGTTTCTCAGGGGTGCTACCACCTGAAAGCGAGATGAGAAAACGCTTGCGAGCAGCAATGGCATCGATCGCGGTTTGAGCCAACCACTCAGCAGCGTAGCTGCTCATTTTTTGGCTATCTGGAAATATAATCACAATAGGTTTTGTCATTTTTTTGAAACACCTTTTGGCTACTTTGGCCACGAATCCAGCGAGAATTCCATGGCGATATCATCATGGTAGATAGGCTCAAAATAAACTGGTATTTCCTTAAAACCTAAGCGTCGATAAAAGGCGAGCGCCCGCTGAGATTGAAGACTGGTCTGTAAATAAATCCGTTTATACCCAGCCCTTTTTGCAAAATCAAACAATCTTAAGATTACTTGATAGCCCAGTCCTTTACCGTGGTAGTCCTCTAATAACCACATCCGCTTTAATTCAGCGGTCTCCACATCAATTCTTGTAATCGCACCAGTTCCGATTACCCTGTCATTTTCCAATACTGTCAGGAAAATACCTCGTTGGCCATCGTAGACATGTTGGTAATTATCCACATCAAGAAGTTCTTTTTCAGCTTCCAAGATCTCTGCAAATTGTTCGGGAGCCATTCCAGGTTCAAATATTCGCTGAGCAACAGAGGAAATTACCATTTTTGCAGCGGAAACCTGATGAGATTGAAGAGGAGCGATTGTAACCACTAGTGTATTTTACATCAACAAGAGCAACTTAATTATTAGACGCTGATGTGTATAATCAGAACGGTTGCAAATATGAAATTCCAAATATCATACGATCCCACCGAAATTCAAAAACGCAATTTTCGCTATGTCCAGATAGACGCTATCGGTGTCAGCATCTCCAACGTAGCTGCGCCATTTTTGCCTGTGTTCCTTACCCGCATGGGGGCAAGCAATTTTCAAGTGGGTCTCCTTTCATCAATGCCAGGTATAACTGGCTTGGTGTTAGCCATCATGGTAGGGCGTTTCTTGCAGACACGCAGGAACATCGTACCCTGGTTCAGTCTGTCCAGACTGATGGTCATAGCTTGTTACGCGTTGACCGGCCTGATTACATTTTTAATTCCCCGAGGTCATATTGTAAATAGCACATTAGCCATCTGGGCTTTTGCCACGCTGCCTTCAACAGCCCTGGCAGTTGCTTTTAGCGTTGTGATGAACGCCGTGGCTGGACCTGAAGGTCGCTATTCGCTCCTCAGCCGGCGATGGGCAATTTTCGGACTGACAAGTGTAATTTTTACATTCGTCGTAACGCGTGTTATCGACCTGATTCCTTTTCCAATTAACTTCGGCTTGATGTTTCTTGGTCTTTCGCTTGGGGGGTTAATAAGTTTTTACTTTTCAAGCCGGATAATCCTACCCGACCGGCTTCCCCCTCCCCTTGCTTTCAGCGCGTCGATCCTTGAAACGCTGAAAAATTACATCACATTATTGCAAAGCGCTCCAGCATTTGTTTCATTTTCCAGTAAGCGCTTTGTTTATCTATCGGCATTGGCACTAAGCGCTCCAATTATGCCCCTTTTTTTTGTGTATAAATTGAGAGCCACCGACAGCCAGATAGGCACTATCAATATGCTCATGAGTACGGTTATGCTGGTTGGTTACTTCCTTTGGCCAAGAATATCAAAAAAATGGGGTGGCCGCGTCGTGCTGTTGGCAACCAGTCTGGGAATGATTTTTTACCCAGCTTTGTCAGCAGCAATGCCTGATATTAAAATGGTTTACTTGTTTGCCATGACAGCAGGATTGTTCCAGGCTGGCTTAGACTTAGTTTTTTTTGACGAATTAATGAAAACTGTCCCTACCGAATATAGTGCAACTTTTGTTTCCTTAGCACAATCTATGCAATATCTTTCGACCACAATTGCCCCTATGGTTGGCACATACCTGGCAGATTATATCGGTCTGGGTGGGACACTCTGGCTAAGTGCCGGGATACGCTTGATTGGCTTTTTATTATTCCTCAAACCAGATCGGCAATAATTTCATTAGCTTAAAATCTAGCGACCTGACAGTTTGGCCGCAACCAAACAATGTCGTCCACAGGATACCCTTCGGTATTGCGCGGAGGGTGCTCTTCCCGATATTATGCCCGAACTTGGGTACAAAGCAATCTGATTTTGATTGAAATCATCATTTTGATGCTTACTATCCTTGATACGGAGATTGCCACGACCGGCAAAAACCAAGTGCGCCGGTCTCGCAAAGACATCAAATTTTAGTTTTTTAGAAAGTGTCAGGTCGCTAG
>Ga0172367_10009616_pt1 | contig 10576 bp, 5 predicted proteins | sample Lak10m_FD_114542 | JGI IMG/M metagenome (GOLD analysis project Ga0172367, IMG submission 114542) | Freshwater microbial communities from Kabuno Bay, South-Kivu, Congo - kab_022012_10m | ecosystem: Environmental > Aquatic > Freshwater > Lake | place: Democratic Republic of the Congo: South-Kivu...
CTATCGAAGAGATCGTTTTTAGTAATCGCGTACGCGGTAGGATTACTCGCTATGTTATCAAATCTACCCAAATTTACGGAACCTGGTGTCGGTTTATATAGCGCGCGGGGTCCGAAGAAATCTTGCGGTTCTATGATCGATTTATCGTCGGGCGTTTCTATTTTATCAAATGGACTATAAAGATTCGGATCAAGAACACTCGTCGTATAACTTTCTAAGTTAGAGTTTAACTCGCCCGCAAATTTGACATAAGGCGATGCATCGGAATTGGGCGTCGCAGCCTTCGACAAAAGAGAATTACCGTCGGGTAAGTTGTCTTTTTTTAACTTTCCTTTTGAATTGACGATAACGCCAGTGCTAGAAAACGACGTACCTATTTTGACATCCTCAAAGAAGCTCGGATTTTTTGTACTTGTTAATCCATCTGACGCAGATATCGTAACCACAGCGACGCTATCTTTATTGTCGGCGTCTTTTACTATTGCCGGTGCAGTTATTGGAAATGCATTATTTAAAGTTTTATCTGCGATCGTTTTTACTGCATCCAAGAACGTTAACACTCGGAGACCATCTAAGATAGATTTAGAAGTACCTGCATCGGCTACAAAAGTTGTAGTTTTGTTTAAGCTTCTTATACGACTAGGCGACCCGTTAGACTCGTATTCGGGTATAGCGACGCCTTTGGTGGTCGATTCTACTTTGGGATTGTATACATCATTTAAGTTCGGTTTTAAGACAGCATCGACGTATGTTTTCGCTTTATCGGTAAGTTGCGCAGTGCCGGCCGTTTCAGGAGCGACGGTCGACAACAGGGAGTTACCGTCTATTCCGCCAGTCTTTTCTGTCTTGCCACGCTTGATTATAAATGGATTATTTTTTTCTGCGGCCGAGGTTGTCAATGCATCGGTATACGAAGACCGCAATTTAGAAAAAACTTTATCTACGTTGTCTATTTTTTGTACTTCTTTCGTGAAGAAAGAAGAATTAAAAGGATTGTTTTGCGCGTCGGTCGCCGAGAGAGGAGTGGATGAAATAATTTTTGTCGTGCTTGGATTGTTATCTGTGATCGTTGGAGCGTCTAGCTTAAAAAAGTTACCAGCAGTGACGATCGAAGCTTGAGTAGCTCTATCTGCCAAAGTCAGCGTATAATCAGGAGCCGCCGCGGCGTCATCAGCGCCCAATATATTGGTAGATCTTCCACCGTCAATCTTTATTGATGAATCCGCGGGAATATATTTAAGATCTTCTCTGGCGTCCGACGGAGCTTCACCAAGTGCGCCATCAGTTAAACCTATAGGGGTTGTATCGTAATCGTTAAGATTTGATTCGATAACTTTTTGTGTATACGTCTTTGCGCCGAGGGTGAGTGTCGCATCGCCACTACTATTTTTGGGAGCAATATTCGCTAAAAGTGTATGGCCATCTGATCCAACTCCTGCAGTTCTACCTCGCTTGATCTGAAAGGGATTTTGAGGGGCTGTGATGGCCGAAATAAAGGCTTCGGTGTAAGTTGGAAGTTGAAGCGCTGAAACGACTTGTTGTTGATTTTCACCCTCGTCTTGTATCTTTAAGACCTTCGTAAAAAAATTAGCATTTGTAAAACTTGTTTGCGCCGCAGTTACGGATACAGGCAGGTTGTTAGAATCTCTTAACGTAACCAGATCAGTAGTAGACTGGATTGGGAAACTGTTCGACGACGTTTCGGATCCGGCTAAAGAACGCGCTTCGGCAGACGTTAGCGTGTAATTACCCGAATTGTCGGGACCCAAAATGTTCTTCGAAGTACCACCGTCTGTCGTAACGCTACCGTCAGTGGAAACTATGCGTATGTCTCTTAAATTGGTGGGGGCGCTTCCTACAGTTCCGTCGACGAGGCCAATCGTCGTACTATTGTAATCATATAGATTCGGATCTACGACTTTGCTCGTATAATCACCTGCCGTAGAACTTAAACTCGTAAAATTAACTTGATTCGGCTCCGGAGCGTTCGCTCGGGGCGCTATTTGCGTCAAGAGTTTATTACCGTCTATCGCGCCGGATTCGTTAGCCGTTTGTCCACGCTTGATCTTTAACGTCGAAGTTATCAAAGCTGGCGTGTAAGTCGAAACGAGCGACGTGTCTACAACTTGTTTTTGATTGTCACCTTCTCCAACGATCTTAATAATCTTCGTGAAAAAGATAGCATTTGTCGCGTTATTTTGGGCCGCCGTCACAGAAATAGGTTTGTTGTTGACGTCCCACGGTTTTACGACTTCGGTTTCAAATTCAATCGGAAAAAAGTTTTGACTTGTACGAGAACCTGGTTGACCGAAACGATCGACATCCGGCAACGCGTAATCTGGTTCTTCGCTTAAGATACCTTGCGACGAACCGCCATCGACCGGGAAGCCATAGGGTATCTTTCTAATTTCTCGAATAGGACTCGACGGCAGGTTCAACGTGCCGTCGGTAATCTCGATACGCGAGCTGTCGTAATCGTACAAATTTCGATCGACAACGTTAGCGGTGTACGTATTCAAGGGTTCGACCAACGTACCGTCGGCCTGACGAGCATTCGGCAACAACGTATTGCCATCGGGGCCTCTACCCGTTGCTAGACCCCTCTTGATGCCGGCAGGATTATTCGACGCAATTGTGCTGTTAAAACCTGTGGCAAATTTATTTTCATTATTCTGAGAACCTGGAGACGTCGGGTTACCGTTCGCATCTTTTAAATTAAGTTGATCGACTTGTGTACCTTCTCCGGAACCAACCGGATACACGTTCTTGTGGGGCGACGAGCCGACGATGCCCAGCGTCGATTTACTCAGATACTTCGCAAATGTTTCTCTGGCAGGCTTAGAGATGTCTTTCACCGACTTATCGACGGCAATGTCTCCTGAAGAATAATCTGCTGGTTTTTGGGCCGCGGCTTCCGAGTCAGGCACACCGACATCCATCGTCTGGACTTTGCCATCAATGTTTATTCCACCTGTACCTGTGTCCTTGCTTTTATCGGCCATCTATCGACTCGCTCTCATGTATCTTTAATGACGACGGGTTCTTTATCTCTAGATATTCTTCCTTCTGCGATATCAACCAACTTTTCAGGATGTTCAGTTATAATTTTTTGCGACGTTAAACCACCCTGAACAATGTTAATGTATATCTCTTCTGCAAAAGCCCTTATCTTTCTCTTCTCGTCCTCGTCACGAGCAAGGTTCAATACGTTGTTGAAAAACTCGTTAGAATGCAATTTTTGTAGTTGTTCCTTTTTTTGTTTCTTATCCACTTTCACACATCTCCTTCTTGCTATAGCGCGACGCCGGAGCCGACACCCTTACGAGCCATGCCGTAAGCTGTGTTTGGCTGCGCCTCTTTCCACTTGGCCGTATCTTCAGGTTGCCCTGCGAAAGCGCCTAGCAAGACGTTGATCTTTTCCTTAATCTTCGAATCGCCTTGAAGAATTGCGCCTTCGATCTTGGTCGCGTCGATGGCGACAGCGAAACTTACGTTAATGACGACTTCTTTCGCCTGAACTGCAAATTGTCCCTTTTGTCCCAGTGCTACGCCGAAGTTTGATGCGAACTTTGTTAAAGAGGTTTTAATATCTATGTTTTGTGTCTGCGAAAGAATACCGTCGATCTCTGCAATCGCATCGATCATTTTACGCATCGCTTGTATTTGAGGGCCGTAACTGTCCCTAATTATAGGATTAATTGCGTTGAACCATGTTTTAAAACTTTCGACAGGTAACACCATCGCACCAAAAGCTCCAGCTACTTTCATCATTGTCGCGCTGTCGATTTTTGTACGCTTAAGATTATCTTGTGCGACGTCGATGGATTCCAACATCGCTATACCATCAGCATTAGTAAACGATTGGAACATTGTCGTCGACGATCTGATTACAGACTTTATCGTTCCTTCGTAAGCCGAAGAATCTTTTGTCTTACCCTTGGTTATTTCACCCATTGTTTTGAAAGCAATCATCACAGTCTCGATACTCTTCATCAGCTTGTTTAGCTCGTCGGCGCCCTTGATTAGACCTGCCGCTTTGCCACCGATCGTTTTTACTATCTTCTCGGTATTTTCCAATAATTCTTCCAGCGGCGCCTTCGAAGTACCGAAAGCAGCGTTGCCTGGACCAATCAATCTACCCAGGAAGATTGCGACCCTGGCGATGCCGCTGACTATCCCGTCAGACGCCGAGAGGTTGTTCTCCCATTGATGGGGGTCCCGTATCCCTCCTGCGACCTTAATTAGTGTTTCGACGACCGAAAAGATTAGACTTAGATATTCGACTTTGCTCTTCGTCGATGGATCTACCTTGATCCCTGAAACAACTTTGATTACGCCATCGATTACGCCCTTGATGTTGTCGGTAAGCGCCTTGAATATAACTGGCAAATGCTTACCCATGTTGCGCATGACACTTTCGATCGCGTCTGATTTTTTAAGCGCGTCTGCACCATCCTTGGCTTTTGTTACCCCGTCGGACATACTTTGTGCAAAATTTAACATCGCTGTAACTATCGGTCCGACAGCCTTCAAGACCTCTGCTTGCGCCGGGTCTATACTTCCTCCACCTTTTAAAGATTGTATTAATTGTGCTACTGCGTTCGACATCGCAGGCAAAACATACGTGCTCAGTGAAGAGCTGACTTTGTTCATGTACGTACCCATTTTTTCTAATATGTCTCCCGCATTTTCTCCATAAGCTGTAGAGGTTGCCGTCTTTAATACGTCCATCAATCCAGGTGGCAGTGAAAGAGCTTGCATAATTGGGCCAAGCGCTTGGAACATACTAGCCAACGCCTGCACGCCGGCCGCGGAGTTTTCGGGCATCGCGGCCGCAGCGTCGAACATGGGTTTGATGCCATCTAACAATGTTTTAATCGGCTTTGACATCGATTCCACAAGGCGAGTCATGGCATTGATGATCGGTGGCAATTTTTCGAAGTCGTCGTCGTCGATGGCCTTAGCTATTTCACCGATTGATGATATGCCTGAACCGATGGCAGACATCATGGCCGCGGCGCCTTGTAAAAGTGGTGCAATCGCCTTAGCGGCTTCTATTTGTGACGTATCCATGGTTGACAAAGCATCCAATATCGTCGTAATCATACCGACTACGCCTATTTTTTCGTCGCCGGTAGACCGGCCGATCAGATTCGCGATCATTTTGTTGACCGCGTTGATTCGCTTCGTTTTATCTTCTGCGGTTTCAAAAAATCCAAAATCCATCGCCTTCAAGGTATCTGGAATTATTTTCATTATCGTCGCGACGGAATCTAGTATCTTTACGAACGCGTCAACGACGGGGCCTATATCTCTTGGCACACCCGCTAACGCTTTGACGATCGCTAACCCGACGTCGGTTACTTTTATGACAATGTCTTCTAGGTTTTTAAACGGATCGCCTCCACCAAGAAGTTTTGACACCTTGCTAATCCCTGCAAACACAGTCGCACCAAGGGCCGCGACCATCGCCAAAACCGCGATACCAATCGCTTTAGCTGTCATTGATATTAGATTGCTAGCAACCTTAACATCTCCTTCCGTTATACCTGCTGCCTTTACGCCTAAAACGATTTTTGCGCCCAGCGCAGCTATAGCAAGCGTTACAACTCCAATTGCTATAAGTCCAAGTCCAATTGCAAGGGCGATCGGCGGCGTGAGCGCCTTGGCGGCAGCGGCGAAAGCAACTAAAGAAGCCGCTACCACGATCATCACAATAGTTGTGCCTAATATTAAAGCAAGCGCCGTGACAACGTGTTCTAGTGTTATTCCTATTTCTTTTACTCCCCACGCGACGAGTCCGCCGAGGGCTGCAATTGCCACCATCGCGACGCCGATGAGGCCGAGCTTAATAGCTAATGTTTTATCTGGTTCGGGTAATTTTGATATCAAGGCTATAGCACCCGCTGCCATCACAGCCGCGAGCGCGCTGCCCATGACGAGCAGACCCGCCTTCATTATTTCTTCTGTCGTGATATCAAACGCTCTTATTAGGGCAATTGAAACAAAAAAAGCTATCATACCGATCGCAATGACGCCTGCTATTCCGGCCAAGAACTTACCGACTGTGGACCACTTGATACCATCTCCGACGTCGGATATTTTTTTAGCAGGGGACGCCATATCGGCAGCAGGGGCAAGAGAAGGTGTCGCTCCGGTCGCTGCTGGCGCTTGAGACAACGTCTTGTTTAAATTCGTAACTTGCGACAATATTTTATCTTGAACCCCTGGACCTGTGAACGCTTTCGATATAGCACTTGATAATGCACCCGCGATCGACGCCGTCGCAGCCCCCAACAGTGCCTGAGCAAAAGCAGGACCAAATAAAATCAACGCGATCTTACCATAGTTATTGCTGGCAAATTCCAGCAAAAGATCCATCAACATATCCATCAACATACTAACGAGGTCTTTTAACGCAGGACCTAAAACTTTCCAACCATCTTTAAAGGCTTGTGCTATAGGGCTAACATAGTCCATCGCAGCGTCGCCGAGCTCGCTTGCGCCTTGAACTGATTTCGGATCTGCTATAAACTTAACGATATCTTTTATAAAATTACCCAGGGTCTCCATCGACCACTTAATCGCGCCGGCGAGGACGACTTTTATTGCATCCATTATCTTGCCGAAACTTTCGACAAGTTTGGTACCAGCTCCGCTGTTAGTATCGAAGAAGTCGAAGAATTTTTGTTTTAGTTTGTCCATTAAGTCCGAGAAAGATGCCTTGCCACCCGGTTCTCCAAGGTCTTTCATAAACTGGACGAGTTCGTCGACGATGTCGTTGGCAAATGCGCTGAACTTTCCTGGTTCGAATATTTCGCCCAAGGCACTCAAGAAATCTTTGACACCAGGGAAATATTCTACGAAAGCAGCGCCCAAACGAACACCAGCGTCGTAAACAGCCCTTAACGAATCCTTGATGTTCTTTAATAGGACTTGGAATTCTTTCGTATGAGTAAGTCCATCTGTTATACCTTCAAAGAACGAACCGAAAAAACCACCTTTCGTTTTCTTTTCTCCGCCGGCGCCGCCGCCGCCTGCAGACTTGTTAACTCTGTCTATTGCACCGGCTAATTGACTCATCGCATCGGCCTGAGTCATCGTTTTCTTTTCAGCTTTGTCTCCTTCTTTTCTAATTTTATCGAGCGAAACCCCTCTGTTCTTAGAAGAAAACAGCAACTTTTGTTCTGTGTCGTCGAGGTTTGTCATCGACTTTATCAAAGATCTTTGAGAACGACTTAACTTTTCGCCGTCGATGCCCGCCTTTGCGAATTCCTTTCTCAAGTGTTCTATCGTCTCTGACGGGTCTTCAGCGTTTACAAGCTTCATAGCGTCTATGTTAGTACCGAATACTTGATTTAGCGTAGAGACTTTATCGGCCGCATCGTCGAACGTAGAGAACGCGTCCATCGCACCGGTCACCTTGTCGAGCTCGACGCCTAACTTGGCAAAGTACGTAACAGCAACGCCAATTTGCTTTTGCGACACGCTCCCGAAATGAGCCATATCGGAATTAGCCTTGGCCATTCCTTTCGTCAATATCTTAAAATCAATGCCAAATTCCTTACCCATGTGAGTCGCGTGCTTTGTGATGTCCAACAAGTGTTTCGACATCGATGTACCCGTCGACTTGGCGGTCTTCGCTAGGTCTCCTAACTGTTCGTCGGAAAAGCCTAGACCTTTCTGGAAGACCATTATAGCTCCTCCATTTTCATTAAATTCTTGTGCCAATGATTGTAACGCGATACCACCGGCAGCCATCGTCTTTGTCATCAGCTGTAGTCTATCGGCAGCGTCTCCGAATGCCGATGCCAATCCTTCGGCGCCTTTAAATAAATTTGCAGTATTTTGTATGGCTGTAGTGACTGGGCCATTTAGCGCGCCGAATTCTTTCTTTAACTCATTCAATGCTTCCGCGTATGCGTTAATTCCACCGCCGCCACCGCCGGATTCTTCTTCCATTTCTTCGGCCATGCTAGTTAAACCTTCGAGCATCTTAAAAGGCATCGAAAGAATGGCTTGACCAACCGACAACAATCCAGAAACTAGAGATCCAGCAATACCTAAAAATCCCGAACCAATCGACATAAGATTGGAGAAACCTTGCTGCAAACCGCTCAAAGCTCCAGTGGCGGCGCCCATTGCGACAGGAAATTCTCCTTCAAGATAATCGCCAACTGCGTTTATCTTTTGTCGAAAAGACAACGCGTTCTTGCCAGCTCTACCCAACTGTTCCTGTAAGTCTTGTAAGGCTGTCGTTTCGATGTTTTGTAATCCATCGCCAATTTCGCTGGCTGCGTCGGCTAATTGTTCTGTCGCAGAGGCTGCACCAGCAGCGCCTTTAGCGATAGCATTAAACGTCGCGACCGAAGTAGAATTTAAGTTTTGTAGCGCAGCGACGACTTCCTTCAAGGTAACGTTGACTTGTTGAAGTTGAGCTACGACTTCGCCAGACTCCATTCCGGCCATATTTTCCGCCATTTGGGCGGTCGCTTGGGCTTGAGTTTGATAGGACCTTGTTATACGATCAGACTGCGCAGCCATTTGTGTCATTAGCTGCGCCATCTGCTGCGCGATTTTTAAATTTTCTTGTGAAGGTCCAGATGCCATGATAGATTACCTAAAACTTCACAAAGGCCACGGAACACCAAGCACTCTTTCAAATTGCGAGGCAGACATGTGTTTTATTCCTAATTTTTGAACGACCGAATCGACCGTAGCTCCTGGACGATTTAATTCATCTTGAAATCTTCTCGACGCCGCCAACGCATTACCAATCGCTTCGATCTCTCTTTGGTCACCACGAAGTTTCGTGTTTACCATTTTACCGACCAACCATGCGCCCAACGTCGCAAAAAAAACTTTACCCAATAAATTAACGCGTAATTCGTTTAAAGGTTCTTTATTTTCCACAGGGTTCCCTCGCGAAGATACACTAGTAAATAATACGTAAAAAAATTTATTACCCTTCTTATGTAAATCTTCTTAAACGACTAGGCACTTGAGCACGGGCTTTTCCTTCAAGCGCTCTGACGTCAGGCGAATTTTGGTGTAACGCGCGGGATTGGGTATGACCACTTTCATGCGTCTGCTTCAATTCTTTGTTGATTCTTTCTATGAACCAACGACGATATGACACAGGCATGTTGTAGACTTCCCTGTATAGGAACCCACCATAATATATCAATAAAAAGGTGGGTTCCAGTACAGCTAGCTCTTTATCTTCCGGCCGAAGGCCAAAGAAAGTTGACACCGAGCGGCATCGCTACCTCCTCTGAATGACCGCAACTAGGACAAGTCGTCTCTTGCTTCATGATCAAACCAGGCTCATGATCGCGAATATAATTACGCAATGCCAACGAATCCATAGCTGGCATCATCTTAACAAAGTTAGAAATCTTACCGCGATCCTCGATGCCATCTATCGAAACGATCGAATAAACCAAGTTCGTCGTAACGTTAGACTCGGTTTTTAGACCAAGCTTCTTTTGCTTGTCAGACGTAGTCATGATCTCTTCTTCATCGCGACCCGTCAAGAAACGAAACTTAACATTCTTCTTGCTTCGTGGCAACACGAACTCGAACAGATTCATACCAGGAACAACAGGATCAATCTCCAATCTACGAATAGGTAATTGCGCTAAATTAAATTCGTGAGGAGCCTTCGTGGTACATTCTGCACACTCAATCTCAGCAGGATATTCTGGACCATACCCCGTGATACGTATGGCGACCATCAGAGCATTTCTATCACCTCCTAATAAATCTGCCGGATTAATAGACTTATCAATTAAACAAGATTTAAGAAGCTCCGTTATAACTGTGCCTTTCTTAATCAAGGCTCGCGAAGTCAAGATGTCTTCTTCACGGGCAGTCATTGGTCTGATCTCTACTGTTTCTGCACCATATAACGATGACTCAGTAGAATAAACTTTGCCCGAAGAAGGTAATGGAACAACCTCGGTAGGTATGTCCAATCCAAATTCAGCCTTTACTTTTTCAGCTGCGGATTGCATCGGCATACGCGGATCAACACCTGACGGTAGATTTTGCGATCCAGTAAAAACTGCATTGCGTTGTTCACGATTATCTGTGCTCATATATTTTCTTTCTATCTCTTGTTATCAAGCCTGTTGTATATTAACCACAAGATTTGTTAACGTAAATAGAAATAGAAAATAAACGTCGCGACTTGGTCAATTATATCTACGTTAATAGTTAATAACTGGGTAATTTAATACTTATTGATCGCAATGTCTCTCAACAACCCATATCCACACGAAGGTTTCGTTCCTGCATATCAGGTTTCGGCAATGCCGTTCGTGACGTCTTCCAACGTCACCCTAGGGTCGACAAAAGAAATCAACTTCGCCGGCGTCACACGCTTCATCACGATAAAGAATACAAGCGCATCAACAACCGTCGTCGCCATCGCGTTCACAGAGAACGGTCTGAAATCAGCCAATTCGAACTACTTCATCCTCAGCGGATCGGAATCTTTTTCAGGGGAACTTCGAACGGACAGGATCTTCGTCTCGGGGTCATCAGGGGCATCAGTCACGTTCAACGTCGTCGC
>Ga0172367_10009620_pt1 | contig 10573 bp, 15 predicted proteins | sample Lak10m_FD_114542 | JGI IMG/M metagenome (GOLD analysis project Ga0172367, IMG submission 114542) | Freshwater microbial communities from Kabuno Bay, South-Kivu, Congo - kab_022012_10m | ecosystem: Environmental > Aquatic > Freshwater > Lake | place: Democratic Republic of the Congo: South-Kivu...
ATAGTTGGGTTGACCATGAATTTCGCTCCAATGACGGTAACTTCGCACAAACTCGGCTTTGTCGCGTCGGCGTGCGGCCGTATCATCATTTAGTCGAGATGCGCTAAAGGCGCTCGTCCACAGTGGGTCAACGGCATCAATGACTCCGAGGTGTTTGTCCAGCGCGTGACCGAATTCGTGAATCATCACCCCGTATGCCATGCGGCGGCGAGCCTCCGCCATGACCTTGTAGCGCGGCGAGCCGTAGGACAAGTCGCCCGTGTTTCCCCGCAACGCAGCCGCTGCAATCGCTTGGTCGACCGTCCACGGATTCGACACCGATTGGTCTTCGGTGCGAAACTCCGCGCTTCCATCGGTCAACATCGCATCGCCCGCTGTGCGTTCCAGAAACTCGGAGATGTTCCGCAAAGAAATACTGACTTGGCCGCCCGTGCCGCGTATGCCGCTAAAAAGCCCGTGATGCTGTATTCCCCACTGATCCGCACCGTGACCCGCGATTCGGATGGGCAGTCGTTCCCAGTCCAACTCAAGGTTGGCGCGCACATCCTCCACCGCTTGCAACGCCCCATAAAACGCGTCTCTGTCTTCAGGTGCGGGTCGTTCAATGTTAAGAATGACGCCAAGTGACTTAAAATACGAAGTAATTTCAGCAACGGTGCTGCCATACCGTTGCTGCAGTTCGCTCGTTGAGCCGACTACAGGCATCCCATCGGTATCGCGTCCTAAACGCAGGTTGGCGGGGCCGTCAGCGATTTTGTCGTCGAGCGATCGCGATGACGGCTTCTTGCCGCGGCGCGCGTCCGATCCTGCACGTGGAGCGCCAGAAGCATCTGTCCACTGGTTACCGCGGAAAGGGTGTCCGACGTAGTCACCCTTGACCAATGTGTCTCTTGTGGCGGCAGCCTTTTCAGCAACCAACCATCTAGGCGCCTCGTTCGCCAACGGCAATTCGGCGAGTTGACGCAACCGCTCATCTCGACGCACAGGGTCGGCGGACAAACCGAGTTGGAACTCGAGGAAGGCGCGATCACCAAGCGGCAAATCAAACCGTCGTGTCTTCGTCCAGTCTTGGTTGGCGACCGTGTCGTCGATGTTGAAGCGCGCCATCTTCACTCATCCCCTACGCGGATGGTGCGCGGCTGTGCCCCGCCTCGCTCGCGAGGCGAACGCAACAGCCGAACATCGTCCAGCGTGCCGCGATTAACGAACACGGCCTCCAGTGCGTCCGTCGTCAAAATAACCTCATGCTCGTTGAGACACCCCGAGCCTGTCAGGGGAACAGAATAAACGATGCGCGAGGACACGTCTGCGCGCATCACGATTCCGCCCTCGGCTTGTGCTTCTACGGCAAACTGCATCGCCGTGCGGACGTCAGACGAAAACGCCGACAAGGGGCGCGTCAACATTTCAGCACTAAAGACCACATCTCTCTGAGCGTCTGACAGCGTGCGACGAGCGCTGTCCACTTGCCTGACTCCTTGATCGAAGCGTTCGCGTAGATCCGACGAGCGCACAACCCAATCCGCGCTCTCTTTGTCGGTGCGTGCCGCACCTAGCGAAGCGGCGTGAGTTTTTTGCTCCGCGCGAATGCTCGTCAACTCGGATTCCGCCTTCTCCAGATCCACTCGCAGTTGCGTGAGTTCGTCGTCCTCACGCAACGCCTTTTCGGCTGCGGCCGCCATCGTCGGGTGTGTCAGGCCACGAAACACGCTGACGGATTTAATGCCGCGCTCCGCCAAATACTGTTGTGTGCGGTCGTACTGAGCCTGCAACGCGGCGGCGATCACCACCGCAGATGTCGGGTCGTCCGCGATCGTGCGTGCGCGGCGCTCGAGGTCTTCGTCCGCGAATCGTTCGCCGCGACGACCCTGCATTTGGCGCATCCCAACGAAGCCTTTGGGGTCGGCGGTCGGGTTCGCTTGAACGGCGACACCGTCGCCGACACCGCCGCCGCGCGCCGCGATGTCTTGAATGGCGAGCGATAACGCGTCCTTGTCGTTGGATGACACGGCCCACCGTTGCACGACGATGTGCGCGAGGAGCGTTGTGTCTCGCGCATCGTCCTCACCTATCAGGCCGCTGTAGTCGGCGACGGTGTTTGCTTCGATTACTGCGATTGCTGCTGCCGCGTCGTCATCCGAGATGCCCTGCGCCTTGAGGTCGGCCGCCAACTGTGACACCACGATCGCTTTCATGACTTTTGCAGCCGCATCGGTTTGCATAAACACATCATGGCCAGCGGCGGCCGAATCGGCCTCGAGACCTGACAGGTATTGTTCGTCTGTCTGCGCGCCTTCTGCAACTCGCGCCCGTTGCGAACGAAAGCGAATCAGCACCTCTCGCACGGCAGGGTCTTTGATCCCTCTTACAGCCAAATCCATCGCATCCGACGTAACCAACGCCTTAAATTCGCTGGCCGTGACGCTGCCGTCTGGCGTGTCAACCTTGCGGGGTGTCCACTCGATGAGGCGTGGCCGCAGGTCGTGGTCAGGGGCGCTGCGTGCGCCCTCTCGCGGCACGCCAGCCGCGTCCGTCCACTGGTTACCCCTAAATGGATGACCGACGTAGTCGCCTTTGATCACCACGGACGGCTCAAACCGCGGCAGACGACTCTGAAGTTGGTACGGCACGCCGCGAGTTTAGTCGACGATTTCGTCCCAATAGCCGCGCTGCAGAATCAGTTCGATATCGGTGACGTCGTGACGTGTGCCGTCCGCGTTCAGAATGTAGCCCGCGAACACGTCGCGCCCGAATTCGTCGCGCGACTTCGTCGTGGCGAACAGTTTGTCGCCGTCACGGGTCGCGATCAACGTTGCCATGCGACCAGCCTAGTAGCCGAGCGCTTCGCGTTGCGCTTCCACGAACTCAATGACATCCTCTATCGGTTGAACGATCAGCACCGCACGGCAGCGGCAGTTCGGGTGGGCTGGCGGCATCATGATGCCCAGCTCCGTGAACTCCTCAAACAGGGGTGCGCGGACGCCGTCCATCGGCTCGCAAATCGGGCAAACCTCCGTCTTGGATGACACGAACTCGGGTGCGGTGCGCCACTCCTTCACGGTCAGTTCAGGGTTGATGACGCCGCGGTCTGCCAACTGTTGCCAATGCAGGTAGCGACCCTGATTCTGTGCGGTGGCGGCCTCGGTGCGGGCGATGTTGGTGGCGCGGACGTTGCGGAGCCGTTCGGCGTAGTTGTCGGCCAACTGTTGCGCCATGACTTCGGCATCGTCGGGGTCGATGCCCTCCTCGATGAGCCGCTCGAGTGTTTCTTCGTAACTGTTGTCGACGGCTTTCTGCCAGCGGTCGTGCAGTCCGACGGTGCGCGCGATTTCGTTGCGCGCCTCACGCAGCGAGATATCACCATCGAGCAGACGCATCGTCACACTCGACACCTTTCCGCGCACCTCGTCCGATATTTGCGCCACAAGGTTCCCTGCGCGCTGGCGCGCCCACGCGATCGCGCGTTCGTCGGCGACGTCGAAACGGTAGCCGATGAGGTTTTGGCGGCCGTACTCGGCGGCCTGCTCCCGACCCGCCTTCAAGATTTCTTGGGTCATCGTGTTGATGAGGGGTTGTATCTCGATTCCGCGGAACACTTCGTCCAGCGCTTGTACGGCGAGCGTCACGGAACGCAGGATCGCTTGCTCGACGTCGGCGGTCGCCAACGACAGACGGAGGCGGCGAATCGTCTCGAGGAGGTTGCGGGCGAAGATCACCTCAAGTTCGGACGCGAACGGCCCGTCCCTGAACGTCGCCTTGCGGGTTGGGCGGCGGCGTCGTTGCTGCCGAAACGGCATTATTCGTCGTCTTCGGCGTCGGTTACAGGCTCTACGTTCGCTTCAGGCGCGACATCGGCGGCGGGTTGGGGTGTCGGGGGCGGCCCCTGCGGGGCTGCGCCTTGTGGAGCCTGTGGGGCGCCTTGTGCGGCGGCCCCGTTCGGCATGGCGGGCACACCCTCCTCTGATTCGGGGTCGCGTTCGGGCAGACCCGAGACGAGGCGCAGATACTCGTCGAGGCCGCCGTCAATCTGCAGCGCACCCGTCGCGGCCGCCTTCTGGATGAAGTCCGCGAGCAGCGTCAGGTCGACGTGCGTGATTTCGCCGAACGTCAACTCAGGTAGGCGCGTTGTGTCCATGCCGTTCAGTTTCAGCAGACGGGGGATGGCGTGTTGGTTGATGGTTTCGGCGATCGATTGCGCGATTTGGCCGATGGCGGTCGTGAACAGGTCAATCTTTGATGCGCCGAGCGCGAACGATCCGACGTTCTCGTGGCCGAGCAGAATAAAGTCCGCGAGGACTGTCATCGAGATGCGCTGGTCGTAGCGCGAGATGATTTTGTCGGTGTCGAACTGACGGTTGCCGCCCGCGTTGAGGAGTTGCAGGCGATACATTTCGCGGCCCTCGGAGTCGTAGGCGAGGGGAAACAGGATTCCTTCGTTCTCGTTGCGTTTGATGCCGCGGACGAGTTTCTCGATGTTGTTTCGGGCGGCAACTTCAGCAGACGTGGCCATCGACGAGAGCATCGACGGTGGGACGTAGGCGACGGGCATACCTGCCAAGTCGCGTTCCATGCCGATGGCCTCAATTTCCTCGATCGACTTTTTGAAGCGCCACGAGCGGTACGCGTTGCGGAGTACGCTGCGGCCCTCGGGGTTGTTGCGGGCGCTTGACGCGCGGAACAGCAGCGCTTTCTCGATCGGGATTTCGATGAGTGGCCCGACAGACGGGTCGAGTTGACGGAGTCCGCGGATTCCGCCCTTCTCGTCGAGCATCCATTCCCACGTGGTTTCCTGCGCTCGGAGCGCGATTTTGCGCCACCCGATTTTGCCGTCGTCGAACTGTGAACGCTTCGTCGGGTCGTCTTGGTCGCGGCCGAGGCGCCGCTTGTAGACGAGTTCGCAGTAGGCGTACCCGTAGGGGAGGAACGTCAGAATGTTGGACAGCGTCGACTCCCACGATTCCGACATGTCGTAGAGGCAGGACTCGACAAACTTGGCGACGTCCTCGTCCTTCTCGGTTGTCTCGTCTTCGTCGTCTTTGAAGGGTTCCACACGCCAGTCAATCTGGATGATGAGTCGCTCGATGGCGTACAGCATCGCGCCGATGACGGGATCGTTGTCGGCCATCTCGCGGTAGACGCGTGCGCCGCGCAGCCCACGCAAATCGTTGATGAATTCATCGTTGATGAACCCGCCCGTGTGTTGGAGTCCCGAGGAACCTAACTCTTGGAAGTCGTAGCCGTCGCCTTTAGCCATGCTGTATCACCTCGAGGCGCGTGATGCACGCGATGGGGATGGCGCACATCGTGTTCACGTCGTGGTCGGCCGACTCGTCGTCGGGCAAGATGATGTCGGCTGCGACGATGACGAATTCGCCGCGACGTTCCAGAAAGTGGGACAAGGTGCGGACGGTGCATTGCACGGAAATCATGGAAAGCAACTCGAGGCTCGTCCAGCCGTCGAGCAGGTTGTGGGCGTCCAGCCACTCGATCAGCACGGGGTCGCGCGGCTTCAGGGCCGCCAACGTGGTTGCGACGTCAGTCTTGGGCATTCGCGGTGCGCTCCATCAACGCTCCCAACAGTTGCAGGGCTTGCGCCTCCGAGAATCCGACCGTGACGAGCGTGCGAAACAGTTCGTGCAGCGCCGTGGCGGCCTGCTGCATGGCTGTGAGCGGTAACGCGGTGTCAGGCACTCTGCGAGTGTATCGCAGGCTGCTTAGCGGCGTTGCGCGATGAAGGGCGGCGCCCACGTCGCATCGGGTGCGGTCGGCGGACGAGTCGCCAACTCGACCGTCCCGTCGGGGTGCAGGACGATCAGCACATCGACGGGTTTCGGGACGTCGTAGTTGTTGACGCGCACGACCCACCGACAGAAGCCGTCAACGGCTGCGAGAACGGTGACGAAACGCGGGTCGAGCGAATCGACGCTCACTCGAGAACGGCTTCCTGTGTGCCGACGACGCGTTGGTAGGCGATGACCGCCTCCGTGATGATGTGCGATGCGTCGGAGTTGGCGGCGATCAGCACTCCCGTGCATTCGGCGAGCATATCCCAAAAGTCGTCCCACGGGATGTCGGGGACGAGTAGCGCATCGTCGACGATGACGGCAGGCTCCAGTCCGAGACTGTCGTAGATGTTGAACGCGTACTCGAGGACGTCGGCGTCGATCGCGAGCGCGTCCTCCCACATCTCGATTTCGAGTGGCTGGTCGTTGGTGGTCATTGCTCTCCTTGATTCGTTCGCTTCCGTTGGATGGGCCATTCGCGTTTCGGTGTCACGTTTCGTTTCATCGCCTCAATCGCTTCCTCCACGCCGCAGTCGGAGCAGACGGCCGTGCGGTCGTCGGCTCGCGACAGGGCGGGATGTCGGTCGAGCGGGTCGCCGCATCGCGGGCATCGGCGGCTCATTGGTTTTCGCGCCTGTGGCGGACGAGGCGTTGGATGCGGTGCGCGGCCCCGCATCCGAGGTCGAGGACGCAGATTCCGTGCGTGGATTCGAGGCGGTCGAAGAACGCGTTCCAGTCAATCGGTTCGCCGTCGTCGAAGTAGTCGTCGAACGTTTGAGCGGCGGCGGCCAGCACCGCGTCGGTGACGTCGGTGGCGTCCTTGAGGACGCTCTTCCAGTCGCAGGGTGGTGGCGGAGGCGGCGGGTCTTTCAGCAGACGCTCGCGGAGCGCCTCCTGCTGCGCGCGCAGCGCGGCGTCGTGACGATCGCTGGTCGCCTGCACGGAGGCCAGCACTTCGGGTGGTATCTGAATCATGGGTTCTCCTCGGTTGGGGTGACGTTGACGGTACGGGACGGGTGCGCCGAAGTCAAGACTAAATCAGGTCTTGATTCAGGAGGGCGTCCACCGCCTCGTCGGGGGCCAGCGGCGTGATGGCTGACGTGCCGACGGGCAGATAGTCGCAATAATGGTCAATCCAGACCCATGACGCCGTGACATCAGCAAAGGGGCCGATGACCGCCACGCCTTCCCGTGTGGGGACGACGACGACCGACGGGTAGAAGGCGTCGGAGGCGATTCGGGTCGCCTCGGACTCGATGTCGTCGGGGCGCGCCATACGATCACCATAAGACGGGGGTGGGCGGCCGTCAAGGCTTCGGCCCTTCAGTGGCCCATTTCGGGTGCTTGACTACGGTTTAGCGTTCCCTGTACGCTGTCCGTGTCCCGACCGAAGGAGAAAAACATGGACACCCGACCCAACGACCAACGAGCGTGGGAGGCGCGCCAGTCTGGAAAGACTTGGGCGCAGATCGCGCTCGACTTGCACTACGCGAACGGTTCCGTCGCGAGACGGGCCGCGATGCGGCACGAGGCGCGACTCGACGAGCGCGTCCGCGAAGCGGTGGCGCTGCCACCCGAAGCGGCGAAGCGCGCGATGGCGGAAGCGCTCAACCAAGTCGCCGAGACCCTCGCCGACCCCGCGATCGCGGCGGTTCTTGAGGCGCCGATCAGCACCGAGCCTTCCGACGGCGCGCTGCGGCTCGAGCGCGGCGACGTCGTCTACCACCGCACCATGCCGAAGGCGAAGTTCGAGTTCGTCAAGTGGAACGCGGACGGCTCAGCGCAGGTGTGGGGCGGCGAACGCGGCTACGCCTCCTACCGCGACTTCCGCGTCGGCGACATCACCCGATGGCCGACCGCTGGCGACGAACTCGTCTTGGCGTGGGCCGAAGCCAACCTCCACGTCCTGACGTCGGTCGACGACTTGGCGGAGACGCTCGAGATGCCCGTCGCCGCGGTGCGGAAGGTCGTCGCCGCGCGACCCGAAGTGTTCCGTCGCGTCAAGCGCGGCTGGTACGAGACACGCGACCCGCGCGCCGACAGGGCAGCCGACAAGCAGGGTGCGGCATGAGCATCCGAGTCGTCAACTACGAACGCTGGAAACGGGTCAAGATCACCATCTGCGTCCTCGCGTGGCTCACCGCCGTCGCGTGCGCGGGCGGACTCGAGTCCGAAGGCACCGAACCAATCCCGTCGATCGGCGGGTTCGTCATCGCGATGTACGTGTGCGTCTCGATGCTCTACAACCTCATACGCTGCGAAAGGAACCGACACCGACATGGCTAAAAAACGGCATCTTGTCACCGCCTACCATTCCGAGTGGATCAACGCCGAATCGCCCGACGCGGCGCTCGACCAACTGCAAGAGAAAGTCGTCAGCGGCGACCTGCACACCTCCGATTGGGAGTTTCAGTGGCAGGAAAGCGACGACGCGGTCGCGGACGACGACGACGAGCCTCGCTCCTCCGTGCGCCCGCCGACCGTCGGAACGGCGCACGATCACCACTGCGAGTCGTCCGCTGCCGAGGCCGTCGAAGGGGTGCAGGTGCGCCTGTTGACGCTCATCGTCGTGTTTCCGACGCACGGGATTGACCCCGACACCTTCACGGCGCGGGACTTCGTGCAGGTTAACCCGATGTGTGACGCCGAAATCGTGAGTTGGGCCGAACGCGCGATCGCGCTCAAACTCGACGCGCAGGCGTTCTGATGGAACCGCTCCTCGTCATCGGGTTAGGATTCGTGGTCGCACTCATGTGGTGGATGCAGCCTTGAGCAACTACCTCAACATCAACGTCCCAACCTTCTTTGCGGGACTCGACGAAGGATTTCTCTACGACCGTGACCCGTCCCCGACGAACGTCAAGGTACCCGTCGAGGTTTTCGCTTTCACCTCAATCCCGCAGCGGTGCGGCCTGTTCTCGGTCATGACCGAGTACGGCAGCCAACACGCCCGCGTCCCCATCCACTACCTATGGTCGCTGGAAACCGACACCTACACGGCGTTTCCGCTCGACTGGCTGCAACTGTGGGACTCGATATCGTACTACGCGTCGGTCACGATTCTGGAATACTGCAAGAACCGCTCGGCACACATTCTGCTCAAAGACCGCACCCAGCACGTCGCCAAATACATGTTCACGATTGACTGGTGCTTGGGGCCGCAATACTCGAACGGCTACGGCGAGTACGCCGCAGGCCACAAGTGCGGGCACGTTTTCGTCGGTGAGGGCGGACAGTTTTTTATGCAGCCGAACAACCGTGTCCTGTGGATGGACGGCGGGTCGTGGATCACCATGAAGTTGGAGCGGCCCGACTGGAAGATATTCAGTCAAGAATTCTCGTGCGAAAGCACGGGGTCACGGTGGGTGAGCGAGAGCGACGAGGAACTCTACTTTTACTCGTTCAAACTGCGCGACTAGGCGTGCAGGGCGCCGCACGGCGCTCGGTTAGGCTGGCCGCGTGATTTACGAGCAACTACGCATCGTCGACTCCCTACGCCGTTTCTCGGATGTTGACGACGCGACGTGGGCGGAGGTGCGAAAGCAGATTTCAGCACACGGTCTCGAGGGGGCAAGTCACAGTGCGCGAATGCAGGTCGCCACCGCGATGTTGAAGGCACGCGTAGCGAAAGGCGATTATGTGGGGCATCCGTTCAGGGGTAATCAATGGACAGACGCCTCGGGCGCAAGCCGTGAAGGATCAGCATCGGCAACGATTCGACGCGTCCTGCGGCGCCCCGACCGCGCCAAATTGATGCTCGCTAAGCGGCCGAAGGCCATCAAGGTTAAAGATGTGAAAGAGGCGTTGAAGTTGATGGCGGAGGGCAAGGTCGTGGAACTATCGAGCCACAAGAAAGTCAACACGCTGCTCAAAGAACTGCACGATCAGGCGCAGGCCGCGAAGGAAGCGGGCAAAGACTTCAAAATCAACCTTTGCAACGTGTCCGTTGCGGGCACGAACCTTTTCTGCGGCGGGTCGCTCGCGGACGAGGACGGCAAGCCGTTGCCGCGTTCCGTCATGCCGCAGTTGTCGGGGGAAGCGGTCGCGGGGACGAGAGCCGCCGAGGTGGCTGACGACCGTGGCGAGGCGGACGCTGGCCCCGCATTTCTCAAATTCCTGCAGGAGAACGGTGTGCGCGTTAAAGAGACGAAGATGCAGGCATCCGAGTTAAAGGCTTCGCAGGCCGAACTTGTCGGCCCGAAAGTGGCGGCGATTATGGACAAGGGTAACTACGACAAAGGCGTGATTTATGTGTCGCGCGACGGATACGTCATCGACGGCCACCACAGGTGGGCTGCCGCGGTCGGGGCCGACGCCGAGGACGGTCTCGGCGACCTCAAAATCAAGGTCGTCCGCATCGATATGCCGATCACCGAAGTGTTGCAGGTCTCGAACGCGTTCACGAAGGAGTTCGGCATCAAGCCGAAGTCAGCCTAAAAACTCCACGGGTTGGTTCCCTCAAGCGAGATGGGGGACACGATGGGCACAATGCCCGAGTTCGGTGGCTCGTATAGGGCGAGCAGCACCGCCTCCGCGCGGTCGGGCGATGACGTTCCCCGACGCTTCATGTCGACTTTTGACTCGATTTTGATGCGGCCAGCGGAGTCCGATTTGTAGAGTGGGGCGGACAACTGTGCGACGGTGCGTCTGTCGACGTCGAGTCGAAGGTCGTGCGTAGGTTCACCACTCTGCGTCGTGTGCGGCTGGACGAGGGTGCGCGTGTTCCACCACATTTCCGCTCGCTGGTTCGTGAACTTGGCGGCCTCGCCCGCGCGTTCGGCGACGTTGAC
>Ga0172367_10009621_pt1 | contig 10572 bp, 10 predicted proteins | sample Lak10m_FD_114542 | JGI IMG/M metagenome (GOLD analysis project Ga0172367, IMG submission 114542) | Freshwater microbial communities from Kabuno Bay, South-Kivu, Congo - kab_022012_10m | ecosystem: Environmental > Aquatic > Freshwater > Lake | place: Democratic Republic of the Congo: South-Kivu...
CCATTTCAACAATCGGATTTTGCACTTTAATTTTTTTCATTCAGGATCTCTTTCTTGAAAATGATTGAATGTGACACTCATTATTTGAGTAAGACTTCTGATCATCAGTATCAAGACTTGATTATTAGCACTAGAGTTAATATTGTGCGTAAATGATTCATTTATCGAATATCAGCAAACAATATGGGCCGAAGGTTCTCTATCGTAACGGGAGTTTTCAGATTAATAACGGCGAAAAAATTGGTCTTGTAGGTCCAAACGGTGCCGGAAAGACTACTATCTTTCGTGTCATCACGGGAGAGGAGGGAATCGACGCTGGTCAAATTTCTAAATCAGACCGTACGGTCATTGGTTATTTTTCTCAAAATATTGAAGAAATGGCCGGTCGTTCTGCTTTGCAAGAGGTTAAATCGGCCGCCGGCAATGCTCCTCAGCTGGAAATTGAATTAAAGAAATTGGAACAGCTGCTTTGTGATCCGAATTTGGATGAAGATGAGATGACCCGAGTTCTCGAACGTTATGGTGAAATGCAGGCGGAGTTTGAGCGCTTGGGAGGCTACGATCTCGATGCCCGGGCCGCCGAGATTTTAACAGGACTGGGTATTGGACCTGAGGATTATCATCGCCCTACGGAGTCGTTCAGCGGTGGTTGGAAGATGCGGATTGCTTTAGCAAAAATTTTAATCTTAAAACCCGATGTTCTTTTGATGGACGAGCCTACGAATCATTTAGATATGGAGTCTATTATTTGGTTGGAAGAATGGCTGCGCAATTATACGGGTGCTGTTTTGATGACGAGTCATGATCGAGAGTTCATGAATCGACTTGTAAACAAAATTGTCGAAGTTGCAAATAAAACAATAACTGTTTATTCAGGAAATTATGATTTTTATTTGCGAGAAAAAGAAATTCGGAAGGAACAATTGGTCGCAGCGGCGAAACGCCAAGAAGATATGTTAGCAAAGGAAGAGGAATTTATTGCTCGCTTTGCTGCTCGGGCATCCCACGCCGCCCAAGTTCAATCTCGGGTGAAAAAGTTAGAAAAGATCGATCGCATTGAAATACCAGAAGAAGAGTCGGTTGTGAAGTTCGAGTGGCCAGAGCCGCCCCGAGGGGGAGATGAAGTTCTCAAAATTGAAAATTTAAAAAAGATTTGGGTCCATCCAGAAACCCAGGCAGAAAAATTGGTTTTTAGAGGAGCAAATGCATTGGTGAAACGTCAGGACCGAGTTGCCGTGGTCGGAGTAAATGGTGCAGGTAAATCTACTTTATTGAAAATTGCCTGCGGACATACCTCCCCATCGGAGGGACGGGTCACACTAGGTCCTTCTATTTCCATGGGCTATTTCAGTCAAAACTCCCTAGATGTTTTAAATCCTGAAAGTACGATTTTAGAAGAGGTTCATAGTTGTGTGCCCAATAGTAGTTTGGGATTTGTTCGAAATTTATTGGGGGCCTTGAAATTTAGTGGAGAAGATGTAGAAAAGAAAATTAAAATTTTATCGGGAGGCGAAAAAAGTCGAGTCGTACTAGCTACTATTTTAGCCCGGCCCCATAACTTTTTGGTGTTGGATGAGCCCACCAACCATTTGGATATTGCGACTCGAGAAATTTTGCTAGATGCGATTCAAACTTTTCCAGGCACCGTTATGATCGTGAGCCATGATCGTCACTTTTTGAAACAGATTACGACGAAGGTCTTCGAAGTAGATAAAAATGCCCTGACCGTGGTGGAGGGCTCTTGGGAATATTACCTAGAGAAGCGGGGACATCCGGTTCGATGAAGCTGGACTTTGGATTTTTTTTATTTTGCCGATTTGGAGCAAGTCTGTTGGAAAAATGAAAAAAGGGGAGTACATGGACTCTAGTATTACGCCTGTTGTTTTAGTGGTGGATGACGATCGGGATGTTTTGCAATTGATCGTCGAAGAATTAGAGAGTGCTGAAGTTGCCATTAAGACGGCGGGAGAAGTAACTGCCGCGTTGGGAACCATCGTCCAGGGAGGAATCACTGCAGTGATTTCGGATATTTCTATGCCGGGAGGAACTGGTCTGGATTTACTATCGCGGGTTCGTGCCACCGGTCGAAATACTCCCTTCTTATTTTTGACGGGAAATGCCAAACGGGAGTACATCTTGCAGGCGATGCACTTAGGGGCCTTTGATCTTTTAGAGAAGCCCTTCGAATTAGAAGAATTAGGTGCAGCGGTGAGTGGAATTTTGCAACTAGGGCAAAAAATTCAGGAACTGGAAAGTCTTTTTCAGGAAAAAGGTTGGACGAAAGAATTTATAGAATCCAATCGTTCGATCAATTTAACAAAAATTAATTACTTAAGTAAAAAATATAAATCCTTTAAGGCTGTAGCGTGATTGATTGAATTAAAATCAAGCGAGGAGAGATTCATAATGAAAAAAAGCCATTTTATTGCAGCAGGACTTTCAGTATTATTGCATCTTTCTGCAAGGCAAGGACTTGGAAAACCTTCTGTCGATACCTCTCAGGTTGAAGCTGAAGAGGCTCAGGCAGATGCGGATGCTGCTAAGGCTGAGGCCAATGAAGTAAAAAGAAAAGCTGAAGAAGAACGCCGAAAGCGGGACCAAGTTAGAGCACAGGCCCGAGAAATGATTGAAAAAGCAAAGAATGCAGAAAATGAAGCTAAAAAAGAGCAAGTCTCTTCCGAAAAAGAAATTGCTCAATTAAAATTAGAAATTGTTACAGACGAAAGAAATAGCAAATTAGCCGAAGTACAGCAGAGCCAGGCCCAGGCAAAAATCAAGCTCGCGGAAGAAAATCTAAAAAAGTTTCAAAAAAATAAGGAAGAATCTACTTTTAAAATAAAGCAGGCCCAGGAAAAAACAAAGGACCTTATCGAGCAGGTAAAAAATGCAGAAGAGGGAGTAAAAAAAGCCCACGAGGATGCAGCCAAAGTAGCAGAAGAGGCAGATAAGGCAATTCAAGAATCAAAACTGGTTGAGCAATCTTCAACCAAAGCAAAATTGAACGAACAGAAAGCTATTGCTGAATTTAAAGTGGCAGAAGCTAAAGCTAAAAAAGATCAGGCCAAAGCCGAAGCTGATAAAGCTCACTTTGAAAGTGAGATCAAAAAATCTTTAGCCGCTCAGCAAGTAGCGGCTGCAACTGTTATTAAATCTGAGGAAGAAGCTAAAAAGTCTTTGGCAGCCTTAGAAGAAATAAAGTTAACTTTTGATAAGGAAAAGCAAAAATTAGCCGAAAGCAAAAACAAGGAAGAACTCGTCAAGAAAGAGGCTTTGAAAGCTCGATCTGAACTAGAAAAAAACAAAATAAGTTTACAAAAGGAAACTGCCCAAATGGGGTTGGAAAATGCAAATCTCAAAAAGCAGATTGCAGAGTATGAAGCAGAATCGGCAAAAGGTGAAAAGGAGCTGTTAGCGCTAAAGGCCGAATTTGAAAAAATAAAGTCTGAGCGAGAATCATTGACCAAACGCCTAGATGGCGCCAAAACTAAAAGTGAGGATATGAAATTCAAGGTTGAAACTGCTCGTACAGAAACAGAAACTGAAAAGCTCAAATTAGATGCTGTCAAGATTCGAATGCAGACTGCCGATTTGAGCCCTGAGGTTGGCGCACCAAGGGAGGAAGATGTTCTGTTTAAAAGAGATACTACTAAAAAAACCGAAAAAACTCCTAAGAAGAAGAAAAGATAAGAAAAGTAAAAAATGTTTAAATGGTTGCACTCCACAAATTGGTCCTTGCATAATCCGCTGAAAGGGTGGACCTTGGTTCATTTGACCACTGATGAGGCAAAATTAATTGTGAGTACACTTACATCGGCGGAACAAAAGGTAACTCTTGTCCTGCACAATGATTGGGAAAGTTGGAAGCACTTTGAACATTCCGATTGCGATAAAATTCGTCAGAAATTCGCATGCAACGTTGATGACCTCAAAATAGCTCTTCCTAAGGAGCCTATCCAAAATGATGAAGTGACTACCGTAGCAGTTTTAATTCCAAAGAGAAGCCCCCTTGCTGCCGATAGAAAATCAGACCGAATTCTAATGCGTGTACCTGTCAGTATCATTTTTGCAGATAAAAAGTTTGATTCCTACACTGTAGATTTGAGCTCGGGGGGATTTCGATTTGAGAACAGTCTGCCTTCTTGGTTGGCCGGTTACTTTACTGTGCAGTTAGCGACATCTGGAGGATGTTTTGAATTGGTCTGTAGTATTGTTGATAGCAGTGATCGAAACTATTACAGAGTTGAAATTTCAAAGGATCCAAAAAATTCCCAGTGGCTTTTGTATCAGGACTGGTTTGCTTCCCTTCCCCAAAAGAGGACGGCCTAATACCAAATCCGATTACTTCGTATCCCATCGTTGCTCGGTCGGTCGCCTTGTGCGGCCTGCAGGGAGCAGACCTCCTCGTCTCCCTCGGTCGCGCCTTGGTCTACTTTGTAATCGCATTTGGTATAATACCAGACTCAGTTAAAAAGCACAGACCAAAGCGGCAAGGAGGAAGTCGCTTATTATAGATTTCCTAAAATTTTTCATATCTTTTCTAATGTCAAAAAAAACGGAGTTCCAACCTGAGCTTTTAGCAATAGTTCCATAGAGTTTTCCCGATGAAGTTTGATCTTGGCAAAAAGAATATTTTGTTCTTGGCATAGTTTGAGAATTTTTTCCGCGCCCTCTAGGCGACTCTCTCGATCCGGCTTACAGAAGGATAAATTAATTTTTTTATTGTTGATTTTAATCTGTCCTCCGAGCAGTGGAATGTTCGGGTTTTTGCTAAGGATTCGAAGCATATAATTTCCACCGCGGGCAAGATTGATTTTACGATGGATGGCGCTACTCAAACTGCGCTTTTCAATTTCTTCAAAAAAAGCATAATGGCCAATTTTGATGAATCCACTTTTTGTTAAGGAATATATTTGAACTTTTCCGATTTCAGAATCAATCACCAAAGGAGGCGTTGTGGAATCGATATTCAGGAAGCTCATATTTTTGAAGACTCGTTCGAGTTTTCCAGATTTGCTTTTCTTAAAGGGCGATATATAGATGAGACCTTTGCCATTCCATTGAAAAATCTCTAAATTTTCGCCACCTTGTTCCCTAGGTACTGCAAATATCACTTCCATCTGACCGTCTCCGTCAAAATCTTCCAAGAGTGGAGGGATACAGACGGTCATTTTATTTTCTTCCTCTTCAAATGGATTTTTATCAATTGAAATTCGCGAAAAACCAGTTTTGTCTTTTTTTAAAAATTCAATTTTACAGATAAGTCTTTGAGAGATTTGATAGACGAAGGCCAAGCTTTTTCCTTCGCCGGTGAAGTCCAGGGGCGTGATGATTGGTTTTTCAGATCTATTAAAAATTTCCGAAAAATCAGCAGGAGTGAGACCCTCTGAGGGGGACGTCTCCGAAGCTATGGAGCGAGAGACCTTTTCCCCCTTGGAATTCAAGGATTCCTTCTGCCCTTTGCCACCATTTGCTTTTGTTTTAGAAAAGGGATTTTGCTGGCAGGCAAGTGCGAGCAAAAAGCTGACGACCAGGATAATACTCTTGGACGACATCAGTGAACCCCCGTTGGGGAGTCGGTTTTGTGATAATAAATAGTTCTGGTGGGGAAAGCAAACTGCACATCCATCTCCTTAGCTAGAAGAAGAATATCACAAAATAATTTTTGTTGAATCTGCAATTCTTCTTTATTGTCAGTAGAGTTGATGTGAAAATTTAATAGAATATTCAAGCTAGATTCCTGATATCCATTGAAACTTACGACAATGCTTTCTTTGCTAACTTTTTCGATTTGCAATAAAAGATAGCGAATGTTTTCACAAAAAGCCTCTATTCTATCAGGAGGGGTTTCATAGATAATTCCCAAATTCTGGCGGATTCGTCTAAGGGGGCGAACTCCCATATTGTCAATTTTTTCTTTCGCAACGACAGAGTTAGGTACTGTGATAAGGGAGTTGTAGAAAGTTCGAATACGGGTCGATCGAAAACCCACCTCTTCGACATTTCCTTCTATATCTCCAAGTTTGATCCAATCACCAATTTTAAATGGTGAATCAAAAATAATAGTTATTGAACCAAAAAGATTGGCCGCCGTATCCTGGGCTGCTAAAGCGAGGGCCAAACCTCCAATCCCTAATCCGGCCAAGAGAGATGTCACATTGACACCGATATTTTGTAAAATGACAAGGCCACCCACTACAACCACAATGACTTTGAGAGCTTTTTTTGCAAAGGGTGCCAGTTGATCATCGATTCTATTTTCTGTTCTTGCGGCCATTTGTTCCAGTACGGATCCAAAGGCATCAACACCCAAATAACACAATACGATCGAGTGGTATGAAAAAATAATTTTGCAAAGTAAGATTAGATATTTTCCAAGAACGGACTCTTCAAGAATAAAGTCGATGGACATCAGTCCCAATAGCATCAACAGTAGCCAGGATGCTGAGGGTTCTATTTTGAGTCTTAAAAAATAAGTCCAAAAACGATCCTGTTTGCTTTTTTTAAGAGAAGCATTTTTGATTTTGGCGATAAATCTTTCCAAAAGAGGTCTTGATCCTCCGCCAAAAGTAATGGCAGTAATAAGTGCGATCCACTTCCAGTTTTCGATGAAAATAAAGCGTTGATTCAGGAGCAGAATTGCTTCGTTGGATAAAAATCCTGCTTTTTCAGAAAGGGTTTCAAACATTTTTGTTTCTCCTTTATACCAAACTCATTTAATTTAACAAATCCAATAGCTTTGTTGTTCATTCGTGTCTAGTTGGTCATTTTGTACGGCCTAGAGATCGTGGTTTTTCGCTTCTCCTACGAGTGCATCTGGATCCTCCTAGTATAGTCCGTCCCGTTAAAAAAAAGTGCACAACTTACTTGATCTTTTTCTTTCTGCCTGACGAAGCCCTCCTCGAATTAGCTCGTGGCTAGTCCTTCGTCGGGCTTCGTCAGGCAGAAAGAAAAAGATCCTCGCAATTCATGCACTTTTTTATCGGGACGGACTATAATAATGAAGGGCCAAAATAACAGCACCTAAAATGATTCTATAGAAAGCAAAAGGGCGAAATCCAAATCGTCCTACTAGAGTCACAAATGATTTAACAGTGGCCCAGGCGACTAAAAATGCCATGCAAGATCCAACAGTCAAAAGTCCTAACTGATCGCTCGTGATTTGCGGAAGAATTTTGTAGATTTTAAGGAGTCCAGCGGCAGCAAGTGTCGGGACCGCCAGAAAAAATGAAAAACGGGCTGCCTCTACTCGAGTCATTCCAAGTAACATCCCACCCGCAATAGTTGCGCCAGAACGAGAAGTTCCTGGAAGAACTGCCAAGGATTGAAATAGACCCAGTTTAATGCAATCTGTGTTCGTCAGGTTTGCAATGTCTTTCTTTGCATCTTTTTTGTTCCAATTTCGGTCGAGCCACCAAAGAATAAATCCACCAAGGAGAGTGGTCCATCCAACAATTTGAACACTGCCGAGCCAATTTTCAATCTTGTTCTTCAATAGAAATCCAATAATTCCTGTTGGGATAAAAGCAGTGATTAATTTTTGGTAAAGTGAAAATGATTGCAAAAACTCTCGCCAGTAAATAGTCAAAACGGAAAGAATAGCACCAAACTGAATTATGACTTCATAATTTTGGACAAACTGATCTTTTTCAATTCCTAAAAAGTAAGAGGTAATAATCATGTGTCCCGTTGAAGAAACAGGCAAATATTCTGTAATACCTTCAATAATAGAAAGCAATATTGCATGGGTGTAATTCATGAGAAGAGACTCCTGTTGGATTGTCTTTTTAATATCTGAAAAACAGTGAATGTATCCCACCATCGTTTCAAATTTTGGATTATATTCAATTCTCGGTGATTTGTGTCAAATTAAATAATAAAGTTAATTTTCTTGATTAAACAAATCTTCCCAATACAATTCTAAAAAAAATTAAGGGGGGGATATGATAAAAAATATTTCATGGGTTTTGCGAGGGGCAGGACTCTTGGTGTTTTCAATAACAATTATGGTGCAACATTCAGAAGCTGCGCAGTTTTTAGTTAAGTATCGTAATTCAGCAGCTTTTCAAACGCTCAGTGCATTGGCAATGCAATCCCAGGACATGGATTCTGTTGCCAGTCTTAAGGTTTTAGATAATCACAAAGTAGGGCGTTTGGTTTTGGTGGATATTCCATCCAAACATAAACTGGCAACTCTCAGTACGATATATTCCGATCCTAATATTGAATATGTGGTACCTAATTTTAAACTTCGTTCCTACGTAATGCCTTTCAATGGTCAACAAATTTCGTTGCAGCAAATTAAAGAGCAATGGCATGTTGCAAAGGTCAATGCCCCCAAAGCTTGGGAGCTCGCTGGTAATAAAGGCAGTCGTAAAGTCACCGTTGCTGTTATTGATACCGGAGTGGATTATAATCATGAATCTTTAGTTCCGAATATGATTGCAGGCTATGATTTTAAAGAAAATGATTCGGATCCCATGGATAAAACAGGTGCTCGCAATCCGGGCCATGGAACTCACTGTGCTGGAATTTTTGGTTCAACAGGACTTGTTGAGGGGGGAACGGTTGGAATTAGTCCAGAAGTTTCAATGATGCCGTTGCGTTTTTTAGGTGAAGATGGTTCTGGTGATTTGAATTCCGCTATCAAAGCAATTGATTACGCGATTGAAAAGAAAGTGGATATAATCTCTGCATCTTGGGGAGCAACAGTGGAACGCAGTCAAGCGACTCCTTTGATTGAAGCTATTCAGCGTGTTGATGATAGTGGAATAATCTTTGTGGCAGCAGCTGCCAATGATGGTCGTGATAACGATACGACTGATGTGTTTCCGTCCAATGCGGGTACTCCCAATATGATTACTGTGGCGGCAAGCGGTCCTAGTGACGAAAAACCTTCTTGGTCTAACTATGGTCAGGCCACAGTGAGTTTGGCAGCGCCGGGTGTGGATATCATGAGCACCTTGCCAAATAATTCATATGGAAATTTATCAGGGACTTCTATGGCAACTCCGTTGGTGAGTGGCTTGGTTGCGTTTTTAAAATCTCAGGATCCTACACTAACGGGTGCGCAGATTCGTTCGATTTTACAAATCACCGGAGCCAGGGCTAGTATTGAGACTGCTTGTCATTGTCGAGTTGATGCTCTGGCTGCAGTAGATTTTGTTTTGAAAAAGAAAATGACGCTTGTTCCTGCGGCGGGAACTTTGTTGAAAGATGCGACACTTCAAGTGATTCCGTTGTTTGGACTTCCTCCCTTTAAGTTTATAAGCAGCAATCCTGACATTATCTCTGTCAGTGAAACGGGTCTTGTTAAAGCCATTGCAAATGGATCAGCCACTGTTACTGCGACGGATGCCAATGGGCAAACTGCCTCTTCCTTAGAATATTTCGTAGGGAGGAAGGTCAGTAGTCCAAGTAACCCAGACAATCCGGGAATGCCAGGAGATGGCAAATGTCCTATCGATGATCCTGAATTTTGTGATATTATCTGTAGGATGAAACCGGAACTTCCTTTCTGTAAGAAATAATTAATTTTAAATTTTAATTTTGTTTTTAGTTTTGAAATTAAAATTATTTTATAAATAGTAATAATTTATTATGACTAAGAGGTGGGGCGAAATGGCCCCATTTTTATTTGGCCTTCTTTTTGCTTTAGGGTTTGCTAAGGAAATCGAGAGTCTCAAATTGGGGCGCAACAACTCGGTGGAAGTATACATAAATTCAAATAAGGAGGACGTACGATGACAACAAAAATTTTTTTGGGAACATTAGCTGCAGTGATTTTCCAAACTTCTATTTCTATGGCCGAGGGGCTTCGTTTGGGAAATCCCGGATATGCCGGAACAGGTTGTCCAGCAGGAACAGCCAGTGTTACCTTGAGTCCTGATGAGACAGCCATAAGCATCCTTTTTGATGCCTATGTTGCAGAAGCTGGCAATACAACCGGACGAGCGATGGATCGAAAGTCCTGCAATATCTCAATTCCCGTCGCAGTACCCCAAGGATATAGCGTAGCCGTTTTTCAAGTAGATTATCGTGGATTTAATTTTGTACGTCCCGGAGCACAAACCCGACTCAATACCGAATACTTTTGGGCAGGATCCCGAGGACCCGCATTCTCCCGAACTTTTGTAGGTCCTAACTCTCAAGATTTTACTTTGAGTGACGGCCTGTTAGCTCAAACAGTTGTATGGACACCTTGTGGAGCTAGCGTGAATTTAAGGGTGAATAGTTCCATCATGGCAAGAACTAACTCTGCCATGGACCAGACGATGATCGGTGTAGATTCTGCCGATATATCGTCGGGGTTGGTGTATCATCTTCAATGGCGCCGCTGTTACTAGGGCCGTTTTCGGTTGAAGTCAACCCCGTCGTTGGCTTCCGTCCTCGGCTTGTGCGGCTTGCAGGTAGCAAGCCTCCGCGCCTCGTCGTTGCCGCCTCGGTCTAGACTTCACCTGAAAACGGCCCTTGCGGTAATCTCGGTTTTCGGTTGAAGTCAACCCCGTCGTTGGCTTCCGTCCTCGGCTTGTGCGGCTTGCAGGTAGCAAGCCTCCTAAATGTAATTGTGGTGAA
>Ga0172367_10009622_pt1 | contig 10572 bp, 8 predicted proteins | sample Lak10m_FD_114542 | JGI IMG/M metagenome (GOLD analysis project Ga0172367, IMG submission 114542) | Freshwater microbial communities from Kabuno Bay, South-Kivu, Congo - kab_022012_10m | ecosystem: Environmental > Aquatic > Freshwater > Lake | place: Democratic Republic of the Congo: South-Kivu...
CGAACCACACCAGATGGTTTATTTATTACAAAATTAAGCCGTGCAGGGCGTGATTTAATTTTTGAAGGCAAATCGCAATCGAATACGCTCGTGTCAGCATTTATGAGCGCAATGGAAAATTCCCCCTGGCTTAAAACACCTACACTTGATGTTATTCAAAGCAATAAAACCGTAGAAAAAGGCAATTCGGATAAGTTGAGCGATTTCATTTTGAAAACCAAACAATCTGATTTACCAGAGGTGAAATAGTATGGATTTGGCAAAATTAAACGAATTGGATTTATCCGACATTGAATTAGATTTTAAAAACGCTTGGAGTTGGTCAAAATCTGTTCAAATTTTAGTGATTTCGCTTTGTTGCGTAACAGCTTTTGGTGCGGGTTTTTATTATGACACGCTCGATCAACTACAAGTCTTGGAAACCACTGAAAAAAAAGAAGCAGAATTAAAAACAATTTTTGAATTAAAAAATAATCAAGCGGCAAATTTGAGTGCCTATCAAGAGCAACTCAAAATGATTAAACAAAAACTCAATGACATTATTAAACAAATGCCATTAGAAGAAGAAATTGCAGGCTTGCTGATTGATATTTCTCAAACAGGTGTTGCGAGTGGCTTAGAATTCAAATTGTTTAAACCTGCCTCGCCTGTCGTTAAAGACTTTTATTCAGAGCTACCTATTAACATTGAAGTTATCGGTGAATACGATGAATTATGTGCGTTTATCAGTGGACTTGCCGCATTGCCGCGTATTGTGACCATTCACGATTTAATAATTAGTCCGCTAGACAAAACCAAAATTGGTAAACACAGTGATATGTTGATGGCAGTGACGGTAAAAACCTACCGTGAAAATGAGAATACACGAAATGATGCGAAATAAATCGATATTACTTTTTGTGGCTACACTGAATTTAACGGCGTGCGGACGTGATTTTTCTGATTTGCAACAATATGTTGTCAATATCAAAGCACGCCCTAAACAGCCCGTAAAACCATTACCTGAGTTCCAAACAGTTGAACCCTTCGTTTACAAAAAAACAGAAGGATTACGCGACCCATTTAAACCTGTTGACAAAATTGAAGAGCCTGAAGAAGTTGAAAGTGAAGAAGAACCAGACAACGGTATTCATCCAGATAAAAATCGTAAAAAAGAGCTGCTGGAAACCTTTTCTTTAAGCGGAATGCGAATGGTCGGCACTGTGCAAATGAACTCGCAATTATGGGGTTTAGTGCGAAATGAGAACACAACTTATCGCGTAAAAGTAGGCGATTATTTGGGCGAACACGATGGCAAAATCACACGCATTGATAAAGATAAAATTGAACTTATCGAAATTGTTTCTGATAAAAAACCTGGTCGATTCATTGAACAAGCAGCCACGCTAGTGCTTGCTGAATAATTTAAACGAAAATTTTACCCCATGAAATTTATGTCAATCACACGTTTGCCCTTGAAATATCTGCTTATTTTCGGATTATTATTTTTACTTTCAGCGTTTAATTATGCGGCAGATTCCTTGACGTTATCTGCAATTAACTTTTCTTCACAATCGGGCGATAGGCTGCAAGTGCAGCTTGAATTATCAGGCAATGCTATTGAGCCGAAAGTGTTCAAAACCGATAATCCTGCACGAGTCGTTCTCGATTTTGCGGGGGTTAAAAACGGATTAAATCGTAAAATTTATGCAATCAATCAAGGCAGTGCTTTAAATGCGTATGTGATTGAAGCTGATGGGCGAGTTCGCGTCATTTTGAATTTGCTGGAAATGTTACCGTATGAGGTCAAAACTGTCGGTAACAATGTCGTTTTAACACTGACACCAACCCTTGCGGCAAAAGCAGAAATACCTATTACCCAACCTGCCCCCAAAATCACAACCCCTGCACAAAAACAAGCGGCAAATAAAGTAGCAACCACACATTTACCAGAACAAGCCATTAGTGGTTTTGATTTTAAACGTGGAGATAAAGGTGAAGGACGGATTTTAGTTTCACTTGCTAATCCAAACACAGTGGTCAATTCCAAAAAAGAAAGTGGCAAAGTGATTTTAAGTTTTTTAAATACCCAATTACCTGAAGGACTTGCAAAAAGGCTCGATGTTTCTGAATTTGCAACACCTGTAAAATTTATTGATACCGTTTCAGCAAAACAAGAAACGACCCTCACAGTGACAACCGTCAATGAACTTTATGATTATTCTGTTTTTCAAACCGATGGTTTGCTAACTATCGAATTTCGTCCACTAACTGATGTAGAAAAAGAAAAGTTAGAAAAAACGCGCGTGAAATATACAGGTGAGCGACTTTCGCTGAATTTTCAAGACATCGAAATTCGCAGCGTAATTTCGATTTTAGCTGAATTTACGGGGCAAAATATGGTGGCAGGCGAGGATGTTTCAGGCAATATCACTTTAAAACTCGATGATGTGCCGTGGGATGAAGCCCTTGATTTTATTATGATGACGAAAGAATTAGGTAAATATCAAACGGGGAATGTCATTTTAATTTCGCCAATCGACAGAATTAAAGATTACAAAGAAAAGCAACAAAAAATGGAAGAAGTCGTTGAAAAATCTGATGCACTGGTGACTGAGTATCTTAAAATTAACTTTGCCAAAGCAGAAAGTTTTAAAAGTTTACTTAATGGATTGGATACAGGCGCGTTTGGTACTTGCGGTGCGAGTAATCAAGCTAATAGCAGTAACTTGAGTGTGAATACAACAGGCACTTCGACAGTAAATGCTCCAGAACAAATTAGACCTTCAACATCGTCCATGATGCCAAGCATGAATCAAAATTCTATGTATGGTATGCAAGGTCAAGTTCCTTCTGGCATCAATCCTGAAGAAAATCGTTTGCTCTCACCGCGTGGTTCGGCAATTGTCGATTCACGCACCAATACGCTGATTGTTAAAGACACCGTGAAAAAATTAGAAGATGTGAAAAAATTGATTCACAAACTCGATGTGCCTGTGCAACAAGTGATGATTGAATCGCGGATTGTGATTGCCGATGACACGTTTGCAAAAAATTTAGGGGTAAAATTTGGCGCGGCAAAACAAGGTACAATTGATAGCACGACAGGTTACGCGATTGGTGGAAAAGGCACAAAAGGTTCTGCTTCGCCAAGCGCAGATGGTTCTTTAGGCATTTTAAACGATTCACTGGTTGATTTAGGCGCAGAAGCAATTGGTGGTACGCCTGTTGGTGCATTAGGCATGACGCTTGCGCGTGGTGCTGATTATGTCTTGAATTTAGAAGTTCAAGCCTTACAATCAGATGGTCGTGGCGAAAGTATTTCAAACCCTCGTGTTATGACTATGAATCGCTGCACCGCGCATATTGTCCAAGGTGTTCAGGTGCCTTATGTCACACTTCCTACTTCAGTTGCTGCAGGAGCAGGAACAAACAATTCGGTACCAACAGTGACTTTTAAAGACGCAACACTTGCATTAAACGTTACACCACAAATTACCCCAAGTGGCGCAGTTTTGATGAATTTGGTAATTAAAAAAGATAACGTGAATGAAGCGGCAAGTGTGGGCTTAAACGGTAATAAAGTGTTAGATAAACGTGAAATTCAAACTTCCGTTTTAGTTGAAGATGGCGAAACCATTGTGCTAGGTGGCGTGTATGAAGACAATGATTCGATTACTAAAAACAAAATTCCTTTTTTCGCGGATTTACCGCTTGTCGGTGATTTATTTAGCAACAGCTCAAACAAAAATAGTAAAAAAGAACTGTTAATTTTTGTCACGCCTAAAATTATTAAAGATAATGAAACCGCGCAACAGAATTAACAACACCTTGAAATTTAACAATTATAAAAGATAGGACGCATGAAACAATCAGAAAACATTTATTTAGTCGGCTTGATGGGCGCGGGGAAAACGACCGTAGGCAGGCAACTCGCTCGCTTGTTGCAATTACCTTTTTATGACAGCGACAAAGCCATTGAAGAACGCACAGGCGTTGATATTCCAACGATTTTTGAATTTGAAGGCGAGGAAGGTTTTCGTAATCGTGAGCAAAAAATGATTGCTCAGTTAACTGAACTCAAAGGCATTGTTTTAGCCACAGGTGGTGGAGCAATTTTGCGTGAAGAAAACCGAGAATTACTGACTAAAAACGGTTTTGTGGTGTATTTGCATTGCGATGTCAATAAATTGCTTGAACGCACGCGCCGTGATTCAAATCGTCCGTTGCTTGATACGGCTGATCCAAAAGTACGTTTAGAAACTTTATTCGAAATCCGTGAACCGCTTTACAAAGCGAGTGCAGATTTGATCGTTGATACGGGTGTGCTGCAAAGCAAAGACGCAGTTACGCATATTTTAGAATGCTACAAAGAAGCACAAAATTAAACGTTAAAACATGAAAACATTAACCGTAGCCTTAAGTGAGCGTAGCTATCCGATTTATATCGGTGCGAATTTACTCGCGCAAGCTGATTTATTGACTCATCACATCAAATCAAAACAAGTCGTGATTGTCACAAATGAAACTATTGCGCCACTTTATTTGCAAAAAGTGTTAGCCAATTTAAGCGATTTTCAAGTTGAAGTGGTGATTTTGCGTGACGGCGAACAATTTAAAACGCTCGATTCGCTGAATTTAATTTTTGATCAATTACTTGTTAGAAAATTTAGTCGTAACGCAACGTTAATTGCCTTAGGCGGCGGCGTAATTGGGGATATGGGCGGATTTGCAGCGGCATGCTATCAACGTGGCATTGCATTTATTCAAATTCCAACTACGTTACTTGCACAAGTCGATTCTTCAGTGGGAGGAAAAACAGGGGTAAATCATCCACTCGGTAAAAATATGATTGGCGCGTTTTATCAACCCCAAGCCGTGATTGCTGACGTGGATGTTTTAGATACACTTGACGATCGACAACTTTGTGCGGGTTTAGCCGAAGTTATCAAATATGGATTGATTTGCAATTTAACCTTTTTCGAATGGCTTGAAGTCAATATCGATGTGTTATTAAAACGCGATAAAACCGCCCTTACTTACGCAATTGAGCAATCTTGTTTAATGAAAGCGCAAGTCGTCGTCGAAGATGAACATGAAGGTGGCGTGCGAGCCACTTTAAATTTAGGACACACTTTTGGTCATGCGATTGAAACGGGTATGGGTTACGGCAGTTATTTACATGGCGAAGCGGTGGCAATCGGCACTTGTTTAGCAGCCGATTTATCACAACGCAAAGGTTTTTTAACAGCTCAAGACGTGACACGAATTATTGATTTATTTAAACGGGCAAATTTACCGATTCAAACGCCCTCCGAATTAAGTGCGGCGCAATTTGTTGAACTCATGGCAGTTGATAAAAAAAATGTCGATGGCGATATTCGCGTCATTTTGCTTGAAGCGATTGGCAAAGCAACCTTGCCGATGGCAGTTGATTCATCCTCTTTGACGCAAACGCTGCAAACTTATGGCAGATAACGAACTTTTTTCCGTTGATGACAAGCTCGACTTGTTGCCGTTATTGACTAAAGAACGCACGCAACGTTTTGAGCTTCTGTTGCATTTAATTCCGAATCTAAAACAACACCTTATTTTATGCGGGCAGTCGGGAATCGGTAAAACGTTGCTACTCGATATGCTTTACGACATTGACAGCGACGTGTGGCAATGTTGTTTTGTGCAAGGGAGCGCGGATTTAAGTTTTGAAACGATTGAAGCGCAACTCACAAAAACAATGCTGCGAAATAAACACGATTCATTAGATAGTGCGTTGCATACGTTCAAAGAACAGCATAAAAAAATCGTGTTAATTATTGATGATGCGGGGCTGTTAGTTTCGGGCTTGATGACCACGTTAATTGAATATGCTGCCGCGCAATCTGCGATAAAACTCATTTTTTCGCTTACGCCAGAAGCCAAACAAGCACATCGCAATACGGATAAAGCCTTAAACGATTGTTACATTTTAGAATTACCGCCCCTTAGTAAGTCACAATGCGCGTATTTTTTGCGTCATCTTGCGACCAAACCACGCACTTACGGTGCCATCCCAATTGATGAAAAGTTAGTTGAGAAAATTTACGCCGATACGGATGGCATTCCTGCAAAAATCATTCATGATTTCAATAAGCTATCTCGCAAAAATGAAAATGATTTCAGCAAATGGATTGCGGGGTTTATTAGCGTAACGGTACTGGCAATTGGCATCAATCAAAGCATTCGTTATTTCAAAAAAGACGAACCAATTGAAGAATCACCCGTTATTGCAACACCTGAACCTCAAGCAGAAAAAAAAGTTGAACCTGTAACAAAAACGCCTGTTCTTGAACAAGCTGAAAAAACAGATAAACCAGAATTAGACATCGTTATTCCAGAATTCAAACTCGATATTGAGAAAGGTGTGATTCCCACGCAAACGCAACCTGCTGAAAAAGTCCCACAAGCAACTGAAAATACAGAAACGTCGTCCACTGCTGAATCTGAAGTAAAAAAAGAAGAAAAACCACAAGATGAACCCAAAGTAGAGACTGAAAAAGTTACTGAAACTACGCCTGAAAAATTACCTGACACTGAAAAAAATGTTACACCTGTTGAAACGGCAAAACCTGAACCAGAAAAAACAACTTCGTCAATTTTAAAAATTCCTGAGCCTGTTAAGCCGCAAATCATCATGCCTAAAATTGTTGCACCACAAATTGCAGCACCTATAAAACCGATTACACCTGAAATTGCTTTTCCCAAGATTCAACCTGCCAAAGGCGTACAAATTCAAGCCTTGCCTGAAAAAAATGAAATTCATGATGAGCCAATTTCTGCGCCTATGGTGAAAGAAATCAAACCACAAGTAGCAAAAGTGACGGAAACAAAAGTTGAAGAAAAACCCGTTGTAGAAGTACAAAACGTTGAAGACGTGAAAAAAGCACTTAAAGATGAATTAGCTGAAAAAAAAGCCGCCGCTAAACTTGCAAAAGAAAAAGCCGCTGAAGCTGAAAAAGAAAAACAAATTTTGAAAGAAAAGAAAGCCGAAGAAAAAAAGAAAGCTGAAGAAAAGAAAAAAGCTGAAGAAAAGAAAATTGAAAAAGAAAAAACAACTGAAAAACAATCTGTTAGCACGCAAAATGTTACGGGGGGGCGTTACAGTTTGCAACTTATCACGCTTTCTAGCGAAGCGGCTGTTGAAAATTTCAAGAAAAAACACGCTGCTCTCGGCGATAATGTTCGCGTTATCAAATCAGGCACAGAAGAAAAACCACGTTTTGGTTTGATGTATGGCGGCTTTTCAAATGTTGAAGAAGCCACAAAAGCCAAACAAAAATTACCTGCTGAATTTGCAGATGCCCTGCCCCGAAAATCCAATTAACTCAAAAATATCCATGACCACATTAAAAAACGATACTTTCATCAAAGCTCTTTTAAAACAACCGACCGATTACACGCCGATTTGGATGATGCGCCAAGCGGGACGCTATTTGCCTGAATACCGCGCTGTGCGTGAACAAGCCGGCAGTTTTATGGCTCTTTGCACGAATCCTGAACTGGCATGTGAAGTAACTTTGCAGCCGCTGCGACGTTTTGATTTTGATGCGGCGATTTTGTTTTCTGATATTTTGACCATTCCTGACGCAATGGGTTTAGGGCTTTATTTCACCGAAGGCGAAGGTCCTAAATTTAAAAATCCCATTCAAACTGCGGCAGATATTGAGAAATTACCCATTCCTGACCCCGAAACAGAATTGCGTTATGTAATGGACGCGGTGCGTTTGATTCGTAAAAATTTAGAAGGGAAAGTGCCACTCATCGGTTTTTCAGGCAGTCCTTGGACACTCGCAACCTATATGATTGAAGGCGGCAGCAGTAAAAATTTCGCTAAAATCAAAAAAATGATGTTCAACGAACCCGCGCTGCTACATAAATTACTCGACAAGCTCGCGCAATCAGTCGCAGCATATTTAAACGCGCAAATTGCCGCAGGCGCACAAACCGTGATGCTTTTCGATACTTGGGGTGGAATGCTCAGTGGCGATGATTACAAAGAATTTTCTTTGCGTTATGCACAGCAAGTTCGCGCATTGTTAAAAACAGAAGTTGATGGCGTAAAAATCCCCACGATTTTATTTACTAAAGGTGGCGGTTTATGGCTTGAAGACATGGCAAACGCTGGTTATGACGCGCTCGGTTTAGATTGGCAAACTGATATTGGACAAGCTCGCGCAAGAGTTGGCGAAAAAGTTGCGTTGCAAGGCAATTTAGACCCACTCACGCTTTACGCGAACCCTGAAGTGATTCGAGAAAAAGTGAAAATTGTACTGGAAAAATATGGTCAAGGTAGTGGTCACGTTTTCAATTTAGGTCACGGCATTTTGCCCGACATCAATCCTGATCATGTCAAAGCAATGGTCGATGCGGTGCATGAATTTAGCCGCTAAAATGTTTTGAACTAAGTTTTATCTATCTTCTTTCGCCACACGATTGCAAAAATCGGGTGGCTTTTTTTTGAGAAATTTTTTGATTCGTGATTTTATTGATTGTTGAATTAGCGTACTTTACTGTATTTTGTAAACACACAACCCAACATTTTTGAGAGCAAATTATGCAATGTATATGTCATTCAGTCGAGAATTCTCATTTCAATTTGATTCTTTCCGAGGAGTTAAAAATATCTCTTACCATCGAAAAAATTGTTAACGAAAGTCAATGCGTTTCTATAGAATTAAAGCCTGACGAATCAATAGAACATGCACTTGAAACAAACGAAATTCTTTCTAGTTTTGAACAAAAAATGGGGATTTATCATTTATGGATTGATCAAGAGTATTGTAGCGATCATTTCGACCACAAAATGTTGTGCATATATGTTGGTAAAGGCTATGTAAAAAAGAGAGTAAAAGATCATTTATCAAAAAAATTCTCTGAAGATAAAGAAATTGATGAAACAATTTATGTAAGTTTCTTTGAGTGCGAGAACAGAATAGCAAAATATTTAGAACAATTATTTTTAGACATTTATAAGCTACATTTAAATGAAGCCGAAAACCGTGGTGATCGATATTTACACACCATGTGGGATGAAGGTAGAGTCACACATGGAACCGAATTGCATGCACAAGCTGAAGCACTAGCAAGGAAATACCCTGACGTTTTCAATCTGCCAGAATAAAAAACTGGGCGTATTATCTATAAACGACTATTGAACTAGCCACGTTCTTTAAATAAAAAGATACGCGGCTTTTTCATGTCGGGAAAAATTCCTTTTTTATCGTGTTATGTAGTTTTGAAGCATCAAGCTGTTTATTATTTGCAACATTCTAAACATTGATGATTTTGAATTATGAGCAAATTTTTTTATTACACATTGGGATTAAGTTTAGTTAGTCTGCCGATTTTTGCTGAAGATGTTCCGCAAGATTTAGGCATTATGAATATCGTCGGAACGTCGCCCATTTCTGGTAGTAGTATTGAAGCGATGAAATTACCAACGCCTGTGCAAACGGTTTCAGATGAACAGTTACAAAACGCGCAATCGATTTCACTTGCTGATTACATCAACCGTTATTTAGGTAGCGCACACGTCAACGAAGCGCAAAATAATCCGTTGCAACCTGATATTCAATATCGCGGTTTTGTCGCTTCGCCGCTGATGGGTTTGCCGCAAGGTTTATCAACGTATGTGAATGGCGTGCGTTTTAACGAACCGTTTGGTGATACGGTGAATTGGGATTTATTGCCACAAGGCGCGATTGATTCGATGGCGTTGTATTCGTCGAATCCTGTTTATGGTTTAAATACCTTAGGTGGCGCGATTGCCATTAAAACAAAAACAGGTTTTTCCTCGCCAAAACATCAACTCGAAGTCATCGGCGGTTCGTGGGATAGGCACTCAGAAGAACTCACCAGTGGTTGGAATAACGGCACTTGGGGTTATTTCATCGATTTGAATCATTTTGAAGAAGAAGGCTGGCGCGATTTTTCACCGACAAAAGCAGATAGAGTTTTCGGAACGTTAAGTTGGCGCGGTGATAAAGGTTCACTCGATTTAACTTTAGGCGCAAACGACAACAACATGCGCGGCAACGGGGCAACACCGATTCAACTGTTAAACGAAAACCGAAAAGCGATTTTCACGCATCCTGATGAAACTGTGACCCGCATGTTCTTTTCAGAACTTTCGGGCAGTTATGATGTTACGGATAACATTGAAATAAGCGGTAATGGTTATTTTCGACAAAATAGAATGCGTACTTTTAATGGTGACGACAGTGATTATGATGATTGTGAACACGATGGCAGTCTTTTGTGTGAAGACGGTCACGAAGAAGTCATTGATGTAAACGGAAATTTAGTGCCTGCAAGTGACGCAGTTGAAGGTGCAACACGCAATTCCAGTGCAACCTTTATGCGTGGAAAAGGTGGAAGTTTGCAAACAGCTTTCACGGGCGATTTGTTCAAACATGAAAATAATTTAACCGTTGGCACAACTTACGACGTGTCAGAAATCAATTATTCGGCAAATACCGAATTAGGCTCATTAACCGCAGACCGTGGCACAGTGGGAAGTGGCATTTTTGTTGATGAATCAAAAGTACGTTTAAAAGC
>Ga0172367_10009623_pt1 | contig 10572 bp, 12 predicted proteins | sample Lak10m_FD_114542 | JGI IMG/M metagenome (GOLD analysis project Ga0172367, IMG submission 114542) | Freshwater microbial communities from Kabuno Bay, South-Kivu, Congo - kab_022012_10m | ecosystem: Environmental > Aquatic > Freshwater > Lake | place: Democratic Republic of the Congo: South-Kivu...
AATGAGCCATGGCCATTGAGAATCTTCCCGATTTCACCCGCCCCGCCCGCCAGCGTTGGGAGTCCATCCCCGCAAATATCCGCCAGCGCCTGCTGGCCAATGTCTGGTGCGGGCAATGCCGCCACGAAGTGACGATCACCAGTTTCACCGGGACCATCAAGAGTGGCAATTTGCTGCTGGTGGGTAAATGCGCCGAGTGTCACGGCGACGTGGCGCGGGTGATCGAGGGCTCGTGAGCACGTTGCCGCAGAAACCCTCAGCAGTGCTCATTGGCCCCAACAGCAAGTTGTTCGGTAGTAAACTGCACGCCACCAACAAACAAGCGGCTACCAGAAATGGTAGCCGTTATTCATTTCCGTAACCGATACTTAAATCTAGCGGATCTCTTTCTACTCCTATTCACTAAGGAGTTTGAGATGCATACAATACAGGTCTCCCAGCAATTGAAGCCAAAGGTAACTGCAGGTAACTGCTGGGTTTGAGATAATCAGGGCTACTGATATTCCATGTTTTCAGGCAAAGTTTGCGGGCATAGCGTTATTTGTCTGTATGGCTGGCGTTATCTTCAATCTTGAGCTCAGCCAGACCATTTCAAAGCATGGGGCCAGCTACGCGGCGAATTTACTGCTGCATGATGTTACTCCATTGCTATTTCTGGCGTTCTGGCTGTTATGCGTTCCACACGGTTTGCTGAAATTCAGGGATGTGATGTCCTGGTTGGCCTTCCCGGTGCTTTATTTTGGTTATGTATTGCTGCGTGGCGTACTGATTGGTCAGTACCCTTATAGATTCTTCAACCCCCTGTTGCTTGGTTATAAATCTGTACTGGTAAACGGCCTGGAAATGTTTGCCGGATTTCTGAGTTTCGGATTGATTATTCTTGCTTTGGACAGGCTAAAGCAAAGGTTCACCATAGCGAGCGAATAATTCTTTGATCCACATGGTTCAGGTCCGTGCGGGCTCGCCAACAAACAAGCGGCTATCTATTGGATTGAATGAGGGTTCGTGCGCAGGTGGTGACCTCATCCGCAAACGCAATTTTGGATAAGAGGAACAAGCAGATGAGAAAAAATGCAACCAGCATAATTGCGTGTAAGAAAAATCTCACAATATTTCCCCAACGGTGTCTGGAATTTATTCGATTCTATACGATTAATCTCAGAATAAACATGGGGCCACCAACATCTTGTTTAACCAGTCCAACTTCATGAAACCCGCGTGAATCCTGGTGATTGGCGGGTAGGGTGGCGAACGGCAATATTCGAGGTAAGTAATTCCTGCAATGTGCCGTTAATGTAAGTGAGCATAGGAGTTTTGCTCAACTCCATGTTAAATTTTGCGGCAGAGACACTGCCGCTTTTTTTTGATGCGTCTGGCCAGGATGTCAACCTTGCCATGAGGAACGACAACGGGAGCTTGTGCTCCCGTTGTCGTGATATGGAACCGAGCTGCTTAGCGATTGCAGACGTACATCGTGACTTCAAAACCGAAACGCATTTCAGTAACTTCGGGCTTGGTCCACATGGCTGTCTCCTTTGGATTGAACAATTAATTTGTCAAACAAAGCATGTTCATTTGCTTCGTTCAGGAGCCACTTTACCCGAGTGTTTATATCAGGTACTCAGCGCAGCCATGAAATACCTCTAATGAATATCATGATTGAGAATAACCAGTTTCCGATATTTATTGGCGCTGTAAGCCTTTGGTAAGCTGATACTGGCATATTCATGGCGTTTGTTACCTGACTTGAGATAGGAGATGTTTATGGCTGAAGAAACCAAAGCGCCCTGGCTGAATTACCTGGCGTTAACAACTGTGATATTCGCAGTCTGTGCAACACTTGCGACATTCAAAGGCGGTGGGTATTCCACACGCTCCGTCATGAGCCAATCGCAGGCGTCCGATCAGTGGGCTTATTATCAGGCAAAAAGCATCAAATCCAATTTAGCGATGATGCAAAAGGAGAGGATGGAGCTTGAATTGCTGGGGATCAATGCCAATACACCTGTCAAGGTTGCTGATGAGTATAGAAGCAGGGCCGAAGTATATGCGAAGAAAATAGCCACCTATGAAAAGGAAAAGGCCGAAATCCAGGAGAAGGCAAAGCAGTTGGAAGCAGCTCGTGACGAGGCGCAATTACATTCCAAGACATTTGGCATGGCCGTCATCTTTCTGCAGATTGCCATTTTGTTGTCGTCCATCGCCGCACTGCTCAAGCGTAAAGAGCTTTGGTACGCAGGCATGGCAACAGGGCTGGCCGGAGTAATCTATTTTGCCGACGGTTTTCTCATGTTCATGTAATCCAAGCGATGCTTCCAGAGCGGCATTTATGGAATGGTGTAGAGTTTTGCCGCGCAGCAGGATGGCATATCGCCGCAGCAATTGACCGAGAACAATTGGGGAATACGTTCCAACACACTCTGAAGGTTGGTATATTTACCATATCCCCTGATTCAGGAAAGATCATGTCAGGTTATAAAGAGATTGGAGCGACCGAATTGCATACGCTGATGGGCAACAGCAAAATGGAGCTGATCGATGTGCGGTCGGACGAGGAAGCCGCCAAGGGCGTGATCAAGGGTGCGCAGCATATCCCGTTGGCATTGCTGCCGGTGAAAGTGGATGAGTTGACGGCGGGTGACGTCCCCTTGGTATTCTATTGTCACAGCGGTATACGCTCCGCACAGGCCTGTTCGTTTATCAGCGATAAGGGCCGCAGCAACGTCTTCAACCTGCAAGGTGGCATATTGGCTTGGGACAAGGCGGGCTATCCGCTGATACCACAGAGTTAACATTTATTTAGGCGAGATCAAGATGGAATTCAACAAGGAACTGGACGCACGTGGACTCAACTGCCCATTGCCCATCCTGCGCTGTAAGAAAGCACTGGCCGAAATCACTGCTGGCCAGGTGCTCAAGGTGATCGCCACCGACCCCGGATCGGTCAAGGACTTCCAGGCATTCTGCAAACAGACCGGCCACGAATTGCTGTCCCTTGCCGAGGGTGAAGGCGAATTCACGTTCATCATCAAAAAGAGGAACTAGTCGCCCGATTATGTCCAGGAAGCTCGCGTTGATCGCCTCCAAAGGCACGCTGGACTGGGCCTATCCGCCGTTCATTCTGGCTTCCACTGCGGCTGCGCTGGATTACGAAGTGCAAATCTTCTTCACCTTCTACGGCCTGACCCTGCTGAAGAAGGATATCTCCGACCTCAAGGTCAGCCCGCTCGGCAACCCTGCCATGCCGATGCCAATACCGATGCCCTCGCTGGTGCAGGTATTGCCGGGGATGGAGAGCATGGCGACCATGATGATGAAACAGAAAATCAGGGACAAGGGCGTGGCCTCGGTCGAGGAACTGCGTGATGCGTGCCTGGAAGCAGGAGTGAAGCTGATCGCCTGCCACATGACGATGGATCTGTTCGACTTCAAACGCGAGGACTTCATCGACGGCATCGAGTATGGCGGCGCTGCCACCTTCCTCGAATTCGCCGGCGGTGCCGACGTCAGCTTATTTGTCTAGCCGGCAGCACTCGGCCTTCGGCAAAACGCTGATCGCTGAAAGCTGTTGGCTGAATGCCTCCGCGCTATTTCAGTCGCGCAAACTGTACCCGCACTTTTTCCAGCGTGGCGCAGTAATTCGCCACACGTTCCTTTTCCTGCGCTACTACCTGTGCTGGTGCGCGCTCGACGAAGCCGGCGTTGGATAGTTTGGCGTTGGCCTTGGCGATCTCGCCTTCCAGCCTGGCGATTTCCTTGCCCAGACGTTCCTTCTCTGCCGCCACGTCCACTTCGATTTTCAGCATCAGGCGAAAGTCACCCACCATCGCGACAGGCGCATCGGCTTCCGGCAGGGCGGCGACGATGCTCAGGTCGGAAAGTTTGGCCAGCGCCTTGAGGTACGGCGCATAGGCTTCCAGCGTGGCTGCGGCGCCTTCCGCCACCAGCGGCACGCGCACTGCCGGGGATACACCCATTTCTCCACGTAGACTGCGGCATGCATCCACGGCCTGCTTGAGTGTGGCGACCCAGGCTTCGGCGGCCTCGTCGATTTTTTCCGGTTGGGCCTTGGGGTAGGGTTGCAGCATCACGGTGTCGCCGTTTTTTCCGGTGTATTCGGCGACGGTCTGCCAAAGCTCTTCCGTAATAAACGGAATGACCGGGTGCGCCAGACGCAGCACGGTTTCCAGCACGCGCAGCAAGGTGCGGCGGGTGGCGCGCTTTTGCGCCTCGATTAAAGCCCCCTCGCCCTCTGGGAGAGGGGTGGGGTGAGGGGCTAGTTGCACCTTGGCGATTTCCAGGTACCAGTCGCAGTATTCGTCCCACACAAACTTGTAAATAGCCTGCGCCACATAGTCGAAACGGTAGTCGGCGAAGCCTTTTTCCACTTCGGCTTCGGTGCGTTGCAGCAGGCTGACGATCCAGCGATCGGCCTGCGAAAAATTCAGATAACCTTCCGGCCCGCAGTCGTGCTGGCACGGCTCCATCCCGCAATCCTGGGGACTCCCATCTTCCTTCTGGCAGTTCATCAGCACGAAGCGGGTCGCGTTCCACAGCTTGTTGCAGAAGTTGCGGTAGCCCTCGCAGCGGTGCATATCGAACTTGATGTCGCGGCCGGGGCTGGCGAGGCTGGCGAAAGTGAAACGCAGCGCATCGGTGCCGAATGCCGGGATGCCTTCGGGGAATTCCTTGCGTGTACGCTTCTCGATCTGTTCCGCCTGTTTGGGGTTCATCAGGCCGCTGGTGCGCTTCTTTACCAGTTCCTCGACGCCGATGCCGTCGATCAAATCAATCGGATCGAGCACGTTGCCCTTGGACTTGGACATCTTCTGCCCTTCCGCGTCGCGGATCAGGCCGTGCACGTACACATCCCGGAACGGAATCCTGCCGGTGATGTGCTTGGTCATCATCACCATGCGCGCTACCCAGAAGAAAATGATGTCGAAGCCGGTTACCAGCACCGACGACGGCAGGTAGAGGTCGAGCGCCGGGTTGGATTTTTCCGGCCATTCTGGCGTCCAGTCCAGCGTGGAAAACGGCCACAGCGCGGAGGAATACCAGGTATCCAGCACATCCGGGTCGCGCATCAGCGGGCCGGCATAGTCGGCGTTGTCGGCCAGATGGCGCGCCTCGGCCTCGTCATGCGCCACAAACACTTCGCCGTTGACGCCGTACCATGCGGGAATCTGGTGCCCCCACCATAACTGGCGCGAGATACACCAGTCCTGGATATTATTCAGCCACTGGTTGTAAGTATTCACCCAGTTTTCCGGATGGAACCTGATTTCGCCGAAGGCAACGCAGTCCAACGCTGGCTTTGTAATTGCCATAAGTCCACCGGGGCCAGGTTTCCCATCTCGGCGCGTTATCTCCGTGAGGTCAACGAACCATTGGTCGGTAAGCATGGGTTCGATTACCACGCCGGTGCGGTCGCCGCGCGGCACCTTAAGTTTGTGCTTCTCGGTCTTCTCGAACAGTCCTGCGGCCTCGAGATCAGTAACGACCTGTTTGCGTGCCTCGAAGCGGTCGAGTCCATGGTATTTAGCAGGGGCTTGATTGTTGATTTTGGCATCCAGCGTCAGGATGCAGATCAGCGGTAGCTTGTGCCGTTGCCCCACCGCATAGTCGTTAAAGTCGTGCGCTGGCGTCACCTTCACCACGCCGGTGCCGAATTCGCGATCCACGTATTCATCGGCGATGACGGGGATGTCGCGCTCGCACAGCGGCAACTGTACCATCTTGCCGATCAGGTGTGCATAGCGCTCGTCTTCCGGATGCACCATCACTGCCACGTCGCCCAGCATGGTCTCGGGACGGGTGGTGGCAACGGTGAGATGGGTCAATCCGCGCGCATTGTCCGGCTCGGCTAATGGATAGCGGATGTGCCACATGAAGCCGTCTTCCTCTTCCTGCACCACTTCCAGGTCGCTCACCGCGGTGTGTAGTTTGGGATCCCAGTTCACCAAACGCTTGCCGCGGTAGATCAGGCCTTCGTTGTACATGCGCACAAAGGTTTCGGTGACGATCTTGGACAGCCCGTCGTCCATGGTGAAACGTTCGCGCGACCAGTCCGGCGAGGTGCCGAGGCGGCGCATCTGGCGGGTGATGGTGGAGCCGGATTGTTCTTTCCATTCCCACACCTTTTCCAGGAATTTCTCGCGGCCGAGGTCGTGGCGCGACAAGCCTTGGGCATCCAACTGGCGCTCCACCACGATCTGCGTGGCGATGCCGGCGTGGTCGGTGCCCGGTTGCCACAGGGTGTTGTCGCCACGCATGCGGTGGTAACGGGTCAGGGCGTCCATCAGGGTCTGGTTGAAACCGTGCCCCATGTGAAGCGTGCCGGTGACGTTGGGCGGCGGCAGCAGGGTGCAGAAGTTGTCGGATTTTGCCGTGTCCAGGCCGGCGGCAAAGAAGCCACTGCTTTCCCATAACTGGTACCAGCGGCTTTCTATGTTCCTGGGTTCGAAGGACTTGTCTAGTTCGCTCATGGGGCGCGATTTTACCATACCACGCCGCCACTCACCCCGAGGTAGGCTGACGCCCCGGCTGCCGTGAAGAAAACGAGCAGGTGGAACCAGCCCCATAACACGTACCTGCGTTTCAAATGCTGAGGCGACAGGTTGGAAAGCAGGTAAAGCCCTGTCTGGGGAGCGCGCATGACATGCACCCCATCGCGCTGGCGAATTTCGCGGTGCTGCTTCTGCACTTCGCGCACGGCAGCCCGGCGCGCCAGCTCCCATTCCCGCATGCCGACCTGGCCGTCGCCATCGAGATCGAAGCGCTTGAGCAGATTGGGATGATCCTTTTTCCACTCGGCCAGCAGGGCGGAGACATCATCGTTCAGGCTAAGTGCGCTGCTGGCGCCGCCGATAGTGGTGAAATCGCCCAGCGCATAAAGCTCGTCGGACGGAAATAGTTGCTCCTCGACATTCTTGTAATCGCCTTCGTACCAGGTATGGCGGTGCGTTGTGGTGACCTCCGCGCCCTCCGGATCCACCATGCATATGCCGGAACCATCCTCCAGCGCGAACACGGAATCGCTCACGCCTCTGGCCACTTCCTGCCACTTGTCGTCGGCGCCTTTGCGGTAGGTAACGAAGCGATACCAAACGCAGGGCAGGCTGCCGCTGGCTCTGGCGATACGGTATTCCGGCGCGCTCGAGGCATGACCGATCAGTTCGACATAGCCTTGCGCGGCTGAGGCAATCTTGGACGTTGGCGTATCGGCGATGGCGCGCCCGCGCCGGAAATTCGACATCCAGGCGCAGAAGCTGATGAAGGAAATCAGTGCCAGGCACGTCACCCAGGCCCATGGTTGGTCGATGCGCGCAGCCACAAACAGCAACACCAGATGGCCGCACGACGTGATCAGGTTGGCATAGCTGGATTTCAGAGAAGGAAACATCGATTTACCACGGGGAACCCATTCTGGTTAAGATTTCCCCGTGGTCGAATATTAGTTTGCGAAACGCTTGCTGACGTCCACGTCTTCCAATTCGGCAGCCTCGAACCGCAGCATTCCGAACGGGGGAAAATTGAACAGCCTGGCGATGATGAGGTCGGGGAACTGTTCGATGCGCACGTTGTTGATGTTGACGCTCTCGTTGTAGAACTCGCGCCGGTCGGCGATGGCATTTTCCAGTCCGGAAATACGCGCCTGCAGTTGCAGGAAGCTCTCGTTGGCTTTCAATTCCGGGTAGGCTTCCACCAGCGCGAACAGGCTACCCAGCCCTGCCCGCAGAGCGCCCTCCGCCATCCCAAGCGCGGCAATGTCGTGTGATTCACGTGCATTTGCGACACGAGTGCGGGCACTGATAACCTTTTCCAGCGTTTCCTGTTCGTATTTCATGTACTGCCTGCAAGTATCGATCAGTTTGGGCAACTCGTCGTGACGCTGCTTGAGCAGCACGTCGATATTTGCCCATGCCTTGCCGACATTGTTCTTGATGCTCACCAGGTTGTTGTAAACCATGACGAAATAGACCAGAACCACCACCAGCACCGCCAGACCGATCATGCCGCCCATCGCGTTCTCCTCGAGGAATATCGCAAATAATGAGTTTAATGGCTGGTAGCCATGCGCGCAATGTCGGTTATTGGCAATTCTGGTACGATGACCGAGAAACAAAACTCGAGGGGAATATCATGCTGGAGCCTGTCTGGGGCTGGGCTATCCTGGGAATGATCCTGCTTGGCGTGGAAATGCTGAGCAGCACCTTCTACATCCTGTGGTTCGGCATCGCTGCTTTGTGCGTGGCACTGGTACTGTTCGCGTTCCCTGCCACGTCGTTCGCGCTGCAACTACTCATCTTTTCCATGCTCTCTTTGGTTTCGCTCGGTATATGGAAACTCAAATATCAGCGCGAAGCACTGAGCCTGCGTGTCGGCCAGTCGCACGGCGAAGCTATCGGGGAAACCGGCCAGATCACTGAAACGGTGTCCGCCCAACAACTGGGGCGCATTACCTTCACCTTGCCGGTGATGGGTAGTCGCGAATGGGTGGCGGTTTCCGACGAAACCCTGGAAGCCGGCGCCCGGGCGGAAGTCATCGGTATCGAGGGTAATTATCTGCGCATAAGGAGTCTGTCATGATTGAATTTCTGTTGGTGTTGCTATTTCCCGTCGCCGTTGCCCTCTGGCTCGGCGTACGCATCGTGCCGCAGGGCGAGGAGTGGGTGGTGGAACGGTTGGGACGCTTCCATCGCGTGCTGGAGCCGGGCCTCAGCATCATCATCCCCATCATCGACCAGGTGCGCTACAAGGTCACCACCAAGGACATCATCCTCGATGTGCCGGAGCAGGAAGTTATCACCAAGGACAACGCCGTCATCCTCGCCAACGCCATCGCCTTCATCAAGGTCCCCAACCTGGAGCGCGCGGTGTACGGCATCGAAAACTTCCGCGAAGCCATGCGCAACATGGTGCAGACCAGCTTGCGCTCCATCATTGGCGGCATGGACCTCAATTCCGCGTTGTCCTCGCGCGACCGTATCAAGGCCGAACTCAAAAGTGCCATCGCCGATGAGGCGGTGGATTGGGGCCTGACGGTCAAATCGGTGGAAATACAGGACATCAAGCCCTCGCCCAACATGCAAAAGGCTATGGAAATGCAGGCCTCGGCGGAACGCGAACGGGTGGCGCTGGTGACGCGCTCGGAAGGCGAAAAACAGGCCCTCATTCTCAACGCCGAAGCCCGCCTGGAAGCCGCCAGAAAAGACGCAGAATCGCAGGAAATCGCTGCCAAGGCTTCGGCCGAATCAATGCGCATCATCGGCGACGCGGTCAAGGACAGCAATTCTTCCGCCACCTTCCTGCTCGGCGACCGTTACATCCAGGCCATGCAGAAACTGTCAGCGTCGGAAAACAGCAAGCTGGTGGTACTGCCGGGCGACTTGGTCGGCGCAGTCAAAAACCTGGTGGGAGGAAAGTAGTCCTTTATCCCCTCCACCCCCATCCCAACCTTCCCCCAGGAAAGGGGGAAGGAGCACCAAGCTGGAGGCTTGTCACTTCACGGTTACCATACCAAGGATAGCCCAGAATACCAAAGTCATTTCACGCCAATTACGCCGCGAAATGACGGATGCCGAAAAGCATTTATGGCGTCGTCACCTCAGGATGCGCCAGATGTTGGGGGTAAAATTCAGGCGGCAACATCCCATGGGAAGATATGTGCTCGATTTTGCCTGCATCGATGCAAAGCTGGCAGTAGAACTGGATGGCGGTCAACATGCAGAGCAACAGGAAAAGGACCATCTGCGGACGGCATGGTTGGAAACTCAAGGATGGACGGTATTGCGCTTCTGGAATAACGATGTCCTGCAGAATACAGAAGGTGTGGTCAGCATGATTCACGATGCGCTGGCACAGCGTTTAACGTGACTGCCACGTTGGCCCCTTCCCCTTTTTCAGGGGGAAGGCAGGGATGGGGGTAAAGAATTCGGCTGCCCTCCCCATGTTAAAGAGGGAATCAGGCGGTTATGTTTGCTGCGATAGCTCCGCATACCGTACAAGTGGGGTCGCGGTTCAGCTTGATGCTGCGCCATTCCATTGCCATCGTGTCGAGCAGCAGCAGCCGCCCCTGCAGGCTGTCGCCGATGCCGAGCAGCAGTTTCATCGCCTCCGCCGCCTGTGCCGTGCCGATCATGCCCACCAGCGGCGCGAATACGCCGTTTTCCGCGCAGCGCATTTCATCACCCGCCCCCAAGTCAGGGAACAGGCAGTGATAACATGGGCTGTCGGCGTGACGCAGGTCGAATACCGTCACCTGTCCCTCGAAACCGATCGCCGCGCCAGACACCAGCGGTTTTTTCAGCGCCACGCAGACGCGGTTCAGCGTATAGCGGGTGAGGAAATTGTCGCTGCAATCGATCACCACGTCCGCCTCGCGTGCCAATGCGGTGAATTCTTCTTCCATGGATTTTTGGGGCACAGGCACGATGGTTATTTCCGGGTTGATCGCCAGTAAGGTCTGCTGTGCGGAAACCGCCTTGTTGACGCCGATGGCCTGCGTGGTATGGATCACCTGGCGTTGCAGGTTGGTCAGGTCGACCTTGTCGTAGTCGCAGATGGTAA
>Ga0172367_10009624_pt1 | contig 10571 bp, 19 predicted proteins | sample Lak10m_FD_114542 | JGI IMG/M metagenome (GOLD analysis project Ga0172367, IMG submission 114542) | Freshwater microbial communities from Kabuno Bay, South-Kivu, Congo - kab_022012_10m | ecosystem: Environmental > Aquatic > Freshwater > Lake | place: Democratic Republic of the Congo: South-Kivu...
GCTTTACTCTATATTCAAACATAACTCTCCTTAAATTTTAATGAGCAGTTTAGCCGCATGCTCAGGCGGATCCTAGGCAGTTGCCCAGGTTACTATTATACCTTATTTAATTTTGATTGTCTTTGGCTTTGCTTCTTCTGGAACATTTTTTTCGATTAATATATGAAGCATGCCGTCTTTCATTTTAGCTTCAGTAACTTCCATATATTCTCCTAATGAAAATGACCTTTCGAAATTTCTTTTGGCGATACCTGCGTGAATATACTCTCCATCCCAGTGTTCTCCATGTAGTTGACCCTTGATCACCAAGTTATTATTTTCAACGTAAATGTTTATGTCTTCACGTTCAAATCCAGCAATTGCTAGACTGATTCCGTAAGCACCGCTATCTAATTTGACTAGATCATAAATTGGATAGTTAGAGTTTGAAGATTGCATTTTTGCAAAATTTGTATCCCATCCAATAAAAAATGGATCATTAAATAGATCCATTGCAAACTTTGTTACCATTTTATTCCTCCTTCAAGCGAATAAATTAATTTGTGGGCCCCATTTGGCGACCCACATATATTATAGCAAATAGTATTTTGAATTACAACTAATTATTTGGGACGTCAAATTCCATATCTATTGGGATTAGCCCCTTTTCTTTTGCAATTTGGAATCCCTCTTCGCTTAAACTTATCGTTGCTTCTAGATTTTCATCATAGTCTACTTTAACGTAGCCAGCCTCATATAATTCAATTAAACCTTTATCTACATAATCCATATGAGCCTGCCATAATTCTGGAGCAAGATCTTTTGCGGTATCATGGATGGCAAACATAATCTCACCCTTTTCGTCAACTCCAGCAATCTCTATAACGCCCATCTCTAAATAATGAGCCATTCTGCTTTCATCTGAATCTTCGTAATCTTCCATTATTCCTCCTGATTAATGGTTGCTTCAACTAATTGCTGAACGTAATCAGAAAAATGTTTTCTAGTACTTCCAGGTGGTCTAGACCCAGCAGCTTTCCATATTCTTTTATATTCCACTACATTCGAGAATGTTGTGGGGCAGAGCATAGTACCATTATACTCCTTTAGGGTTGTAGGGAGTGGAACATGTTTTCCACAACACTTACACTCTTTAGCTTTATCTTGATATATACTCATACTATTTCCATTCCTTCTAATACATCCGCTAATTGCTTAGGCATTCTAGGAGCCTCTATAACATTCATTCGTCTTCCATATTCTTGTTCTACATCTACCTTTAAACTATCATATGTATGAACTTCTATCTCGCCTATAGTTGTTGATTTGGTTCTGCTAATAGCATTATAAATAGATCCACATACAGCATCCGCCAAGTCTTTAGATCCTTTTCGTGGATGATCTACCCTATCTCTCATAATCTTTAACTGAAGCAATTCGTCAATAAGCAAGGGTATGTGTGGTCCAGTTAATCTTTCTTCAAGTACTACCATGGCCATGTCATCATAATGTTTCTTTGCTACTGATAATGTTTCAGTATTAATTCCGTATTGTTTTAATTGTTGCATCATGTCGTGTGAATTCCATCTGTCAAATGTGCATACACGAATATTAAATCCAGCAGATCTTAAACTCAATATATAATCTTTAACTTCTGTAAAGTCCACAGACTTATCTGCGGTAGGAGTCCAATATCTAACTGCATCAACCTCTACAATTGGGGCTGCTTGCGAATAATCATCTGTTACTTTAACATTAACCCATTTATTTACATGTGACATTGCTACGGCACAATGGTCATGCTTTTGCGCTAAGTCAACATGCAAAAAATATTCTTTGTCTGGATCTGGCGCAAACCATGATTCAAGTCTGCCAAATCCGTCGACAGCCAATGCCATATTGCTAAATGCTTTTTCAATCTTCTCTCTTGATTTAAAGAATGCATCTACTGCTTCTGGTGGCATACAGGCAAAACGACTAAGGGCGTCTGGCATATTCTTATAAAATTCTACTTTAAAGTCTTCTATTTTCTTGGTTGGATTAATTTCCCATGTAGGTCTCTTGAGGGCATATGTCTTAGGAATGATATATGAAATGATATGGTCTTCTTCCCATTCCACTGCAATTTCATTTCCTTCCGTCCCATCTGGAAGAGCATCATCCATCTTCATTGTCTTTGATCTAATAATAGTTTCTTTCTCCGCCACCACAGAATCATAGAACTTTTGAATAGGATCATTCTTGAAGCGGGGGAATGAAAGAAGAATAACCTTACCATAATCTGGAAAACGAGAAACAACGGATCCACGATACATATCATAGATAGCATCAGCCGTCTTAGCCTGATCATGACCAGTTGTATTTTCTGTGGCAAAGCCAGAAATTTCGTCAAGGATTACGGCTATTACGTTATAACCTTCAAATGCCTCACGTTCAGAGTGTCCTGAATATACGTTTACATTCTTATTAAATCTAACTTCAGAAGCCTTGGCCTCATACTTACCAATAAACCAAGGGGATCTATCTATGCGTGTTTTAAATCCTTTAAAGAAAACATTGTTTGCTTGCTGTGCGTTAACAGCAATATTAATAATATCAATTGTGTCTCCAGGAGGTTTACCATAATATGATGCTGGATCTTTAAGGCATAATAGCAAATATACTATATACGCTACTGCTATGGTAGAACAGTAATCCTTGCCGCTTCCTTTTCCAAGCTGTGCAATCACTTCATTGCATGTTTGTTTATAGCGACGGCGGCCTTCTTCTTCACCAAATAATTTAATTAAGGTTGATTCTTTGTAGATCTGGCTGCTCTTCTCAACGAGTGTATACTGGTACTCCGAAAGCGGAGGTAAAGCAAGGTAATCTTGTCCCGTAACAAATGTTCGTAAATCGACTGGTCTTTCATCAAATTCCTCTCCGTCAAGGATATCGATGAGATCATTAAAATTAAGCTCCACCAGACTCCTCTACTTCTATTACTACTGGTTCGACTACCCCCGTAATTTGAGATAGTCTTTTTGCTACATCTAGTTTACACTTAGGGCATGTTGCTGTAACTTCTTTAAGAATCTTTACAAGGATGTCTTGCTTACGCTCAGTTTCCGCCAATTGTGTTGCAAGCTCAGCATTATCGAGAAGGCCAACTTCTTGAAGCATGCCAATTCTTTTGCCTTCAATATCTGCAATTAGTTTAAGAGCGGTGGCCTTAACGTTTAATTGACCCTGAGTATCTGCATCCTCTACGGTCTTCCAGGCCTCTTTAATGAGCATAGCGTAATGCTGGTCTGCCCCAGAGATGGCTTCCTTGGCCCTCTCACGAGCCCCAGAATCGCTTCTGACGACCTCTTTCCATTCGTCGATATACTCTATAACATCTGCACGTTTAAAACCCGTCAGAGTGGCAATCTGAGTAGGATTATTACCCTTAAGTAATTCCTCTACTACCTTATTCATGCGGTCAAAATGATCCGCTAATTCGATTTCCATATATGTATTATACCATCTTAGTTGACTAGGATTCGATTGATTTAGATTTAGCTATTTTAAGTAAGACTAGATATCCAATTAAATCATCAATATCATTGTCGCCTGGATATTCTGTACCCTTCATTAATCTATTTAATTTATCATCAATACGGACATGAAGCTGTTCTCTTGGTCCCGCCTTTGAAAATATACGCACAGGCGCAAGGGCTGAGTTGCCGTAGGCAATATTTTTCTTAATTAGCATGTGTGCAATTTCATGGCAGGTATGCCAAATTTCGCTACCCGCTTCTGTTCCTACTGTAAGCAAATATAAATCATCACATCTAAATTCTTTTACATCTGGGAATACTGGTTCCATTATATTTTACTCAATTCGTATTTTAGGTCATTATTTTCTCTGCCTAGGAATTTGACAGAAAACTTTGGGGTATTGTCCCAATAGTATCTTCCAAACAATTTATAAAGATCTTTTTCTGGATCAAAATAATCAAATGTTTCGTGGTGAAAAACCTTTTTATGTGTTGGATCCCTATAAGATAATTCATTATCCCATGCTGGTAATCTCATTATAAGTTTCCCGCCAACCTTTAAGACTCTATGACATTCAGAAATCCATTGAATAATTTCTAAATTAATATGCTCAAAAACATCTATTGCATAAACCATATCCCATTCATTATTATCCCATATCCATGGAAGAATGTCTAGGTCATGTGCAACATCTATCCAGTCTGAATGAAAAATTCTATCATGGTGTACTGCTCCTTCAATTGGGACAGATCCAGATCCAAGTTCTAATATTTTCATTTTCTAATTAACCCAAACTTCTCTAGATGCCTCTGTATAGTCATAGCAGAGACTCCGCATTCCGCCGCAATTTCTGTGACAGACTTTTTCTGTACTACATATCTACGATATAACCATGTCTGGCTTTGATATAATTTCATCGTTCTGTCAGCACCGTATTTGAATAATGGGCAATGCCGAATGCATCTGCCACGTCAAAATCATCTAGTTTTAAATCGTATTTATTATTAAAGTAATCTACTGTGCGTTGCTTCCTAATCTCTCGCATTTTTGTTTTATACCAAGAGTCGGCATGTCCTGGATTTTCAAACCTAAGCGTGTCCTTCTCCAGTTTTGTTGGGTTTTTATTTCCAATATATGCTTGCCAAGATGTAGGAGAAATAGTAATAACGGAAGCGCCAGTAGACATAAGCTCAGCAATAACGACACCGTAGACATAAGACAATTTTATCACGGCATCTGGGGATTTGACAAACACTGCTCCCTCAATAACAATATAATCTGATTTAAGTTGGGGTAGCATGGCATGCATTTTAACCTTAGCATCATATATTTTTTCAAATATATCTGCGCCAGTAAATTCAATCTTACCCCACTTTAATGGCTTATCGTTTTCCATTAAACAGAAGGCGACGGAATTTGTAGAGGCATCAATACCCAATACCCTACTTGCTTTAGTCTTAACTAATTCAGCTAATCTCATCTAGTAGCCCCAATAATTTCTTTCTATTTTGTTCGTTACGTGCTTTTGTGCATGATGAACATGCACTAGATTCATTATATCTACTCAACCGTGCACCACATTTAAAACACTCACGCTTTGCGCCATTACGAATTGCTTTCTTTTCATAGTATTTTTCCATAATCCGCCTGTTTGTAGCAATTCGGCAACACTCATCATTGCAATATTTTTGATTATGAGTCTTTGGCTTAAACTCTTTACCGCATTCCCTATTAGAGCAAATCACAGTTTAGGAACCTCGTAGGCTTCTATTTGTACTGTTCCCGTTTCTCCCGCCCAACACTCTTTTTTAATCGGGCAGCCTTTGCAGGCATAACTTGTTTTAAGAAATGGACGCATGGGAATATCTCCATCTTTAAAGTTGTCCCAAACCTCACACATCCAAACAAATAATTCGTCTATAATCTTTTTATTCCTTGCTGTCATTTGAATTGGAATAAGCAAAATCTCCTGAGTATTTTTATTCTCATATAGGAAGAAAGCCTCTTTAGCGTTACGCAATTTCATATAAGTAAGCAATTGAAGCATATGATTAGCTGATGGATTCATTTCAGCCTGACGTGTATCCCAGACCTCTTGCTTTGCCGTTTTAATTTCACCAAGAACTTCTTCGCCATCCCAATCAACCACAAGGTCAATAAATCCACGAATTGGCGGGTACTCGTTAGTAATCTCTATTTCAGTCTTAACATCCTTCATAGAGTTCTCTTTAAATAGATCGGATGTCTGACCAGCAATTAATTTTTGCAATCTATCGTGAGCCTGTGTGCCATATGCCATATTTGCTACGGCAGTAGCATCATTGTTATCCACAAAATATGCTCCACTAAATGCCATGTACCAGTATCTTGGACAATTCCCATTGCCATACCCAAGGCTACTTGGGCTAAATGATTTCTTTGTCATTTCGCCATCAGGCCTCTTTGTGGCCTTATATGCATCATCAAGCATCTGTGCAAACTCTGTTACATTGAATTTGCCTTCATACTTTTTAAATTTTAAATTCTTTACTATTTCTCTAGCCATTATAACGAACGACATACTTGAGGGCATCCACAAGTTTATCTATCGACTCCTTTGCTGAATAATATACATTCTTCTTATTATTATTTACTGTGCCAGCCTTGTCTTTTGCAATTGTAGAATATACGGCGGCAAGCATGGAGAACTTGGTAGACATAGCCTGTAGTTCAATAATTAGATTAGGAGCCTTAGCAGCAGGAACATCTGGATTCATTAGAAGCTTTACAACAATTGCCAATGCTTTATCTAACTGCTCATCCTTCATATACTCATGAAGGTCATTAAATTCTGTTATATCGCTAATTAATTGTAAGGAATTTTTATCTTCCGCCATTCTTATACCTCTTATCTAACTTATCAATAAATAATCCAAACGGATAACCAATTACAAACCCTACGCCTACTCCCGTTAAAAATATTAACATTGTTGTCATTTTTTATTTCGCTTTTCTTTTGGATATGGGCCAAGATCTGATTTGATCGTGCCGTCTTTTCTCATTCTAACAATTCTGCCATTTTTAATTTGCATTTTATTAAATCCATAATGAGGTTTAAGTTGACCGCTAGACATTTTTATTTGTTCCACTTTTCTACTAGTTGTTCCAGTAAAGACCATTCTATTACTGCCAATCTTGTTTTACTATTTCCTTCACCTATAACTAATTTTAATACTGGATGATATGCACGGTTTACTTTAAATGTATCTGTACATATCTTTGCCCACATTTCTTTTGATACCGTTACAGATTTACCAGACTCTTTATAATCAACAACAAACCCGTTCCATAGAGCATCACCTTTTAGATAATCTCCTCTGCCACTATTCTTTTGTTGCTTAGCGCCATCACGCTTTGCCTCTGATCTTTCTGACATTAGTTAACCTTAAATGTATTGGGATGACCGCTAGGGCATGTCCAAGACATTGTAAGAGTAATCGGATCCCAGAATGTTTCTTCTGAATCTAAATCGCATTTGGCACATGGTTTACTGCCACCAAGTTTTTCTAACTCTGCTTTATGTATTGTTTCTGGTTTAGGTCCAATAAATTCATTAAGATTTGGCATCAATCTCTCCTACGAGTTTATCAACTACTTTTGGATTATCACGAAGGAATTGCACCGCTTTCGCACGTCCCTGGAACCGTTCCCCATCCACGGTGTACCAAGCACCACCCTTCTCCACAACCCCACACATTTCTGCAACATCAAGAGTTTCTCCGACATTATCTACTCCTATTACCTCTCCCTGATAGTAGAAGTCGTACTGCCCTGAGAGGTTTGGGGGAGAGACTTTACTGTAATCAACAATCCAATTAACTGGTCTGCCGACCCTTTGCTCAATAATCTTATCGCCCACTTTAACACCAGCTTTAATAGCATTTGCTTCGGCCTCGCTAGACCAAAGTTTGATAACTGTGGTAGAGAAGAACTTAACTGCCATTCCTCCTGTTGGTATGTGGGAGGCATGCATAGAACCGAACTGGTTTCTTTGCTGTGAGATAAGAACAAGTAATGTGTTTTTGTTTGCATAATTAAGCATCTTGACTGCGTGAGTCATATCCTTTGCTTCAGCGCCGATTTGCTTAGTATCCTGCAAATCCTTTAATTCATTTCCATCTTTTTCAAAATAAATAGCAGGAAGAAGAGCAGAAATAGAATCAACTACAATTAAATCCACATCTGCTTCCATAAGCTTAGTGGCTACATCCACCATGTCATTTACTGTTTTAGCAGATGAGTAAATAAGTTTTTCTGAATCTACTCCAAGTTGTTCTGCCCATTTGGGATCATACGATGCCTCTGCATCAATCCATGCACAAGTCTTACCTTCTTTTTGAGCCTCAGCAATCATTTGTAGGCAGAAAGAAGATTTTCCAGAAGACTTATTTCCCCAAATAAGAACTTGACGTCCATAAGGAAGTCCACCCTTTAGTGCCATATTAAGGCCAATGCTAGGGGTCTTCTGCTTGTGAACCTGCACGTCTTGTGCTGATTGAACTCTTGCTCTTGTTTTTGGATCTAGTTTTGCCAATACTTCATCTAGTACTATTGTCATTTATTTATCTTTTCTCTTTCTACCATTATACCATTTAGAATAGGTTTCCGTGAAGGGGTGGACGTATTTTATTTTTTTCCATTTTCTTATGGAGTATCTCATCAAGACTATGCAGGACCGCCTCTTCATTTCTCATTGCTGCATAAACATCTAACAATCTGATTATCACATCTGCGATTTCCTCTACGACTTTTTCGGATCCTTGAGATTTTCTAATTGCCTCTAATACTTCTGTTACTTCTGAATGAACAAGGGCAAGCTTATTTCCGACCTTGTCATGATTATAATCTCCGTCCCAAAAACCTTTTTCTCTAGCCGTCTCATGCAATACTGCAGACAACGCATCAAGACCGTACTCAGTTACAATATCATGACTGTTCATTTTTACCCCTTAAACTAAAAGTAAACGAAGGACCTTCTTCGTCGTAATCTATTACTAATTCTTTATCTGTTTGTGCTGCGTCTAAAAATTTTAATGTCGGCACGGTTATTTTCCCATGATACTCTAAAATTGAAATTAAAATTTGATTAATGCTAACAGATTTAATTAAGTCTTCTACATCTTCTGTCATTTAATTTCCTTAACATTCAATGTGCCATCATCTAATTCTTTTAGAATTACCTGACACTTCATGCCTTCACGCATTTTAGCGAGAGACATTTTATACATAGTTGGGAATGCAATTGCTCTTGTTAGATTCTTATCTTTATCGGTCATAACAATGTGAGCCATCGTTTTACCAGCCTTGGTTTTATACGGAGTAAAGTTTATCACATAGTACTCTTTATCGGCAAGGTCGTACTGTTTGCGATATAAATAATCTACAAATAAATCTTTTGAGTCTGGACTAATTTCGCTGACCTTGACATATTTAGCAATGCGATTATCTCCAACTAATATAAAATACATTTGATTAGTTTCAATAGGGGTCTGTTCATGATGGAATAATCCAATAGATCCAGTTTCATCTACTAATTCTACTCGTGCCCAACCTGTGCCACGCTTAATATTTTTAACCATACCAAACACAACAAATGAACCCAATTCATCAAACTCTTCAATTGGTCTAGCCTGAGCCTTAATTCTTGGAGGCAAGTCTATATTGAATGTAGGAATACCTAGATACTCATAGTAATTATCTTTCTCATTACCCTGTCTAGGATTATCTTCAAATGCCGCCCCGCCAATTGCATTTAATGCAGATATTGCACGGCTATTAATTCCGCTACCCTTCTTAGAAGACTTATCTATCAAGTCTTTATAGTTTATAAATGGTCGTTGATCGATAATCTTATTTGCAATACTATCTGAGATAAACTTGACTTCCGCTAAGCCAAAAATAATGGCGTCTCCTTTGAGAGAGAAATAGACATCAGATTCATTAACATGCGGTAGACGAATCTTTAGTCCTAATCTTTTTGCTTCGATAAGGTACTCTGTTCTGGTATCTTTGTTTCCCTCATTTCTAAGTAACGAAAACATAAATTCAAGAGGATAATAAAACTTAAGCCAAGCGGTATAATAAGAAAGCATAGAATAAGCGACGGCATGACTACGATTGAACGAATACCCAGCGTGGGCTTCGAAATCGTGCCAAAGATGCTGCGCCTCTTTTTTAGTAATATGCTTCTCAGCCCCAGCAATAAATTGATCCTTGAACTGGTCGAATTCTTTTGCATCTTTTTTCTTTCCAATAATTTTACGAACTTTGTCCGCTTCGGACCAAGTCATTCCACCCAAGTGTACGCAAGCCTGCATAACCTGTTCCTGATAAATAATAACTCCGTAAGTATTTGAAATAAACGGTTGCATAATTGGGTGAACATATTTAACAGCTTCATTTCCGTGTTTACGATTAATGTATGAAGCACCTACGGTATTCATGGCTCCTGGACGAACAAGAGCATTAGATGCTGCAAGATCTTCAAATGTGCTAACGCCCATCTTCATGAGAAGATTTGTATACGGAGTTGCTTCAGCTTGGAACACACCCTTTGTGTATCCTTCGCTTAACATTCCATAAACATTCTTATCGTCTAGAGGTATCTTAGATAACTCTATTGCTTTACCAGATCTATCTTTAATTGATTTTAATGTATCTGATATAACAGATAAGGTCTTTAGGCCAAGGGCGTCGAGCTTTATTAGACCAATATCTGCTACTGTATCCATGTCATAGGCAACAACTGGAATTCTTCCTGATACTTTATCGTTTGCGTCCTCACGAGATTCAACTGGAGCATATTTGCGAATATCATCTTTAGCAACAACTACACCTGCAGCATGCACTCCAACAGACCTAATCTTGCCACGTAGTCTTTCTGCAAGCCATGTTACTTCTGGATACTTAATTCTAAATTCTTTTGTATTAGGAGATTCTACGAAATCCTCAAATGTATCTACCTGCTTTAATGCTTTGTTCACATCGCCAAGCGGAACCATAAATACACGAGCAGCATCACGAACCACACC
>Ga0172367_10009625_pt1 | contig 10570 bp, 15 predicted proteins | sample Lak10m_FD_114542 | JGI IMG/M metagenome (GOLD analysis project Ga0172367, IMG submission 114542) | Freshwater microbial communities from Kabuno Bay, South-Kivu, Congo - kab_022012_10m | ecosystem: Environmental > Aquatic > Freshwater > Lake | place: Democratic Republic of the Congo: South-Kivu...
AACGTCCTACCAAATCCCATCCATCGAGCCATGTCCACATGATATTCAAACTCCTCTATACTTCTATTTACAATATCTGGATTATCACTAGCAAGCACAGTAAACTGGCCAGGATGGAAACTAAGGCGAACACCTTTCTCGCGAGCGAGATCTCCCACTCGTCCAAATTCTCTTTGGCAATAGGCTCTGACATCGGCAGTCCGCCAAAACCAGCTCCAAGTTGGCTCAGTGTACACAGGAAGGATATCGCTACTGAGTCGTACCATTCTAAGATCTTCATCTAAATCTCCTACTCGTTCAACAAGGAGGCGACTAGATTCGATGTTCTGTTGCATCAGCGACCATAGTTTTTCTACAGCCACATCCTTGATTTGTCTGTTTAACCAGGCCACAGTGGTTGAGCCTGTGTTGTATTTCTTACAGTCGTCTTTGGGTTTGATACCGTCTACCTGATCGGGACGGTCGATCCATTTGCAAGCGAAGCCGATACGTTGGGGCATAGTTGTTTGAGTTGTGTCCACGTGTGATTCCAGTTTAATACATTATAATACCAACCTCGATTTTCGTCAACTATCCTTTTCGCCAAAGAATAATCATTGCCGCTAGGATCTGTTCTGTCTCCAAAAAATGAAACTTTGCCTTTTAATCGATCTAATATCTGTGCTTTGTCACAGCCACGTTTAAAAATGTCTATACCGGTTTCACCGCCCGCTGCCGCTTGTAGTTCGGGCCACCGTTCGTTAATGATCTTTACTAGACCGTTTCTTTCATTATGGTTTTTATCCCATTCATAGTATTCTGTTCTTTGGTCGCCTACTGCATTTCTTCCTACTACGGAAAAATTTAGTAGGCCTATACGCTGTTCAAAATGTTTACCGTATTTTCTATCGTACTTAGTTTGATAAAGATAATTTTCTAAGAATAGCCAAGCATCATCCGGCATGGTCCAATTCGATTCGTAAATCAGCTCACCGTTTTTATAAACTGCATTTCCAGCACAGTTAAAACAATATTCGACAGAATCTACAATATCCGTGCCTAATTGTTCAACAGTTTTTTCTCGGTCGCTACCAGTAACTAAAACAACAGAATATAATTCTATAAATCGTTTGAACCAAATCTTGAATTCTGGATCTATGATACCTCGACTGGGTGTTAGCGTACCGTCAACATCGAATATATATTTCATCGCCAATTATCTATTACAAATTTGTCCTTAACGTCTTGAGGTTTGGGATCACCGTGAAACACTGCTACACAGCATTCGGGATTGATATTGAGGTTATCTTGTACGTCTTTAAAAAATCTTTTACCTTTATCGTAAATGAGATCTTCTCTTTTTCTTATTTCCCATTTATAACTCAGTATCCAATCTGTGGGCCAATATTTAATTTTATTAAAACTTACTTTATAAATCCAATCCTGATCGCCTTGTAATCTCTGGGCTTCACTGGGATTTATCATAAACTTCTCATATATTTCTGATTGTGAGCCGTGTCGCCAGGACATCACAGAACTATTAACAATCTTCCAGTTAGCATAAAATTTTCTATTGAAGTCTTGTATACCGTAAAATCCGTTACCTAGATTTGTAACCAGCTTATTGATGTTTGAATTTATGATGACATCTAGATCAAAATACAGAATCCTACCGTGTACAGGTAATCGAGAATCAAACATATGGACTTTGTGCCACCAAAGTTTTTTGTATGGTCCCGGAGGTTGATATATGGATCTAACACCCTCTATATTGTGCCTATCGTCTGTTAGACATACGAATTCGTATGGTACAGAAAGATGTCTGGCCACCATATTTCTTAGGCGTTCGACATATTCCCTACCGTACCTATTCCCGAATCTTACGCACAGGACCGTGACTTTATCATCTTCAGCCGGAACGCTAGTCTGCTGATTTAATTTCTCTGCACGTTTTTCTGCCTTAAGTCGTCTGCGTTCTTCTTTTGACAATTCCATCTATAGCTACCAATTCTTCTAATAGTTCTTTTAATTTATCTATACGGATCATATTAGGACCGTCGCTTGGAGCATTATCAGGATCTTCATGAGTTTCTATGAATACTCCGGCAACACATCCTGTAGCTATAGCAGCTCTCGCCAAGTAAGGGACCATACTCCGGTCTCCGCCTGATGCCGTTCCCATTCCTCCAGGTTGTTGAACACTATGAGTGGCATCAAAGACCACTGGATACCCGGTGCTTGCCATAATAGGTAAACTACGCATATCCACAACCAAATTATTGTATCCATGAGTGTATCCCCTTTCACATAACATCACACGTTCGTTTCCCGTGCTGACGATTTTTTCTGCAACATTTTTCATATCGTGAGGAGCCAAAAATTGACCTTTTTTGATGTTAACAGCTTTGCCTGTGTTACCTGCAGCTAATAATAAATCAGTTTGCCTACATAGAAATGCAGGAATCTGTAAAACATCTGTACCAGCATCGGCAACCAGTTCTGCTTGCCAACATTCGTGTATGTCTGTTAGTATAGGAATTCCGAAAACGTGCTTGACAGAATTCAATATTTGAAGACCTTTGTCAATGCCGATTCCTCTTTTGGTCTTTATACTAGATCTATTCGCTTTGTCAAAACTGCTTTTATAAATCAACCCGATGTTGAGTGCGTCGGTGATCTCTTTGATTGAGCCTGCAGTATGCTGAGCGTGTTCTTGGCTTTCGATTTGACAAGGGCCAGCGATTAAAAATATTTTATTTTTATTGCTGGCCTCGATATGATTAATTGAAAATGTGTGCATATTATTATTTACCAGTGTCTTATGACATTGGCAATAATAAACAGACAAGTGACTACATGAATAATCACCCAAAAAGTTTTTAGAAACAAAGCTATCCGAGCCTCTTTAACAGTAAGGATAGGCACATCCGGTCTATCCTCATCAGTACTGCCCATTAAGTGCCCGGTCGCCCGAGCCCAGATTTTTTCTAAACTATTCATCCTTCGTAGATCGCAGAGTTGCCTGCGTGTTCAAACACTTCTGCAGATTTTAGTATTACACCTTGACCTACGGGATAACGTGCTTCAAACACACGACCATCTGGATGTGTCCAACTACGACCTTCTTTATAGGCTTCTAGTATTTCGCGCATCGTATGATAGGCTAGTTCTGCAAACTTTTCGCAGCCCACACCGTCCACAATACGAAGATCAATAATACCTTTGTTTTGAAATCCGCCCTGTATTTTGTTTAGTTCAACGAATGTTGAACGTTCGGGATCGTCTTTGGCTATGATCATAGTATGATCGAATTGCCATTCACTCCATTCCTTAAATGCTTTGAGACCACCAAAGTCCATCACCCAGTTTCTACTATCTAATGTTTCAGATTCAAATATTAGTTTGATGCCAATACTGTAACCGTGAAGCATTGAACAATGAGAGTGAGTGGAACGCCATTGTCTAAAGCAGCAGCTTAGGCCGCGATCATTACCGTAAGTTTTTGTTGAAAGATATTTCGCCATCTCTTGCCTCCTATAAATTGCATAAGCGAGTAAGTTTGATGACACGCAGAGTATTTAGAGAGGGGTGAGCGTCATTGAAGTCCTCTATGTGTATATTACACGATATTTAGTTATAATGCAAGGCCTCAATAAATTTTTCTGTTTCTATAAATGAAACATTGTCGATTAGCCATTCTTTGGGAATTTTCCAATCTTTATAGTTGACAACGATATATTCTTTATCCTTATAATGTTTAAAAGTTTCGGATATTTGGTAGATCCAAAAGCTAGGGTCAACCGGTAAAGAATCGGCACTGTTATAATTTTTTGTGCCTTTATAAACATTATTAAATTTGTTGTTGTTTGAATAAAGATCAAAACCTATAAGATAAATTCGATCTTGTGGTAATAGGCTAGCAACTAAAACCGCATAAGGACCGCTGCCCCAATGATCTGGATTGTCTCTTTTGATCGATCCTGTTGTTGGCACTGCCGGTAGTTGACATACGTTTTTATTTTTTTGAATTTTTTTGAATGATCTATAAAATCGTTCTCTTACGTATATCTTAGTTGAGATATTATTTTTATTTTCTAGAGACTCGAACGCCATTCGATGATCGCAACAAACGAGATGGTCAACGACGATATCTCTGTGTATGGCATTGCACCCTACCAAGGGAAAAGATTTTTTGAGATGATGAACATCAACGGCTGCTCTACTTTCGCCGTTACCTAAAACTATTATTGAATTCACAAGGTTGGTTTAATATCGCCGAATGGTAACCAAATTCCAGGTGATCCGGCAGAGATACAGACCCATCCGATATAAGATCCCGGTCTCGGGTCTGTGTTCCAGACAACGTCGCCTTTATTGTAATTTCCACTGCTAGGGAATCTATCACCGTATTGATGTAATCTATCGTCGAACTTAATAGATCCTTGAACGTGCAGTGCAGCACGTTCGTCTGGATTTTTTGCGCCGATGGATAGTTTTCCGTGTACAAAAACTTTACTTGGAAACTGATTTTGATTTCCAAGAACGATGTCACCGTTTGGCTGTATGGTAATTCTTGCAGTATTATCAGTGACGATATCAAAAGGCAAACTTCCAAAGGTGCCTACGATACCTCTTGTTTGATCTTTGGTACCTAATAATACTTCGACGCCGTCTTCCATAACAGACAATGCTGCATTGGGTTCTTCTGTTCCTAGACCTAATCTATTGGAATTAGAACTATAGACAATGTATTGATCTATTATTACATCTCCGTCGACAATAAGACCTTTAAGTCGTCCAAGTTCTCTTAGAGAACTTTTTGTTACAGAGTTTCCTAATTCGTTGGGAGATAGAACAGGAACACCGTTGATAGCATAGTGTTTATCTTTATGAATATCAATTATTTCTGTGCTAAAAAATCTGTCAGGGTAAGACTTATATACCAGCTGTTTAGCATAACCCTCACCGATCCACCATAATCCTTTATTTTCTAAAGATTCAGTTTCGGTTTTTTTAAATTCTAATGATGCAGATCTTTCTATTCGAGTATCTGATTTAATTTCAGTAACTTCGATTGTAGCTGCTTTAAGATGACCAGTTAATGTAAGATTCTGTGCTGTGATGTTCTCGGAAACAGTTAGACTTCCTTGAACCTTATCGACACTTAGTACATCGATTTTTATACCGTCGTTGTTGACTACAAGTTTAGTGCTAGTGGCATCATCTTTAATACCTAGACTAGAAAACGCAGTTATTATACCACCAGTTATATGATCTCCGCTTAATCCTCGTTTTGGTATTGATTTAACAATATCGTTAAAATCAAAAACAGGTTTGGTATTATTGGCCAGGTCTTTTAGAGCTGTACCGAGATATGCGATTGCTTTATCTAGATTGTTTTGGTCTGTCATAGTCTAGTATTTATTTAGAACTATGACAGACCTTGATTTGACTAGGATACTTTTAGTAAGATAGTTTCTTCGTTGATACGACCGTTAAGTTTGATATCTACTGCTTTAATGTCCTCAAGGAACTTGCGCAGAGCTACCTTGCCAGCAGCCTTGAACTCTTTGAGCTGTTCTTCGGGCTTGCGCAGGGTTTTTTGTACAGATTTATTTTCATCAAAACCTGTGATACTTGTGCCTTTGACACTGAGTTCACCAAACTCGCTGGTTATATATTTGCCCAACTTGCGAGTTTTGATATTGAAAACCCATAGTTCTTTGGCGCCCACGATATCTGCAGGGCTGATAGACACCAGTTTTAAAGGTTCGTTGGCCTTAGCGTATTTGAGTTTTTCAACGATCTTTTCTACAGGCTTAGACTTTTTAGCACGAGGCTTGCGGTTAACTTTGGCTTCCTGCATCAGCATATCGCAGGCTGAGAGGATTTCTTGATAAAACGCTACTATTTTCTTTACCTGAGCCTTGCTTAGATGACGATAAGCTTCTTTGAGCTGTTCACATTTGCCTTCTTGAAGTTCCAAGTATTCCTTATATTGGCGTTGATAATAATCTTTGATAATACGAGCGTGTGCAGCCTTGGTTTGTTTTCCACGAAGTAAATTAAGAACTTTGAACGCTTTGGGATCAAATGCTTCCGGATCTCGGCTAAATGACTCGATAGTTTCTTCTAGTTCTTCAGTCATTGCAAAAGTAGCTTCACGGACTCGATCCTGGATTGACATTACAGGCACAGCAGCTTTATCTTCAACTACTTCGGGCTCATAATCATCTTTGCCTTCTTCGATGATTTTAGAAATCTGGTTACCTAACCATTGTGCAGTATTACGACCTTCGTTAAAGTCTGCACGAACAGGTGGCATACCTCGTAGAAGATTAGCAGCGATAGCACCCATAGTACCATTGCAACGGAAATCTTTAGTATCCTTGAACGCTTTGATCTGCTCTTTGGTATAACCGTTGACACTCATCCAATTAATAACTTTGGGTTTAAGATCACGGCCATTGAATTCTATTCGATAGTAATCCATAGATCTGCGAAAGTGTAGATAGAACTGATCTGTGGTCATAGTTTCGTGACCATCCCACTTCGGACTTAGATCTCGTTTAGAGTTCGAACGATGTTCAGCTACGTGTTTTTTAGTAACACGAGTTTTAGTAGCGGTCTTCGCCATTAATTGCTCCTAGTGTTTAACAGTATGTATATATTATAATTCCAAATCATCATGCTGTCAACCGTTCAATTTCTTCATAGTCACCGTCTTCGGACTCTCTAAATACTTTGGCAACTTCTGCGCCTTCATTAATAGCCTTTCTGGCTAACTGTAAAGCTTCTTTACGGCTTTTGGTGGTATCAATAAGTTCTTCGTGTCCGTCAGAATCTTCGGACCAGACCTCATAAAGTTCCCAGGTCATTTTGGTTTACTTTTCTCCTATTAGGTTATTCAAAATTACACCAGTCCCCATCGGGCGCGATTGCCCAACCAAGACGTTGAAGATCAGTCCGGATCTCGTCGGTTATCTGCCCTTCGGGCACATATCTGTCAACAACTGATTTTCTAGCCAATTGTTCTTCGGTAAACACTTCATTTTCTTCAGCAGGTGCATATACACCAATATCTCTGATACCAGAACAGTACCAATCAATGTAATCTCCTTTTTGTTGCATATCTGCAATTATGCCACCGGCATATCTCCAAGAGCAACTCCATTCCTCCTGTAATAGCACAGGAATTACTTCCAATTTAATGAAACCGTTATTACACATAGCCGCATACATGTTTTGGGCATAGGCATCGTCAGCACGAACTTTCTCCAAAATCCAATCAGTGGTTAGGAGATCGTATTCCATATTACGGACTCGTGATTTGGGATCGTCGAACTTGTGATCGCTTTCTTCGATTATTTTTTGAAAATAATCAAGGTAGTCTTCGTTGACGGGTTCGCCTTTTTCTGACTGTCGACGGACATATCCTTCCTTTTGGAAGGTATGTCGTTCAGGGCTTTTTGAAATCTTTGACATCTTGGATAGCTGATTTAAGAGTTTCTGCGTAGTTAAGAGCCTGTTGCTCGCTCATAGCAATAGTTGTTTCACACTGTACATAACCTTTGGTCCATACTGTCCAGGTTAGTTTTAAACGAGAAATAAAACCATTCCATAGATCTTTGAAAAACCAATCACATTCTTGCAGATACGGATTGTCTATATCATAACGTTTCTTAACAGACTCCGTCCAATAATCTGTTTTAACAGTAACATAAGTGTTAACATTTATGCCAGTTTCTTCTGCTTCAACTTCTACAGTAAGGCTGTGATCAGGTTGTCCGCAACCGCAAACTATGTAATACCATTTTGAATCACCCCAATCGTTTGTTTTTAAAATACCTTCTGCTGGTGTTTGTGGTTTCATATTAAAAAGTTTTAACTTCGTTTCTTTGATCGTAGATACTTTTGACCATGCGTTGATAATCTTCTTCGCTCATACAGGTACGATACAAACTCAGTGCCTGAGTAGCCATAATAGCGGCGATTTCTATAGCTTCATAATCTTCTAACATTACACTGGTAAATTGAAGATATTTTGCATAAAGGTCTTCGGTACTGTTTTTATAATTATCTAGTAGGCTCATATTAGGTCCATAGTGATTCACGAATTTTAATAAGACGGATCATCATTTCTTCATCTTCTTTGTTGTATGCTTCCTCGATCTCACGACTTTTATCTAGCGCAGTCTTACACATTTCTGCTTCTTCTGGGCTCTTGTCTTCCATATCAAGAAGATGGTAGCCTTTGTTACGGCGCATTTCGCAGTAGTCACTCCAGCCACTAGCATCGTAAACATCTGGACGCTTTGGATAAACTTCTTTCCACCAAGTGTAAAGCTCTAAGATTTCTTTAGCCGCTTTGGCTTGATATGTAGGTTCGGCTAGATGTTTTTCACCTTCATCCAAAAACTCTTCATTGGTCAAAGTCATTGCCCACTTAAGATAGTCAAGACCTGCTTCCGGACAGCGCCAGTTTCGGTACCAGCGGCGCCACCAGGGATAACTGTACTTTTTACGAGTTTCGTCGTCCCAAAGACAGTGATGCCAAGCCTGTTCTACTTCAACAAAGTCAACAAGCTCATTAAAAAGGCATGGAAGAAAACGGTTGCCAACATCACGCCACTCGCCGCGAGGAATATCGCTTGGGTGAGCAGTGAGAGCGTGGGCTTTAGTGACCCAGCGATTGTTGACATAATAGCGTACATCGTTGATCCTTTCGGGAATATAACACCAAACGTCTTGAAGTTTGTCTAAGCCTTCTTCAGCCAGCCACCAACGTATGGGATAACGAGCCTTGGCGGCTTCTTCCCATTCACGCCATTCTTTACCTGTACCACACTTAATTTTGGTAGTACCGCGGATCCAATCTGCGAATTTTGAGCAAGTCCAATAGTTTCTCATAGTGTTTTCTTTCTGTCGAACAACTTAATTATACGAGATCTTTAAAAACCTGTCAAGATGATTCGAAAACGAATCAAAATTTTCTTTGATAACCAGCCAAATTAAGCATCACACTGTATTGCTCATAGGCTTTTTGCACAGCAGGATTAGTATTGCGATAGAATGCTTCTTCTCGTTCTTTATCCATAAGAATTTGGAACATATCAATTTCGCCGCGAGTATGATTTTGCCATTTGAAGAATCGTTTTTCTAATTCTATCAAAGCTCTTAATCTGCCTTCAGGAATCTCCATAGTGATAACACGTTCGTGTTCGTATTCTACGATATCATTTCGAATGATATCAGCACGTTCTGGATCTGTAAAAAACATCGGTGGATGGTATCGTGCCCTACGCTTGGTATCATTTAGAACACGTACCTCGTAGTTCTCACAAAATTGTTTTACTTGTTCATCCATTGATCAAACTTTCAGTCATTGGAAAAATAGCTGCTATTGCTTTGGCACAGGCCAATGCCACTAGTTGATGTTCTTTCTGTGTTCCGTTACCGGAACGTAGTTCGATAAAATGAACCCAAGAACGCAGAGTTCCATTCATGTAAAGTTTGCTTTCGATTAGGCCTTCCGGCAGCACAGCACGAGCCTGCTCTTTAGCTATGCCATTATCGATAGCCCATTTGTAGGCCATTCTGGCTTCTGTGATGACATTATTCTGTCTAAGTTCCCATTGTCTTTGTAGGTTTGAATCGCTCGTTTCGACTGAGTTCTGTCTGTTCTTTGGATCTTGAAGTCGTGCTTCTCGCAATACAAACGAGAGATCTTTAGTAGGGTCAGCATATCGCTGACTGAACTCTTGGAAGGAGAATGATCTGTGACGTAAGATCTGTCTTGCGATATCTCTTGTGGTTGTGATTTCAACGCAGGCTGAAACCATTTCAAGGGGGCTCCAGTGTGCGTGTTTAACAAGATATCGTATAAGCTTCTCTGATGTCTCTGTATTGAATTGGTTTGATGGATTGCTGACACGGGCGCAATACGCAATGAGTTCCTGCGCATCTGCGATGCCCATATCTGCAAATTCTGCTGTTGGTTGTGAATAGGATACCAATTTAACATTCATTTATGATTCCTTAAAATTTCTATAATCTCTTCTTCCGAATATAATTTTACAGTTTTTATAAAGTTTTCAAAATCTTCGTATGCCATATTTGCGTATTCGATGCTAGGGAATATTTTTTGTGCAGGCATTTTAATCAAAGTTAACCCAAAATTGAAATTGCATGGATAAACTTCAAAAGCTGTTTCTTTTAAAAAATAGGCTAAGAGTTTATATGAATCTGAACAATACTTAGATTGGCTCCAAAACTTCGTCGGGGGGATCATGTCGTGTATTAGAATCCATTTATTGCAATGATTTACACTATTGTTATAGTCTTTTAAAACAAAATCATAATCGTGATTTGCATCTATAAAGATTATATCAAATTTTGTATTAACATCTAATTCTTCGAAAAATTTATCGGTGCTAGCAGTGACTAAAGCTTTACCATTAGTATCTACTGATAATTTAAAATCACAGAGAATAGAATCAAAATTTTTATTTTGATCTATCCCTAATTCTAAATAGGTATGATTTTCTATACCTGATATATTATTAATCACTTGACAAGACATGATTGTTCT
>Ga0172367_10009626_pt1 | contig 10569 bp, 7 predicted proteins | sample Lak10m_FD_114542 | JGI IMG/M metagenome (GOLD analysis project Ga0172367, IMG submission 114542) | Freshwater microbial communities from Kabuno Bay, South-Kivu, Congo - kab_022012_10m | ecosystem: Environmental > Aquatic > Freshwater > Lake | place: Democratic Republic of the Congo: South-Kivu...
CGTGTTGAGGCCGTTGTCATCCGCGCGCGCGATGCCGAAATCGAGCAGCTTGATCGTGCCGTCCGGCAAGCGTTGCAGGTTCTTGGGCGTGATGTCGCGATGGATCAACTTGTTGCCATGCGCGAAGGCCAAGGCGCGACAGGCTTGCTTGGCCACTTCGATGGTCGCTTCGCTCGACAGAGGGCCCTGCTCCGCGACGAAACGATGCAGATCGAACCCCGCCAAGAGTTCCATCACGAGGTACGGACCGGCTTCGTCTTCGCCGGCATCCAACAAGGCGACGATGTTCGGGTGCGCCAACTGCGCGATGGTGTCGGCCTCGCGCTTGAAGCGTTGAAAGGCGACCGGGCCAAGATCCTTGTCCGAGCGCAGGCGCTTGACCGCCACTGCGCGCCCGAGGTGCATGTCGCGGCAGCGATAGACAATCCCCATGCCACCCCGGCCCAGGAGCTCGACTATCTCGTATTTGCCCGCCACCCGATCGCCCGGCCGCCCGACGATGGGAGCCAGCCCCCCCGGACTCGTGGGCGAATCCCCGATCGAGTCGTGCCCAGCCCACCCCACCGCGCCTATCGAGCCCTCGCCGACACCCGGCTCGCCCGACACCGGTGCCGCACCGGGCTGCGTCTGGCCTTCGTTGAGCGAGTCGTGCGACATGGAGCGATCTATCAGACGAGGGGGCGAATCAGCCTTCGAGAGGAGGAGGGCTTGAACTTGAAGATACCTCGCGCGTGCGGGAGGTACAGGGGGGGGATGTATGGGGAAGGGGGAGGGTGGATGTATACAGGGTCAGGCAGGCATGGCGGGAAAGGTTCCGAGGGCGGGGTCGATGCAACTGACTCGTCCGAGGCGGCACGGCCTAGTGGAGATTCTTAGGAGGCCATTCAAGGGTTGGTGCTCGTAGGTCCGCCTCTATGGGGCGGGTTGAGGCGAGCCCCCTCCGAGGCAACGCCCAAGCACTGCTCCCCCTCCACCCTGATGCCGCGCAAGGACTCTCCGCATTCCCTGCCGTACTCGGCGCGAAGCCTCGCCTGCGTCACTCACCCATGGGCGAACCGGGTTGAACTGGCGGTACCGCGCGCATGTCGATCAGCTAGAATCAGCACACGGTGACTTCCCCCGCCCCCAACGACATCACCCAACTCCTCCGCGCCGCGCGCGAGGGACAGGCCGGCGCATCCGACGCGCTGATCCCGTTGGTCTACGACGACCTGCGCGCCATGGCGGCCGGGGCAATGCGCGGGCGGGGCGAGCACACGTTGCAGCCGACGGCGCTGGTCAACGAGGCGTGGTTGAAGTTGTTCAAGGGGCAGGGAGCGGAGTACGCGGACCGCGAGCACTTCTTGTGCGTGGCGGCGCGCGCGATGCGGTCGTTGCTGGTCGATCATGCGCGCGCCAAGCGGGCGCAGAAGCGCGGCGATGGGGCCAAGGCGGGCGAGCTGGACTCGCTGATGGTCGGCGTCGAGGACCGCGCCTTCGACATGGTGGCCTTGGACGACGCCCTGACGAAGCTCTCCGCCTTCACCGAGATGGGCGCGCGCATCGTCGAGCTGCGCTTCTTCGGCGGACTCGAGGTCAGCGAGACGGCGCACGCCTTGGGCGTGTCGGAAAGCACCGTCGAGCGCGAGTGGCGCGCGGCGCGGGCTTGGTTGTACCGGCAATTGTCGGCGTGAGGGACAGGGACAAGTCGCCCTTGCCGCGCGCCTAGGCCATGGGAGGGCGTTCACCGTCGCGCAAAACACCACGCCGCCCGCGTCCAACCTCGTCGGTCGGCTGCGGGCGGCGTGGGTCGTGGTGGCGTGGTGCGGACCTCTTCCTGGGCGCGGCGGGTGGTGGGCCGCGGCGCCCGGGGGTGGTCGGGGCTGTCAGGCGAGCTCGACGTCGAAGGCCTTGACCAGCTCTTCGAGCTGGAGGGCGAGGCGCGAGAGCTCGTCGGCGGACGAGCGCGTTTCTTCGGCGCCGGCCGACGAGGCTTGGGCGTTGCGGCTGATCTCGGCGATCACGGCGCTTTGCTCTTCGACGGCGGCGGCGATGCTGTGTTCGTGCTCGCTGATCTGGTCGATCACGGTGTGCACGCTGCCGATGTCCTTGATGACCTCGTTGGTGCCGCCTTGGATGTTCTCGACCATGCGGCCGATGCCGTCGGTGGCTTGCGCGGTCTGGCGCGCGAGGTTCTTGACCTCGGAGGCGACCACGGCGAAGCCCTTGCCGGATTCACCGGCGCGCGCGGCCTCGATGGTGGCGTTGAGCGCCAGCAAGTTCGTCTGGCCGGCGATCGTGGTGATCAGCTTGATCACTTGCGTGATCTCCTTGGAGCTCTCGCCGAGCTTGCGCACCGTCTCCGAGGCGCCCTTGCTGGTGTCGACGGCCGTCTGCGCGACCTTCGAAGCCTGGGCCGAGTTGCCGGCGATCTCGCGGATCGACGCGCTCATCTCCTCGGTGGCGGCGGCGACGCTGCCGGCGGTCTGCGTCAGCTTCTCGCTAACGGAGGCGAGGCGCATGGCCGAATCGTTCAGCGTGCGCGCCGAGTGCGCGATCTGGCGGATGGCGTTGCCGACCTGCGTCTTGATGTCGGCCATGTACTCGGTGCGGTCGCGGTCGCCGTCGACCTTGACGGTGTCGAGGCGCACGCCGATCGAGCGGAACACGGACAGCATGTAGGAGTCGATGACCGCCTGCATGTCGTAGTTCATCACGCGCTGGATGACCTCGAGGGCTTCTTCGCGCTTGACGGCGTCGGGAATCTCGTCGACGAGGTGCAGCTTGAAGAGGCGCATGAACTCCGGGAAGGAGGCCACGAACCACTTGGTCGGCAAGTCGATGCGGTCGTGCACTTGGCCGATGCGCAAGCGGTGTTCGAAGTGCTCGACGCCCCATTCGCTGCGCGCGCCGGTGAAGATGCTGCGCACGTATCCAGCCTGCGCGCGCTCGAGCGCCTGGCGCAGGGAACTCAGCGGCATGCCCGCTCCGCGCGCGTGCTGCTCGAAGAAGCGGCGCGTGGCCCCGAAGGCGAACTGCCAGTCGTAGAACTCGCGGGCGATGGCCTCCGCGTTCTTCTCGGCCCACGGGATGAGGGCCTCCATGATGCGGCGCTCGGCGTCGCCGAGGCGGATGAACTGGCGGCGCTCGGCCAAGTTGGCCGAGTTGATGTTGAAGAACGCGGCGAGCGAGCTGTTCGTTTGGACTTGGGTCTTCACGGTGGACTGGGTGGTGGTGGTCGTGGTGCGCGCGCCGCCGCAACCAGCTCCAGCCGGGAGCTTCGGCTTGCGCTGCGTTCGCTCACCCCCCTTCGGCTGCTTGCAAAGGTCACTTGACGAATGGATGCACCCGAATCGCCCGACTACGCACTCGACCGTACAGCCACGCGGGAATGTCCCGAAAGAGGCACGAAAGCAGCACTCCGGAGCGCCGTCGCCCCCTCCCACGGGAGTGGCGGGCGGCCGCCATCGCCCGCGCTGGACCTACACGCGCAGCTCGATGCTGCCGTCGCGTTCGCTGGCGGCGTAGGTCTTCGCCTTGGGGCAGGCGCCACGCACCGCGACGCCGCTCCTCGGGTCGAAGTGGTAGTTGTGCAACGGACACACCGCGTACTTGCCGTCGACCAATGGTCCGCCGATGATCCGCCCGCCATCGTGCGGGCACTGCGCGTCGAGCGCGTAGACCTTGCCCTCGACGCGGCACAAGACGACCTGCGTGCCGCCCGCCATGACGTCGCCAATCTCGACCACCTTGGCCATGCCCTCTTCGAGCTTCTGGGCGCCGCCCACGAGCACGGGCTTGCCTCGGAACAAGTCGAGCAGTCTGCGCAGCATGCGCGGATGCTAGCATCCGCCGCGCCCCATGCAGCCGCTCGTGGTCATCGACGTGGTCGGCCTGTCCATGCGGCAGGTCGGCGCTCGCACTCCGAACCTCGTCCGCCTCGCCAAGGACGGCTGCGGCGCGCCCATGCGCACGATCCTGCCGGCCGTGACCTGCAGCGCGCAGGCCACGATGTTGACGGGACTGGCGCCGTCGGTACACGGCGCGGTGGGCAACGGCTGGTACATGCGCGAGACGGGCGAGGCCGCGTTGTGGCGCCAGGCGAACGCGCTCGTCTCGGGCGAGAAGCTGTACGAAGCCGTCAAGCGGCTCGATCCCGCCGCGACTACGGCCAAGATCTTCTGGTGGTGGAACATGGGCGCCGCGGTGGACCTCGCCGTCACGCCGCGCCCCTACTATCCCGCCGATGGTCGCAAGATCCCGGCCATCTACGCCGCGCCGACCGAGTACGGCCTCGAGCTGGAACGCGAGCTCGGTCCCTTCCCGTTCTTCGACTTCTGGGGACCCAAGTCGGGCCTGCCGAGTTCGCGTTGGCTCGCCGACGCGACCATCCGCACGCTGCGCGGCAAGCGGCCGACCCTGACGATGGTGTACCTGCCGCACCTCGACTACGACCACCAGCGCTTCGGTCCCGACCATCCGCGTTCGCTGGCCGCGCTGGAAGAGGTCGATCGCCTGGTGGGCGACATCCGAACCGCGGCCGAAGGGATGGGCGCGGCGACGCTGGTGGTGAGCGAGTACTCGCTCGAGGACGCCACGCGTCCCGTGCACATCAACCGCGCCTTGCGCGAGGCGGGGCTCGCTGCCGTGCGCCGGACGCCGCAAGGCGAAGTCTTCGATCCGTTCCAAAGCCGCGCCTTCGCGGTCAGCGACCACCAGGTCGCGCATGTGCATGCCAAGGACGCGCGCGCCCTCGACGAGGCGCGTGCGGTGGCGCGCGGCCTGCCGGGCGTCGCCGAGGTGCTCGAGGGCCCCTCGCGCGCGGCCGCGGGACTCGACCATCCGCGCGCGGGCGATCTCGTGCTCGTGGCCGAGAAGGGCGCGTGGTTCACCTACTACCACTGGCTCGACGACGCGGCGGCGCCCGACTTCGCGCGCACCGTCGACATCCACAGGAAGCACGGCTACGACCCGTGCGAGTTGTTCCTCGATCCCGCGTTGCCCGCGCCCAAGTTGCGCATCGCGCTGCGGCTGCTGCAGAAGAAGCTCGGCATGCGCTACTTGATGGACGTGATCCCGCTGGACGCCAGCCTCGTCAAGGGCACGCACGGGCGCATCGATCCCGATCCCGCGCGCCAAGCCGTGTTCCTCGCCTCGCGGCCGTGGAGCGAGTGCGGCGGCGAGCCGCGCGAGGGCACCGTCGCCATGGCGGAGACGAAGGCGCGCGCCTTGGCGCTGTTGGCGCGCGCGCGGTAGGCGGCCATGGCCGCCGAGGAAGCCAGTGTGTACGTCGATGGCGCGTCGCGCGCTGGTCGCGCGCGGCCGCCGTGGCGCTCGAAGAACGTGCTGGCGCTGGGCGTCGTCAGCCTCCTGACGGACATCGCCAGCGAGATGATCGCGCCATTGTTGCCGTTGTTCCTGACGACCACCCTTGGCGCCGGGCCGGCCGCGCTGGGCTTGGTCGAGGGCGTCGCGGACGCGATCGCGAGCCTGGTCAAGCTGTGGGCTGGCGCCGTGTCGGACCGCGTGAAGAGTCGCAAGGGACTCGTGCTGTGGGGCTACGCCATCGCCGCGGGAGCGCGACCCTTGGTCGCCTTGGCGGGAACAGCCTGGCATGTGGTCGCCATCCGCGCGCTCGATCGCGTGGGCAAGGGCCTGCGCACCGCGCCGCGCGACGCCTTGCTGGCAGAGGCCGTGCCACCCGAGACGCGCGCCGCGGCGTTCGGCTTCCACCGCGCCATGGACCATGCCGGCGCGGTGCTCGGGCCGCTCGTGGCGCTCTTCTTGTTGACGCAAGCGGGCCTCGAGCTGCGCACGGTGTTCGCGTTGGCGGTCGTGCCGGGAGTGCTGTCGCTCTTCGTGCTGGCGTGGAAGGTGCGCGAACCTGCGCGCGCGGCTCCCGTGGGACCGCGCGCGCCGCTGTTCGCGCCCCCGACGCCGGGCGAATGGAGGCTGCTCTTGCCGATCGCGCTCTACACCTTGGCGGCGGCGAGCGACTTGTTCGTCGTGCTGCGCGTGCAGGAACTGCTGGGCTTCGAGGGTTCCTTGGTCGCATTGCCGCTCTTGTGGGTGGCGCTGCACATGGTCAAGAGCACCTCCTCGTGGCTCCTCGGGCGGCTCGGCGACAGTCGCGGGCACGCGCGCACCATGGCGCTGGGCTTCTTGGCCTTGGCCGTGGCGTGCGGCGGGCTGGCCTTCGCCTCCAGCCCCGAGGTCGCCTTGGCGTTCGCCTTGGTGCACGGCGTCCACACGGGGCTGGTCGAGGGGCCGCAGCGCGCCTTGGTCGCCGGGCACGCCGCGGCGCACCTGCGCGGCGCGGCCTTCGGGCGCTACCACCTCGTGGCAGGCGTCTTGGCCCTGCCCGCCAGCGCGGGCTTCGGCTTGTTGTGGCAATGGGGCGACGCAGCCTCGGCGTTCCTGCCGGCGGCGGGGTTGGCGCTGCTCGCCGCGGCCTGCGCGGCGCGCCTGCCGGCGGCCGTCAAGCAAACTTGACAGCCGTCGGCGGATCGATCCGGTTCACGGGCCGATGTCGATGCGCAAGGCGCGCGACAAGGCCACCCCCGTGCCGTCCGGATTGCCGATGTCGCGGTAGAAGGCCTGATAGTAGCGCGACGATCCGACCATCGCCGGCGTGAAGCTCGGCGCGTGGTACGCCTCGCCGTTGGCGTCGATCGTCCACAGCGCGTCGCGCGTGAAGGGCGAGCCGATCAGACGCACCCCGCCGAAGAGCGCCGCGCTGCCGTAGGAGCCCGACGAGGCCAGGATCGCCGATTGGTTGGCGCGCGCGCCGGCGAGTTGAACTTGGAACCCGCCCGTCGTGCCGGACGCCGCGCCGTAACCGTAGAGCGTCGCGGCGATGCCCAGCGTGTTGAGCTTGCCCGGACCGTAGGAGATGGGCGCTTGCGCCCCGGGCGGCGGCGGAGCGCCCCCGCCCAGCGCGAGGAACTCGATGTCGTCGACGGCCCAGCCACCGAGGTTCACCGAACCATCGGTGCGCAGCTCGAACTCGACAACCACGCCGGCGCGGTTGTCGGCGTGGTCGCTGATGTCGACTTCCTGCGCGACCCAGGCTGAATCGCTGATCGCCGCGTCCGCGGGGTTCGTCCAGCACACCTGGCCGTTGACGCGGATGCGCGCCTGGTCGAAGCTCGAAAGTTGGACCGACAACCAGCGCTTGCAACGCAGCACCACCCCGAAGCGCCCGGTGAAGTCGAGCGGCGGCGAGCGCAACCACGTGTGCGCGTTGGCTTGGTACGCGCCGTTGCCGGCGGGCAGGATGTCCGTGCCGAAGCAGTAGTCGCCGGACGCGGCCGCCGACGGATCGCGCCAGGCGATGGGCGTCGTGCCTTGGACGACATTGCCCGACTTGCCGCTGGGCACGCCGCGCTCCCAATCGTGCGCCGTGTTGGCCGTGTCGCCGTAGCTGCCCCCGGTCCAACCCGCGGGGCCGTTCTCGAAGCCCTCCGGCACGCCGATGGGCGCGAGGCTGCCGACGCGGAACGCATGGCTCGTCGCCGGCGCGAGCTCGGGCGAGGACTTGGTGTTGCCCAGCGAGTCGACGACGCGCACGTACCAATCCACCTGCGCGCCGTCGGGGACGGGCGGGATGTGGTGGCTGTAGCGCTGCAAGCCTTGCGGACGCATGTCCGTCGATTGCCAGGCACCGGCGTTGACGCGCCAGAAGAGCTTGGTCTCGACCAGTTGCTGGCCGAACTGCGGCACCAGGCGCGCGTCGATCGGGTACGGGCCGCGCGGCCACGGCTGGTCGGCCACGAGCTGCAGGTTCTCGATGGTCAGGGGCTGCAGCTCGACGCCGGGGAAGCCCTGCGCGCGGAACCCGCCGTCGATCTGCGCGTAGTGCGGCGTGCCGTCGGCGAGGTTGGCGTCGTCGTCGTCGAGCACGAGCCACTGCGTCTCCATCACCGAACGGATGGTGCCTTGGTTGTAGGCGTTCATCCAACCCAGGAAGAGCATGTCGGCTGTCAAATCGCCTTGACTGTCGCCCAAGGCTTGGTTGAGGCGATCGCGCACCTTCCACGCCGCGCCCATCCACACCTCGCCATCGGCGTGCACTTGCCCGTGGCAGCCGCCGAACAAGTCCCCGCAGAACTGGCGCGTGTTCAAGCCGGTGCGGATGCCGCAACCCGATCCGCAGAAGTCCTCGCCCACGAGCGGCGTGTCGTACAGGTACATGGCGAACACGTCCGCGTTGCCCTCGCCGATGCCGTCGGGGCCGTTGCCCGTGCCGTAGCGGTCGTTGAGCCAGTGGCCGCACTCGTGGGCCACGACGCTCGAGTACGCCGTGTTCACGCACGAGCCGCCGGCGTTGAAGTAGTTCGTCGAGCTGCCGTTGTAGTACGCGTTGCAGGTCTGCGGCAGGTTGACGTTCGCCGTCATGACGAAGTCGGCCGTGGCGTCGCCCGGGATGATGGAACGCACCCAATCGCGCAGCAGGTTGACGTGGTGGAAGGCGTTGCCCGCCGCCGTCGCCTGCGCGTTCGAGTTGGGGTTCATGGTCAGCACCGCGTTCGTGTTCGGCTGCACCGTCTGCGACAGCGAGTACTCCGCGCCGGCGTCGTTCAGCACGTTGTTGAACGGGCCGCGGAACTCGACCTGCACGCTGGTGGCGCTCGCGAGCCCGGGGAAGCTGAAGGCGCCGTTCTCGTCGGTGTTCGTCGTCTGGCCAGCGGCCGTCACGCGCAAGTGGCGCATGGGCGTCGCGACCTCGGGGTTCGCGGCGATGTCGGGCAGCGTGCCCGGCGTGACCAAGGCGCGCACGGTGCCGCGCACCTCGAAGTGATGGATGCCGGGCGCCGACCAGACCAAGCCGCCGCGGCGCGCATCGAGCGCGTAGTGGCGACCCGCGGGTTCGAGCTCGGGCGCTTCGTCGTACAGCTCGACGATCCACGCGAGGCGCGGAGCCCCTTGCTCGACCACGCCATCGGCCGCGCGCGGCGCGGTCCAAGCGAGGCGCGGCGCGACGATGCGCGATACCTGCCGGCCTTCGTCGGCGACGAACCGCGCCCGAGCCAGCTCGAGCGCCGCCGCGGAGGAAAGTTGCGCCTCGCCCGCGAGCCGCTCGAGTCCTCGGAGCGCGCTGGACTGCACCGACAGCAAGCGGCCATCGAGATCCAGCAGCACGTTGACGAAGCACCCGGGCGCGTCGATGCCCTCGTGCCGCTGGCGGAAGCGCACGGCCCACTTGTCGCTCGTGCCGATGGCCGACAGCGGCAGGTGCACGGCGTGCTGCAACTCGAGCGTCGTCGAGTCCACGCCGAAGAGGTGCCGCGTGCGCTCCAAGGCCACGCGCGCCACGCGCTGCGCCTCGACCTCGTCGAGCACCTCGCCCGCGAGGCGCAACCCGCCTCCGGCCAATTGCACCAAGGCCACCCCATCGGCACCGCGTTCGCCTCGCCACGCCGCACCATGCGCCGCGCGCCAAGCCGAAAGCGACACTTCCAGCGCACGCGCCTCGGCGGAGCGCGACTCCACGCCATCCGCACCACCCGAACGCGGCTGTCCCGCGGCCTCGGGCGACAGGACCATGGCCACGGCGCCAAGCCCAACGAGGCAGCTGGAAACGAAGGAGCGGAGCGAGCCGAGCGGGTTGGAGGTCATGTGGGGAGTAGTCGGGTCGGGGGGGGCAAGAGGCGCACGAAGCACACCGCACGCGGCCCAAGAGCCACGCCAGACGCCCCGCGCTCACAGGCGAGAGTAGGAGAGGATACTGGCTTCCACGCATCACCGTGGACGCGTAACCGCCCTCAAATGCTCCCCTTCACCAGCATTTCCCTCGCCCCAACCCCGCGCATGGACTCCGATTGCAGATTCCTTCAATTGGGCAGTTGACCTTCGGATTAAGCTGCTATCATCACGCCCGCCGGATCGATGGCGCACGGCCTGGCCGTTACCGCCCTCCGAACCGCGCCGTCCCTGCGCACCACGGGTCAGCCGATCTCGCGGCACCCGTATCAGGCGCAGGGGATCGATCGGGACGCCAACCGTGGCGACGGTTGGTCCGAGGCAACTTGGGACTGCGGCGAGCTCCCCGTGGGCTCGCCGCAGCTTTTTTGGATGCTGGTCCCCTTCATTGTGCGCGGCTTGGCGCAGGTTTCGGGCTGTTGGGCCCCGTCAGGACCGCTGGAAACCAGCACGACTGCCCAAAGCCCCACCGCCTGCAAGCGGTGAGGGCTCGGATGCGCCGCCGAACGCGTCAGAGGAGGCTGGCGAGCATGGCTGGTGGGCCAGCGCAACGGCCAAGGCCCATGCCGAGTTCCGTCTGCCTCATGGCCCCCGAGACTGGGACCGGACTTGGCCGGGAATGGCGAGCCCAGCGGCGCGAAGCCTGTGGTCGTGGACTGCGAATGTGGATTGGTCTTTGGTGTCGCCTCCGAGCGGATGAGGATCGAGGCTGGAGCCAGCTGCAGCCGCGGCTAGGACGCCCGATGACGTGCCTTGGCTGGCCGCCAAGCCCGCCCAGGCGTCTGGGCTTGCCCTGACAAGCTCGACCTGCGAGCCCTGCCGGCCCTCGGCCAGGTGCCGAGATGCTCCCCCTCAAGGATCTAGACGCTCGGCGGGAGAGCCCATGCA
>Ga0172367_10009630_pt1 | contig 10566 bp, 7 predicted proteins | sample Lak10m_FD_114542 | JGI IMG/M metagenome (GOLD analysis project Ga0172367, IMG submission 114542) | Freshwater microbial communities from Kabuno Bay, South-Kivu, Congo - kab_022012_10m | ecosystem: Environmental > Aquatic > Freshwater > Lake | place: Democratic Republic of the Congo: South-Kivu...
AGGAACTCTCCCAATAACAGGGTAAGACCACTCAACCCACTTAAGCTCAAAGGGGTAGGCCAGCTGTAGTAAAAAACTAACAGCCCTACTTTTTTCATTAAAAATTAACTCTTGGTAAGATTTTCCAACAAAAAGTTCTTCGTCTTCACAAAAATGCAAAGCTTCATTCACAAGAACAAGTTTTTCTTTTAGTTTTTTTTCTATCCTGTGACTTTTTTCTAATTTAGCAACTTTTTCCCTTTTGCTGTAGAGTTTATGCTGGTTGTGAACAATTTTAAGAGAGTAACAAGCAGATATTCCAAAAAGAATAAAAAAGCTAAGTAAGGTTCTATGTATTAGTTTTTTCAAGAGCAAAAACACACGTCATCCCTTCAATTTCTGAGCTTCCTAAGTGTTTCAGTGTGCATTCAGCACCACTTCTTTGGAGATCGACATCAAGAGCCAAGGTTTCCTTTGCAATATATTCTTTATTTTTTTCTATTGCGTTAAAAAGAACTCCTTCTGCTACAACTTGAAGATGAATTCTATCTGCTACATTTAACTGACTTGATTTTCTCAAATTTTGCACTCGATTGACAAGCTCTCTTGCCAAACCTTCTGCAATTAATTCTTGAGAAAGAGTCGTTTCCAAAAGAACAGTAACCCCAGACTCTGTTGAGATCATACGAGAATCCAAAGAATCTCGCACAATAAGAAAATCATTTTCTGTTAAGCTATAACCAAGAATTTCACACTTTCCTCCTCCCTCTATTTGAGCGAGAATGGCTGCCACACTTTCTTGAGAAGCGTTTAAACTAGAGAGTTCTTTTCTAAAAACCCCCATCTCATGACCAAGTTTACTACCTAGAGTTTTTAGATTAGGCTTCAACTCTAGTTTAACATACTCGCTCTCTTTGATTGTATAAAGAATAGATTTAATATTAAGCTCTGACTTTAAAATAAAGTCTGCTTCTTCTAAAAGTCTTTTCTCTTCTTCATGCCTTACCACCAAAACCATAGAAGACAGGGGTTGTCTAATTTTTACTTTATGCTTCTGACGAAGAGATCTTCCCTGAGTAAGGGCAAGGCGAATCAAATTCATCTTTTTTTCAAGAGCCTTGTCCACAAGATTTTCATCACTCTCTGGCATATCTGCTAAATGAACAGACACCCCCTCCTCACTAGAGTCAACAAGAAGATTAAAAATACGATCAGACAAAAAAGGTGCAAATGGTGCCAGAATTTTAGTAAATTGAAGTAGAACATAATAGAGTGTGCTATAAGCTGCTTCTTGATCTGAAGAAACACATCCACTCTCGTTACTTTCTCCCCAAAATCTTCTTCTGTTTAGTCTAATGTACCAATTTGTCAAATCATCAATAAAAGAAAAAATAACAGGAACCACCAGGTACAGTTTATATTCTTGCATGTAGAGATCTATCTCATTCACAAGACTTTGAAAACGAGAAACAATCCACCTATCAGATTCGTCCGGAGATAGTCTTAGGGTTCCTGCTTTTAACTCGTCTGAAGGAGTCCAACTGTCAGCTTCTGCATAGGTAGAAAGAAAACTATAAGCATTCCACAGAGGAAGAAGAGCTTGACGGATAATATCCTTCACCCCTTGATTTGTAAAACAAAGATCCTCAGCACGCACAAGAGCAGAGTTCAACATATAAAGTCTAACACTATCTGCCCCGTACTGGTCAAGAAGCTCAAGAGGAGGCGTGTAATTGCGATTTCGTTTAGACATTTTCTTACCGCTCTCATCCAGAATGAGACCATTGACAATGGCATTTTTAAAGGCAGGTTTATCAAAAAGAGCACTTGCAAGCACAGTCAAAGTGTAGAACCACCCTCGTGTCTGATCAAGACCTTCTGCAATAAAGTCTGCTGGAAAAGAGGTTTCAATACGATTCTTATTTTCAAAAGGATAATGCATCTGAGCGTAAGGCATAGAACCTGATTCAAACCAACAATCAAACACAGCATCAACTACATGCATATGACCATCACACTGCTCACAAGGAACTGATATTTTACCAACATAATGTTTATGAATATCTTTTATTTCTTGACCTGATTTTTCTTCTAATTCTCTAACAGAAGAAAAAACATGAATATGCTCTGGATTTTTCTCACACACCCAAACAGGAATTGGAGTTCCCCAAAAACGGTTACGACTAATGGCCCAATCGCGAGCTCCTTCTAACCATGTACCCATACGACCATTTTTAATATGGGAAGGCACCCAATTAATTTTTTGATTGTTTGCTATGAGTCTTGATACAATTTTTTCCACAGCAACATACCAAGAAGGCACAGCTTTGTACATAAGCGGAGTGTCTGTTCTTTCATCAAACGGATAGCTGTGAACAAGAGTGTCATGCCTTAAAAGAAGATTTTTATCTTTTAAAGTTTTACAAATTTCTTTATCGGCATCTTTAAAGTAAAGACCTGAAAAATGAGAAACTATGTTTGTAAAACACCCACTATCGTCAATAGGATCAACTATTGCAATATTGTTTTTCTTGCACAAGAAAAAATCATCTTCTCCGTAAGCTGGGGCTTGATGAACAACCCCTGTCCCATCTTCTGTTGTTACAAAATCTGCTTCCAATACTTCAAAGGCATTACTATGCTCTTTAAAATAATCAAACAAAGGGATATAATTTTTTCCAACAAGATCTTTTCCGGAAAAGTTTTCAACGACCTCATAAGGCAGATCTGTTGCTTTTTTCTTTTTTGGAAAAATAAACTCAAGTCTTGATTCAGCTAATATCCAAAACTCTCCTGACTCAAGATCTCTTACTTTCACATAAGTCATTTGAGGATTCACTGCGAGTGCTAAGTTAGAAGGAAGAGTCCATGGAGTTGTTGTCCAAACAAGAAAGCTTGTACAAGGTTCTCCTGAAACAGGAAATTTTATAACCACAGATGGGTCTTGAGTTTGTTTGTAATTTTGATTAGCTTCGAAATTTGAAACAACAGAAGATGTTCTCGGAGAGAAAGGGACCACTTTGAAGTCTTGATACACAAGACCTTTCTTATAAATTTCAGCAAAGACCCACCACACAGTCTCCATGAAGTCTTTATCCATTGTCTTGTACTGATTGTCCCAATCTACCCAACGCCCAAGACGAGTAATAACCTTTTGCCACTCGCTCGTGTAGTGCTGAACACTTTCTCGACACAATTCGTTAAACTTATGGATTCCCATTTTTAGAATGTCAGGCCTTCCTTTTAGACCCTGACTTTTTTCGACCTCAAACTCAACAGGAAGCCCATGACAGTCCCATCCAAAACGGCGATCAACTTGATAACCCTTCATAATCCAGTAACGCGGGACTACATCTTTTATAGTGTTTGCAAGCAAGTGACCATAGTGAGGAAGACCATTGGCAAAAGGCGGACCATCGTAAAAAGTATACTCTTTTGCCATCTTCCTTTTTTCGTTTTGCTTTTCGAAAATATGATGCGATTTCCACTGGCCAAGAATCAATTCATCTAATTCTTTAAAATCAATTTCAGGAGTGACTGACTTCATCTTATCCTCTTGTTTTTTTTAAGGAAATATTTGTTTTTGGTCGATACTTCTGCAAATCCAAAGAGGCTAGAAATTCTTTTTCAAAATAAAACTCTGATTAGGATTTGCTATCGTGACTGATAAAAGCTATTTTGCAACGATCAGAATAACGATTTTGTTACCAATATGCAATCTTTCAATCTCCTTTTCTTATTTAGGTTAAAGACTCTTGATAAAATTAGACAATCTGAGCAAAGCTTACGGCTCAAAAATTCTTCTCGATAACATCAGCTATCACATCCCAGAAGGTTCTAAAATAGCTCTTGTGGGAAATAACGGCTCTGGAAAGACGACTCTTCTTAGAATCCTTCTAGGAGAAGAAGAAGCTGACTCTGGAAGCGTTCTAAAACCATCACGCTTATCTCTTGGGCATCTAAAACAAGAAGCTTCTCTTGATCCCAATAAAACAATTCTAGAAGAAGCTCTTGAGGGGGCAAAAAAACTTACAGTTCTCAAACAAGAACTAAGCGTTCTATCAAAAGAACTCCACACATCCTCTCAAGATGAGCTGATTCATCGTTACTCAGAAGTTGAAGCTCAGTATGAAAAGCTAGGAGGCTACAACCTCGAAGCTAAAGCTGAAAGCCTTCTTATGGGTCTTGGTTTCACAAAAGAAAAAATGTGCGACTCACCAGCTAATCTTTCTGGTGGTTGGGCTATGCGTCTTGAAATGGCAAAGATGCTCATAAATGACCCAAACTTTTTAGTTCTCGATGAACCAACAAACCATCTTGATCTTCCAAGTCTTGTTTGGTTTGAAAACTATCTAAAAAGTTACAAAGGAACTCTCCTTTTTGTTTCCCATGACCAAGAACTCCTTGAAAAACTCCCCGATATAACTCTACACCTCCATAAAGGAATCATTCGAGTTTACCAAGGAAACTACAGTTCTTTCTTAAGACAAAAAGAAGAACGAGAACTGCTTGAACAAAGCCAGGTTTCTAACCTTGAAAAGAAAAAAAATGAACTCGAAAAATTTATCACTCGCTTTGGAGCTAAAGCTTCAAAAGCAAAACAAGCAAAATCAAAAGAGAAACAAGTAGAAAAACTCGAAAAAGAAATAGAAGACATTGAATCAGGACAACAAGCAGACAGTAGGAAAATGAATCTTCTCTTGCCACCACCTCCTCCTAGTGACCGAGTTCTTTACACCATTTCAAATGGAGCCATTGGTTACAGAGAGGTTCTCTTTGAAAAGATCAATCTGCTCGTTGAAAAGGGGCAAAAAATTGGAATCGTTGGAGCAAATGGCATTGGAAAGTCCACTCTCCTCAAAACGATTGCCTGTGAAATCGAAGCCCTTGGTGGTAGCTTTAAAGCTTCTAGTCGGAATGTCTTAGCTTATTTTTCTCAAAACTTAGTAGATAATCTTCCACCTAAAGGAAATCTACTTGATGTTGTTTTAAATAGTGCAGAAATTAGCTATAAAGAAGCGAGAACACTACTTGGAGCTCTGCTTTTCACAGATGAAGATCTTGATAAAAAAATTGAGGTTCTCTCTGGAGGAGAAAAAAATAGAGTAGCTCTTGCTTGTGTTCTTGCAAAAAAAGCTAATTTTGTTCTTCTTGATGAACCGACAAACCATCTTGATATTGAAAGTGTGAATGCCCTTGTAGAAGCTTTTGAAAAATACACAGGAACAGTGCTCTTTGTGAGTCATAATCGTTTCTTTATTAACTCTTTATCAACTCACATCTTAGCCCTTTCAAAAACAAAGCAAGTCGATGTGTTTGAAGGCAAATTAGATGACTACAAAAGACTTTGCCTTGTGTCAGGATTCCCCTATGTGCTAGAGGAAAATTCTGAAAAACAAAAAGTTGAATCAAAAAAAGAAGAAACAAAAACAGTTTCTTATGAAGAAAGAAAATCACACGCAAAAGAAATCAACCGTCTTGAAAAACAACTTCAAAAACTAGATCAAGAAATAGAAACACTTTCTAAGAAAGAAAAAACTCTTGAAGAAAAACTAGCAAAAACCGCAGAAAACGGAACTCATGAAGAAATGTCTGAAGTGAACAAAGCACTTTGGAAAACCCAAGAAATAAAAGAAAAGACAGAAGAAGAATGGATGAAGACCTCAGAAGAATTAGACAGTTTAAAATCCTGAAAATTTATTCCTTATTCTTTCACCTTTCCAAGCTGTTCTTTCCAGCAACTAGCAGATAAAGCACAAAAAGCTTTTTCTACTCTTTTGTCTTTCTTGTTCAAAATAAAAAGTTCTTCTCTCTTTTTTAATTTTTCATAGGACACTCTCGTTCCAAGCTCAGTAAAAGGAAATATTATTTCTTCTGGCATCATGAGATCCAAACAAGAAGCGGTGTTTTTAGTTAAACGAGAACAATATTTTCGTGTTGGATCATCCTCACAACTACCCTTGTAAGGATTAGCAAAAAAACTTTCAGCTCCTCTTTTTTTGTATCTATGGGTTAGCACAGAACCTGAAGCTAAAATTTTAGGCCAAACTAAGTCTCTTAAAAAAAGCTCATCATCTCCATAAAGAAGACGGTAGGGATAATACTCCATCTGTTTTAGAATATCTTTAAAACCTTCACCTGTTGTATAAACCCCACCCCACCAACTAGCTGTAAGAGGACCTACACAAATAGGAACAAGATGCATTCGATGAAACTTCAAACCACTAGCTATCCATTCTCCCACAGAAAAAATCTCACCAGCAGTTAAAATCCAATCAGCATCTCTTAAAAGAAATCGCAGTTTTTCGCCCTCAAGAAGGGGTTCATCTAGAATTAAAAATCTCCAAAAACTAGCATCTCGGACCGTTTTTTCTCTAGCATTATCTACATAAACAACCTCAACCCCGCGACTGAGAAGCTTTGTGACATAATCACTAGAGAGCTCTCCCTTGAGAGGACCCATTTTTTCTAAACGACTTGGATGACGCTTAGGACTATAAACACGAACTGTAAAACTATTATAACCCCAATTTTTTTCTTCTATCCCATTTTTTTCATTTACAAAAGTAAAACTATCTAGATAATTCATGAGCCCATCTAAATACTCACGCTTATCTCCAAACAAAGAAAAAGCAATGACACGAGCTTCTTCTTCTACTTTCCAGTGTTTTCTCTTTGTAGATATAGGCACGTCTGATTCAAGAAGTTCACCACTCTTATCTTTGAAAATATATTTCCAAGCATCTATACGAGGGCACTCAGGTTGACAATCTGAACGATTACGATTCATTTTAAGCAAAGTATGGTTATAAGCTTCAGACATTCTCTTAGGCCCAAAAAGCTTTACAATGGGGACCCACTTATTATACTTGCGATCAAATGCCTCATCATGTTGACAAGAAGAAAAAAAATAAAAAATAAAAAATAAAAAAAACTTAGTCTTCTTTTTTAAAATAAAAAACAAACCTCTCCCCCTTACAACATTTAAAAACATACTAAAGGATTAAGTATAAGAATAAACTCCTCGACCGACTTTTCTTCCTAAATAACCATTCTCTACATATTCTTGAAGAAGAAGAGACGGACGATACTTAGAATCTGAACTTCCCTCACAAAGAACTTTCATAATAGAAAGACAAGTGTCAAGACCAATAAAATCAGCCAACTCAAAGGGCCCCATAGGCTGATTAGTGCCAAGCTTCATTGCTTTGTCTATATCTTCCTTGCTCGATAAGCCGTCTTGTAAAGCAAAAAAAGCCTCATTAATCATAGGCATCAAAATGCGATTAACAACAAAGCCAGGATAATTTTTACTCAAAGTAATTTCTTTATGCAGACTAGTCACAAATTCTTTTGAAGTTTCTAATGTTTGGACACTGGTCCCAAGAGTTGTGACAATCTCAACAAGACGCATAAGTGGTACTGGATTCATAAAATGAAGACCAATAAATTGATGAGGTCTTTTGCTCGCCTCTGCTAAACGAGCAATTGAAATAGAAGAAGTATTCGAAGCAAAAATTCCTGTTTCTTTCACAATTTTATTCAGCTCAGAAAAAATTTCTTTTTTTCTTGTTTCATCTTCAATGATAGCTTCGATGACAATGTCAGCATTTTTTAATTCAGAAATTTTTGTCTCAAAACAAAGCTTCTCTTTGAGAGTCGTAAAACTTTCCAAAGAAAGCTTTCCTTTTTCTACCAATTTCTCACAAGATTTATAGATACCGCTTTTGGCCTTCTCAAGCTGAGTTGGATTCATATCAAAAAGCTTTACTCTATAACCACTAGTGGCACACACCTGAGCAATACCACTTCCCATTTGCCCAGCCCCGATAACACACACTTCTTCTAGTTGCTTTCGAGTCATCAAATCACCTTTTAATTTGAGTTCACTAATTTAGTGAGTAAAAACTTTCGCAAGATTAGTCGAGCAGAACTTCTTTTACTTCTGGGACTTTTTCTTTAAGAATCGGGGTAATTCCATTGAACAGAGTAATTTGACTAGAAGGGCAGCCTGAGCAACCGCCATGAAGACTGATTGTGACAATCCCGTCCTCATAGGAAACAAACTCACAACCACCTTGGTGAAGATCTAAATAAGGGTTAATATCTTCTTTTATGACTTGCTTGATTTTATCCTGTATTTCTTGGTTCATAGCCTCTCCTAATGATTTTTTTTAGTTGCCTTGCATTCCCGCGATTATCTTGATTTTAATGGTGTTTGTCAAGTTAAGCTCTCTTAAAAAGATGGCATGAACTAAAAGCTGCCCACCCCAAAGAGAAGCCTCTCTCACAAAATTAACAACGAGTTGTTATGAAGAAATAAGACTTTCATACACCAAGTAAAAAAGAAATCCCCCTCTAATCAATCACAGATAAAAAATATTGATTCTCACCATCTAACAAGAGACATTTACTGTCTCGATGAATGAGTACCTTTAAAAAGAGGCTGCTAATTATGAGACGATTTAAACTTTTATTTATTACAACAACATTTATTTTCTCTAGTTTGCTATTTGCTGTTAAGGAAAAAATTCGGCTTAATTTCATAACTCTTAGTGGTCTCAATTTTACATTTCAGGTAGAAGAGTCCGCAACACTTGAAGACCTCTACTATCTGGTAAAAGTAGAAACCAAAAAAGAATCCGTCAGGTTGATTTTCTGTGGAAAGGTTCTTACAGATATGAACAAAACAGTTCTAGATCTAAATATTCCAGAAAGTACGACGATTCATGTTGTTTTTCCAAAAGGCACAGAAACAAAAACTATTTCTACAGATCACACCATCGTGTCTATTGAGTCCTTAGATGGAAAAATTGTAGTTCCAAGCTTTAAATTTGAACAAGGAGAGAGTCTTGATTCCTTTGTAGAAAGACTTCATCAAACAATTCTACAAAATATGTTAGTTAAAACCACAAGGGATTTTCGGGCATTACCTAAAGCAATTCAAACTATCTTAAAACAAAAAAATATCAAAGAATTACCTCTTGTAATTGATCGACTTTTCCTTAGCCATGACAGAGAGGAAATCAAAAATATAAGAGATATAAAAACAGGTTCTACTTTAGTCTTTTCTAATAAAATAAGCTTTGGTGATACTTTCCACGGGGCTTTCTTTGAAGATGGCGCTCATCTTGAAGGGTTTGATTTTAGAGGAGTTAATCTCCAAGGAGCCTACCTCAGAGGCGCAAATCTTAGAGGCGCAAATCTCAGCGGTGCTAATCTCAGGTGGGCTAATCTTAGAGGTGCTGATCTCACATGGGCTGATCTTGAAGGAGCTATTCTTGAATGGGCTAATCTTACTGGAGCTATTCTTAAATGGACTAAACTAGCTGGGGCTGATCTTAATGGATCTCATCTCAGATTGGCTAATCTTACTGGAGCTAATCTCACAAAAGCTATTGTCTCACAAGCCAAGCTTGACACAGCTATCGGAGTAACACCAAAAAAACGAGCTCAAGTGATAGAACCTGCTCAGTAAGAAATGCATTCCATGTTTTTAAGAGAAGCTCTGGCTTATGCCAGAGTGTGAAAAATTAAACGATCAGCTGTGTAGAACAGAAAAAGAGCAAACGTATAAAGACAAGAATAACGAAAAAGAGGCATAGCATAAAAATTATTATGAGCTTGATAAAGTTTGTAAGCATCAAGAGAAAACTTTACACTTAAGGCTAGTGTAATAAAAGTGGTGAGAAAGTATATGTGTCCTGTGAAGTGAAGCGCCATCACACAAGGAATGAGTGTGAGCGTATAAAGAAAAATAACTTTTCTTGTTCTCTCATCCCCATAGACAATGGGATACATAGGAATTCCTGCACTGGCATAATCTTTTTTATACTTGAGACAAAGAGCCCAAAAATGGGGAGGAGTCCAAAGGACAATAATCATAAAAAGAATCCAGCTTGCTACATTCAAAGAACCTGACACCCCAGAACAACCAAGCAAAGGCCCAACAGCACCAGCAACCCCTCCAATCACTATATTTTGAGGAGTGCTTTTTTTAAGATAGAGCGTATAGACAAAGACATAAAAAAGATGCCCAGAAGCAGCAATAAAAGCTGTGAGCGGGTTAATAAAAAAGTAAAGAAGAGCAAAAGACAAAACTCCTAAGAACACTCCAAAATTGATAGCAAATGGCATACTAATACGATCGGAAGGAAGAGAACGAGACCTCGTCCTTTTCATTTTTTTGTCTACATCGGCTTCAAAAATTTGGTTAAAAATAGCAGCTGAACCAGAAGAGCCTGCAGCACCCAAAAGAATGAGTATCATAGTAGAAAGCTTTGGGGACACCCCTTCGACCATAAACATAGCCGGAAGAGCTGTGATCACAACGAGAAGAGTGATTGTTGGTTTAGTCATAGAAAATGCTACTTTCAAATTTCTAAAAAATTTGAAAAAGCCAGTTTCATCACGAAAGGCTGTCTGAGAGATCATAAGAAAATTATCCTTGGAGCTTAGATCTTTTTGGCTTTGTCTATTTTGAGTAGAGTTATCTTCTTTGTTTCTAAACTGTGTCATTTATCTTTCTACCCAGCCCACCATCATTGGCAAGAAAACGCAAATAAAAAAAAGAACTGGAAAAAGAAG
>Ga0172367_10009633_pt1 | contig 10564 bp, 10 predicted proteins | sample Lak10m_FD_114542 | JGI IMG/M metagenome (GOLD analysis project Ga0172367, IMG submission 114542) | Freshwater microbial communities from Kabuno Bay, South-Kivu, Congo - kab_022012_10m | ecosystem: Environmental > Aquatic > Freshwater > Lake | place: Democratic Republic of the Congo: South-Kivu...
ACTAGTTTAGCGCTTTCTGCGGCTACATCTAGATCTACCATCCTACTCTTAGAAGCTGTTACGTTCTCTTTATGTAGATTGATGAATTCTATCTTGGCTTCAAGGGCATTGCTGAAAGCACCTACTGAGCCTCTCATGCGCGAGATGTTACCGATCATAGTGTCAATTTCTGCAAGAGGTCCTGACGTTGCAGCCGTAGCTCCACCTTGAGCGGCTACTGTCGCACCAGAGATTTTAAGCTCATTAAGTGCAAAACCTGCAGTGGTTCCTTCGTGTAGTGAACCATGTTCAGTATCGTCTGCTACTCTATCAAGGTTTACATCTATATAGATACCGGTGTTGGCAAGAGTACTATTGTTACCTACACCAAGTGATGTAGTCTCGCTGTCATAGGCACCTGTCTGCATGGTAAGTACGCGGGTGTTGTTGCCGTTTACACTTGCGGTGCTGTTTTTAAGTAGTGATACACCGTTGAACTTAACAGTGTTTGATAAATCGCTAATGTTCAGTACTTGTTCGTTGATCTCACGTTGGATAGAATCCTTCTCATCAGCGCTTAGAGTGCCATTAGTGCCTTGTACTACGAGCTCTCTAATCCTCTGCAAGCTCGATTGTACCGCTGATAGACCGCCGTCTATAGTCTGAGCCATGCTTAGACCGTCTTGAGCGTTTTGAGCTGCTTTGCCAAGACCTTGGATTTCCGCTTCCATGGTATCAGCTATCGCAGCAGAAGCAGCATCGTCACCAGCGCGGTTAACGCGAAGACCGGTGGACATGCGCTCTACAGATTTCTGTAGATTAAAAGTGTTCTTATACAGAGCTCTAGCTGCTGTAAGACTTGCGGTATTAGTGTTGATTGAGAATGACATAAGGGTTTTCCTCTCTAGTTTATGTATCGGCCATTCAACCTAGTTTCTTTAATTTATTTTTAGATAATTTAGTCTAGGCTATTTAGATGACTTGGTTTCGTCATCGCGAGGCAGCGTAGCTGCCGTGGCGATCCATTGGGTAAAGTTTGAGATTGTGCACTCGATGTATGAAGCGCAAAAACGTGACGTAAGTCACGTTTTTGCTATGCCACGCCGCTACGCGGCTTGCAATGACGAACGCAGCACAAAATCGAGCCCGAGGGCTCGATTTTGTAATAGACACCCTATAATTTCCTGTTAAGGGATTAAGTCAAGAGCTGCTGTAGGCAGGCTGTTAGCTTGTGCCAGCATAGAAGTAGCAGCTTTCTGCAGTATCTGTGATTTCACTAATTTAGCGCTTTCTGCAGCTACATCAAGGTCTATCATTCTACTTTTAGAAGCGGTTACGTTTTCCTTGTGAAGATTGATGAACTCTATTTTTGCTTCTAGGGCATTACTGAAAGCACCTACTGAGCCCCTCATGCGTGAAATGTTTCCAATCATGGAGTCGATTTTATCTAGTGGGTTGCTTGTTGCACTTGTAGTGCTGCCATCTTGAGCTGTAATTGAAGCGCCAGATACAAGTAATTCGTCTAAAGCGAATCCTGCACCACTTACGCCTTCGACTAAGCTGCCGTAGTTGTCTGAGGCTGTTGCTGAGACTTCTTCGCTGATGTCGATTTGGATACCACGATTAGCCGCAACCTCATCCAATAGGTATAAGACGGTGGTTTCACTATCATAAGCACCAGTTTGCAGGGTGGCGTTAGCCGTTGCGTTTTTGAGTAGAGCAAGTCCGTTGAATTTCACGGTGGTTGATAGCTGCCCAATAGTGGTGATCTGTTCGTTGATTTCTCTTTGGATAGAGTTTTTCTCATCAGCGCTAAGGGTGCCGTTAGTACCTTGCACAACCAGCTCTCTTATTCTTTGTAAACCTGATTGAACGGCAGATAGTCCACCGTCTATAGTTTGTGCCATGCTAAGACCATCCTGAGCGTTCTGAGCAGCTTTGCCTAGACCTTGGATCTCAGCTTCCATGGTGTCAGCTATTGCTGCAGAAGCAGCGTCGTCGCCAGCACGATTGACGCGAAGTCCGGTTGACATGCGCTCTACAGATTTCTGTAGATTCATAGTGTTCTTATACAGAGCTCTAGCTGCTGTAAGACTTGCTGTGTTGGTGTTGATCGCAAATGACATATTGGGTTTCCTCGAGCTAGGCTACTTGCGTTAGCTACAAGTAGATCTATCGGCTATATAGGCTAGGTCCTTTAATTTATTTTTGGATAATTTGGTCTAGGCTGTGCTGCTGTTTGGGGATTGCCAAGCCCCTTCGGGGTTCGTAATGATTCAAAATGTGCAAAAAAAAACGCCACTAGCAAAGAGCTAGTGGCGTTATGATCCACCCCGTGAATTGTAGAGCTTTGGTTGTTGCGATTTATGAATTTGCACTTGCTTTAATAGTGCAAATTCGTGCCGTAAATCTATGGTAGAAGATCGAGAGCCGCAGCAGGCATGCTATTAGCTTGTGCCAGCATTGAAGTTGCTGCTTTTTGTAGTATTTGTGATTTCACTAGCTTAGCGCTTTCTGCGGCTACATCTAGATCTACCATTCTACCTTTAGAAGCAGTTACGTTTTCTTTGTGCAGAGTCATAAACTCTATCTTGCTTTCAAGAGCGTTAGAAAAAGCACCCACAGCACCTCTCATGCGCGAGATGTTGCCGATCATGGCGTCAATATCATCCAGGTCGCCATTGACTGTTGTTGCGGTATGGCTGCCATCTTGAGAGTCAACAGTAGCTCCGGCTATGTGAAGTGTATCTAGAGCAACGCTTGAACCTTCGCTGATCTGACCGTTGCCAGTTGTAGCCGTTATATCAAGGTCAATACCAGTGTTTGCGCCAGATGGGGCTAGTGTCAGAGTTGTGGTTTCACCATCATAAGCACCAGTTTGTATGGACTTGTTGGTGCCAGCAAGGAGTAGTGCGTTGCCGTTAAATTTAACAGTACTTGCTATTTGCCCGATAGTGGTAATTTGTTCATTGATTTCTCGCTGTATTGAGTCTTTTTCATCTGCACCTAGTGTGCCGTTAGAACCTTGTACATAGAGTTCTCTAATTCTTTGTAGACCTGATTGCACGGCTGATAGACCACCGTCTATAGTCTGTGCCATGCTAAGACCGTCTTGTGCGTTTTGTATAGCTTTGCCTAGACCTTGGACTTCTGTTTCCATTAGATCTGCAATTGCAGCTGATGCTGCATCGTCGCCGGCGCGATTAACGCGAAGACCGGTTGACATGCGCTCAACTGATTTCTGTAAATTCATAGTGTTCTTATACAGAGCTCTAGCTGCTGTAAGACTTGCCGTGTTGGTATTGATCGCAAATGACATTGTTGTCCCTCTTTTTTGTTTGTGAGTTAATTGCTCACAAGTTATTTTCTCGGTCATATAGCCTAGACTCTTTAGCCTATTTCTAAACTTTTTGGATTAGTACCTAGGTAGTTTTAGTCATAAATGTCGTCATCGCGAGGCAGCGAAGCGACACACTGTCATCGCGAGGCAGCGAAGCGACACACTGTCATCGCGAGGCAGCGAAGCTGCCGTGGCGATCCCTATGCTTTGCGCAATAGCATGGAGATTGCTTTGCCCACTTCGTGGGCTCGCAACGACAGAGTTTGGGCTCACAATGTCTTGGGTGCTAAAATATAATATATATGGCAACCACTAATAAATCTAAACTTCAAGGCAAAAAAGCCCCAGCTTTTAAGCTGCCTGATACTAAGGGTAAAACCCGTTCATTGAGTGATTATAAGGGCAAATACTTGCTTGTGTATTTTTATCCTAAGGATATGACCCCGGGCTGTACTATTGAAGCTGAGAGCTTTCGCGATAATATGGCAAGGCTGAAGAAGCTTGGCGTAGAGATACTGGGAGTTAGCTGTGATAGCGTTGAGCGCCATGATAAATTTACTTGCAAATATAATTTGAATTTTCCTCTGCTTAGTGATGAGAAGCAAGAAATGGTCAAGAAATATGGCGTCTGGGTAGAGAAATCCATGTACGGTAAGAAGTATATGGGTATTCAACGTGATAGCTTCCTTATAGATCCTAAGGGTGTGATAGCTAAGCACTATATTAAGGTTAAGCCTGAAGAGCATGTAAGCGAAGTTGTCGCCGATGTGGAGTACTTATTAGGTAAGTAGTTCTACTTCATAGCCAGCGAACTTACGCATATTCATCACACCAGTATCTAATATAAGGTACTGTCCTTTGATGCCAGTTAATACCCCCTCTACTATAGGGTCTTTATCCAGGTTGTGAGATTTTATTTTCTCTGGATAGGCGAGCACTGGGTATTTGATATGGGTAATACTCGACGGCTCTTGGTTGCAAGCCGCTAGGTATGAGCATTCTGGGCTAAGTTCGGTTATGATCGCTGGCAGCCTGGTCTCAACTTCGCGTTTCATCGTGACTAGATCTATCTCTTCACATTGGTTGCGTAACATTTTGCGCCAGTCGGTTTTGTCTGGCAGTTCTTTAGCCAGTTTCACTTCTATGAGACCAGCATCTTTGCGCCGCGCGACTTTCATTAGTCTTATAGCTTGGCTAGCACCCTGATCTATCCAGCGCGAGACTTCTTGGTGACTGCGGGTGATGCCGACTTTGATGCCACTAGTGAGTGAGAGATAGATACTATGATCGATATTACAGTGCCTTGCGGCGAACTCATTATCCCTGCAAGTTCCTTTATCGAAATGACAGAGCTCAGGTTTGACTATGCAGAGATCGCATTCAGCTAGTGTTTGCAGGCAGGGGTAACAGTAGCCATTATTGAATGATTTTTTTATACTGCGATTGCAAGCAACGCAATTAATAGCGCCGCTGAATTTTAATTTGAAGTGTGAGCCGAGCAGAGGGTTTAGACTCAGCTCGCCTAAGCGGTATTCAACCAAGCCATCCTGATTTAGTTGGTGTTTAAGTTTTGCTAGTTTGATTATTGTCATTTAGGTATTATTTTTAGTGCAAATATTGCTATAAAAAAGATATAATATATTAAGTGAATATTAAGCGTTGTTTTGTATTTCTTTTAGCTTTAGTGCTATCAGCTTGTTCTGCGCCTAAGTTGCCGCAAGCTCCGTTGCAAGCAGAAGATGAGTTCGGAGATGGTGCGACTTTATCTGCTCAAACCCTAGAAGGTAATTATTATATAGCGATAGCAGCGCCGCTTACTGGTCCCTATCGTGCGCTTGGCCAGACTATAGTCGAGGGTGTCACACTAGCGGTCGAGGATTTTAATCGTAATCAAGACTCAGCTCATAAGATAGGTACAGTAATTCTTGATGATGGTGGTTTAGTTTCTGAGGGATTAGGCCGCGCAGATATAGCTATAGCCCAGAGTGCTCTTGGTGTTATCGGGCATCTTAATTCTGAGATCTCAGTGGAGGCTTCGCGCAAATACGCTCGCGCTCATATCCCGCAGATATCACCAGCATCTACCCACCCTAAGTTCACTGAGCGCAGTGACGTGCGCGGTTATGTATTCAGGACTATAGGTACTGATAGGCAGCTTGGTGCTAGTGCTGCTGCGTATGCGTTATCTTCTACAGATTTCAAGAAGATAGCAGTTCTGTATAACGATAGAGCTTATGGTGTTTCTGTCGCGTCTGAGTTCGTGCGTCACATTAGTAGTGATAACTCTAAGCAACTGGTTTTTTATGAGACTATACCGGTGCGCACAACAGATCATAGCCGCACGGTCAGCAGGCTTGATGAGCTTGAGCCAGATCTAGTCTTCTTCGTCGGCGAATATAATGACGCGGGCTACCTAGTGCGCGAGCTTAAACATAAAGTGCCTAAGGCGCAGTTCCTCTCAGTCGAAGGCGTGCATAATACTAAGTTCATTGAGATAGCTGGCAAGGCGGCTGAGGCTGCTGTGGTTATTAGCACTAATATCCCCAGCGATATCGCAACGCGTTATCGCATGCAGTATGAGACTGAAGCGACTGGTTATGTCGGTAGTAGTTATATGGCTGCGACCATCTTGCTTGAAGCGGCTAAAGCCAATGGCTATAAATCTGGTCCCGGTTTATCTCAAAAACTTATGGCAACAGGACTCTTCACTGCTAGTGGTGATCTAAGGGATCCTCGCTTTGTGCGCTATATAGTCAAGGATTCTAAGTTTCAAGTTCAACTTTAAGCCAAGACTCATAAGGCTTATAAGCTTCTTCTACTCTAAGTGATAGCATCGCTGGATACTCATAGCTATGTAATTCTGCTACGCGTGCCATTAGCTTCTCTACTAGCTTAGAGCTGGTTTTGGCCAGCATTAGGGCTTCAGTCTCTGAGCATATTTGGCCCTGCCAGTGGTAGATTGATTTGAGCCCGGGATAGATATTTACACATGCGGCAAGTCTTTCTTGAACTAGCTTAGAGCCTAGTTCTTGAGCACTTTGCTCATCAGGGAATGTGATATACACAATGCGAATCTCGCTGGACATCTATAGTAGTATAGCAGTCGGTGACTGGATTTCAGCTAAGTCGGTTTTTGGCTTAATAAAAAAACTCAAAAAAATCAGTCTAAAGTTAGTGCAAGAATCCCAGAAAGGATATACAATCATTTCTTGTATGAAAAACATCAAAAGATTGGTAATGGCAACTCTATCAGTGCTTATTTTCTTAGGCGCTTGCTCTTCAAATCAAGAAGCTGCAACTGAAGAAGCTGCTGCAACTGAAGAAGCGGCTGCTCCTGCAGAAGCTGCATCTGAAGCTGCAGAGCCTGCTGCTGAAGCTCACCACTAATTAGTGGCCAAGTACCAAAAAAACCCGCTAGGTTTAGACAACGTTTACGTAGTTTAAAGTGGCGGGTTTTTTATTTGGGGCTGTCCTAGCGCATATTTATGAATCGGACCAGTTGCTCTCATTTATAAAAATAGACTTCATGATAATAAGCGTAATTCTTGTGTATCATACCCCCAGGAGGGTATGATGGCTCGTGATACGAATTATCATACCCTAAATAAGTTATGATAGTCCATTAACACCCTATGTCTTATCTCAGCACTAAGAGTAGCGAGCTGCTCAAGCATAAACTAGCTGAATTAAGAGCGCGCGGTATTAATCCCGCGACTAGTTCTAAGCTCAAAGAGCAGTTCTCAGTTGAGTTCGCTTATAATCTCCTAGCTATTCAAGGCTCTAAGCTCAGCCTTACTGAAGCCTATAAGATAGCTACTGGTATTAGTATCTACGCGCCCGTAGAAGAAGTGCAGGGTTTTATTAATCTGCGTCTGGCTTTGGATCTGATTATCAGCTCAGCGCTTAAAGATCAGATTCTAGAGCAGCACTTAGTTGATGAAGTAGCTAAGCTAATCGGACTTGGTGACTGCAAGCTGGGTAAGACCCTCGCTTGGCTAAGAATGAATGATAGGCTGGAGCATCCCATAGATCTTGCTGTTGATTTTATTCTAGAGGCAGAGTGCGAAGCAGCTAAATCTGAGTATTTGGTTCTCTTGTTGATTAATCATATATTTATGCGCGCTAGATTGCCGCTAACTATTATTCTTTATAATGATCGCAAGCGTTACGCGCGTCTGCTCGCTGAAGCCAAATCTGGTCAGCGTCAGGCTTTGGCGGAGTTCGTTAATCAGGCGATGCTGCGCTCGCTAGAAACCGAACTCGAAGCGACTGATGCTGATGACTGCCAGCGGCAGCACCTAAGCCTGCAAGAGCTTAGTCAAGGCTCTGAGTACTCTGAAGCTTATCTGCGTAAACTAGCTCTATCAGGCAAGCTTGAAGCCTATAAGATAGGGCGTAATTGGATGAGTACGCGTGAGGCGTTGGCGAATTATACAGCTGGGAAGCGGAAAATGTCATTGCGAGGAGCGCAGCGACGAAGCAATCCATAGCTCGCAGTAGATTGCTTCGGCACTTCGTGCCTCGCAATGACAAATACCTTCGTGCCTCGCAATGACGGCAGGATATAATAGGTATCCATGGCAGCCGGCGTAGATATAGAAACACTCAAGCGCGAAGTAGGAGGACTTGAAGTCTGGTCGCATATAGTTGAGGCTTCTAAAATCGGCTTCGAGGCGGTAGATCAAAAATTAGTGCCACTATTCAAATGGTACGGCGTCTATGCACAGAAACCAAACGCTGATGGCTATTTTATGATGCGCATTAAGATCCCGGGCGGGCAGCTTAACGCAGAGCAAGTAGAGACCCTCGCTAAGATCGGTACTAAATATGGTCGCGGCATAGTCGATATCACTACCCGTCAAGCGGTGCAGATACATTGGGCGCGCATCGAAAATATCCCTGAGATACTAGAGACGCTAGCGCGCGTAGGCATGGATACGGCAGGAGGCTGCGGCGATATCACCCGTAATATCACAGGCAATCCACTGGCGGGCTTAGATCCTGATGAACTCTTCGATGCAACGCCAGAACTTATAGCGATTGATAATTTTTTCACGCGCAATCCAGATTTTAGTAATTTGCCGCGCAAATATAAATTATCAGTAAGCGCTTCTAAGACTTGGATATCGCAGCCTGATATTAACTGCGCGTCACTAGTCGGTGTCGAGCATAATGGTGAGCTCGGCTACACGCTTAAAATTGGTGGCGGTCTTAGTACTAAGCCGATGATAGCTAAGAATTTCCCGGTCTTCATCAAACGCACTCAAGCGCTAGACGTGATGAAAGCAGTCACTACTGTCTATCGCGATCATGGTTTCAGGGAGAAACGCCAGAACGCAAGAATTAAGTTCCTAGTGGATGTTTGGGGGGTGGAGAAGTTTCTGGAGGAGACTGAGAAGGTCTTGGGTTACAAACTTGAGCGGGTCACCGAGATAGGAGTTTCTCGCGCCACTGAGACTGGTACTAAGCATGAGCTTAAGCAATACTATGCAGCACCTGATACTTCACACGGCGATCATTTGGGTGTGATCAAGCTTAATAATGGTAATTATGCTGTTGGCATAGCTTTTATTAGTGGTAGAACTCGCAGCGAAGATCTTGAGCATATAGCTGGGCTACTGCGCCGTTATGGCGGCACTGTGCGCACTACTAATAAGCAGAATCTTATTATAGTTAATGTGCCGGCGGCTCGCGTCGAAGAGATGGTAACTGAGGCTAATCAGCTCGGGCTTAAAGTCGAGCACTCGACCTTCTCGCGTTTAGGTGTAGCCTGCACTGGTACTGAGTTCTGTAATCTTGCGATAGTTGAGACTAAGGCTAGGGCACGTGATTTGTTTGACTATCTCGATCGCGAGTTCCCCGGTTTGCAAGAACAGCTGATGATTTCAGTTACTGGCTGCCCTAATAACTGCGCCCAGTATGCTGTTGCTGATATCGGCATAGTTGGCGCTAAAGTGAAGACCAGCGACGGCACTATGCAAGATGCGTTTAGGATTTTCCTGGGTGGTAGGCTTGGTAAGGATGCGCAGTTCGGTAAGCCGCTAGAAGGACGGTTCTTGCATTCAGAGATTCAGGTTACTTTAGCTAAGATTCTGCGTAAGTATCTTAGCGAACGTAGCGGACAAGAAGAGTTCCGTAACTATATAGATAGAGTAGGGCTGGCGGAGATGCAGGCTGAAGTGCAGGATATGGTACCGGTGGCTTAAGCCTTGCAACCAGCTTCGGTTATCTCTTCTTCTAGGTATTTAATTCTAGTGGTCGGCAGCGGGTGCGTGGTGAAATACTCCATGATTTTAGGAGGCACGCCGCTTGCGCTGATTTTTTTGAAGAACTCTAGTTTACCCGGTTGGTTGCAATATAGTTTATTCATAAGCTTAACTGCGAAGAGATCAGCTTTTTTCTCGGCGCTGCGACTAAAACCCATATTGCCAACTAAGCTAGCACTAGCGTAAAGATCACTAGTCGGGAAAAACCGCTGCTGAATAATTCCTAGAACACCTTGCCGAGCTATGCTTTTCATCACGTGATGCCCCTCGACGTGTCCAAGCTCGTGAGCTATAACAAAGGCAAGTGCGGTTTCATTGAGGTAATCAATAATCGCAGAATTGACTACTATTTTTTTGCCCAGTGACGCATGAGCGTTAAGTACAGTGGAGTCTTCGACGCTTATAGAATAATCCTTAGGGTCTTTTTTAAGCTCAGTGATAAAGCCATTGAAGATTTTATTTACCCGCTCTTGCTGGATTTTGATTTTGGCTGGGTCGGTGGTAGTTGCTGTGTTGCCGTTAATAGCAAGGGCAGGGCTGAAAGCTAGTGCTAGGGATATAAGCAGGGTGTAAGTTCTGGACATAGCTATCAATATAGCAAATGTATTAACTGATAAGCTATGATAATCATCTAGTTGCAAACCCCAGAAACTAGCAAGAATATCAACTGGCAAGAGCTAGGTTTAGCCTTCGAGCAGCAAAGCGCTGAGGCTATTACTAGTTATGCTGCTACTGCGCTTACTAAACATGGTGATGTGATACTGCTTACGGCTTTCGGTCCAGAGGGCTGTGTGATTATGGATATGATTGCAGGCTTGCTGCGCTCTGGGGAGCTGCCGCGAGCTAAGCTCGCTGATAATCTTAGTGAGCTTAATGGTAGCGGCAAGCTAGCTATCGCTAACCTCGATACTGGCTATCAGTTCAAGGAGACGCTAGAGCTGAAGGCTGCGATGGAAGCTAAGTATGGTTTTAATATCAT
>Ga0172367_10009640_pt1 | contig 10556 bp, 11 predicted proteins | sample Lak10m_FD_114542 | JGI IMG/M metagenome (GOLD analysis project Ga0172367, IMG submission 114542) | Freshwater microbial communities from Kabuno Bay, South-Kivu, Congo - kab_022012_10m | ecosystem: Environmental > Aquatic > Freshwater > Lake | place: Democratic Republic of the Congo: South-Kivu...
CGCCTGCCGTTCCAGTTCCTGTTCATCTGGATCGCCTGGCGTGTCGCCCACCGAAGTCGCGCCGATTCCACCGTCGCGGTGGAATCCGTGTGACGTCGATGGGGCGCTAGAGGATGCCCTCGCAGAAGTTCTCGTCGTTGTTGATGTTCGACGGCAGTCCGAGCTTGGCGCGAACGATGGTGGCAGCCCCGGTCTCGGCAGGGATCTGTGCCTCAATCGCCGCGTTCCATGAGTCGAAGGACGTTGCAGCGCCGAGACCGGCGTACCAACCGGCCCACTGAACCAGTTCGGTCACCAACGCATCGACGTCCGACTGCACCTCGTCAGGCCAGTCGTAGGAGACCAGTTTCTCGACGAACGTCACTGTGTCGTCGGCGAGGGTCTTGTATGCCGGAACGATCTGCTCCAACACCTTGGGCCACTCGCGTTCGTAGAAGCCGTCGTCGCCGATGATGTCGGCTTCGAGGATCTGGATCAAACCAATCATGCAATTCGAGGGCTTCACGAACTCGATGTACTTCTCGCCCGCGAGCGCGATGGGGTCGACGGTGGTGGTCGGCGCAGCCGTCGTCGTCGGGGGCTGAGTCGACGTGGCGGGAACCGTGGTGGCCGGACTGCTCGTCGACGGCGACGACTGCGACGTTTCCGACCCGCCACCCGAACACGATGTGCCGATCGCCACCGCTACGACCACCATCACCGTCAACGTCCGCAACCGCACCATGACGTCACACTCCATTCCGCCGAACTCGATGCCAACGATAACGGTCCGGCCACGACGACACCGTGCGCTCGCCTCTCGATTCGAACAAGAAGGAAACGCCGGAATACGACGTTCGACCCTGATCGACGACGGATCACGGCCGTACGATTCGCGAATGAAGGTTCGGCAATTCTGGTTGTTCGGTGTCGTCGTCGTGGCCTCATGTGGCGGGGGTGGCAGCGCCGGTCCCCTGGCAACGACCACCACACTCGGGCCTCCACTCGCGCCGTCGACAACATCGTCGGACGACATCGAGACCACGCTGGCGCCGACCACCACCATCGATGTCGAGGCGGCGGCTGCCGCCGCCTGGCCGGCGGTCTTCGCCTCCCTGCCGCAACCGGCCGTGCAGTCGGAGATCGGTTCGGTTCGTGACACTCCCCTCGTCGTCACGACGGATGCCCCTTCGGGGGTGATCGACTTCTGGAGTTTCACCGACGGCGAGTGGGTCGTCAGCCATGCGATCGCCTTCGACTGGAACGAGATGTTTGCCGATATTGCCCCAGAGGTAGTGCTCACCGACGCCAACGGCGACGCGTCCGACGAGGCGCTTGTCATGTACGTCGGTGGGATGGACCTTTGGGGCGACCTGTACTGGCGTGGTCCGAGCGGATGGCAACTTGCGACGAGCGGGAAGGGTCTCGACCTCTCGAACGGCACACTCGGTGGCGTGATTGAGACCTGCATTCCGAACTGCGCCGAAGGTCCGAACATCCCGTTCGAGGTGCAGTGGAACGGCACCGGGTGGGTGAACCAGACCGTCGACGACTTCGGCAACCCGATCCTGGTGTTCGATGACACGGGTTGCGGCGGTCAGTACAGCCATGTCGACTACGAACCATTCGGCAAGTGCACGGAGGGAGACGCCGTGTACATGCTGCAGTACGCGCTCATCAGTGCTGGGTTCGGGTACTCCTCCGACACGGAGCCGCCGATGGCCGATGGCTACTTCGGCCCCGACACCTCGACGGCGGTGCGCATCTACCAGTACTTCATGGGTCTACCCGTCACCGGGGTCGTCGAGGGCCAGTGGTACCACGACCTCATCGAGCTCTACGGCTTCGTCCCCGATTACTGACGCCGTGCGAGCGATGCCAACCGCCATCGTGCGCAATCGCGATGGACGCAACCACGCTCGCGATCCCAGCATCCCTGGTGGTACGCGGTGCCGCACCCGTCGCAGACGACTGCCGGCGTCGACGCGTTCACCCGCTCGATGCAGTACGGGCAGAGCTCGTCCACCGGCCCGACCGCCAGCGGTGGATGCTGAGGCTCCGCCGGCTCACCCACCGGGTCGAGCGATGGCAGCGGGGTCGGTGCGCAAACCGCGTCGGGCGTCGGCGCGTCCCACTGATGGTGCGGATCTCCCGCATCCTCGGCACGGAACCGAATGAGTGGCCGTGGGGGGCGAAACCCGCACTTCCGGCAGAACACATCACCGACCACCCGCTCGGCGCCACAGTGCGTGCAGAAGCTCATGTCGTCCTCGAGGTTCGCTCAGTCGGCGATGATCTCGGACGGAGTGATGACACCGTTGCCATCGAGGTCGTAGCCGATCAACCCGCCGTCGATGAACATCATCGCCCACGTGTCGAAATCGACCACCCCGGTGGCGGGCAGCCCCCAGTTGCGCTGGAACGCCACAACCGCCGCCTCGGTGGCGGGACCGAACTGTCCGTCCTCCTCGAGGCCCGCGCCGTCCCAGTTGAGGCGCATCTGCACGTAGAAGATCGGATAGCCCTCGTCACACAGGTACAACGGGAGGTCCGAAACCGGTCGGAGCCCGTCGGGGCACACCCTTGCCTTCGCTGTGGTGGCCGGTGCGGTGGAGGGCGCCGGACGAGGCACCGTGATGGGGGCGACCGTCGATGTCGGTGATGCGGTGGTCGGCGGCGGCGTGGTGGTCGTGGCCGGTCGACTGGAGGTGGAGACCACCGCGTCGGTTCGAGTCGGCTCGGTGTCGACCGGTGCGGTCGAACCACTCGAGTCGGGGCGCGTGACGAGCAATGCGATCACGGCAATCAGCAGCACCGACACCACCGACAGCGCAACGATCAGTCCCGTGTTCGGTCGACCCCGTGTTGGCACCGCGGGCGCCGCACCGGCGGCGACACCCGGCGCAATCGGGGGCGGCGGCGGCGGGGGTGCGAGGGCATGGCCGCAACTCCCACAGAAGACAGCATCGTCGTCGACCGCCGCTCGGCAGGACTGACAGAATCTGATCGCATTCGACATCACACACCACCGAACCCGCCACGTTCAGTCGAACTCTGAACTCGACGGTCATCCTACGCAAGCGCGCCACGTTGACGCGATTCGATCCGCTGCGAATCGTCGCGCTCTCGGAGGTGTATCGTCCGCCGTATGGCGGCTGCAATTGTGGAATCATCGGGGAAAGTGCGGTCGGGTAATCGACTGCTCACGATGGCGCTCGCGGGCTTGATCGGTGGCGGTGTCGGATATCTGCTGTCACGGATGCCCTCCGAACCAACGACGGAATCCCAGCTGCAGACCTACAGCGGACTCACGTTCATGCTCATCATCCTCGCGATCGGTGCGGCACTCATCGCCGGCAATGCGCTGCTCGACGGGCACCCTCCCAGTGGCGAGATCATCGCCATCGCGGCTGTGGCCCTCGCGGTACTCGGGTTCCTCAGCGGCTACATCGCGCAGTCGCTCTACTCGTCGATGATCGACAGCGACGAGATCAACGCGTGCTTCGACTATGCGTGCGTCGCCAACGCAATCCGTCCAGCGAGAACGCTCGGCTGGGGTCTTGCCGGTGCCCTCGGCGGCGTCGGGATCGGGCTGGCGTTTCGGTCCAAGAAACGCCTGCAGAACGCCATCATCGGTGGGGCGGTCGGAGGGCTCATCGGCGGCTTCCTGTTCGACCTGATCCCCCAGATCTTCGACACCGACTCCCCCACCGTTCCCCGCCTCGTCGCGGTCTGCATTATCGGCGTGCTGATCGGCGTGCTCATCGCTGCGATCGACGCGGCACGGACGGACATGTTCCTCGAGGTCATCAGCGGGGAGATGCGCGGACGCCAGTTCCTCGTCATGGACGCCACCACGAGGGTGGGAAGCGCACGGAGCGCCGGCGTGGTACTCCTCGCCGATCGGGAGATCGCCGAGGTGCACCTCACCATCGACCGGTCTCCGACCGGCGCAACCTTCACGTGCACGACCGCCCAGCCGGTGCTGCTCAACGGCGCTGCAACGACAAGTGGCACCCTCAACAACGGCGACGTTCTCCAGGTGGGACGGACCGAACTCCGCGTCGGCTTCAAGAAGGCGACCGGATCGGCAACCGCGCCGTCCACCCCCACCACCATGTCCGTGCCGTCGTCGCCACGTCCCACCGCCACCCAGGCGTCGGCCAACCGAAGCCCGGCCGCTCCCTCCGCCGGCACCCCAACCCGGCCGCCGGCATCGCCGACACGTGCCCCATCACCCGCCACACCGAGTCAGCCGCCCGCTGCGCGACCTCGTCTCCCGATCAAACCCCCGAGTGACTGAATCCCCTGGCAATGGGGCCGACGCCTCATTGATCATCACACTCCACTGCAGTCATCATTCAGCGAACATCCACATCACGAAGGAAGTGTCCCCATGGAAGGGATGACCGGGCAGGAGATCCTGCTGTTCTACATCATCTGCGACGAGTCGGGGTCGATGGGTCCGAACGGGGGCATTCAGGAGATCAACAACGCGTTGCCCGAGTTGCACGCCACGTTGGCCGCCGACCCGTTGGTGGTCGACAAGAGCCGCCTTTCGATTCTCGCCTTCTCCGATGGCGCCGAAGTGATCCTGCCGCTGACCAAAGTGACCGACGTGGCCGACATGCCCGGCGTCCGCGAGTCGGGCGTCACCAACTACGGCGAGGCATTCCGTCTGCTCGAGGCCACCATCGCCAACGACGTCGATGGATTGAAGGCACAGGGCTACCGCGTGTTCCGCCCGTGCGTCTTCTTCATGAGTGACGGAGATCCCACCGACGATTGGGAAGTCCCGTATCAGTCGCTGATGGCGCACAAGTACCGGCCGCACGTGGTCGCGTTCGGTGTCGGCGACGCCGGCACCAACCCCCAGCACCTCGCCAAGATCGCAACGCTACGTTGCTATGCAAGCCGCGATCAGTCGCGAGCCGGCAGGGCATTGGCGAACGTCATGACCTCGATCGGCAACACCATCATCTCATCGACGTCGAACGCTCACTCGGGCCCCGCCAACATCGACCTGCCGCCGACCATCCCCGACTTCGACACCGTTCCGCTCGACACCCTCTGATGTCCCGGCGATTCCGCAGCGCGAAGGCCAGCGGCCCGGAGAGCAGCGAGGCGTCGCCCGGACCGCCTGCGGTCATCGAGGTCGCCGGCGGAGCACCCATCCCCGACGAGCCCGACGACCGAGCGGTCACCGCACGCGTCTACGGCCAACCCACCACGTTCGGTACCGAGCCGTGGTGGAGCTCGAAGGGTTGGTGGAAGGCCAGCGCCGACGCCGAGGCCAACGATGTCCAGGCGCACGTCGGCACCCTCGGACCCATTGCGATCGCCGGGGTCTCCGTGCGCGGCAACAAGCACCGGTTGCGTGGCGAACCGAACCAGGATTCCTTCGGCGTCACGGTGCACCGGCACGACGACACGGAGTCCGAACACCAGGGCGAGGAGTTCGCCATCGTGGCCATCAGTGATGGCATGGGTTCCGCCGAGCATTCGCACTACTCCGCACGGATGGTCGCGCATCACACGCTCGTCATGTTGCGACAAGAGGGCAAGCGTCATTCGTTCCCCGACTTCATTCGCACGATCACCACCTACGAAAAGGAGTTCCTCCAGGAGCTCACCCGTCGGACACTGGAGTACCGGACGCACGAGTTCGAGGCACCGGGCGTGTCGTCGACACATCTCCCCCTCGACTCGCTGCAGTGCACCCTCACCTTCGCCGTCGTCCCCCGGCGACCCGAAGCCGATGGAACACGACGCGCGTTCCTTGGTTTCGTCGGCGACAGTCCGGCATTCCGACTGGCCGATGGCGGGTGGCAACCGATCGAGCCCGCGAAGGACCACGAGGGACTCTGGAGTTCCTCCACACAGGGAGTGCTGGGCGCGACCGCGATGGTGACGACCGAACTCTCTCTCGGCCCGCGGGACGCCCTGTTGCTCAGCAGCGACGGCGTCGGCAACTTCCTGATGTTCAACGGCGCACCGACGCTGCTCGGTCACGATCTGGCACGGCGATGGGAGCGCCCCGTCGGCCTTCACGACTACATCCGCGACGTGTCGTTCGAGTTGCAGAGTGCCGACGACGACCGCACCGCTGCGATGGTGTGGTTCTGCGACGAGCAGTGACATGAAGGCCGTCGACTACCAGGAGATCGCGCCCGACCTGGAGCGACTCGCTGCAGGCGGGGAGGGCGTGGTCTATCGCCTGCGGTCACGACCACGGCTCGTCTTCAAGGAGTACAAGGAGGCACAGCGGCCCACACTCAACGTGGCTGCGCTCACCGGCTTGATCGAGTCGGTCGACGCCATGCCAGCGCCCGATCGCCAACGCTTCTCCGACCGCACCATCTGGCCGAGCCATCTCGTGGTTCGAAACGGCGAGGTGCTGGGTTTCCTGATGCCCTCGATCGACTCGTCGTACTACTGCCGCTACGGCCTCAGAGCGAACCCGAAAGTGGTGCTCTGCGACTGGAACCAACTGATTTACCACCAGGGTTCCGGCAGCCTTCCGCCCCACATGGTGTCGGAGGTGCCGACTGCCTCACCGAAGGAACGGACCGGCCTCGTCAAGGATCTCGCCGAGACCCTGGCGGTGATCCATCGGTCGAATCTCATCGTCGGTGACATGTCAGGAAAGAACCTGCTGTGGACGCTCGCCCCGGCCAGGGTGGTGTTCATCGACTGCGACAGCTTTCGGCTCGACGGCGCACCGGGCGCGTGCGCCCACAAGGAGTCCCCTGGATGGGTCGACCCGACGCTGCAAGGTGCGCCGACCACTCGAACGAGCGACATCTACAAGCTCGGCGTCGCCGCCTACCGGTCGTTGTGGAACGACCCGAGCAGCGTGGTGACACCCGACGTGGTGCGCCGGCAGCCTGCGGACACCATCGCGAGCACCATCGTCGAACTCGTGGCATCGAGCGTCGGCCCCGTTTCGTCCAGACCCACGGCACAGGAATGGGTCACCGAGCTCTCGGCCGTCGCACGATTCGACGGGCGACCACGCATCGTCGCGCCCACCACACCTCCCACCGCCGCACCACGTACACGCCCACGACTCACCTCACGAGACACACCATGACCGCTTGTCCGAACTGCTCCGCGACCATCGGGGACGGCGACCTGTTCTGCGGTCGCTGCGGCCACCGCATGACCGTGCCGCCGCCGCCACCGCCACCTGTCGCCCCGCCACCTGTTGCCCCGCCGCCCGTCGCGCCACCCCCCACCGCTCCGACGCTCATCGTCCCTGCAGCACCGAACCCCACCGACCAGACACCGGTCACCGGGCCGACCAGCGTCGCCGCTCCACCCGTTGCGGCGAACCGTCGGCGCGGCTCGCTCCGGCCTCTGCTCATCACCGGCCTCATCACCGTGCTCGTCGTCGGCATCGTCGGCATCGTTCTCGTTGCGACGTCCGGCGGCGAGGACGCCGCACCCGAGCCCGTGGCCGAGGAGTTCGGCGTGAAGCCGACCAACATCGACATCCCCGGCGACAATGTCGCCACGTTGAACTCACGAACGCTGATCACCGGCACCGGTGCCCCGGCACAGGTGGGCGACGAGATCACGGTGCACTACGTCGGTGTCCTCGCGTCCGACGGCACCGAGTTCGACAACAGCTACGACCGAGGCGAGCCGTTCACCTTCACGCTCGGTGCAGGCCAGGTCATCGAGGGCTGGGACCAAGGACTTGTCGGAGCGCGGGAGGGAGAGCGTCGCCAACTCGATGTGCCCGCCGGGCTTGCGTACGGCGATGAAGGAACCGGGGGAGGCGCCATCGGCCCCGGCGACTCACTCACGTTCGTGATCGACGTGACGAGCATCGTCGCGCCGCCACCGGCCACCACCGATGAGCCGACGACCACCACCACCGAGGTCGTCACCGTCCCTCCCGATCCTGAGGCCGTCGCTGCCGACACGCTCGAGACCTACGTCTCGAGCGACCTGGCGGTGGCGAACGACCTCGTCGGCAACTGGGTTCCGCAGCTGAGCGCCAAGTACATCGGGCTCCAGTACCAGGGCGTCAACTACACCGCCTCCGCCGTGCTCGACGACCACGAATTCCGGCGCACCGCATACGGAGCCATCCTCGTCAGCGGCCGCGACTTCCTGTTCATGGCGAACGGCAGTCGGATGTCGGACTGGTACTTCACGGTCGTCCCGCTCTCCTTCGGCTCGAAGTCGGAGGCCCAGGGCTGGTGCGACGGTGCGGGAATCCCGGCCACCGACTGCTTCCCGAAGCTCTTCCCGGCCCGAGCATGAGCGGCACGCTCCGTCTCGTCGCTGCCGTCATCTGCCTCGGAGCAGCCGGCGCATGCTCCACCACCGAGTCCTCGGCGGGGACCGAAGGCACCGGTGGCGTGCCATCAGCGCCCATCGTGGCCGTCTCGACATCGACAAGTTCGTCCACATCCACAACGTCGACGCTCGCACCCACCACGACGCCCGCTCCGACCACCACTGTCGACCCGACCTCCGTGCTCCGGGCGTGTGTGGAATCGTGGCCACTCCAGGAACGCGTGGCGCTCCTGGTATGGCCGTCGGTGTACTCCGCCGACTGGTCGAGCGCCGTTCGCGTGGCGGATGAACTCGGAGTCGGCGGCGTGATCCTGATGAAGCCGTCCGACAGCTTCGCCGCGAACCTGGCCACCAACCTCGGCGCACTCGACGCCACAAGCCGTCACGGCGTGCTCGTCGCCACCGACGAGGAAGGCGGCGCGGTGCAACGACTCGCCGCACTGGGACCGATGCCTTCCCAAGAGGCGATGTCGGCGCTCACCCCCGAGGCCCGTCGCGATCTCATCATTCCGCACGCACAGCAACTGTCCGCTGCCGGCGTCGACGTGATCCTCGGTCCCGTCGTCGATGTCCGCCCGGTCGAAGGCAGCGACCCGTTGGGCCAGGGGCGACTGTTCCTCGGCGACGGCGAGGCCGTCGCCGCGCTCGCCGCCGAGTACACCGAGGCATGGCAATCGGCAGGCCTGCTCCCCGTGCTCAAGCACTTCCCCGGACACGGCAGCGCGTCGACCGACACCCACCTCGGGCTCGCCGTCACCCCGCCGCTCGAGGTGCTCGCCCAGCAAGACCTCGTTCCCTACCGACAACTGCAGGGCACGGGCGCCGCCGTGATGGTGGGCCATCTCGACGTGCCAGGGCTCACCGACGGTGTGCCGGCATCGTTGAGTCCCGCCGCGTACGCCTATCTCAGGAACGAACTCGGCTACGGCGACGCCCTGGTGATGACCGACGGCCTCGGCATGGGAGGCGTCGGCCTCTCCATCTCGGCGGCATCGGTGCAGGCCATCATCGCCGGCGCGGACGTTGCGATCTTCACCGACACGGGGGCCGCCGACGACGTCATCCAGGCACTGCTGGCCGCCGTCGCCGACGGACGACTTCCCGTCGAACGCGTCAACGACGCCGCCAGCCGCGTCGCACGCGAACTCGCCGCACGCGGCACGGCGTGCCAACCCGGCGGCTGATCTCAGCACTCCCCGACCAGGAACCACACGTCGACGTTCACACTGCTGCCAACGCTCCGGTCCCAGAGGGGGCGCACTGCAGCAGACTCAAACCGCTGAGGGAATTTACTGCCCAGCGTCGCCGCCATCTTGCTGGCACTGGCCTGCCCCTGGTCACTGTTGGCTCCCCCACCGAAGAACAACGCGAAGCCGATGCGGGTATCGGCGGGCAACGACCGTGCGTTCAGCAGCTCCACCACTTTGAGTTCGAACTCATCCGGGGAGGTCTCGGACGAGCCCGAGAGCTTGATCCTGTTGTCCTCCTTCACCGGCTCTGGTCGAAGCGTGCAAGGTTGCGGAAGTGTTGTGGTGGGCGGGATGGTGGACGTCGTCGTCACCGGCACCGAGGTGGAGGTGGTGGTGGTCGGCGTCGCCGACTCATCGGGTTTCGTGGCGGCGGTGAAGCCGATCGTTCCGAGGAACACCACGGCGAGCCCCAGCATCAAGTCGGTGTAGAGCCAGCCGGCGAGTCCCACCGTCTCGTCCTCGCCGCGGCGCGCGCGGATGCGGCGGCCGTTCACGGCCGACCGCCTCGCATCACTCCGGTGAGGCGGCCATGGATCGCATCGAGGTCGTCACGGAGGCTCTTCGTACCGAACTCCACCGACGCGCTCGTGCGGCCCAACTGTTCGCGGATCTCGTCGAGACCGACGAGCACCTTGTTGAGCACCTGCGACAGATCGCCATCGACCGTCGATCCGAGCTGCACGACCGAGGCTCGCAACGACTCGACGCTGCGCAGGAGATCGCCACCGAGGCGCCGGCCGAGTTCGTCGAGCCGCAGGTTGAGCTCCTCGAAGCGGGGGCCAATGGTCTCGAGCCCCACCGACAGCGTCTCCATTCGCAGTGCTGCGTTGTTCATCAATCGAGCGCCACCGAGCAGGTCCGACAACGACTCCGCGAGCGACTGCGAGATCGACTCGGGTGTGGCCTGGCGGCTGCCGTGCAGCGACCGGCGGATGCTCAACGCCACCGCCAACCGCTCACGTTCCAGGGTCTGCTCACCGAGATGCTCGATCCGATTCCCTCGAGCCTCCAGCGCTC
>Ga0172367_10009643_pt1 | contig 10555 bp, 5 predicted proteins | sample Lak10m_FD_114542 | JGI IMG/M metagenome (GOLD analysis project Ga0172367, IMG submission 114542) | Freshwater microbial communities from Kabuno Bay, South-Kivu, Congo - kab_022012_10m | ecosystem: Environmental > Aquatic > Freshwater > Lake | place: Democratic Republic of the Congo: South-Kivu...
ATTTTGGGTAGCAGTAGGTGCATTCGTTGGTTGGAATTTTCCGCAGCCTTTCTGGGCTAAGATCATCCAGGAAAAGATCCAAACTATGATTGCTAAAAAATAAAACTCGCAGACAGGCACGCCAAGATGATAAATACTTTTATGAAAAAGTATGGTGTCATTAAAGCGTGTCTTTTTTGTGGCAGCGAATTTCAAACTCGTCCAAGATTTTTAGACTATTGTTCTCAAAAATGTAAGAATCCTTTAAACAGAGGAGAATATGATGCTTGGAATAAAGGAAAGAAATTAACTGAAGAACAAAAGTCAAAACAGAATAGAGAAGGTTTAAAAAAAGGTTGGGGCTGGAACAAAGGCATTCCCAACGAAGCGCAGAGCATAAGGTGGAAAGAAAATAATCCTAACAAGGATGGTCGTGTAAATAATATGCGTCCCAAGAATTATGTAGATAATGCTTTTACTGCTTATAAAAGAGAAGTTAGAAAAGCAACATATCGTTCTTGGTATTCTATGAAGCAAGAAGGATCTATACCTGCTAATACAGGCAAAAGAAAAGATCAGTATCAACTGGATCATATCATTCCTTATCAACAGGGTTTTGAATTGGGGATAGATCCGCAGGTATTAGGTAGTAGAAAGAATTTAAGATGGATTCTGGGGGAAGAAAACAGGCAGAAATGGGATCGCTTCCAACCAGAAGAAGTAATTAAAAACATTTTAGGAGAAGAAAATGGCCTATAGCGATAAAGTTATCGACCACTATGAAAATCCAAGAAATGTAGGATCATTCGCCAAGGAGGACCCGCAAGTCGGCACCGGTATGGTTGGTGCTCCGGCTTGCGGCTGAGGGCGATGTTATGAAACTACAGATCAAAGTCAACGAAGAGGGCATTATCACAGATGCGAAGTTTAAAACTTATGGCTGCGGTTCGGCGATCGCGTCGAGTTCACTCGCAACAGAGTGGCTCAAAGGTATGTCATTGGATCAAGCGACTGGTATTAAAAATTCTGAAATAGCTGAAGAGCTGGCCCTCCCGCCAGTTAAGATCCATTGCAGTATTCTAGCAGAAGATGCAATAAAAGCAGCCATAGCAGATTACAAGGCCAAACATGATATCACTAACACCGCTAGCAGCTGAAAAAGTACAGCAACAATTAGAACGCAGAGGTAAGGGTTTGGGCATACGAGTAGGTGTAAAAACCACAGGATGTTCTGGACTCGCCTATGTGCTGGAGTATGTTGACTCAACACCTGTTACTAGAGATCAATTCGTCTATGAAAGCAATGGTGTAAAAGTCTGGGTAGATGGACGTAGTATGCCCTACATAGATGGCATTACAATGGATTGGCAAAAGAAAGGACTTAACGAAGGTTTTGAATTTATTAATCCAAACGAACGTGATCGCTGTGGTTGCGGAGAAAGTTTTAGAATTTAGATACCGGCCAATCTATTCCTGCAGGCATATCCCATATTTTTTTGCGTTCAACTCCTTTACGTTGAGCAAATTTTTTTGCATCACAGCTTGAGCAGCAGTGAAAATAATTATTGCTTAATCTCTTACTCTGGATCTTTTTAAGAGATCTTTTAAAAATTTCGTCACAGTTGTCACATCTAAAGACCGCCAAGGTCTTTTTTCTTTTATATCTGTGCTCTTTACCTAATTTACTAGTTCGCACATATTCGCTTGATTCGATTTCTGTTTTAAGGAACATATCAGTATTTACATTAGGCTTATAAAATTTTGGGCTAAATACATAGAAATTCATATTCTTAGGAATTATTATGGCAAGAAAATCGATTGATATAGGTACGCTTGGTAACGACGGGACCGGAGATAGTATTCGTGATGCGTTTCGCAAAGTCAATGACAACTTTAGAGAACTCTATGGTTCGTTAGGACTAGGAGAAAGATTATCTTTTACTGGTCTAGATCAAACACCAAATTCGTTCCAAGGACAAGATAATAGAATTTTAGCTGTCAGCGAAGAACAAGGTGGACAGGTAGTTTTTAAATCTATCGTTGAAGGAAGCGGAATTAGTATCAATAATACTCCGTCTGCCGTTACTATATCTTCATTGTTTTCTGCTATATCCGGCGATAAAAATCCACAGTTAGGAGGAAATCTATCAGCACAATTTGGAGCTGAACAATATCGAATTCAGGACTTAGCTACTCCTATTACCAGTGATGAAGCAGCAAACAAAGGCTATGTAGACACCAAAATAGCTTTAGCAGGAGTTGAAGCTGTAGATCCTGCATCCGGTACTGCTACTTCGGCGTTTGGAAGAATGACCGGGCCATTGATTTTATCCAGAGATCCAGAACCCGACGACGATGAAACCTACAACGGATTAATCGCAGCAACTAAACGTTACGTTGACGCTTCTGCTTTTGGTAGTATCGCTAACCTATATGTAGCGATTTCTGGAGAAGATTCCAGAGTTGGTGTATCAAATGCCTTGCAAGGACGAGCTCTTGCTTATGCTTATAGAACATTAGAAGCAGCACTGAAAAGAGCTGAAGAAATCATAAACGAAAGTCCTTTAGAAATCGGACCTTATAAGAAAGTACTAACATACAATGACGGAGCCGATTTCTGTTACCTAACCGATATCAGCACTTCTCCGTTGTCTGGTTCAGGTTTTTCGGGAACAACTTTTGTCAGCATAGACGAAATAGCTATTCACTTCGGCGGTGCTAACTATGCCATAGGTGATATCCTTACCGTTTCAGGAGGAGCCGGCTTTCAAGCAAGATACGAAGTTTTAGATGTAGATGCATTTGAAGGCAGCGGCGGTCGCGGCCCGATATTGTCTATAAAACAATTAAGTGCAGGAAAATACAATGTGATCCCTGGCAGCGTTATAAGTGGTTTGGTAAGACTTACTACTACCGCAACAAACGCCAGCGGAGGATCAACTCCAGGAAGCGGTGCAACATTCAATGCAACCTTTAATGTAAACAGCGTAGAAATTAATGCAGGCGGAGCAGGATCCGGTTATACTTTGGTTTCTGTGAGATTTGTAGGAGGCGGTGGCAGCAATGCTTTCGGTACTGCAACTGTAAATCAAGTAGACGGTAGTATTGATACTCTAACAATAACTAGCAGAGGATCCGGATTTACAGCTATCCCTACCTGTGTGGTAGATTTACCAAGATTTTTAATCTTTACCAACGGACAGCGAACTGACTTCACTGGCGATGTGTTAACAGGTACACCAGAAGCTATACGCGGAAGAGATATTAGAGAAGGTTTATATTTGTTTGGAGAAACCTCAGGTGCTCTTGCTCAGATTCTAGCACACACAGGAGCACTCGACGGAACCTCTGAATTTGGAAATTTATCTGAAGTTTTCGATGTAGATATTATCTACGGAGCATTTGAGGTAAACGAAAGAATCTCTTATGGTGATATCAGCAGAAATACACAAGTAAGTATTTTTGTAGAAAGTGGCATCTACGAAGAAAACCTACCACTTAAGATTCCTCAAAATGTTGCTGTGATTGGAGATGAATTTAGAAGAACGATAATAAGACCAAAAAAAGGTTTTAGCAGTAGTCCTTGGGCCTTGATCAACTTTAGAAGAGATAGGACTGTAGATGGTCTAGCTACATCAGATAGATTATTCGGTTATCATTATTTAGATGATTCAAATAATCCTATATATCCTATAGTAAACAATAAAGGGTTCTTCAACAGTGCTGCAGAACTTTTAAGCCTGAACAAGCTATTTTTGCAAACAGAAGTAATTGCTTGGATCGATTATCAAATAGAAGAAAATATTGCACCTTTTACAAGTTCGTTTGTATACGACAGTGAAATATGTAAAAGAGATGTTGGACTAATTATCGATTCTATGATTTTCGATTTAAAATACGGAGGATATAATCGCACGGTTTCGGCCGCATTAAAATATTATAGTAATGCCAGCGGTTTGATCGCCATTGGAGCTCAACTGAGCGAAACTATTGCCGGAATCGAAAGATTAGAATACTTAGTTCAAAGAATAATACAAAACATATCTTTACCTGCTGAACAACAGTTTAGCACAGCTACACAAATAGCCGATGCAGCGTATCAAGCAGAAAGAGGAGCAGGCGCTTTACCTAGAAACATTAGCACTGTTAGTCAAACCAATCCGGTACGAATAACTTTTACAACCAGTCACGGATACGCAGATAAAGAAAAAATTGACATAAGTGGTATCGCTGCAGGAAGTATGACTGCCTTAAACGGAAATACTTATTACATTAAAACAGTGGCTAATCAACCTACAAGAATTGATTTGTATACAGATTTCGATCTAACCACCACTGTAAATGGAACAGGATTTTCTGCCTATGTTCCCGGCAGCGGTGGCACCTCTACTCCGCAAGGAGGAGCTGTTGGTATACTGATAGATGTGCTGATTGATATTATTGAAAATACTCCCAGCAATCTTCCAAAAAGCAATGACGAACTTGATATATTTTTATGTAATGATGCGGTGATTGTTCGTGCGATGACCATGCAGGGTCACGGTGGATTTGCTTTGGTTCTCGATCCGGAAGGGCAGATTCTCGCTAAATCCCCGTATGCTCAAGAAGGAGCGGTATTCAGTCGAAGCACAGGATATAAAAAATTTGCAGGAGGTATGTTTGTTGATGGTTTTACAGGAAATTTACAGTTCCGTATTACTAATACTATAACTTCTACTAGATTAGCAATTACAGGATTGCTACGTCCTCCTCAGTTACCATGTTCTTTTATTGTAAATGATCAAGTATATAGAATCAATTACATCAGACAATATATATTCAACCCGGCAGGATCAACAGCTCAATTTGAGCTAGACGAAACCACTCCATTTAGTTTATCTTACGGCGCACAGACCTTTACATTTACCAGCCCAGGTACCATAGCAACAGTTAACAAAACCGGTCACGGACTGCAAAGTGGGGCCACAATAAGATTCGCTATAGGAGTAGGAGGAATTCTACCTACTGAAATCACAGCAGGTCAAGATTACTATGTGTTATTAGGTGGTAAAACAGCAAATACATTTAGATTTTCAGATGAACCAGATGGCGATCCTATAGAAATATTAGGCAACGGTTCTGGAACATTAACCTACGAAAGAGTTTACGAAGTATTGATGCCAGGAAATCGATCAATGCTGAGCAATGACTTTACCCAAGTTAATGATATGGGATACGGACTTATTGCAACTAATGGAGGATTAACTGAAGCTGTATCAATGTTTACCTATTACTGCCATATCTCGTATTATTCGATAAATGGCGGTCAAATAAGATCTATCGGAGGTTCTAGCTCTCACGGTAACTTTGCTTTAGTGGCGGAAGGCGCTGACCCCTTAGAAGTACCTACTCCAGTATCATTGTATCACGAGCTGTCACAAAGATTTACAGTGGTGGCGAGTCCTAGTCAATACGCTAATAGAAAAAGTAGTACTTCAATTTATGGATACTATGAAAATTATAATCCATTAAATGGATCGGAATTAGAAATAAATCATAATGGTGCTATAGTAAGATACTCTATTTCCACAGTATCTTTAATAAATTCTGCAACAAAATTTACACAACTTAACATTGCGAGCAGCGGCGGATTGCAATTTTCTGTTCCAAACGGCGCTATTTGCACCATACGACAAAATAACTATGTGGTTCTTACTGGCGATGTTGTAGACGTTGCAACTAGACCTAGTACTGCATTAAAACTAGCTGATTCAAACGATATCTATCGAGTATTAGATTTCTCAGATTATGACAGCGAATATGACGGCGATACTTTTACAGTTACAGCAATCACGATAGCCAATCCGGGAGTTATCACAACTGATATACCGCACCGACAGCAGGTAGGATATAGAGTAAAAATAATCAAAGCTAATTCCGGAGCAACTGTACCCGAATCGATAGATGCAGACGTTGATCCAGATTTTGCAGAAACATATTTTGTTACTTCTATTCCTAGCGATTATACATTTACAATATCAGCTGTTGACGGAGGCACTCCGATAAACACATCTGCAGACGTAGTCACTCTATCTGGTACAGTTTATATGCTGCCTACGGGATTAGCGTTGACTCAGCTAAGAGAAAACTACAATTATGTAGATATAGGAGCATATGTTTCACAGCCTTATGCAACACCAGGCAGCTTGGTTACATATACAGTAACTCCAGGCACTCCCGGGGTGTTTAATAAAAACTCTCATGGTTTGACTGCTGGAACCATGCTAAGATTTAGTACTAGTGGTACAGGTGCTGTATTACCTGCAGGTATAACTAGCTCAGAAAGTTATTATTGGGTAGTTTCTCAAGATTTATTAACAAATTCTTTTAAAGTTTCTAATGAACCTCCTATAGATAGTACTCTGATAGGTGTCGGCGGTACATTGACCGGAACTACTATTACTGGACTTTCTTGTACTGAAAATTTAGCCGCAGGAGATAGACTGGTAGCAAGACCTAATATTACAGGGGTCACTGGTACGAGCACAGCCACTCTTGCAACACTTACATTTACCAAACAGCCCAGACCTCCATACCTAGTAGGTCAGTCGATCGTAGTGTCAGGATTTGGCGGTGGGGCATCTAGTCTTAACGGAACCAAAACTGTTGTTAGCTGTACGACTACTACAGTAACATATGCAAATAGCACTATAGTTGCTTCGGGAAGTGGGGGGACCATAGCTGTCGACGTTAGCGGTAGTTTGGGAACTAACCCTACAATATTGACCATAGTAAGTGAAACTTCGATTACTATTTCTGCTACAGGTCCGTCAAACGGAACTGTTGTATTCAATATTGAAAAGCTAGAACTAAATGTTTCTACCGCTGGAACTGGAACACAGGTTTATGGCACATTAATCGGGGGTCAGAATTCTACTACACTGGCTGTATCGGACCTTTCAGTATTAGATGCTCAGAGAGTTAATAACGGTATAGCTGCCGGTACTCCTTACGAGTTTGTATATCAAGGCACTACCCATCAGGTAACCAATTATCAAAGCAAAACATCACTAGGAACTCTTTATGGATTGATTACTGTTTCTCCCGCTTTTGATATTAGTCCTACTTCATTTGATTCTCAGATAACTCTCAAGGCCGGACTGCCTGTATACTCAAGCTTTGCTATAGGTACTCTAACTATTAGAATTTCTCTTACTAGGGTCACTTCGCATGATTTATTAGATATAGGTACTGGTTCTTATGCTGATACGAACTATCCTAACGAAATCTATGGTCAAGCAGTAAACAGCATAGACGGAGTTCCATTATCATCAACTAGCGTAGACGAGGCGGGACAAGATGTAACTAGATCTCAAACACAGGAAAGAGGATCAGGACGAGTCTTCTTCGTTACTACAGATCAATTTGGTAACTTTTCAGTAGGCCCTTATTTCCGTGTCGATCAAGGAACAGGTTCTGTTACATTTGCAGCCTCATTAGCTTTAAGTAACCTAGACGGTTTAGGTTTCAAACGTGGAGCTACTATTGCTGAATTTTCCACTGACGACAGTATGGCTGATCCCCAACAAGATACTGTTCCTACAGAATCGGCGATCGTTGGTTATATAGAAAGAAGATTAGGAACAAGAGCTGCGAGCGGAGCTGCTGTTTCTGCCGAATCAAGAATACCTTCTAACACAGGAGGATTCCTAGCATTGAGCGGTATCCTAGAATGGGAAGGTCCTGATAATTTAAAAATGGCGAACTACAAAATTGTAGATTTAGCCGATCCTGTAAATCCTCAAGACGCTGTTAATTTAAGAAGTTTATTGATTTCAAATTTTAATGATTTCGATCTCGATAATATTCGAGGCGGTGATATCGCTATATTCACTGGTGCGGGAAATGTAATAACTAATGCTGAAATTTCCTCGGGAGGAGATATTGCATTATCCTTGGATAGTACTGCACATTCAGTTACTTTAAATGTACAAAATGATAAGATTTCGAATGCTCAAATTAATTCAGCAGCAGCTATAGATCAATCAAAACTATCCTTGAATAATGCATACGGTACATCTGTTTCTGGTATTACTTCAGTATCGGCTACTGGTTCAGGTACCGTAGTTACATTATCTTTCGCTTCTACTACTTCGGCAGTGTTTACTGCAGGTCAGAAAATAATAGTATCTGGATTTGCTGCCGGTACTCCTAGTTACAATGGAATATTTACTGTACTAACTTGCACTGCTACACAGATCACATATTCTGGAACTAAAACTGGATCTGAATCAGGTGGTACCGTAACTTCTCTAAAAGGTATATCAGGTTTTGATTCCAGTCAATTTGATGTAACGAACGGTTGGGCTTCACTAAAAACAAACGGAGTTCCAACAGGTAAGATTCAACAGATCACTACTAAAACTGCGTTAGCAAATAACTCTGCAGGTACTGATAATGTTGCTGCTGTTGCTTTCACTACTATAGTAGAAGAAGGAGGAGCTATTCTTAAGAGTCAATACAGTAGCTTAGGATTTTTAAGAAAAACAGGATCTGGCGCATCCGACTATGGAATGATAGCAGGTACTGATCTAGCTACGGGATCAACTGTGGCTGTAAGAAGCAGTGGAGGTAATATTGCCTTCTCAGATATTACTGGAAATAGATTATTGTTAAACAATGATGCAGCTACGCCAGTGGCGACAACAATATTAGATTTAGCTGCTGCAGGCACAGGAGGATTTACACAGATATATGGATATAGTGGTTCCGGTGCGTCTGTCGGAGCTATATTCGTCGGAGACGGATCTGCCACTGTTGATAAAAAGACCCTTTATTATAATGAATCACATATTTTTTACACCCAGAACGGTTTAAGTAAAGCAGCTTTACAAACCGGTGCTATTACCGCTGAAGGTACAGTAAGTGTCTATTCATTATCTGCAGGTAATACTGGATCAACTGCTACGGTATCAGGAACTTGGACATTAAACGTAGGTGCTAGATTCCAAGCAACATACTCAGCTGACCTTGCAGAATATTACGAAGGCGACAAAGAGTATAAAGTAGGAACTGTACTGATCTTTGGCGGAGATAAAGAAGTTACCCTTTCAACCAAAGAAAAAGATCATAGAGTAGCAGGTATTATCAGCGATAATGCTGGTTATGTTATGAACGGTGCGTGTCCTGGATATAAAAATTTAATCGCCTTGCAAGGTCGAGTTCCTTGTAAGGTAGTTGGAAAAATCAACAAAGGAGATTTAATGGTTACCAGTAATATTCCAGGAGTAGCTGTTTCTGCAAAAGGAACTGCACCGCCCGGAACTATTCTTGGTAAAGCATTAGAAGACTATGACAGTGATCATATCGGAACTATTGAACTTGCTGTAGGGAGAGCATAATGGCACAACAAACAATCAATCCCGGTTCGGCTCCCATACTATGGAGTTCAATCGACGATGCATTTAATAAAATCAATTCGAACTTTACCGAACTTTATTTGACGATTTCGGGAGGTAGTTCAGGAGCCGTAGATCTAGAAAATCTAGCTAGTAATATTAGTCCTAACACATCAGGTGCTTATTTTTTAGGAGCTAGCGGAAGTAGATGGAAATCCCTATATCTTACCGCCGACGGAATAGATATGGGCGGAGCGGTCATAGCCAGTCTAGATGGCACTACTGTGAATCTTCCCGCAGGGTCAACTGTGGGCGGAGAACTTATTCGTAATCCTGCGGAGGCTAGTTTTAAAAACATAGCTGTTAGCGGACAAAGTACTGTATCAGCAGACGATTACACCGACACCGTTACATTTGCCGGTACAGATATTAATATCACTACTAATGCTACCACAGACACTATAACTTTTGTCAACAACGGTGTTACACAGCTCAATGGCACAGCTAGCGAAATCGGTGTCAGTGGCACTGGAAAGGGCAATGTAACATTAACAAATCTAGGAGTTACACAGCTAATAGGTACTGCAGGACAGATAGGAGTTAGCGGAACACTGTCAGGTGGTCGAGGACAAGTAACGCTGACTAATCTAGGTGTGACCAGCATTGCGGCAGGAACAGGAATTTCAATCAGTCCCGTAGGCGGAACCGGCGCAGTAACTATAGAAAACTCGTTGCCAGATACATTTGGATTTAGAACTATAGCCGTAACTGGCCAAGGTTCTGTAGTAGCAGAGGTTAGAGAAGATACATTAACGTTAACAGCTGGTACAAATATTTTTATTACCACAGTGCCAGGAACTGACACTATTACGATTTCATCAACTACAAGTTTCGATTTGAAAGGTTCGGTATTCGGTGATGATAGTTCAATATTAGTAGATGCTGTGAGCAATTATATCTATGGAAATGTTTCAGCTACAACATTAAGAACCTCAGAAAGTTCCATAGCATTAGGCAGCACTGCTGGACAGACCGATCAAGGCGTAAACACCATAGCTATAGGATCAGCAGCAGGACAGACTGATCAAGGTATCAGTGCTGTAGCAATAGGCGGACAAGCAGGACAGACCAATCAAGGAGTCAGTTCTGTAGCCGTAGGCACACAGGCCGGTGCTACCAATCAGGGAGTGGCTGCAGTG